>Ga0068858_100003708_pt1 | contig 15136 bp, 13 predicted proteins | sample KBSSwiS12_FD_66589 | JGI IMG/M metagenome (GOLD analysis project Ga0068858, IMG submission 66589) | Switchgrass rhizosphere microbial communities from Kellogg Biological Station, Michigan, USA - KBS Switchgrass S1-2 | ecosystem: Host-associated > Plants > Roots > Rhizosphere > Soil ... | reverse complement strand
CACCTCATCACCGTTAAGGCCTGGGATAATGTAGGTCCATTTTCAGAGACGATGAACATTCTGGCGCAATAGGGTGGAGTTGTTCACCCGCACTCGCCCGTGTCGGGCTGCATCTATTGATTCAGGTTCTGCGCCGGGCGACCAGGGATGTTCGTCCCTCCCGCGACAGTTATCTCAGCAGCTTTCGGCTAATGGACTTTTCCTTGGAAAACGTAACGAACCGGCAACCGTTGGAACATCCCCATCTCTTTAGCCGACTCCAGTCGCCGTCCTCACAAAACCTTAAATTCCTTGAGTGCTGTAGGCCAGAGGATCACGTAGTCCCCGGCATCGCCGGGCACAAAGATTCTATATGGCCTGAACTTATACAAAAGCGCACTTTCGGGGAATAGTGACCGCACTCGCGTGCTAGGGTTTCCGTGGTATTCGCCGATGAGCGAGAATGGCGTATTCTCTGTGCCATGAACGCCCCGTCCACGAGCTTTGAAGAACTAAACAAGCAACTCAGTGAAATAAGCGAAAAGCTGAAAGTGACAAACGATCACGCGGGACGTAGCCTCCTACTAAAAGAGTTCCGAGTGTTATTGAACCAAGCGGAAAATTCGGCTGGCAGAATCAATTTTGAATGGGGCCGTCCGCCCGCGCTTTAAGATGATCTTTGCCAACGATGGCTATGGCTTTCCCACCGAGCGCGTCTACTTCCTTGCGAGTTACATCAAGGCGGTCCGGATCGCGCGACAGAAGTCCAATAGCTGCACCCCTCCGGGCAAACTCGCGCACCGTTGCCCGTCCGACACCGGCAGTTGCGCCGGTTATGATTACCACTTCTGGTTTAGCGTTCACCTGGCCTCAGTCAGCGGCTGGTCCAACGGCGGAGACAGTACAGTAGGCCCCGACCTAAATCTTATCCATGATTATCGATGAAGAACTGACGAGGTCTGTTTGCGAATGCTGTTTCTCGTATCGAGGAATTCGCTCGTTGGCGTGCAGTAGGTCATAAACCCCTTTTTTACAAGGGAAGTATGTATAAATATCGGCAACGAAAGCCAAATGGGGTGATTTCGGCATCGGATATTCACGGAGGATGGTATGTTCTCCCCTCGCTTTATTTTGTGTCCTTTACCATCATGTTTCTGGGCAGCTCGCCGAAATCAATCGTTTCTCCGGTACGTGCAATTGTCTGAAAAAAAAGCTTATCGCTGGTAATCTCGACCAGCATGAAGGTCTGATCCGTATCGAAACCTTTTAATCGCTCTCCATCCCCACGAAAATCATGTGTCATCAGCTTTCCGGAGTTGCCGAGCACAAAGAAATAAATGTTATTTTCCGGCTTTATTCTCTGATACACGTGTTCATGCCCTGAGAACACCGCGTTGACGCCGTATCGTTGAAATAGTGGCAGAAGCTGTGTTCGCAGATCCGCGTCTGCCCCGTGATGACGGCCGTCGTTATAAAGCGGGTGGTGAAAAAAGCAAATCTTCCACGTTTCTTGCGAGTTCTTCAACTTCTTCTCAAGCCAATTCAACTGAACCGGATCCATGTAATTGCTGTCCAGCGCAAAGAAAGCAACATCACCTTTTTGGAAGGCGTAATAACGCTCGCCGCCCATATTAAATGGCTTATAAAGCTGTTCGTCATTGGGGTTATCATGATTTCCCAACGAGGCATAAAATTTCACGCTTGCATCGAGAAGGGGCTTGTAAGGCTGTTCGAACTTCTTTATGAAATCCTGTGGTGAATGGCTCCCATAAATGTTGTCGCCCAGCATGATCACGAAGTCGAACTTAGTCATCTGTTGGTAGGCTTCCATTTTGTGGGCTACCTCGTATTGCGCACGTTCACCTGTCCCACTGTCACCAATTACAGCGAAACGTACAGACTTATCCTGGAGGGGAAGCTTGAGATCAAGCGTGCTTGCAGAAGAGGCTTGCAAGGCAACTCCGCGAGTAGCGCCATTGCTGCCGGAAGCTGTGAACGTATTAGCTGCGGGAACGGTTTGGAGAGAGCGACCTAGAAGCGCTGCCGCGAGGATGCATAAGCCAAACAAATTTAAATATTTAAGCAATGTTTTTTGAATTTGCATTTCACGCGGTTGCTATTGCGTCAGGAATTAGATCAACTATTAGATCAGAATGTACATCGTAGAGAAGGAGCGTTGAACCTACGATTCTGTATTGTAGTGCTTTGGGAAGAAGTGGAAGATTCAGTAGCAGTGTAGGCGGAGTAGACTGCAGTGGCAGGTTGTTTGGATACTTCGTGTTCGCTTTCAGACCGACCGTCGTAAGCGGCTCTGCATGCCTGAGGCTAGTGCGGATTTTCTCTCCCGCTGATCCCCGCATCGTAGTCTCGATCTGTTTCTTGAAATACTCCGCGATCGCTGGTGTAAAAATGTCTCCTTGATGTGCGGTAAGATGGGCGTCATCAATTTTTCCGGCTACGTCTCGTTTCTGCTGTAGCAGATGCTGTTTTTCCCTCAATCCCATGTACTTATCCACGCGCGCTTGAAAGTCTTTGACGATCGCAGAATCATCTTGGGTTTGTGCGCCACAGTAGGTAAACAGAAAAATAGAGACAACACTTATTAATACGTACCTTGGAGCGATGTACGGATTCATTTTGCAAATCCTCGGTATTCGGAGAAAAACAACCTGCCTGCAGCTGTCACTCCGCTACGGCTTCTTCCACGATCCTCGCCGCAGCTTTCTTAACGGCTTTCTTGAATGCAGCCTTTACCAACACTGCGGCTTCGGTACGATTCACTTCGACATTCGCTTCTTTCTCAATCGCTTTCAACACGCGTTGCACCATCGGAGCTGGCGTGAGCTGAGTGCTCACAGCTTTGGTTACTTTTCGCGAAGCTCTTTCCGCCGCTGCAGTGACCCGGTTCTTGTCGCCGCGGCGGTCAGCAGGCGCTGAAGCCTTCCAGTCATCTTCAAATATCATCGCGATGGAATTGACGATCTTCGCATTGTTGACAATGATGCCAATCTCGCGGCGCTCGTCGAGTTCGAGCTTGCGCAAGCTCTGGCTTCCGAGAAAGACTTGTTTGCAGTCGCGAATTATTACTCGAGTGTGCAGGCGCAAGCGCCGCGAAATACGTGCACCCAAATGTTCACTGAGTGCAACGTGCCCGATAATCTTGACGTCTACTCCTACCAGCCTCCGCTCTTCGAGCAGGTTTATCATCTCTTTGTCGTGCACATCCACGTCATAGATCAAAAGTTCTCGCTTGGCGCCTTTAATAAAAGCCGCCAGCCCTGTTCGTGCGTTTACAGGGCTTACGATAAATTTGTCGGAACCCGACTTATAGGTCTGCCGTTTCGTATCACATTCAAAGAGCTTCGAGGCTTCTTTCACCAGGTCGCGATTCCTGGTCACGATGCCGAAACTCCGGCTCTTCTCCATGTCCAGGTGGGTGAAGTTGTAGGTGAGCAGGTAAAGCTCCTGGCTATCGATGAGCATCATTTTGCCGTGATAGCGCACTAGATCATCGGCGGTGCGGGCCACAGTAATTCCCTTTTCAAGAAAACGCGTCTCAATCTTTCGGAGGTTCTTCTCACCGCCATGATTGGTGTAGGCGATTAAAGCGTGTACAAACACGCCGCGCTCCGCCGCGTCTTCCAGAGCGCGTTCGATTTCCGCTTGGTCGAACCGAAAAATAACGATCTCAATTTTCTTCTTAGCCCGCTTAATGGCCTTGAGTACAGATGCTACGCCATCACCTGGCTGCACTATGAGCTTCAATGGTGCTCCTTAAGCTTTCCCCTATAAATGCGGCTTATTTAGGCGATATATAGGCACGAATGTTAGATGCACTCCTCGTCCACAACTTTGGCTATTCCCTGGATCATTAATTTGGCATCCAATATTCGGTTCTCCCATGCCTTTTCGAGATATGGCATTTGTTCGACGATTGGCCCTAGCCCAATTGGTCATTGGCATAGTTGGTTGTAATTCCGCCCTCGGTCAAAAAGCCGTTCAAAGTGCACCAACCGTACCCCATGCGTCGGTAATCTGGACCGATCCTGGCGACATACGATCCAGGGACTTGTTCAATGGCCCCGGTGGAGACAAGGGCAGGCCGCAGTTTCCTGTTAAGTTTTTAAAAGAAGTCCGACACGGCCATAATGCCAAATTCGATGTCGAGGATTCCAACGGGACAAAATGGAGAGCAAAACTCGGCATTGAGGCCCAACCGGAGACTGTAACAACTCGTCTGCTCTGGGCCATCGGCTATTTCACTAATGAAGACTACTTCGTGCCGGATTTGGATGTAAGCGAACTCCCGGCCAAATTACATCGCGGGAGTGGTTACATTGTTTCTCCGAATCACGTCCAGAAGGTGCGTCTTCAGCGTCACGTCACTGATGGGAACAAAGGTCCGAGTTGGAGTTGGCGTCACAATCCCTTTGTAGGCAAACGCGAATTCAATGGTCTGAGAGTAATGATGGCGCTTATCAGCAACTGGGACATGAAAGACGAGAACAATGCCATCTTCGAGGACAAAAAGCAGCAAAGCGAGTATCTTGTAGCCGACTTAGGGACGGCGCTTGGTGCTTCCGGAGATTGTTTGACCGAGAGGAAATCCAAGAACAACCTTAAAGCCTATCAGGGTGCCAAATTCATCACGAAAGTTACACCTACGTATGTGGACTTCAGCTTCCCACGCTTTCCGCCAATCTTGTACATCTTTGATCTACCACATTACGTTCATCAGGTACGGTTGCGATGGGTCGGAAACCGCGTGCCTCGAGAGGATGCAAAGTGGGTCGGATCGTTACTAGCGCAACTATCGACCGCACAGATACAGGACGCTTTCAAAGCTGGAGGTTATCCGCCCGATCAGGTAACCGCCTTCACGAAGGTGGTCCAGACGCGGATTGCCGAGCTAAATCAATTGTAAAAATAGCTAAGCGGTATCTTTGGCTGCAAACTGGAGACGATGAAGCTCGGCAAATAACCCATCTGCTTTGAGTAGTTCTCGAAATTTGCCTTTCTCTACAATGGTTCCTTCATTCACTACAAAGATGACGTCGGCACGGCGAATGGTTGAGAGACGGTGAGCGATGACAATAGTAGTCTTGCCTTCCATAAGACGATCGAGTGCCTCGAAGACAAGTTTTTCTGAGGCTGCATCGAGTCCCGAAGTGGGCTCGTCCAGCATCAAGATCGGTGTATTGCGGATGACGGCCCTGGCAATGGCAATCCGTTGACGCTGGCCACCGGACAGGGTCATTCCCCGCTCGCCGACAATGGTATCGAGTCCTTGCGGCAGCTTCTCGATAAACTCCATGGCGTTGGCCAGTTTGGCGGCGCATACAATTTCTTTCCGAGAAGCATCTGGCTTGCCATAGGCGATGTTCTGCCATAGTGGCCCATGGAAAAGAACACTCTCCTGCAAAACGTAGCTAATTTGCTGGCGCAATGATTGCTGCTGGAGGCCCTTTACATCAGTCCCATCGATTTTCACAGTGCCCTCATTGGGATCATAGAAACGGGGTATCAGGCTGAGGATGGTTGTCTTGCCTACTCCAGTCGGTCCCACCAAAGCCGCCACTTGTCCGGGATCGATGGAAAAATTAATGTCCTTGATAACCGGTTGTTCAGCTGTGTATGCAAAAGAAACATGTTCAAATTCGATTTTGCCTTGGAGCTTTTTGACAGCCTTTGCTCCCCGAAGATCGCGAACTTCATTGTCGGTTTGCAATATTTCCTGGATTCGTTCGTAGCCCACAACTGCCTTGGAGTACGTGTCCGTCATTTTGGAAAGTTCCTGCATGGGCTTGTACATTTTGCTCAGGTACTGCACAAAGAGAACCATTGAACCGACAGACAAAGCTCCGCTCAGTGTCATGCGTGCGCCAAACCACAAAACCAGACACGTGCCTATCGCCACAATCACATCGACAAGTGGAGTGAGTTTCGCTTTCAAGCTACGTGCGCGTAGTGAGGATTCAACCTCATCTAAACTGGCTTCCTCTAATCGATCCTGTTCGTATCGTTCTCGTGCAAATGCTTTCACCACGCGGATGGAAGAGAGCACTTCCTCAACCACAGAGAACACGACGCTTTCCTTCTTCCTTACCTTCCGCGCGGCCTTCTTAATACGCCGAGTGTATGTGTAGACGACAGAAAATAGGACAGGTGCTACGGAAAGAGCGATCAAGGTAAACTGCCAATTTAGGCAAAACATCACTCCCACCATTCCGATTAACGTAATGATGTTGATAAGAGAGCTAAGCAAACCCGATGAGATGAAACTCTGAATGTCATCAACATCACTGGTCACGCGGCTGATGAGGTCTCCCGTACGATTCTGATCGTGGAACGATAATGAAAGCCGCTGCATGTGGGCATAAATGCCCCGCCGCAGATCGTATGTGACCCACTGACCCACACTGGTCGTCAGGTACTTCTCACCATAAGTGGAAAAAGCGTCCAGTAGAGCAATCGCGAGCACGGCGAGACATGCAAACTTTACTGTGGCAAATTTATCAGTACCCAAGAAACGATAAACAAAATGGGGCAGATCGGATTTCCCAGCATGTCCCTTGAAAACCTCATCCAGCACGATCTTGAGGGGCCAGGGTTGCAGTAGATTCGCGATCGCTTCGCCAACCACCGCGAGAAAACCCAAGCTGAGCGACGCGGTGTGGGGTTTCAGCAGCGTGCGGAGGCTAATGCGACTACACTTTCGTTTCGGCACAGCAGGCTCAATACCATTTTCATGCGATCTAAGGGGAGGAGTTACTGCTATTTGTCTCGATTCAAGTTCTTGTGCCTGTTTTGCCAATCAGACAAGTCTCCGAGAAGATTAGGATGCAAGACAAGCGTCCGACGTAATCGGAAAGAACGTAAAGATTAGCGGATTTTCCGCCAACCGAACGACTCACTGCACGATGATTGTTCTAGCGTTGCTGAAAACACGGCCATCCACGTCCCATGCCCTGACCGTAAGTTGATTGCGTTCCAACTCCTATGGAAACTCTAGTGTCAAAGTGGCTCGCATTCGAGATTGTAAATTTTTTAACACCGTCCGGATAGATCACCATGCCAGCAATGGCGCGATTATCAGTGGCGTGGTGTATGCGCTCACGAGCCATTACGATCCGACGGTGAGTTCGATAGCACGTCCGGTTCAGTTGGAGGTGAGAGCAAAGTAAATTCTTCTGGCCAGTACTCTTGGAATGAAGTCGCGCATTCTTTCTGTGACATTCAGCCACCTCATGATTGACATAGGAGAATGATTGGAGATGGACTAGGGAGTGAGCAGGTAGACATGGGTTGCACCTGAGTGAAGATGATCGTCCATTCTCGCCTGCCGGTTTTTGTTTAAGCTTGGATTGCTCACACCGAAGGCAACAATCTGCCCGTTGTCGTTGATGGAAAAAGCTCCGGTCAGAATAGTGCCCACTGGTAGGTCTGGCACAAGGTCGTTGAGGTCTACAACTGACCCGTCGCTCCACAACACCGCTCGTGTTCCCAGGGAACTTCCGGATTGGCCGACGATCTGTCCGCGATTATTGATTGCAAAGGCCTCGCTGTAGCTTCCCGATGGGAGTGAGGCCAATTCCTGTATGCCCACATTGTGGGTCCACAGGAATGCGCGGACGCCTTGCATTCCCTCAGAGGCACCCACCGCTTTTCCCTGCTCATTAATATGATTGGCACGGCTGCTCGTATCGCCCGGCAGAACACCGATATCTTTCATGCCAGTTCCATCCGTCCACAGAAAGGCATGAGGACCCGACGGTGTATCAGCTACCCCCACAACCTGACCGGTGTTGTTGAGACCACGTGCTTCGCTCCAGTCTCCCCCCAAAGTCCCAAGATCCTTGATAGAGTTTGCTATCCAAAGCGCGGCATGGCTTCCCGATGCGCCGGCAATCTGGCCGGATTGATTGATGGCGTAAGCGCTGCTGTTATCTGTTGGGTGGACGCCGGTTAGTTGGCTTAGACCGTTAACACTTGTCCAAAGAAATCCATGCATGCCATTGGTGGAGTTAGAAGTCCCGACCACCTGACCAGCATCGTTGATCGCCGTAGCGACGCTGTAATCCCCGCCTGGCAGAAATCCCAGATCTTTCATGCCGCCTTTCTTCGCCCAAACAAAAGCATGAGTCTCAGAGCCATGTGGGTGCCCCGATCCGCCCACAATTTGTCCTACGGCATTGATGTCATGGACGCGGGCACTCCCCGGCTTCAGCGTTCCCAGGTTGGTTAACTTATAGTTTTGCCCCAGCACAAAAGGCGTCAGCAACAAAACCGCAATCACTAGAAAAACGACTTTGCAGTTCATGTTCCTCATCACTGGCCATCTTAAAAAGTAAAGTTCACGGCGGTTGTTTTGCCGCTCGTTACTGTTGCACTCTGAGTTTGAGTCGTATGACCGCTCTCAGAAATGGTGACTGTATAGGTGCCAATTGGAATCCAGTTGCTGCTGAATGCTCCGGAATTGTTGGTAGTTCCGGTAACGGTAGTTGAGATTATTCCGCCCGTAATGGTCACGTTCGCACCTGGATCAGCAGCGCCGGCTGCATTCACAGCTTTGATGCTGATAATCCCGGCAGTCGCCAACTGAATATTCAAGGTTGTAGTGGCCCCGCCAGCCACATTCACGCTTCCGTTGCGAGGCAGGTAGCCAGTGGCGCTCGCGGTGAGCGTCTGGTTGCCACTGGTGACATTTGAAACGGTGTACACACCGCTTGTATTTGTGGAAACTGCCATGCTTCCCCACTTCACGGTCGCTCCCGAGAGAACGCCGCCAGTAGCAAGGTTAGTGATCTTTCCTGTGACCGTTCCAGTCGACGGAGCTTGGGTCAGAGAAAAATTCGCATTACTTGTTCCACCCGCGACTACGTTCACATTTTGCGTCCCGGTCTGAAATCCTGTAAGCAATGCAGTTACGGTCTGCATGCCCGCAGGAACATTGGCCAAGGTGTAGGTGCCATTTGCCTGTGTCGTGACGCTAATCCCGCCGCTGGAAACTGTTGCTCCAGACAAAGGTGTTACGGAGGTATCTGTAACAGTCCCTGTGATCGTCCCAGTGGTCGGGCCGGAGTTCTGGCTGATTGTGATGGAGGTGGTTGTACCATTGCTAACTGTGGCAGTCGCAGTTCCGGTACCGCTGGTGATTGTGTAATTCCCAATGGGTATCCAGCTGCTGGAATACACACCGGAAGCATTGGTAGTTCCGCTGAGAGACGTAGAAATCTGGCCGCCACTCAGACTCACCTGCGCCCCGCTGACAGGAGTGCCTCCCGAATTGACCACTGTTACATTAAGAATTCCCGCCGTCGAAAGCTGGAAGTTTAACGTGGAAGTCTCACCGTCAACATTCACCGTGCTGCTCACAGGTAAATATCCTGTAGCGCTTGCAGTGACGGTTTGGCTTCCGCCGGCAACATTAGGAATTGAGTAGACCCCGCCACTGTTGCTTCTGACGGAAGTCGTGTTCCACGTCACGATGGCATTAGAGATCAATGCTTGCGTACGGATATTCGTAACTGTCCCGGTTACGGTTCCGGGGGCGTTAGTGGCCACAGCAAGCATGAAATTGGCCGTCGCTGTGCTACCTCCCGCTACAATTACATTCTGTGTTGCGCTCTGGAATCCGGCCGCTGAAGCCACCAACTGAATGGTGCCGGCCGGAATATTGCTGAAGCTAAAACTACCGGTTGAATCTGTAGTGGCAGTTCCACCACCAAAAGTCACAGTCGCGTTCGCAATGGGCGCATTGTGAATGTCCAAAACTTTTCCAGTCACGTTGCCCAGGTTGGACGTCAGGGTCATTGTTGGCGCCTGCACTGTAATTCCAGTTGTGACCATTACAGTTTCTGTTGCAGGTGAGAGACCTGTCGCGGACGCAATAATTGTGACCGATCCGCCAGGAACATTGTTGAGGGTGTAGCGGCCGCGGACATCCGTTAAAGCAGTCAGTCCGGCACCAGTCACAATGCCTCCCTGAATGGCTTTTCCACTGCTATCTACAATATTGCCCGTGATGTTGCCAGGTTCTATCGGAGCAAGTTGAAGGTCAGGAACATTGTTCGTAGACCCTGCTGTAATTGCAATTTCCGCCGAGGCACTGCTATACGCGGATAATGCAGCCGTAACAGTGGCGTTGCCCAAGGGTAAATTATTCAGGGTGTAAGTACCGTCGGGAGCAGTCGCAGCTGAAACGTTTCCGCTCGACACAGATGCATTCGCCAGCGGGGCTCCGGAGATATTGGTCACTACACCAGTTGCGGTCCCGGTTGAGCCACCGTTTTGGCCGATGTTAATTATTTTGGCTACTGACGGAACTCCCGATGCATTCAAGATAAACAGCATGTAGTATCCGGGCGGCGCCAGATTGCCATTTGCCGGCGTGATCACCTTCAATCCGCCAGTGCTCTGGGTAAATTCCAGGTGCATGTAGCGGCTGCTCTCATCAAAGGTGTGCGTGACTGACGGCATTCTGATGAAGGCAATTTTGGCAATTGATGCTGCATCAGGAGTACCCACGAACACAGTCTGCGCGTATCCCACGTTGGTGGGCGCAGAGGAGATTGTTGGGCGCGCACCATTAAACAAATAAGGAGGAGAATAAAGCTGAGCATTTGCTCCGCCCACATTCCCTCCGGCTGAAAGCACCCGACCGTCAGGAAGAAGCATTGCCGTCGAGTGATAGCCACGATAAACAGCAATACTGGGCATGATCGTAAACTGCCCTGTAGCAGGGTCCCACATCTCCGTTGGCAGAACAGGGTTAGTGTAATCATCAAAGCCCGGTCCGCTGCTTCCGCCAACAATAAACACCTTTCCATCTGGAAGTACCACAGCATTGTGCTGGCGGCGGGCAAAATTCATACTTCCCGTCAGAACCCACGCGGGAGTAGCAACGTTTAAGTCGATATTTTCCGCGGTTGGTGTGGGTGGATCAGCTCCGCCGACAACCAGAATCTTGCCTGTTTCATACATCACTCCAGGACCGTAATCGCGCCAGCCGTTGAAGTTTCTTGCCGCTAGTCTGGTCCACGTTCCGGTGCCTGTGGTATCGAGGTAGCGCGAGACGGGCTCCGGCCCAGCATGGATAACTTTTCCATTAGGCGCAACAAACATCAACGGATAGAGCGCCTGCATAAGTTGCGCTGAAGTCAGATTGCGCCATGTATTCGTTGCTACCTCATAGACTTGCGGCAGGGTGTCTGTGACCGTATTGGAATTCACATCTCCCGAGACTACGAGTATGTCTCCATTCGCCAGTTCCGTAGTTGTTGGGTACCATCGGCCTTCATTCATATCTGGAACCTGAGTCAATGTGTTCTTAAACGGATCGAAGATCGCGGCGTGGGAATATCCGGTGTAGTCCGCGATATGACCGCCAGCGATAAATACTCGGCCATCTGCCATGGATGTATGCCCGGCGCAAAATAGGGCATAACTTGAGGGCACAGTCGGCGAAAATGTATTGCTGAGAGGATCCCAGATGTTCGGATTCAAAGATTCTCCGTAATACGAAAAGAAGAATACTCGTCCATCTGGCAAAAGAGTTGCGTGAACCGCGCGTGTGGGCCAATTTTGCAGCGATGACCATTGACCCTGGGAGACTTGCCCGTAGCAGAATGCGGTTAAAAGCGCTACCACAACGAAACGGCAGAGAGAATTAAACCGACGGGGCAAAGCCATGGAAGAAACTTTCAGACCAGAGTCGCTGGTGACAGTTTATACCTAGTAATACAACTCTTATGTGTAAAACTCCTTAGCTTAATCTCTTCGAAGTCAGCGAGCTCGAGAAGTGCAAAGATCGGTGATGCAACTATGGGATTCATGTGCTAAACACCGAGTTGCTCTTGTCGTTGACTAAAAATACGTTGCTGTTCGTTGTGCCCGCGCTGCCGATCTATATGCCGAAGCGCGGCAGCATCGTGCGGGTGATGAAGTGCGCGATCCTTTTTCTGTCAGCCCGTCTTCAGCGTGCAGTGTTCTGTCGCCGTCGCTGAAGGGTCAACGCGGTCTCCGGAGGATGAAGAGGTACTTCGGCAACAAGATGTCCATTGGCGCGCAGATGGTCGTTGTACTCAAAGCATTCGTCGAACATTGCCTGTCGCTCGTCCACGGCCATCCCTTCGATTTTTCCGGGCTCGATGTATCCCAAACAGATGTATTTCATCAATTCCTCCTCGTTTTCTGTGACTCAGAGAGCTGTAGCTCATCGTTCTGTTATCAGATGGTCGTTCGGGAGACCGAAAATCGACAGCAGAGGCAAACTTTTTATTTCAATTTCTCATAGAAGCCATTGATCCGCAGGAAAGTGTCTGTCGCGGCGAATGCGATGCGTTTGTTGCCGTCTGTGAAGCGGTGATTATTACCTAGCGACTCCATGAGCGCAGAAGCCGCTTGTTCGAGCGAGTTGTAGTACCCGGTTTGAGGACGGAAAACGGCCGCCTCAACTGCGCCCTTGTCGCGGACACCGTGAAGGCCGCCAAATAGATCGATCAGTCGCGACTGCATGGCGTAGACTTCTGCGACTGTCAGGTGCTCCGCCATTTACCTGGCGAGACGGTCGAGCAAGTCTCTGTTGCGCCCCACCGATTGTTCGAAAGCATCCATCACCCCACGGCGGACAACATGCTGAGAGGGCACCACGTTGTGCAGGTAATGCTCCAGCGCCCTTTCGAGGATATGACTCTGCGACTGCCCATTTTGCCTTGCCACTTGGACCATCTCCTCATAGAGGCTAGCATCGATCTCTGGCGCAAATTTCTTGACTGCAGCTGCCATACCCACCTCCCTGCCAACGGTGACACCATGATCGCTCTTGGTGTAGGAAAGTCATAAATCTAGATTTGTCTAGATAGTTGAAAGTAAAGTCCATTTCGACTCGTCAGCATGCTGGCACCAGTTCCGAACGGCATCGAATTTCGTGTTCTTCGACACCGTGAACAAATTGATTGAAGTAACGTTTCAGGGGGCTCTGCCGGCAAATCCCTCTAATGCGTCTGCCCTGTTCGGGTACAAGGCGACAATCTTACCGACTCCGGTCATATTTAGAATCGCTTTGACGTGTCCTTCGGCGCCTGCCAGGCGTAGTTCACCGCCGGCTTCTTTCACCTTGCTGGAACACATGACGACGATGCCTACGCCACTGCTGTCGAGATGCTGGACGTGGGAAATATCAAAAATGATCTTCCTTTCTCCTTCTTCCAAAAGTTCTGCAGTGAGCCATTCGATTTGCTGGCACTCAGGTCCGTAAACCACCTTTCCCTCAATTTCGACCAGAACGACGTCAGGTTCTACACGTTTCCTGTGCACTTCTAGTTCTCGCAGCGGACGTGTGCCCTGGGTTCCAAATTCTTCGACCGGGGCTACGAAACGATAGCCGCGTCGTTCGAGGGTTTCTATATAGCGAGGTTTTTCAGCTGCATCCCCAAGAGCTTCTCGCAATTTGCTCAAAGCCGTGTTCAGACCGTTGTCGAAGTCCACAAACGTGTCGGCCGGCCAGAGCCGCTGCCGCAAGCTCTCGCGCGTCACCAACTTGCCACATTGCTCCAGAAGGGCAACCAAAATTTGGAAGGGTTTGTGTTGCAGATGAATTCTTCGGCCGTTTTTTTCCAGTTCGCCTGTTTCCGAACAAACCTCAAACGGACCGAATCGGTACCCACGTAAACTTCGCGGTTGGAGGGGCATGAACTGCCAACACTCTAGAATGCTCTAGCTTATAACCCGTCAGATTTGAATTAATCCCGCCACATACAACTAAAACCATTCTACTCAATCGATTAGCTGTTAAGGCAAAGTAAAGCTCGAATTATGCAACAGTCTATTGTCGCTGACGCTCGGTAGAAGCAAAATGCGCAAGCAAGGCAGGAGTTTCCACCATGTTCTATAGCAACTTTTCCACGCACCTTTCCCGGTGGTACGAGGCCTCAATGCCACGGTGGCGCGCCGTGCTTCGTGAGTCAGTTCGGCGCGCTTGGGCCTTGCGGTCTGCACCACTCTACCTCGGTCTCATTGTCATGGCAGGCTATGCGTTCTGGGAAGCGCGAACACCCGTCACCATGATCACAGCGTTCCAGCTTTCCAAGGGCGACCTGCCTTTCAATGGTGAGATCGTCGCGGATGCCGTGCAGGACGGCTTGAAATCTATCCGCAACGAAATCGAAGAAGAGAGGCAGGACACGGGCTTAAGGTCGTCGGATACGGGCCTGCCAGACTTGCGGAACATACTCATTCCAAAGTTTTGGCGCGTACAAGCTCCTCCTCGCTTCGCGGTAGAGGTCAAGGGCGTGTCCTACGAACGGATACTCTCATTCCTTCGCGCGTTGATGGGTACTGAAACGCTAGTCTCCGGAGACGTTATTGTGGAAGGTGACCAATTTACTCTGCGGGCGCGGGCCTCGGATGCTGGGCCATGGGAGTCGGCCCTCAGACCAATCAGTGCCGAGGGTTTGAAACAGGCCAGTAGAGATTTGGCGGAGCAAATCGTTGCCGCTGAGGATCCCACGTTGGCAGGGGTTGCCCTGCTTAAGGACGGACAAATTGACCGAGGACTGGCGGAACTGAATCGGGCGCACAGTTTGAACCCGGCCGATGCACGTTTGAAGTTGAATTTGTGCATGGGTTTTGCGGCCAATCGTCGCTATCGAGAAACAATCGAGTGCTACAAGGACGTACTCGCGAGTAATCCGAGATCTCCCCAGCAAGTGCTGGAACGCTTGGCCCAGGCATATTACCTTAACGGCGATCGGAAGGAAGCTATTGATCTTTATCAGGAGTTGGCGCACAAACAGGGTTACCGACAGGCGCTGCTCGGGCTCGGCGAGGCCCGGGACGATACCGGGGACCCTTCAGGCGCGTTGACTGTGTATGACGAATTTCTTGCAACAGAACGCCAAGACCGGAACCGGGCAATTGCTCACGTGAAAAGGAGTCTCGCACTTTCTCACATGCATAGGCACGATGAAGCCTTGAACGAATATAAAGAGGCTCTCAAGTATGCCCCCCGCGATGTACTGATTCTCGTCCACCAGGGGCTCGAGCTGGCCGAATCGATGGACTTGGACGCAGGTATCGCCCAAATCCAGAGCGCCGTGGCTGAAAACAAAAACTCAGATTCCCTCCCATTTGCCCTTCTGCAGCTCGGAGTGTTGCT
>Ga0068858_100003706_pt1 | contig 15138 bp, 18 predicted proteins | sample KBSSwiS12_FD_66589 | JGI IMG/M metagenome (GOLD analysis project Ga0068858, IMG submission 66589) | Switchgrass rhizosphere microbial communities from Kellogg Biological Station, Michigan, USA - KBS Switchgrass S1-2 | ecosystem: Host-associated > Plants > Roots > Rhizosphere > Soil ... | reverse complement strand
CACCGACGCCCACTGGCAGGTGATCCGGTTCATGCGGTCCGAGTTCTTCGCCAAGGGCACCGGCCCCACCGTGCGCGTGCTCGGCAAGACCTCAGGCGTCTCCGTCAAGGAGCTCTACCAGCTGTTCCCCAAGGGGCCGGCGAAGATCGCCGCCCGCATCGCCGGCATCCCCAAGCCGCGCGGCTGCATCTGACCGAAGAGAGGTATGACCATGGCTGACACCGCCAAGCCCCACCCCATCGAGAAGCTCTCGATCATCATCTCCAAAGGTTCTCTCGACGGCGTGTATCCGGGCCTCATCATGGCCAACGGAGCTCGCGCCGAAGGCATCGACGTCGACCTGTTCTTCACGTTCTTCGGGCTCGACGCCATCCACAAGGAGCGGCACGAGCACATCAAGATGGCCACGGTCGGCAATCCCGGTCTGCACTTCGTCACGATGCTCGGCGGTCTTCCCGGGGTGTCGAGCGTGATGACCCACTACATGAACCACAAGATGGAGAAGCTCGACATCCCTTCCATCCCCGAGTTCGTCGAGATGATCGCCGACACCGGTGCCGGCCTCTACGCGTGCAAGGCCTCCGTCGACCTGTTCGGCCTCGAGAAGAACGACTTCATCCCGCAGGTGAACGACATCATCACCGTGGGCGAGTTCTACGGGAAGGCCGCCGGCGGCCAGATCATCTTCACGTGAGCGACGGGACACCGGTCGGCGCCGGCGCCACGCTCGAGGTGTTCGCCGACGTCGCCTGTCCCTTCACGCACGTCGGCCTGCAGCGGGTCACGGCTCGCCGCGCCGCGCTCGGTCGCGTCGGGCCGGTCCTGCGGGTCCGGGCATGGCCCCTCGAGCTGGTGAACGGCGAGGCCCTGAGCGGATCGGCGATGGCGCCGAAGGTCGAGGCGCTGCGCCGATCGGTGGCGCCCGGCTCCTTCGCCGGCTTCAACCCGACCACGTTCCCCGCGTCGACGCGCCCGGCCCTGGCGTCGGTCAGCGCCGCCTATCGAGTCGGCCCTGAGCGGGGCGAGCGGTTCAGCCTCGCCGTCCGGGACGCGCTGTTCGAGCAGGGCCGAGATGTCTCCGACCCCGACGTGCTGGCCGAGCTCCGGGCGTTGCTCGGCGTGGGCGACCCGACGCCCGCGGACGTGTCGTCGATCGACGCCGACTTCGCGGAGGGGACCGCCCGTGGGGTGGTCGGTTCCCCCCACTTCTTCACGCCTCAAGGTGACTTCTTCTGCCCGTCCCTCGAGATCGCGAAGGTCGACGGCGAGCTCGCCGTAGCGTTCGACGGCGAGGGCTTCGAGGCGTTCATGGCGGCGGTGTTCCCCGTCGTACGTGTCAGCCGGGTGGCTTCGAGGCCGGACCAGGGGCCGGGTGCACGCGGAGGACGAGCGGGGCCACAGGCGTCTGGGTGAAGTCGAAGTCGCCGAGCAGGTTGCCGAGCTGGGGGGCGTCCTCGCGGACGTCGGGCCGGGGATCGGGGCGGCCGTCGGTCTTCGGGTCGAGGCGTTGGCCGTTCAGGAAGAGGTCCTCGATGAGCTTGTCGTAGGCGTCGTGGCTGAGTGCCTGGTGATCGATGTAGCCGGGGCGCGCCCAGGGACTGATGACGAGGGCGGGGACACGGAAGCCGTAGCCGTTGACGTCCACGCGAGGAGGTCTGACGTGGTCGTAGAAGCCGCCCCAGTCGTCCCACGACAGGAAGATCGCGGTCGAGCTCCAATCCGGCCCCTGCATGGCGGCGTTGATCAGGCTCGTCACCCACGCCTGCCCATCGCTGACCTTCGACGGCGGGTGCTCGCTGTTCAGCCAACCGGGCGTGATCCACGAGACCGACGGCAGCGTGCCCGCCCGTGCGTCGCGGTAGTAGCTGGTGACGTCCTGGATGTTGGCGAGCTCGCCGTCGTTCTGCACCGTGTCGAAGTAGGGGAGCGGGTTCCAGATCCCGGGCGTCTTGGCGTTCTGGTGCACCGGCGCGCATTGGACGGCCGCGTCGTTGCGGCAGTCGGGTTCGCTGCCGGATTGCACGTAGTAGTGCCACGAGACGTGGTTGGCATGCAGGAGATAGGTGAGGTCGGTCCAGGGGTAGTCAGTCGTCTGCGGTTGCGCCGCCGCGTCCCCGGTGTCGAAGTCGGGGGGCAGCGCCGGGCCCTGCAGCGCGTTCACGCAGCTCGCAGGGTCGTGGAGCGTGCGACAGCGCGCCGACCACTCCGAGACCATGAACAGGTGCTGGGGGAGGCTCCACGACGCGTTGGGCTCGAACATGGCGTCCTGCAGCGTGAACTTCTGGGCATAAGCCCAGTAGTTCGGAATCTCCCGCGCATCGTGCCAACCCATCACGTCCGCCGCGCCGGTGTTCACGCACTCCGGTGCGGTGGGGTCGGCGCACGCCCGCCGGGCCGCCGCTGCTTGCGTGACGAAGCCGTCCATGCGGCCGCCGTCGATGTCGGCGACGGCGTTGGCCGCGGCGTGAGGACCGCCCGCGTTGACGTCGGAGCCGTCGTGAAACGGGCGCGCGCACGGACCGCTCGCCTTCGGCAGGCACGTGCCGGCCGGGATCCCGTTCGCGCCGGGGTACGTGCCGAAGTAGCTGTCGAAGGACCGGTTCTCCTGCATGATCACGATGACGTGACGGATCCGTCCTCGCGCCACCGCGAGCTTCGCGGCGGTGTCCGCCTGGTCCATCGTGGATGTCGTCGCACCGCCACTCGCCGACCGCGGGGAGCTGTGGCTCGAGGAGCAGCCGGCGAACACGAGCGTGAGCAACACGGCGGCCACCGTGATCCGACTGGACATCGAGCTCGCTCCTTTGGCCGGCACGACGGGTGCGCCTCGCCTTCTTCTACCTCGCGGGCACGCGGAGCGGGCATCGCCTCCCTTCTTCGTCGCAACGGGCACCGATCGGGAGTTGGCGCTCCTCAGCGGTTGCCGTCGACGAGCGTGCGCAACGTCCCTTCGACGTCGAGGCGGAAGCGACCACGACCGGTGCGGTTGATCCGCATCGGCGCCTCGCGATCGTCGAGACGGCGCTTCAGCAGGAGCAGCCGGTTCTCCAGGTTGTCCTTGAACGCGGGCAGCTCGAGGGAGGGGTCGAGACGGACCTCCCGGTTGGTGAACTCGGTGCGGCCGTCGCGCACGTGGTCGCTCACCAGGCGCCACAGGATCCGGCCGGCGACGCCCTTGATGACGTACTCGTCGTCGATGAACGTGCTGCCGTCCGCCGTGAAGAACCGGACCGTCGAGACGCGTCCGGCCGTCGTCGATGGGCTCGGGGAGCGGGGCGCGGCGACGGGCTCGGCGGTGTCGATCCGGTCGAGCAGGATGGCGCTGGCGACCACGTGGGCCACGACCGACAGGAGCGCCTCGTCCTCGGGCGTGAAGGCGCCGAGCTGCTCGCTCTCGACGGCGAGCACACCGACGACGCGGCCGAGGGCGATCGCAGGGGCCGCGAGCTGGCTGTTCGCCGACGGCAGGCTCGGCACCGGGATCTCCGTGTCGTCCGTCGACCGCGCCGCGCTGCGGGCGTACACGAGCATGCGCTGGAGATTGTTGATGCGGGCCGGTCGCCGCTCGGCCGCGACCCGGCCGATGACCCCGTCGCCGACGCGGACCTCGGAGCCGATGCCGGCGGCCTGGTAGCCGCGGCTGGCCACGGTGTAGAGCGACGTCGCCGTCTCGTCGAGCAGCAGCAGCGACGAGTGCTCGAAGCCGAACTGCTCGCACAGCGCCTCGAGCGCGGCCGTGAGGACGGTGTCGACGTCGGCGCACACCTCGAGCTGATGGGTGAGCGCGGCCAGGCCGGCAACCGTGCGCGCCGACGCGTCGCTCATGCGCGGACACCATTCGACACGCGCCGCGCCTCGAGCACCCGATAGACGTCGGCCCCTCGGAGCGCGAACACGTCCTCCATGTGGGTGAGCGACGCGATGGCGTCGATGTCGGCGCGCAGACGCTCGAAGAGCGCGCCCGTCGTCTCCGTGCGCTCGAAGCGCAGGTCGAGGTGGTAGGTGTCGTAGGTCTGCGAGTCGGTCACGAGGACCGCGGCCAGGGGGTTCTCCGCGAGGTTGGCGGTCGTCTTCGCGAAGAACTGGTTCGACACCGCCACGTGGTCGTGGTCGACGAAGTAGAGCTGCGACAGGTGGGTGATGTTCGGCACGCCGCCGGCGGAGCACGTTGCGATCACCGGCGGGATGACCCCGTCGAAGCAGCCGGGCAGCTCCGCGAGGTCGACCTCAGCCACGGTTGACCTGCTCGAGCGGAAGCCCGGCCGTCGGGCCCGGTGTCTGGTCGTAGGTGTCGTCCACCGCCACCGTGACGACGAAGACCGAGCGAGGCCGCATGCTCTCGCGCAGCGTGAGCGGGTGCCCGATCTGCTGCAACGCGGCGCCGAAGGCCGCTTCGTAGCGCTCGATGAGCGCGGCATCGGCCGGCCCGGGCGGCTCGGCGGCGCCGACGACGTGGCCCTTCGCCTGGACGGACCGGAACGTCGTGATGTCGGTGAACACCAAACTGATGGCGGCTCCGTCGTGCACGCTCTCGAACGTGCGGATCGCGTGCGACGACACGTTGGCCCGCACGCGGAAGTCGTCGTCGACCGTCGCGCCCCAGACGCGGAACGCTTCCGGCGCCCCCCTCGCATCGGCCGTGGCCCCGAGCATGGCGACGCCGGACTCGAGGAAGGTGGCGAGCTCGCGGGCCTGCATGGGACGACCAGGTTACGGCGTTCGGAACTTCTCAAGATCCGCGCAGGGAGGACTCAGGAAACGAGCGCGGCGAGTCGTGTCACGGTCATCCGAACGACCGAAACACCACCCACGGGAGACATGACATGCACTACGGACTCGCACTGCCCCAGGTCGGCGCACTCGCCCAGCCCGACGCCGTTCGCACCGTTGCCGCCGCCGCCGACGCGGCCGGCTTCTCGTCGCTGTGGGCGCTCGACCGCGTCCTGGCGCCGGTGAGCCCCCGCACGGCGTACCCCGCGTCGCCGGACGGCGTCTTGCCCATCGAGCAGCACACCGTCCTCGATCCGCTCGGCGCGCTCACGCTTGCGGCGGCGGTGACCGAGCGCATCCGGGTCGGCACCAACGTGCTCGTCGCACCGTGGTACGCGCCGGTGCTCCTCGCCCGTTCGTTGACCACGCTCGACCTCATCAGCGGCGGCCGCCTGACCGTCGGACTGGGACTCGGCTGGTCGGCCGACGAGTACGCCGCCGTCGGGGTGCCGCAGCGCGACCTCGCGGTGAGCCTGGAGGAGACGCTCGACGTCCTGCACGCTGTGTGGACCGACGACGTCGTCGAACACCGTGGTCGGCGCTCGTTGATCGCGCCCTCGACCGTCGAGCCCAAGCCGTCACGCCGCTCCGGACCGCCCGTCCTGCTCGCCGCCTACACGCCCGCCGGCCTCGACCGGGTCGCCCGTCGGGCCGACGGCTGGACGCCCGCCGGTCTGCCGGTGGCGGCGATCGCCCCGATGTTCGCGGCCGTCCGCGACGCGGCGGTGGGCCACGGGCGGGATCCCGACGCGCTGCAGCTCGTCGTGCGAGCGAACATCAAGGTGACCGACCGGCCGATCGAGGGCGACCGCCCGAGCTACTGGGGATCGATCGAGCAGATCGTCGACGATCTGGCGGCGACGCGCGCCACCGGTGCTCACGAGGTGATCCTCGACGCCCAGGGATCGGTGGCCACCGCGGCCGAGTACCTCGGGCTGCTGGAGGCGTTGGTCGCCCCCGCCGTGGCGGTCGCCTGACCCTCGTTCTTTGTCGGATCGGCCCGGCTCAGCCGGGTAGATCCGACAAAGAACAGCCGCCGGCCGGGCCGAACCGCGTCCGATCAGGCGTCGGCGGTCTGGTCCTCGCTGCACAGCTGGGCGACGGTCGGCAGGAGGTCGACCCAGGCGGTTGCCTTGTCGAGGTAGCTGTCGGCGCCCAGGCGCAGCACGTCGAGCAGCGTGAACGGATCGGGGAAGCACGAGAAGACCACGATCCGCGTCCCCGGGGAGCTCTGGCGGGCCGCCCGGATCACGTCGGGCCCGGCCGCCTTCGGCAGGCCCATGTCGACCACCACGGCGGCCGGTCGGTGGGCGGCGACGGCCTCGATGCCGGCCACCCCGTCGCTCGCCTCGGCCACGACCCGGAACCGGTCGTCGAGCTCGAAGAGCAACCTCAGTACGTCTCGGATCTCGTCCTCGTCCTCGACGATGACGACGTCCCACTGCAATCGGTCTCGCATCTCGGAGCCCACGCCACTCCTCCGTAGTTCCGCCTCACCTCACGATCGGTCGATGGGGTGCGTCGCTTTAGCCATTTCTTCCTAGTTACCCCGCGCGCCCGGATTGGGCAGGAGGTGGTCGAAGCGGCCGGCCGGGTTGGCGGCCTCCGGACGGTTCAACGCGATCGTGGCGATGCGCTCGCTCGCCTCGTCGTCGATGAACGTCATTCGATCGCACCTTTCAGCTTGAGCTCGATCACCGTGTCCCAGTCGTAACCGAGGAGGTCGGTGAGGATGGCGTCGCCGTGCTCGTTGAACTCGGGCGCCCGCGCCGTCGGCGCCGGGGTGCGGTCGAACTGCACGGGTGAAGCGACGAGATCGAAGCGCGTGCCACCCGCGGTCTCCGCCTCCACGAGGTAGCCGTTGGCCTGGACCTGCGGATCGTCAGCGATCTGCATCGTGTCCTGCACGATCGCCCACTGTCCGCGGAAGTCACGCAGCCGCTCGGCCCACTCGGCCAGGTTCCTCTCCAGGAACGTCTGTTGCAGCAGCTCGCCGGCCGTGCCCGCGTTGGCTGCCAGGTCCTCGTGGGTCGCGAAGCGGGGGTCGTCGACGAGGTCGTCGCACCCGAGGGCGGCGCACGCCGCCGGCCAGTAGTGGAACGCCTGCAGGCACGAGAGCTGGATCCAGCGCCCGTCCTTGGTGCGGTAGGCCCTCGCCAACGGGTTCGACCACGTGCGCCCGCCACGCGGCCCGCTGTTCCACGCCTGGCCCATGTGACCGGCGAGGGCGATGGCGGCGCCCATCGCCCACATGCCGGTGGCGAGCAGCGAGACGTCGACGAGGGGCGCCTCGCCGGTGCGCTCCCGGTGGAAGAGCGCGGCCGAGATGCCGCCGGCGATCGTCATGGCGCCGATGGAGTCGCCGTACGCCGGTCCGGGCTGGGAGATGAAGTCCTCGTCGTCGGGGGCGTTGACGCCACTGGCGACGCCCGAGCGGCACCAGTAGCCGAGGATGTCGTAGCCGCCATGGTCGGCGTCGGGACCGGCGGGGCCGAAGCCGGATCCGCAGACGTAGACGATGCGCGGGTTGCGGCCACGGATGTCGTCGATGTCGATGGCGAGCTCGCGCCGCACGCGGGGCAACTTGTTGGTGAGGAACACGTCCGAGACCTCGGCCAGGCGGTAGAGGATCTCGCGCCCTTCGTCGCTCGCCAGGTCGAGCGCCAGGCTCTGCTTGCCGCGGTTCGAGTGCTCGAGCAGCGGGTGCACGTCTCCGCCACCGAGGTCCATCACCCCGGTGCGCCCCAGCCCCCGCATGGCGTCGCCGCGCCCCACCGGTTCGATCTTGATGACCTCGGCACCCCAATCCGAGAGGACGGCCGAGGCGGCGGGCACGAACGTGTGCTCCGCCACCTCGAGAACGCGGATCCCCTTCATCACCGCCGGCATGAGTTCTCCTTCACGTCCGTGACCCTACAAAGATGTAGATGTCCACGGGTCGGGGGAGGAGCTCGTGGTCGACGCGAGGTCGTCTCGTTCGTGAGCACCTACGCCACTGTTCGTTGCTCCTTCGCGAGTCGATACGACGGTGACCGACCGCGGGAGCCGACGGAAGCTCAGAAGCATGCTGCTGGTTGCGCAGCCGCTCGGTGACGCCCTTCGCTTCGTACGACGCGGCGTACCGGTCATCGAGAACGCGGTCCCGCCGATCCGCCGTCAGCGGGACTGCCCATTGCAGCGGGCATCGTCGCGTCAGGGAGGAACGAGGCGGGCACGCTGATGCCCGGGTAGATCTGGACGCGCTCGCAACTGAGCACGAACGCAAGCGCTCCGGCGAGCGCGGCCTCGCGCCGTTTCCGGTCGTCCGCCCTGTCGTTCATTCGTCGAAGGGGCTCGCCTAGTTGGCGAGGGCGGCGCGGTGCATCGCGATCGTGTCGAGAAGCTCGGCGCGTTCCCACGCTGGAAGATCCGGCTGTAGCTGTCTGGTGAAGCGGGTGATCAAGCGGGCGTGCTTCGCCGCTTGCTGGACGTCGGGGGTACACATCTTCATCACAGAGATGTTCGACTCGTCTGACGACTTTCTTGATCGGTGATCCGCGTGCCCAGAAGTCCCTCAAGGCGCGTCGGTCACCTGCCGATACACCGTCTGCAGGGCGACTCGGGCTCGTTTCTGCACCATTCGCATGTGGAGCGGCCCCTGCTTCGGCGGGGGCCGCTTCGCGTCCGGGGGCGTACCCCAGCGCACACCGTCGGCGTTGTACCAAGCGAAGGCCCAGGAATCAGCGCCTTCGCCGTACCCAGTCGCCCCCGAAGGATGTCCGCATGGACGTATCCGACACCACACCGGCGCAGGAGCTCACCCTCCTCCAGTGGACGCTCGAGCACCTTGTTCGCTATCGCCAGTCGTGGCGAGGGGAAGACTGGCGACGCTACGCCGAACTCGCCACCAGGGAACAAGAGCTCCTTGCTGCCCACTGGTGATGTGTCAGGCCGTCGACGTTGACGATGGCGCCGGTGATGTACGCATGCGTTGCGCGGACACCGGGCGTCGATCGCTTGCCGCGTAGGGTCGACCGTCGGGCAACCTCGGGAGGCAGCAGGCGTGACGGTGACCATCGACTTGAGCGGGCGTCGGGCCCTCGTCACCGGCGCCGGGCAGGGCGTCGGCCGCGGGATCGCCCGCACGCTCGGGGCGGCGGGCGCCGAGGTGATCGTCAACGACCTCGTCGAGGACCGCTGTGCCACGGTCGTCGACGAGATCGTGGCCGACGGTGGGCGGGCGTCCGCGGCGGCGTTCGACGTGACCGACTGGACGGGCGTCCAGGCCGCGGTCGACCGCGTCGGCCCCCTCGCCATCGTCGTCAACAACGCCGGCAACGCCGGCAAGCCCGACACGCTCGGGTTCGACGACATGAAGCCGTTCGCCGAGGAGGACCCGAGCGCGTGGGACGGCTTCATGCGCGTGAACCTCTTCGGCGTGATGTACGTGACCCGTGCCGCGCTCCCGGCGATGATCGAGCAGGGTCACGGACGGATCATCAACATCATCTCCGATGCCTCGCGCACCGGCGAGATCCACATGGCGGCGTACGGCGCGGCGAAGGCCGGTGCCGCCGGCTTGACCCGCAGCGTGGCGCGCGAGGTGGGGCGGCACGGCATCACGGCGAACTGCATCGCGCTCGGGTCGATGAACCAATCGGAGCGACCGGCCGAGGTCGAGGAGCAGCAGCTGATGTCGCTCATCAAGCGCTACCCGATCCGCCGACGCGGGTTGCCGTCCGACATCGCCAACACCGCGCTGTTCCTCGCCAGCGACCTGAGTCCGTGGGTCACGGGGCAGACGATCCCCGTCAACGGCGGCTACTCGATGGCGCTGTGAGCACCGGTCCGCTCGCGCCCGTGCGGGTGCTCGACCTGTCGCGCATGTTCCCGGGCGCGTACTGCACGTTGATGCTCGCCGACCTCGGTGCCGACGTGCTCAAGGTCGAGGCGCCCGGCCACGGCGACGGGCTGCGGTTCATGACCCCGGAGCCGTTCGCGGCGGCGCACGTCGCGCTCAACCGCGGGAAGCGGTCGATGACGCTCGACCTCCGCAGCCCGGGTGCGGCCGAGGTCGTGCGCCGCCTCGTGCGCGACGTCGACGTGGTGGTGGAGTCGCAACGACCCGGCATGCTCGACGAGGCCGGCATCGGCTTCGACGCGCTGCGCGCGGAGAACGCCGGGTTGGTCTGGTGCTCGCTCACCGGCTTCGGCCCCGACGGCCCGAACGTGCACGCACCCGGGCACGATCTCACGTACCTCGGCTACTCGGGTGTGCTCAGCACGCTCACCGTCAACGGTGAACCACCGGTTCCCGGATCCACGCTCACGCTTCCGATCACGGGGGTGATGGCGGCGTTCGGCATCGTGTCGGCGCTGTCGCAACGCGATCGGACCGGGGTGGGCGCGCGGGTCGACGTCAACATGGTCGATTCGTCGATGTGGATGCTGGTCGAGCAGCTGGCGCGCGCCGCGAACGCGCCGGGGCCGGCGTGGGGAGCGATGGCGCGGCGGGCGAACTACCGCTGTGCCGACGGGCGGTGGGTCACCTGCACGGCGAGCGAGCCGAAGGCGTGGGCGAAGGTCGTCGAGGCGTTGGCCGTGCCCGAGCTCGCCGACCAGCAGATGGGCGTCGACGAAGCGGCGACCGCGGCGCGACTGACCGAGGTGTTCGCGAGCCGGCCGCAGGCGCACTGGTTGGCGAACCCGGGCCTGGCCGGCGGCATCGGTCCGGTGCTCGAGCCGGCCGACCTGATCGACGACCCGCAGGTGACCCACCGGCGCGGGATGGTGGCGCTGCCCGACGGTGGCCCGCTCGTGTTCGCCAACCCGCTGCGCATCGACGGCGCGCTCGGCGACGAGGGATCACATGCCCTCGCCGCCCCGCCCGACCTGGGCGAGCACACCGACGCCGCCCTCGCCGCCGCCGGCTTCACCCCCGCCGAGATCGCCGCCCTCCACGACGCCCACACCGTCTGACCCGAGCGGCGGAGTTCATCGCGCAACCCGTTCCGCGGCGGCCACGATGATGTCGTCGAGCAGGGCGCCGCTCTGCCAACCGCAGTACACGGCGAAGTGCAGGACGATCTCCTGGAGCTCCTCGAAGGTCAGGTCACCGCTCTTCAACGCCGCGTACGCGTGCGCTTCGGCTTCTTGCTGGACGATCGCCGCGCCGCACAGGGCGATGATGCGCCGCTCGCGCCGGGTGAGCACCGGTCGGGTCCACACCTCGCCGTACAGGTAGTCGAGGTAGCCGACGCGCCGGAACACGGTGTCGTTGACCGGCGGCGGCGCGCACATGATCGCTTCGTAGGCGGCGCGCCCGCGGGCATGACGAACGTCGGGGTCGCACGGTTCGGCCCATCGCTCGAAGCCGTGGCGTTGGAGGCCGATCTCGTTGGCGGCCTGCTCGACGTACTGGTCGACGAGCTGCGCCCGCGGCCACCCGCACTGCGTGCCGAAGAACAGCGTGAACTCGTCGAGCTCCTCGAGCGTGCAGTCGCCGCTGTTGAGGGCGGCGTGGAAGTGGGTCTGCGTCGGGATGTGGGCGCCCATCGTCGCCACGCACGTCAGCGTGACCCAGCGCCGATCGCGACGGCTGAGCCCCGGCCGCGGCCACATCTCGGCGAACACGAAGCCGACGACCCCACCGTCGTAGTACGGCTTGGTCGGGCCCGGGCCGGGATACGTCATCACCGCCTCGTAGCTGGCGCGGCCCGCCGCCAGCCGTTCGTCCCGCGACTCGTACGTCATGTCCGCTTCGGGCGGCATGCCCCCTCCTCCGTCGGCGACCCGACCATCGGACTGCGCCAGTAGTGCTCCTGAATATTAAGTAGCTTGACTCTCTGCCGTCCAGCGTGGTGTCATCGGGCCATGCCGGTGCTGGCGCCGTCGACGAAGGAGCTGCTCGTGCGCGCCGGCGAGCGTCTCGTCGCGGAGCACGGGATCGACGGGGTGTCGATGCTCGAGATCAGTGCCGCCGCCGGCAACGGCAACAAGTCGGCCGTGCAGTACCACTTCGGCTCGAAGGACCAGCTGGTCCAGGCGATCTTCGAGCATCGCTTGCCACGCCTGCGGGAGCGGCGCGCCCTCCTCGTGGCCGAGCGCGAACCACGTGATGTCCGTGGTTGGGTCGAGTGCCAGGTCCGCGCCGTGCTGGAGCAGAGCGAGGTCGACGGCAGCTCGTACCTCCGGTTCGTCGCCATGCTCTACGAGCAGGGCCGTCGCGACCTGTTCGAGCGGATGTCCGCCGAGTTCCTCGAAGGCACCAAGGCGTTCCACCGGCAGCTGCAGCTGTCGCTCCCCGAGGTGCCCGAGCCGAACCGGGCGCGACGCATCGCGGCGGCGATGACGATGATCGTGCACGCCGGGGCCCACCGCGAGCGGGCGCGCGGACTGGGTCATCCGGTGCTTCCGTTCGCCGTCGAGGTCGCCGACCTGGTCGACGGCGTGGTGGGGTTCCTCGAAGCGAGCGTCTCGCCCGAAGCCCGCCGGGCGGTGGCCGACGCCGATCAGGCGCCGCTCCTCTGGCCGTGGTTCTTCTGATGCGCGCCGGCTTCATCGGGCTCGGGAGCCAGGGCGGGCCCATGGCGCGCCGCATCGCCGACGCCGGCTTCCCGCTCGCCATCTGGGCCCGGCGCCCCGAGTCCGTCGCGCCCTTCGCCGACTGCGGCGCGACGGTGGCGGCGACCCCGGCCGAGGTGGGCGCGGCGAGCGACGTGGTCGGCATCTGCGTGGTGGCGGACGCCGACGTCGAGGCCGTCGTCCTCGGTCCCGGCGGCGTGCTCGCCGGGATGGCGCCCGGCGGGGTCATCGCCATCCACGCCACCGTCCACCCCGACACGTGCCGGCGCCTGGCCGCCATCGCGGCCGACCACGGGGTGTCGGTCGTCGACGCGCCGGTCAGCGGTGGGGGCGGCGCCGCGGCCGAGCAGCGGTTGCTCGTGATGGTCGGCGGCGACGACGACGCAGTGGCGCGGTGCCGGCCGGTGTTCGAGACGTTCGGGAACCCGATCATCCACCTCGGCGGCGTGGGCCGCGGGCAGCTCGCCAAGCTGGTGAACAACCTCGTGTTCACCGCCCAGATCGCGGTTGCCCTCGACACGTTCGCCCTCGCCGATCGGCTCGGCGTCGATCGCGACGCGCTCGAGCAGGTGCTCGCGAGCGGCAGCGGGGGGAGTCGTGTCGCCGCGATCCTCGCCGGCATGGGCTTCGAGTACGCACCGCTTGCCGGCGCGGCGCCGTTGCTCCGCAAGGACGTCGGCATCGTGCTCGACGTCCTGTCGTCCGCGGGTGAGGACGCACCGGCGCTGCTCGCCAGCCTCGCCGACGCCGCGCTCGCCGCGCTCGAGGGCTGACGCCCTACGCGGTTGCCGGGTCGACCGCCCGGAGGTGCGCGGCGATGGCGACGCTGGCCGCGGCCGCCCAGAAGCACCACAGGGAGATGAAGCTGCTGCGGTCCAACCAGGAGAGGACGCACGCGGCGCCGAGGTTGGCGGCGCCGAACCACCGCACGTGGGGCCGCGTCGACAGCATCATCGATCCGCACGTGGCGACGACGTAGAAGACGACGAGGGCCCCGCCGTGCCACACGTCGACCATGTACGACAGGTGATGGCCTTCGATGGCGACGTCGACCGGCCCGCGCACCACGGCGGTGAGCAGGACGACCGCGACGGCGGCGCCGACCACCACGAAGAACGACGCCCGCCGCCGGTTCGTCACCGGCTCCAGCGCGGCGACGGCCAACGGGACGAGCACCGGGAGCACGCCCAAGGCGACGACCAGGTAGGACCAGAGCGCGAGGCGCTCGACGCCGATCGAGACGCGCCCTTGCAGGCCCCACCAGACGAAGGCCTCGATCAACGAATGGGCGGCGAGGACGACCGGGACGGCGGCCAGCAGCTCTTCGGCCGGACGACGGACGTGACGGACCGCATCGACGGCGAGGGCACCGACGACGACGCCGGCGGTCAGATCCGCCTGCGGCGAGAAGCACATGGGACCGCGCTCCGATCAGGGCGCCCACGTCCCCCGGGCTGGTGCTGCGTTCTTTGTCGCGTTGTGGTCGCTCAGCGACCACAACGCGACAAAGAACGTGCGCCTGGTCCTAGGCGAGCGCCGCGTCCAGGGTGATGGTGGTGCCGGTGAGCGCCTTGCTCACGGGGCAGTTGGCCTTGGCGCCTTCCGCGGCCTCGACGAACGCGTCGGCAGAGATGCCCGGCACCGTGCCGCGCACGGTCAGGTGCACCCCGGTGATGCCCTCACCCGGCTGGAAGGTGACGTCGGCGTTGACGTCGAGGCGCTCCGGCGGCGTTCCGGCCTTGGCGAGCCCGTTCGACAGCGCCATCGAGAAGCACGACGAGTGCGCCGCGGCGATGAGCTCCTCGGGACTGGTGCGGCCGTTCGGGTCCTCGGCGCGCGACGCCCAGGTCACGTCGAAGGTGCCGAGGCCCGAGGATTCGAGCGTGACCTTGCCGGCGCCCTCCATGAGGGAGCCCTGCCATTGCGTTGTCGCCCTGCGAGTCGTTGCCATGGGCGCACTCTACGAGCTTGCGGACCTCAGCCCAGGTGGAGCGGGGGCGGCAGCTCGCCGCGCGCGATCGCGTCGGCGCGCTGGTGCAGCAGGGCGCCGACCTCGTCGAGCTTCTTGCTGATGATGAAGCGGCCTTCCTTCACACCGTCGACGGCGTAGCGGCCGAGCTCGTCGAGGTCCTGGATCTCGACCGGCGCGCCGCGCAGCTGCTCCATCGCCTGCTTGAAGCCTTCGAAGGTCGCTTGCGGTGAAGGCGGGTGTTCCTTCACACGGGCGAGCTCCGGCGGGCGGTTGCGCGTGGCGGTGAACAGCCCGGTGTCCAGCAATCCGCCCGACGGATAGAAGACGGACGCCTGCAGCTTCGTGTCCGCCTCGCGGAACTGGTGGGCCAGCGCCTCGGTGAAGCACGACACCGCCGCCTTGCTCGTGGCGTACACCGAGGCGTGGGGGACCGGTGCGAACCCGCCGTCGCCGGATGACGTGTTGACCACGTGTCCCGGTTCGTCGCTGGCGATCATGCGCGGGACGAAGGCGAGCACGCCGTTGGCGACCCCGAAGACGTTGACGCCCAGGCACCACCTCCAGTCGTTGATCTCCTGCTCCCACGGCCGGCCGCCCCCGCCGGAGGTGACGCCGGCGTTGTTGAACAGGAGGTGGCATGCGCCGTGGGCCGCGAACACCTGCTCGGCGAGGGACTCCACCGAGTCGGCATCCGACACGTCGACCTGGATGCCGGACACGTTCCCGCGGCCCGCCAGCTCGACCACGGCCGCGTCGAGCGCGCCCTTCTCGACGTCGGCGATGACGACGGTGGCACCGTCGTCGAGCAGCGCCTTGACGATCCCCTTGCCGAT
>Ga0068858_100003704_pt1 | contig 15140 bp, 15 predicted proteins | sample KBSSwiS12_FD_66589 | JGI IMG/M metagenome (GOLD analysis project Ga0068858, IMG submission 66589) | Switchgrass rhizosphere microbial communities from Kellogg Biological Station, Michigan, USA - KBS Switchgrass S1-2 | ecosystem: Host-associated > Plants > Roots > Rhizosphere > Soil ... | reverse complement strand
CGGCAATCGACATCGAGTCGTCGATCAGCCGCGCGATGCACTCACTCGTCCCGCCGGCGCAATTCGAGAGCGTGCGCCGCTTCAAAAACTTGTTCTCGCGCTACCAGCGCAACCGCGACCTCATCAACGTCGGCGCGTACGTCGCCGGCTCCGACCCCCTGCTCGACCAGGCGATTGCCGTGTTCCCGCTGCTGGAGAAGTTCCTGCAGCAGGACATGCGCGAGTGCGTGCGCACCGCCGACGCGCTAGCGACGCTCGCGGCGATCGAGGCGCACATCGCCGGCGCGGGCTGAACACCAAGGCCTTTCGATGAAACCCGACCGCGACACCACCCAGTGGAACCTCCTCGTGCACATCGCGCAGCAGCGCCTTGACGACTGCACGCGCCGCATGGGCAAGCTTGCCGGCCGCCGCGAGGAAGCCGCTGCGAAGCTGCAGACGCTCCTCGACTACCGCAGCAATTACCTGGCGCAGCTCGACGGCGCGCAACGGAACGGCATCGGTGCCGACGGCCTCCGCAACTTCCAGTCGTTCGTCGCGTCGCTCGATCATGCGATCGAGCAGCAGACCGACCTCCTGACTGCGTTGCAGAAGCTCATTTTCGATTGCGAGGCGGCCATGCGCGAACTGCAGCGAAAAATTCATTCGTACCGCGTGCTGCAGGACCGGCGCGCGGCAGAGGCGCGCACGCGCGACCGCCGCCGCCAGCAGACGCTGCAGGACGAGATGGCGTCGCGCATGCGCGTGCCCGGCTGATACGTCTCCCCACCCAAATCCTCACCCGTCACCAGGCAGAACCCCGTGCCCATTCTCTTCACGCCGCCCCCACAGAAGTCGCCCGAACTCCAGAAGCCGCAGGCCGCGGCCAATGCCCATGCGGCCAACGACGCGTCGGCGGACGCTGCCGCGAAGCCGCCGACGTTCGCCTCGCTGCTCGAAGCCGCCGGCCATCCACGTCCGACGCCCGTCGCGCCGGCCAGCGCGAACGCGCGGCGCAGCGACGCGCATGCGCCCGCCGATGCCGACGACCCGGCGCTGCGAGACGCCGATGCAGCGCCGCCGCTCGCGTGGCTCGGCACGCTCGCGCCGCCCGGGGTCACGGACCCGGCGCAGCGGGTGCACGGCGACGGCGACGCCCGGCGTGCGGCCGCCGGGGCAGCGGCCGACGAAACGGCGCTTGCGACGGCCAACGCCGCCGCGGCTGCGCTGATGGGCGCGACCGCGGTGCGTCTCACCCCCGTCGACGCGCCGGCACCCACTGCTGTCGCGAGCGGAGACGCCGCCGGCGTCGCTGCAGTGGCCGGCGCGCCGTCGAAGGACACGCCGGCCACGCCCGCGGACCGCACGCTGCCCCGAGCGACGGCGAACGACGTGTCGCTGCCGGCGCTTCCGGCCGCCGAGCCGAAGAAGGCAACGCCGGACGAGCTGCGTCCCGCCGCAGCGACGGCGCCGTCCCTGGGCGACGCGCCGATCGCCGCACCGATCGCAGCCGCGCTGGCGGATACCGGCGCGAGCGCGCCGGCGCCGCTCGCCGTCGCCGTTCCCGTCGGCAGCGCCGGCTGGGCCGACGATGTCGCACAGAAGGTCGCGCACGTGATCCGCCTGCGCCACGAGACGGCGGAGCTGCACGTTCAGCCGGAGAACCTCGGGCCGATCGGCATCCGCATCACGATGGACGGCGACCAGGCGTTCGTGCAACTCACTGCGGCACACGCGGCGACGCGCGAAGCACTCGAGAACGCGCTGCCGCTGCTGCGCGATATGCTGGCGCACCAGGGTCTCAATCTCGGCGACGCGGCAGTGGGTGGCGACGGGCAGAGCGGCTCGGCATTCGCGCCGCCCTGGCGCTTTACCGGGCCCGCTGCGCCTGCGGCCGACCCCGCCACGGTTACGCCGCTGTTGCTGCCGATCCCGGCGTTGCGCCTCCTGGACGTATTCGCCTGACTGCACGAATTGACGGCATTTGCGCGACCTGTTCCGGGCACCGGCAAGCGCCGGCGCTCCCGATAATCGACCCGAATCACTAGCGGACAAGCACCCATGGCCAAGCCCAAGCTCGCCCCTGCCCCCGCGCCCATCGCGGTGGTCGCCGACGCCGCACCGGCGCCGAAGAAAAAATCGAAGAAGCTGCTGCTGATCATCGTCGCCGTGCTCGTCCTGCTGGGCGGCGGCGGCGGCGCCTGGTTTTTCTTCGGGCGCCATGCGGCCGACGCGAACCACGAGGCCGCGAAGGACGGCAAGGACGGCAAGGACGAGAAAAGCGAGAAGAAGGCGCCGACGTTCGTCACGCTCGAGCCGTTCACCGTCAACCTGCTCGAGGAGAACGGCGATCACTATTTGCAGGTCGGCATCGTCTACCAGGTCGGCGACGGCAAGGTCGTCGACGCTATGAAGATGTACATGCCGGTGTTGCGCAACCGCGTCCTGCTGACGCTGTCCAGCAAGCACCCGAGCGAGATCGCATCGCTCGAAGGCAAGCAGAAGCTCGTCGCCGAACTTGTCACCGCGGCGCGCGAATCGATCCCCGGCGCGACGCCCGATCGCGGCATCGACGGCGCGTTCCTCTCCGCCTTCGTGATCCAGTGACGACCTCGGCACCCTCGCCATGAGCCAATACATACTGAGCCAGGAAGAAATCGACGCGCTGCTGAAAGGCGTGAGCGGCGAGGAGGACGTCGTCGCGGCCGTCGAGGAGACGGGCGGCGCGCGTCCGTACAACCTGGCCACGCAGGAGCGGATCGTGCGTGGCCGCATGCCGACGCTCGAGATCATCAACGAGCGCTTCGCGCGCCTGCTGCAGATCGGCCTCTTCAATTTCATGCGGCGCAGTCCCCAGGTGTCGGTGGGACCGGTGCGCGTCATCAAGTACGGCGAATTCGTCCGCAACCTGGTCGTGCCGACGAACCTCAACATTGCACAGGTAAGGCCGCTGCGCGGCAATGCGCTCTTCGTCTTCGAGCCGGCGCTGGTGTTCCTCGTCGTCGACACGCTGTTCGGCGGCAACGGCCGCTTCCACACGCGCGTCGAGGGTCGCGACTTCACGCAGACCGAGCAGCGGATCATCCGCAAGATGCTGCAGGTGGTGTTCGACGAGTACCAGAAGGCCTGGAACAACGTCCATGCGCTGACGTTCGAGTTCGTGCGCTCCGAGATGCACACGCAATTCGCGAACATCGCGACGCCCACGGAAATCGTCGTCACGACGACGTTCAACATCGAGCTGGCCGGCGGCAACGCCGCGATGCACATCTGCATCCCGTACGCGACGCTCGAGCCGATTCGCGACACGATCTACAGCACGATGCAGGGTGACCAGATCGAGCCTGACGAACGCTGGGTGCGCACGCTGTCGCGCCAGGTGCAGGACGCCGAGGTCGAGCTCGTCGCCAATCTCGTCACGACGACGCTCTCGGTCGAAGAACTGCTCAAGATCAAGGTAGGTGACGTACTCGGCGTGGACATCCCGCCGTCCGTCGTCGCCGAAGTCCATGGCGTGCCGATGTTCCAGGCGCGCTACGGCGCGCTCAACGGCCAATACGCGCTCAAGGTCGAACGCGTATTCGCGTCGCCCGCCGAACAATCGTCCGCTGCCTAGGAGACCTGCATGAATACCGCACAAGACACCGCGAACGACGACTGGGGCGCAGCGCTCGCCGAGCAGGCAGCGGCGACGACGGTCGTCGCCCTCGAGGCGGAACGCCCGACGATCTTCGCGCCGCTGGCCGCACCGCAATCTCAGAACGGCACCGTGCACGATATCGAGCTCATCATGGACATTCCGGTCCAGCTTACCGTCGAGCTCGGCCGCACGCGCATCCCCATCCGCCATATCCTGCAGCTCGCGCAGGGATCGGTCATCGAGCTCGACGGCCTTGCCGGCCAGCCGATGGACGTCCTCGTCAACGGCTGCCTGATCGCGCAGGGTGAAGTCGTCGTCGTCAACGACAAGTTCGGCATCCGCCTCACCGACATCGTCACGCCGTCCGAACGCGTCCGCAAGCTCAAGCGATGAAGCGCGCGGCCGCCGCGGCGCTCCTCGCCTGCATGAGCGCGCTCGCGCGGGCGCAATCGCCAGCGCCGGCCGGTCCGCTCGACGTCGCCCCCGGACTTCTCCAGACGACGCTCGGACTCGCGCTCGTCCTTGCGCTCATCGTCGGCGGTGCATGGCTGCTGCGCCGCGTCGCACCCGCCGGCCGCGCCGGCACGCCGATCAAGGTCATTTCGTCGCAATCGGTCGGCCAGCGCGAGCGGGTCGTCCTGATCGAAGTGGGCGACGATTGGCTGCTGCTCGGCGTCGCTCCTGGCGCCGTGCGCATGCTGCATGCGTTGCCCAAGGGAGCGCCGGCGCTCGCCACACCCGTGCCTGCTACCGAGACCCCGTTCGCCCGGCTCCTCGCGGCCGCACGGGGGGGAAAGCCGCGATGAGCGCGCTGAGCCTTCGCAACGACCGCGTCCGCCGCGCCGGCCGTATCGGCGCCGGGGTGCTGCTGGCGCTTCTGCCGGCACTGGCCGCCGCCCAGGCCTCCGACGTGCCGCTGTTCAACAGCACCCCCACGGCGGGCGGCGGCCAGGCCTACTCGCTGCCGGTGCAGACGCTGCTGCTGCTGACGTCGCTGGCGTTCCTGCCGGCCGTCCTGCTGCTGATGACCGGCTTCACGCGGATCGTCATCGTGCTGTCGCTACTGCGCCACGCGCTCGGCCTGCAGACCTCGCCGCCCAATCAGGTGATCATCGGCCTGTCGCTATTCCTCACGTTCGTCGTGATGGGGCCGGTGTTCGACAGGATGTACACCGAGGCTTACGTCCCGTACAGCCAGCAGAAGCTCACGACGATGCAGGCGCTCGAGCGCGCGGAGGTTCCGCTGCGCGCCTTCATGCTGAAGCAGACGCGCGAGCCGGACCTGGCGCTCTTCGTCAAGCTGTCGCGCGTCGCGGCGCCGAAGACGAAGGACGACATCCCGCTGCGCGTGCTCGTGCCGGCGTTCGTCACGAGCGAGCTGAAAACCGCGTTCCAGATCGGCTTCATGGTCTTCATTCCGTTTCTCATCATCGACATGGTCGTCGCCAGCGTGCTGATGTCGATGGGCATGATGATGCTGTCGCCGGTGCTGATCTCGCTGCCGTTCAAGCTGATGCTGTTCGTGCTGGTCGACGGCTGGAACCTGCTGCTGGGTTCGCTCGTCGCGAGCTTCGGCTAGGTGCGGCGGCAATGAACAGCCAGACCGTCCTCACGCTCACGCAGCAGGCGCTGTGGGTCACCGGCCTCGTCGCCGCGCCGCTCCTTCTCACGGCGCTCGTCGTCGGGCTCGTGGTCAGCATCTTCCAGGCGGCGACGCAGATCAACGAGTCGACGCTGTCGTTCATCCCCAAGCTGATCGCGATGTTTGCGGTGCTCATCGTCTGCGGCCCCTGGATGCTGTCGATCCTCGTCGACTACATGCAGCGGTTGTACACGAGCATTCCGCAGACGATCGGCTGAAGTCTCGCGGTCCCTGCCCGAGCGCGCCCCGGTGTTCACGATCACGTCCGCGGACCTCGATGCCTGGGTCGGCGCCTTCATGTTCCCGTTCTTCCGCTTCGCCGCGCTTGCCGGCACTGCGCCGATCCTGTCCCATCCGAGCGTGCCGCGGCGCGTGCGCATCGGCCTCGCTGTGCTCCTTACGGTGATCGTCGCGCCGACGCTGCCCGCGATGCCGGCGGTGTCGCCGTACTCGCTTGCCGGCGGCGTGCTGATCGTCCAGCAGGTGCTGATCGGCACCGCGATCGGGCTCGTGCTGCAGTTCGCGTTCGCCACCGTCACGCTTGCCGGCGACCTCATCGGCCTGCAGATGGGCCTGTCGTTCGCGTCGCTGGTCGATCCGCAACACGCCGAGCAGGTGCCGCTCGTCGGCGCTTTCCTGTCGGTGGTGCTCATGCTGGCATTCATGGCGCTGAACGGCCACCTGATGATGCTGGCGGCACTGGCCGACAGCTTCCAGGCATTCCCACTGTCCGCCGACGTGCTCGCCCACCCCGACTGGGGCCGCCTCGCTTCGGGGGCCGCTTCCATCTTCTCGGCCGGGCTCGGCATCGCGCTGCCGGTCGTGGGCGCACTGCTGCTCGTGAGCCTGGCACTCGGCATGCTGACGCGCACGGCGCCGCAGCTCAATCTCTTTGCCGTCGGCTTCCCGGTGACGCTCGTCGTCGGGCTGTTGATGCTGATGCTCGCGATGCCCTATATCATGCCCGCTCTGCAGCGCCTGTTCGACGGCGCGTTCCTCATGCTTCCACGCTAGCGCAGCGCCTACGATGAGCCCACCTCCGTTCCCGCCGACGACACTGCGCTGGACGTCGGCTGCGGCGGCCATCGTTCTCGCCATCGCCGTCGCCGTCCTCGGCGCATGGCTGCTCGGGATCGCGCCGTACCAGTCGCTGTTTCCCGGACGGATCTCGATGTTGCCCGGCGCGGCGCTCGCCTTCGCGTTCGCCGGCACGGGACTGCTGCTGTTCGCCCGCGGCGGCGCAGCCGGTCGCGTCGGCGACGCCGCTGCGAAACCGGTGCTCGCCTGCGCCATCGCGGTAACGCTCCTCGGTGCCTTGCGCGTCGCGGACATCGCATTTCCGGGCGCGGCGCCGGTCGACGCGCTGTGGGCGGGTGCGTTGCAGGCGCTCGGCCGTCCGTCACCGACGCTGGCCATTGCGCCGGGCGCGGCCACCGGACTCCTGCTTGCGGGCATTGCCTTCACCCTGCTTTGCAGCGCACGCACGCGGCGATCCGCGCAATGGCCGGCGCTCGCCGCTGCGGTGATCGGCGGTGTCGCCCTCGCCCGCTACATCTTCCCCGACGACACGGTGCTCGCACAACTGCGAATGTCGGCGCCGACGGCGCTCGCACTGCTGCTCACGGGGCTCGGCCTCATCGCCGCCGACCCGGACGGCGTGGTCACACGCCTGCTTGCCGGCGATGACCTCGGCGCGTCCACTGCGCGCCGGTTGCTGCCGGTGGCCATCGGCGTCCCGCTCGTCGTGGGCTGGGTCGCGTCGCGCCGCTTTTCGTTCGGCGTCGCGCCGCCCGACACGCTGTGGCTCTACGCAATGGTCAACATCGTCGTGCTGGGCGCCCTCGTGCTCGTCACGGCCGGCTGGCTCGCGCGGAGCGACCGGGCGCACCAGCGGCGCAACGACGAGCTCAAGGCGACGCTGAAGGAAGTGGGCGACCTGCGCGCCGCCCTCGACGAGCACGCAATCGTCGCCGTCACCGACGCCCGCGGATGGATCCTTTCCGTCAACGACAAGTTCTGCGCGATCTCGGGCTATCCACGCGCCGAGCTGATCGGCCAGGACCACCGGATCATCAACTCCGGCCATCACCCGCGCATCTTCATGAGCGAGCTGTGGCGCACGATCGCGCACGGCGGCGTCTGGCACGGCGAGATCTGCAACCGCGCGAAGGACGGCTCGTACTACTGGGTCGACACGACGATCGTGCCGTTCGTCGACGACAGCGGCAAGCCGCGCCAGTACGTCGGCATCCACGCGGACATCACCGAGCGCAAGCGGGCCGAGGCCGCGGTGCGCGAAAGCGAGGAACGCTTTCGACAGGTGGTGGAGAACATCCACGAGGTGTTCTGGATGACCGATGTCGCGAAGAACACGATGCTCTACATCAGCCCGGGATACGAGGCGATCTGGGGCCGCACGTGCGACAGCCTGTACGCGTCGCCGATGACCTGGGTCGAGGCGATCCACGCCGACGATCGCGCGCGCGTGATCGCCGCGGCAACGTCGCGCCAGATCGAGGGCACGTACGACGAGACTTACCGGATCATGCGACCCGATGGCGAGCTTCGCTGGATACGCGATCGCGCGTTTCCCATCCGCGACGCCTCCGGCAGCGTGCACCGTGTCGTGGGGGTGGCTGAAAACGTCACCGGCCGCGTGCAGGGCGATGAATACCAGCTGCGCAACCAGAAGCTCGAGGCGCTCGGCACGCTGGCCGGCGGCATCGCCCATGATTTCAACAACATCCTCGTCGCCATCGCCGGAAACGCCAAGCTTGCAATCGACGACCTGTCGCCGACGCACCCGGCGCTTCGCAGCCTGCTGGAAATCGACAAGGCCGCCCGACGCGCCACAGACCTCGTCGCGCGCATCCTGTCGTTCAGCCGGCCGGGCGAGGCGCGGCGCGAGGCGCTGGCGTTGCCGCCCGTGCTCGACGAAGTGATGCGGCTCGTTCGCGCGACGATCCCGGCGACGATCGAAATACGTTCGCAGTTCGACGCAGCCACGCCGCCGGTGCTCGCCGACGCCGCGCAGATACACCAGGTCGTCGTGAACCTCGTCACCAATGCCGGGCATGCGATCGGAGCGCGCGCCGGCACGATCGACGTCACGCTCGAGCCGGTTCGCGTCGGCAGCGACGACGCGGCCACCGCCGCGAGCGACCTGCGCCCGGGCCGTTACGCGCGCCTGACCGTGCGCGACGACGGCTGCGGCATGTCGGCGCAAACGCGCGCACGCATCTTCGATCCGTTCTTCACGACCAAGGCCGTTGACGTCGGCACGGGGCTCGGGCTCTCGGTCGTCCACGGCATCGTCCATGCGCACGGCGGTGCGATCATCGTGGAGAGCGAGCCCGGGCGCGGGGCGGCGTTCCACCTCTATTTTCCGGCCACGGCGGCGGTGCCCGTTACCGCGGCCGCTCGCGCGGCGGGCGCCGCGCCGGCGCGCGGCGCGCGCATCCTTTACGTCGACGACGAGGAGCCGCTCGTGTTCCTGGCCGAGCGCATGCTGAAGCGACTGGGCTATGTCGTCGTCGGCTGCACGTCGCCGCACGAGGCGGTCGAGCAGTTCCGCGCGATGCCCGCCGCATTCGACGTCGTCGTCACCGACCTCGCCATGCCGGGCATGAACGGCTTCGAATTCGCCCGCGCCGTCCTCGCGCTGCGCCGCGACGTGCCGGTGATCATGACCACCGGCTATGCGCAGGCGCGCGACCATGCGGAAGCGGCGAACGTAGGCGTGGTGGCGCTCGTCAACAAGCCCAGCACCGTTGACGAGCTGTGCAATCTGATCGCCCGCGTGATAAGCGAGCGCGGCGCGAGCACGACCGCCTGAGGCGAGGGACGCTTCGAACGGGGCGCCGCAGCGCGCCTCTTACTGCGTCAGCGCCGATCCGTCGATCCCCCAGCGCACCCCGGGGCTCGCTTGCATGCGGTTGCACAGCGCGTCGAGCTCGGCACGGAACTCCGCAGCCGGCCCGGCGAGCGGCTGCATTAGCGCGGCCGTCACGTTCTGCGGCGCGTCGAAGCACACGCGCTCGATCGCCTCCAGCCCGCGCACCATCGCTGCGGCGTGAAAGATCGCGAGCGAGCCCTTGAACGCATTCGCGCGCTCCCGCAGCGTGTCTGCGTCGCGCGCGGCCGCGGCGGCAAGGAGCGCGGACAGCGCCTTGGGATAGGCCACGAGAAAGTTCCGCGAAAATTCGACGAACGTCGCTGCGTCGTCGTCCAGCGCACGCAGGAACGGTGTCGGGTCGAAGGTCACGACGGACAGCAGAGCGTTCATGGTTGTCCCGGGGGTCGGTCGCATTTCATCGAGAACGCACGCGCACGGCCGCGCGGCCGACGAGCAGCGCCGGACGTTCCCTCGCATCCTGGGTCGTCCCGGCCTATATCGGCCACCGCCCGCAATTCCTGAGCGCGCACGCCCCCTCCCCGGAAAGCACACTCCCATTCCGGCCTCTTTTCTCCGCATGGCGTGCCGATATACCGGCCGAGAATCCATTCGTCGCCCGCGCTTCGGCCCCGACCCGATGGCGGCCGGCCCGTGCTACCGCTACGCCCGCAGGAGATCACGCATGAGCAAGACGGTGCTTGCAGTCGATGACTCGCCTTCGATCCGCCAGATGGTCGCGCTAACCCTCAGGGGCGCGGGCTTCAACGTGGTCGAGGCGGCAGACGGCAGAGAGGGGCTCGCGAAGGCCAGGACAACCGCGATCGACCTGGTGCTCACCGATCAGAACATGCCGCAGATGGACGGGCTCGCGCTGATCAAGTCGCTGCGCGAGACGCCGCAGTACGCCCGCGTGCCGATCCTGATGCTGACGACTGAATTCAGCGACGAAATGAAGGCCAAGGGGCGGGCCGCCGGCGCCACCGGCTGGATCGTCAAGCCTTTCGACCCGAACCGCCTCCTCGAAGTCGTGCGTCGCGTCCTCGGCTGATATCGACGGCGGGACCCATGGACCACGCCGCATCATCATCGCGAGGTATCGACCTCACGCAGCTACGGGGTGTCTTCTTCGAGGAAGCGAATGAACACCTCGAAGCGATGGAGACGCTGCTCGTGCGCTTCGACCCGTCGCGCGCGACCGACGAGGAGCTCAACGCGATTTTTCGCGCCGCCCATTCCATCAAGGGTGGCGCAGCGACGTTCGGTTGCCGCGACATCGCGGAAGTCACTCACTTGCTTGAATCGTTGCTGGACCGTGCCCGACGCCGCGAAATCGTGCTCGACGCGGGCATGGTCGACACGCTCCTCGCCGCACGCGACCTCCTTGTGCGTCAGGTCGGCGGGCATCGCGACGGCCATCCGCTCGATGCCGCCGCGGTCGCTGCGATGTGCGAGCGCGTACGCCAGCATGTCGAGCACGAGGTCGGAATGGCGCAATCCGGCGCTGCGAGTGGAACGACCGGAATCTTCGACGGCGCCCCGGGCAGCGATCCGGGCTTCGGCATCTTCGATGGCGCCCCCGGCAGCAATCCGGGCTTCGGCTTCTTCGACGGCGCCCCCGGCAGCGATCCGGGCTTCGGCTTCTTCGAGGATCTGCCCGTGCCGCCCGCCGTCACCGCAGCGACCGTCAGCGCCGAGGCGGCTGCCGCCGCCGCGGCCGGGCCGCAACGCATGGCAGAGCGCGCCGCGGGCAGCGTCGAAACGTCGATCCGCGTCGCCGTAGAGAAAGTGGACGCGCTGATCAACCTCGTCGGCGAGCTCGTGATCACGCAGGCAATGCTGACGCAGAACGCTGCGACGCTCGACCCGGTTCAGGACGAGCGCCTGCTGCAAGGGTTGACGCAGCTCGACCGCAACACGCGTGCGCTCCAGGAAGCGGTGATGTCGGTGCGCATGACGCCGATCGCCATCGTCTTCAACCGCTTTCCGCGCGTCGTCCGCGACCTGGCGGCCCGCCTGTCGAAGCAGGTTCGCCTCGAGATGGAAGGCGAGGCCACCGAGCTCGACAAGGGCCTCATCGAGCGCCTCGTCGACCCGCTCACTCATCTCGTGCGGAACAGTCTCGACCACGGCATCGAGATTCCCGAGCAGCGGGCCGCACAGGGCAAGCCCGAGGCTGGAACGATCCGCCTGCGCGCCTTCCATCGCGGCGGCACCATCGTCATCGAGGTGTCGGACGACGGCGCGGGGCTCGATCGCAACCGGATCCTCGCCAAGGCACGCGAACGCGGAGTTGCCGCGCCCGACAGCATGACCGACGCGGAAGTCTGGTCGCTCATCTTCGAAGCTGGATTCTCGACGGCCACCGAGGTCACCGACGTATCAGGGCGCGGCGTCGGCATGGACGTCGTGCGACGCAACGTCTCCGGCATGGGCGGCAACATCGACATCCAGTCCGTCGCCGGTGCCGGAACGACGATCGCCATCCGTCTGCCGCTCACGCTCGCGATCATGGACGGCATGTCGGTGGCAGTCGGCAGCGAGACCTACATCCTGCCGCTCGCGAGTGTCGTCGAATCGCTGCAGGTCGCCGACGGTCAGATCAAGTCGGTCGCGAACCGCGGCCTCGTCGCGCACGTGCGCGGCGAATACCTGCCGGTGATCTCGATGCACGAGCTGTTTCCGTCCGGCGGCGCCCGTGGTGAGCGTGCCAGCGGAATCATGGTGATCGTCGAGGTCGACAAGAAGAAGGCGGCACTTCTCGTCGACGAGCTGCTCGGCCAGCATCAGGTGGTCGTCAAGAGCCTCGATCGCAACTACCGCAGGGTGCGCGGCGTATCCGGCGCCACGATCATGGGCGACGGTCGCGTCGCCATCATCCTCGACGTTGCGGCGCTCGCGCGCCCGCGCCTGTCCTGAATCCATTCTCGACACTACGGAGACACCGATGCAAGCGTCCGACCGCCCCGCCGTCGCGGCCCACACCCACGAATACCTGGCGTTCTGCCTCGGAGCCGAGGAGTACGGGATCGACATCCTCAAGGTGCAGGAGATCCGCGGCTACGACCAGGTGACGCGCATCGCCAATGCGCCCGCGTTCATCAAGGGCGTGATCAACCTCCGCGGAGCAATCGTGCCGATCATCGACCTGCGGATCAAGTTCGCGCTCGGCACCGTCGGATACGACGCGTTCACCGTCGTGATCATCCTGAACGTCGCGAGCCGGATCGTCGGGATCGTCGTCGACAGCGTCTCGGACGTCGTTTCCCTCGTGCCCGACCAGATTCGCCCGGCGCCGGAATTCGGCGGCGCGCAGGACACCGGCCACATCGTCGGCCTTGCGCAGCAAGACGACCGGATGATCATCGTTACCGATATCGAGCGGCTGATGACGACGGCCGACATGGCCCTCGTCGACGCGGACGAAAAGCTGGCGGCCTGAGAACTCAACCCAAAAAACCGCGGACTGCCGTGTCGAACCGCCAACAAACCAGGAATACCTCTTCATGAATCTCAATCACCTGCGCATCGGCGCCCGGCTCGGGGCCGCATTCGGCCTTGTCGTCGTGTTCCTGGCGGGCGTGGCAACTGCCGGTCTCTGGGGCACGCATTCGATCAAGGAAAAGATCGATCTCCTGATCCTGGACAACTGGCCCAGCGTCGTGCTCGTCAACCAACTGACCGACATCGCCCATACCAACGCGACCGAGCTGCTGCACGTCACGCTGAACACAGGGCGGCCGGGCGCCGACGAAGACGTCCGCAAGCGACTCGAGCGCATGAAAGTGGACAGCCAGAAGGCCGTGACGATTCTCGCGGAGCTCGAGCACACCATCACGAGCGACAACGGCAAGGAGCTGTTCCACCGGGTCACGCAAGCGCGAGACGCCTACGTCGCATCCCGGCAGAAGGCGCAGGACGAGCTCAAAGGCGGTGAGCGGGATAAGGCGATCGCACGGATCAACGTCGAGACGGAGGCCGCGCAGCGCACATATCTCGCCGCGCTCAAGATGCTCGGGGATCACCAGGCGAAGCGCATCGATGAAACCGGCGCCGGCGCGGTCAGCGTCTACCGCTTCACGTTCATGCTCGTCCTCGCCCTCGCGTCCTGCGCCATTGTCGTCGCCGTCCTGGTCGCGTGGCTCATCACACGCTCGATCACCCGGCCGCTCAACGTGGCACTCGGCGTCGCCGAGGCGATCGCGCAAGGCGACCTCGAGCACACGGTCGCAACGGACGCGCACGACGAAATCGGGCATCTGCAACGGGCGCTGGGCGCCACGGTCGCGACGCTTAAGTCGTTCGCCGATGCGCAAGCCGAGATGAGCCGCCAGCACGACGCAGGCTGGATCGACCACATGATCCCGGCGGAGCGCTTCGCGGGCACGTACCGGACCATGGCGCGGCAGATGAACGAGCTGGTCGGCGCCCATATCGCCGTGAAGTCCATGATGGCCGACGTCATCAAGCGCTACGCGGTTGGCGACTTCTCGGTCGACCTGCCGGCGCTCCCGGGCAAGAAGGCACAGCTCACCGAGATCGCGGCACAGGCCAAGCAGAACCTGCTCGCGATGCAGGACCAGATCGTCACGCTTTCCGACGCTGCGGCGCGCGGCGACTTCACCGTTCGTGGCGACGCCGACCGGTTCCAGCACGCGTTTCGCGACATGATCGGGCAATTGAATCGCCTGATGGAGGTCTGCGAGGGCAGCCTGACGGACGTCTCGCAGGTGCTCGGCGCCCTCGCGCGGGGCGACCTGACGGTGAGGATCGCCAACCAGTACCAGGGCACGTTCGGGCAGTTGAAGGACGATGCCAACACCACGGTCGCGCAGTTGACCAGGACGGTGCAGCAGCTGAAGGAAGCGAGCGGAGCGATCAACACCGCCAGCCGCGAAATCGCTGCCGGCAACCAGGACCTGTCCCAACGCACCGAGGAGCAGGCTTCCAGCCTCGAGGAAACCGCCGCCTCCATGGAGGAGCTCACTTCCACGGTGAAACAGAACGCCGACAACGCGAGACAGGCCAATCAGCTCGCCGCCGCCGCCTCCACCGTCGCCGTACGCGGTGGCGAAGTCGTCGGCCAGGTCGTCGGCACCATGAACTCCATCACCGAATCGTCCAAGAAGATCGTCGACATCATCAGCGTCATCGACGGCATCGCTTTCCAGACCAACATCCTCGCCCTCAACGCCGCCGTCGAAGCCGCGCGCGCCGGTGAGCAGGGCCGAGGCTTCGCCGTCGTTGCCGCCGAAGTACGCAACCTCGCCCAGCGCTCCGCCGCGGCCGCCAAGGAGATCAAGGCCCTGATCAACGACTCCGTCGACAAGGTCGAGTCCGGGTCGGCGCTTGTTGCGACGGCCGGCAAGACCATGGTCGAGATCGTCGGCTCGGTCCAGCGTGTCACCGACATCATGAGCGAGATCACCGCGGCCTCGCAGGAACAGTCTGCCGGCATCGGGCAGGTGAGCCAGGCGATCCTGCAAATGGACAAGGCGACCCAGCAAAACGCCGCCCTGGTCGAGCAGGCGGCTGCCGCTGCCGAAGCGATGCAGGAGCAGGCCCAGGCGCTCGACACCACCATCGATCGCTTCAAGGTGACCGCCACCCGCGACGGCGTGCCGCGCGACGGCGCAGCGCGCGCGACGGTCGCCACGGTGAAGACCAAGCTGACGTCACCCGCCCGGGCGCCTGCCGACGTCCCCAGACGGGCGCCGATCGCCGTCGGCACCGACACGTCGCCGACGGATCAGGAATGGGAGCAATTCTAGCGATCGCGGGGTCCCGTACACGACCCCGATCCCTGGACAGACACGAATCATGGAACAGACAAGCGAAACCGGCGCGATCGACGCAGCTCCCCGCGAGTTCCTCACCTTCAGGTTGGGTGCAGAGGAGTACGGCATCGACATCCTTCGAGTGAAGGAGATCCGCGGCTACGACGCGGTCACGCGCATCGCCAACGCGCCCGACTTCATCAAGGGCGT
>Ga0068858_100003703_pt1 | contig 15141 bp, 16 predicted proteins | sample KBSSwiS12_FD_66589 | JGI IMG/M metagenome (GOLD analysis project Ga0068858, IMG submission 66589) | Switchgrass rhizosphere microbial communities from Kellogg Biological Station, Michigan, USA - KBS Switchgrass S1-2 | ecosystem: Host-associated > Plants > Roots > Rhizosphere > Soil ... | reverse complement strand
GCCACCTTCAGTTCCTTGAGCGTGACCGGAGCGGCTTCTCCGCGCGGCGACAACGCCGCGGATTGTCCCTCCTGTTTGCGCAGTTGGAAGTGCTCATCCACCGGCCTGAGCACCGCGTCGGATTCCACCAGCTTGATCTGCGTCGCCATGAATTGATCGGAATCGTTCAGCGCGCTGCGGGTCGCCTCGTCCCCCACCACCCCGGCCGGCGATTGCCGATCGATATCCACGGTTGAGGTCGATTCATAAATAGGTGTCAAGCGCGCGGAGAGCACCAGGGTAGCCAGTACCGCCGCTGCCACCGCTCCCGAGATCCGCCAGCGATAGCGCCGCAGAATCAGGAAGTATTGCGCCAGCGGGAGCTTGGTCTCGTCTCCTTCCTCTTCCGCATCCTGGTAGGGAGGCGCCAGATATAAAGGCCCACCGCCGCTACCCGTCTCGACTACGCCGTAAGGCCTCTCGGACTCTTTGCGATTCATGAATTTCCAGTGGCTCAGTGCAATCCCAAAATTAAAATTCCTGAGGCCGTGCTTGCGGCAAAACCGATGGCCTTTTCGAGGATGCTCAAACTGTTGCGTCGCACCCGGTTATCGGGAATAAAAAGGATGTCGTTGGCGGCCAGCGCCACGTCCGGCGCCGCGCGTTCCATGATCTTGCTCAACGCCACCGGAATTTCGGTTCGCCCGCCGGCGCCACGCACTCCCGGGGCAGGCCGGAAAATGTAGGCGTCTTTAGTCGCGAAAGGCGCCAGCCCCTCGGCCAGAGCCAGCGCTCTCAATACAGTCGTCTCACCCGCGCCATCCATTCGGAACGCTCCCGGATGCTTCACGTTCCCGGCCACAAACACGCGGCCCGCCTGGGGCACGCGGACTTCCTCGCCGCCCGCGAGCGTCAGGTTCCACGCCGGATCCGCCGCGTCGATCAGCTTATTCACCGGAATGTGTTCCACCCGCGCCGCGCTGCCACCCCCCGGAGTGCGCGTGAGCAGAATCTCCGGCCCCGCGTCTTCGCTGAGCCCCTGGGCGCGGGTCAGCGCTTCGAGCAGCGTAGTTCTTCCCAATGCCTGAAACGTGAGCGGCGCCTTCACCGCCCCCATCACGCTAATGGGCCGGCTAAAGTATTCCGCGATCGTAACCGTAACTTCGGGATCCACCAGAATCTGTTCCTGCGCCAGTGCCGCCGCGATCCGCGTCTCTACTTCAGCGGGCATTAGTCCCTGAGCGTCGATCTTTTCGCGCAGCATCGGCAGACGGATTGAACCTTCGGCGCTCACGCGCACGGTTCGAGTCAGCTCCGGCGCGCCGTAGACCGAGATAGCCAGCAGGTCCGCAGGTCCAATTGCCTGCGCCGGCAGATTCGATCCCACGTTCTCCACTTGTGCCCCAACTTGCGCCGCCAGCCGCACCGCGAGTGCGATTGTCAAAAAAAATCTGATATCCACCTAAGCCACCGCCCAACGCGCCTGCACCGGCGTCACCATATCCGCTTCCACCTCCACCGCGAGCGACCGCTGCAGCATCTCGATTCCGATCACCAGTTGCAGGCAGTCTTTTTCCTCCCGCAGCAGCGTGCCTTCGAGGCCGCGCAGCGGGCCCAGTTCCACCCGCACCCGATCGCCCGGCTTTAAATACGGCCAGGGGCGTACCGGCAGCTTCGAATCCATCACAGTCCGTATGGCTGCAATCTCGCGCTCGGAAATTTCCGCGGGCTGGCCGCCGAATTCGACCACCTTCGCGACTCCGGGGACGTCCATCACTTCAATTCGTTGGTTGAACGCGAAACGGCAAAAGACGTATCCCGCAAAAAGCGGCAGCTCTATTTCCTTCACCCGATCCGACCACCGCCGTCGCGCCCGATAGGTAGGCGCCAGCGCTTCGAAACCTTTGAATGCGAGCGCCGACCCCACCGCAGCTTCATGCTGATGTTTCACCGTCAACGCGTACCACGGGCATAGCTCTCGCATTGTGACTCCCAGTGGGGAAATTCCCGATCCCAATTCCTACATCACTGTTGTGCCTGCCCGGACCGATTTATCTCAATCGAGCTGGCATATCGGCAATTTCAATCCGTATCGGCGTACCTAAGGCGAAGTAATAGCGATTTGAAATAACAAGTAGAGTGCAAGCTGCACGGGAGTAGATCGGGTTAGGGGTTCCCGACGTGGAAACAGCCTCCGCCGAGGAAACCAGCATCCGATCGAGCGCGGAACCCGAGTCAAACCGGCTTGCCACCTAGCCGGCTAGGGTGTACTCTTCTACCGATGTCATTCCGACCTGTCCGCAAGATTGCCGGGATCGGCAATGTGTTCCAGGGAACAGAGCTTCTGGATATCGCAGAGTATGATCTTGAGATTTACGAGGAGAATCCTGAAGATCACGAGCATCATGGAGCCAACTGGACACCTGGCGCCAAGAAAATCGAGGGCACTGTGGTGGGCGAGTTACCCATCAGGAAAGATCTTAGGCTTCTTACAGAAGAAGGGTACTCAGTAAACTTCTATTTGCGGGACAGCTTCGGATCTGTCGTGATCTTGAATCCCATGCTGGATAGCACTGGAAATCCCGTTCGCTAAAGTCCGGCACCGACGTACTCGATTGGAAAGCACATTAGCTAGATGCCCGGCTTGCCGCAGCCGTAAGCCACCTGCCCCAGTGCTTTTCCTGGCGCAGCGGACTATAATCCGTCGACAGCGCCGGCGTATTGTTTGAAAGCCAAGGGAGCGTGCCATGAGATACCCAAGTAAGAAATTTGTGCAGATCGTCGCGTTGCTGAACGGCTTGTCCTTCACGGGGCAGGCCCAGGAGCAGCCGTCCCCACCGAAGTCGGGCGGAGTCGTGCAGAATTTCGTTCCTGTGACCGACCAGGCCCTGCGGACCCCCAAGCCCGAAGATTGGCTGATCCATCGCGGCAATTACCAAGCTTGGGGCTATAGTCCGCTCGACCAGATCAATAAAGCCAATGTCAAGAATCTGCAACTGGTCTGGTCGCGCGGCATGGAGCCCGGCGCGAACGAAGCCACGCCCATTGTCCACGACGGTGTAATGTACGTGGGGAACCCGGGCGATGTGATTCAGGCGATTAACGCCACCACGGGCGACCTCATCTGGGAGCACCGGCATCCGATGCCGGAGACATCCGGGTTCCGCAACGGCCTCGGACAACGCAAGCGTAGCATCGCGCTCTACGGCGATCAGGTCTATTTCGTGAGCTGGGACAATCAGGTCGTCTCACTGGACGCCCGCACCGGCGAAGTGGCTTGGAAAACCGATCGTGGCGGCGCCCCGCTGATCAGCAATTCGAGTGGCCCCATCGTGGCCAACGGCGTCGTCATCGCGGGCAGCACGTGCCAATATTCAGCGCAGGGCTGCTACGTGACCGGCCACGACGCCAAAACCGGCCGAGAGCTGTGGCGCAATGAGATCATCCCGCGCCCGGGGCAGCCTGGGGACGAGACCTGGGCCGGCGCGCCATTCGAGAAACGCTGGATGAGCGGCGTATGGGGGCAGATCACCTATGACCCGGAACTCGATCTGGTGTACTACGGCTCCAGCGGCGTGGGCCCCGCCTCGGAGGCTCAGCGCGGCATGCCGGGCGCGACCATGACCGGCACCAACACGCGCTTCGCCGTCCGGCCCAAGACCGGCGAAATCGCGTGGAAGCACCAGGTCCTGCCGCGCGACAACTGGGATCAGGAATGCACGTTCGAGATGATGATCATCAACACCCCGGTCAACCCCGGCGCTCCGGATATGCTTTCGGTCAATCCCAACGCGCGCCGCGGTCCGCGCAAAACGCTGACCGGCGTGCCTTGCAAGACCGGAATCGCGTGGAGCTTTGATGCGGCCACCGGCGAATTCCTGTGGGCCAAGCCGACCACGGCACAGAACATCGTCGCCAAGATCGACCCGAAGGGGCTGGTCACGGTGAACGAGGACGTGGTGCTCAAGGAGCTCAACAAAACGTATAGCGTGTGCCCGACCTATAACGGAGGCCGCGACTGGCCGCAAGGCGCCTACAATCCGAAAACCAACGTCATGTATATACCGCTTTCGAATCTATGTATGGATACGACAGCGCGTACCGATCGCAACGCCATACCGCAGTTCGCCTACAACACGAACAATGTCGCCAAATTTCCACCCGGCAAGGACCAGGTCGGCCGCATCGATGCGATCTCGGTCGAGACCGGCAAAACTTTGTGGAGCTGGGAGACGCGGGTGACGAACTACTCGCCGGTCCTGGCGACGGGCAGCGGGCTCCTCTTCAACGGCGGGATGGACCGTTACTTGCGGGCGTTCGATGCCGACAAAGGCCAGATTTTGTGGCAGACGCGGCTGCCATCGCAGGTCGCCGGCGCCGCCGTGACGTATTCGATCAACGGCCGCCAATACATCGCCATCGCCGGCGGCGGTGGCGCCATTGCGAACACCGGCTTGGGCCTGACTCCCGAGGCGGATGCGTCCAGCGGCCACAATGCCATCTACGTCTTCGCGCTGCCGCGATAGGTAGCTTGCGTATCTAGTTCTGCACGCGGGCCCTCACCGCCAAATCTGATACCACTTTTTCTGCGGTCTCTCCGCCTCCATATACGGCAGATTCACGGCATGCCCATTGAGCGTCGCGCGAGGGTTATCGACGCACAGCGCGTCGGCCATTGGCTGCCCGTAGTTCTTCACCAGCCACGCGTGCGCCTCGTTCATCGTCGGCGGCCGGTGCTTAAGGTCATGCCCGTCGCTGGCGATAAAGTGCACCAGCCGCCGGTCGAGCAGCGTGCGCGCAAACTCCGCCGCCTGTTTGCCGAACTTGCCCAGCAGACTCTGTCCCGTCACTTGCACGTAAGCCCCGGATTCCACCCACATCGCGATCTCCTCTAGGCGCATCGTCAGCAACTTATTGCGCTCGGGATGCGTAATGATCGGCATCATCCCTGCCTCCTGCAGGCGTCCGAAGATCTCCGCCGTGTTGCGGAAGATCATGAGATCGGAAAACTCCACCAGCAGGTAACGGTCTTGATTGATGGTGTATTTGCGCGGATGCGTAATCGCGTCCGAGATATTCTCGTAGCTCAGGTGGAAATCGCAGCCGGTGTAAAGCCGCAGCGCGCCGCCGATCCCCGCCTCCAGCTCCTTCAGTCGTTCGCGAATTACCAGCGGTTCGAACTTGTAATCCCGGTTCGCATGCGGAGTGCACACCAGTTCAGTGGTGCCGGCGGCGGCGGCCATCCTGAGCATCTCGATCGACTGCTCAAGTGTCTTCGAACCGTCGTCCATGCCGTATAAAACATGACTGTGAATATCGACCAAGTACAATCTTAACCAGGATGGTGCTCACTCTACCACTCGCCTTGGAACAAATTGTCCGCGACCTGCGTGCGTCCGGATTCCAGGCCGTTGTGGTGGGAGGATCGGTGCGCGACGCTCTTCTCGGTCTCGCTCCCAAGGATTTCGACATCGAAGTCTACGGCATGTCTTACGATCATCTGGCCGATTTCCTGTCCCGCCGCGGCCGCGTGGATCTGGTCGGGAAGAGCTTCGGAGTCGTGAAGTTCACCAGCCCCGGCGAAGAGACCTGTGACCTGAGCATCCCCCGCCGCGACAATAAGACTGGCCCCGGCCACCGCGATTTTCACGCCCAGTTTGACGAATCCATCGCCCCGCGCGAGGCCGCCTCCCGCCGCGATTTCACCATCAACGCCATGAGCTTCGATCCCATCACCGGCGAAGTGTGGGATTTCTTCGGCGGCCAGGTGGACCTCAATAATCGCGTCCTGCGCGCCACCAGCGACGCCTTTTCGGAGGACCCGCTGCGCGTCCTGCGCGGCATGCAGTTCGCCTGCCGATTCGATCTGACAGTCGATCCGGCCACCGCATCCATGTCGCGCTCCATCGCAGGCGAGTACACGACCCTTGCGCGCGAGCGCATCGCCGAAGAGTTCATGAAATGGGCCGTGAAGAGCCCGCACCCCGGCCGCATCGGCGAATATCTGCATGCCACCGGCTGGATCGTACATTTTCCGGAAATCGCAAATCTTTTCGGCGTGCCCCAAGACCCGGAATGGCATCCCGAAGGCGATGTCGGCGTCCACACCATGCATGTGTTGAACCAGGCCGCGCGCATCGCCCAGCGCGATCAACTCGCCGCGGACGACCGCGCCGTTCTCCTGTTCGCGTCGCTCGCCCACGACTTCGCCAAGCCCGCCACCACTGAGCTGCGCGAGCGCGAAGGCCGCGTCCGCTGGACCTCCTGGGGTCACGAACCAGCCGGCGGTCCCATGGCCCGCGCCTTCCTCGAACGCATCGGCATCAAGAGCGCAATTGTCGATCAAGTCGTGCCGCTAGTCGAAAATCATCTCTCTCATCACAGCATCGGATCGGATGCCACGCCCCGCGCCGTCCGCCGCCTGGCGATGCGCGTGGCCCCCGCGTCCATCGGGCAACTAGTTCGCCTGATCGAAGCCGACGCCTCCGGCCGCCCGCCGCTCGAGCCGGGAGTCCCACCCGCCGCCGCGCGCATTCTCGCCGCCGCTGAATCAGAAGCGGTCGAGTCGCGCCCGCAGCCGCCGCTGATCCTCGGCCGGCATGTGCTGCCTTATTTCGATGACCGCCCGGGTGTCCACATCGGCGAAGTGACGAATGCCGCATACGAAGCCCAGGCCGACGGCGCGTTTTCGAGCCAGGAAGAAGCCCTGCGCTGGCTCGACACCTATATGGCGGAGCGGCCCCCCGCGACTGGAAGATAGTAGAATTCAAGCATGGGCGCAAAGACGCTATTGACCTTCGAACACCTCGAGCGGCTCCCGGAGACCTGCGACGTCTCCTACGAGCTCGACCAAGGAGAACGGGTTGAGGTGTCTTCCGCAAGCTTGCTGCCCGAGATTCCCATCTATAACGCCACAACCCGCCCCGTCATCTTAACAGCTGATGATTTGCTCGAGGACGCCGCACTCCTGCCTGGATTCTCCGTCCGTGTGGAGGAGTTATTCGCAGTTTGATCCGGCCCTCGCGCCTCCCGATTCTTCTGCTGCTGTCGACGGCCCCGGCCTTCGCGCAGAAGCGGCCCTTCGACGTCGAAACTCTGCTGCGCATCCAGCGCATCAGCGAGCCGGCGCTATCTCCCGACGGAAAACTTGTGGTCTACACCGTCACAACGCCGGACCTCGCCACCAACACGCGGCCCAAGCAGATCTACATGGTTCCAGTCAGCGGCGGCGTTCCGCGCCAGCTCACGCGCGATGGCGATGACAACGAGCGTCCCCGCTGGTCGCCCGATTCTCGTCAGATCTATTTCATCTCCAACCGCGGCGGCTCGTCGCAAATCTGGGTGATGGATGCCGACGGCGCGTACCCGCGCCTGATTACTCGCCTGGCCACCGAAGTCGGAGGCTTGCTCGTCTCGGCCGATGGCAAGAAGCTGGTCTTCCAATCAAACGTGTATCCCGAATGCGGATTTTCCGCCACCGGCCCGTTCGACAACGCCTGCAACCAACGTAACCTAGACGCCGACGCTAAGGCGCCCTCCAAAGCCCGCGTCTACACTTCTTTGCTCTACCGCCACTGGACCGAATGGCAGACCCGCCGCCGCCAGCACCTGCTCGTGGCGAACGTCGACGGCACCGAGATCCGCGATCTCACTCCCGGTAAGCGCGACGTGCCGCCTTTCTCGCTCGGCGGCCCCGACGGTTACGCCATCTCGCCCGATTCGCTGGAACTGGCCTTCGTCATGAACGTCGATTCAAATCCGGCCGCCAGCACCAACTCCGACATCTATACCGTGCCCCTCGCCGGCGGCGAGGCTCGCAAGATCACCATCAGCCCGGGCGCGGACGACAGCCCTCTCTATTCGCCCGACGGCAAGTATCTGGCCTTCCGCTCGCAGCAGCGTGCTGGTTACGAAAGCGACCGCTGGCGTCTCATGGTTCTCGAACGCGCCACTGGCAAGACATCCAGCCTCACCGAGACGCTGGATCGTTGGGTCGGCAGCTTCACCTGGTCGCCCGATTCCACGCGCCTCTTTTTCACCACCGAGGACCGCGGCCGCACCGGACTGCAAATGATCGCTGCCGCGGGAGGCGGATTGCGCAGCATCATCAGCGGCCAGTCCACACTCGACGATGTGCAGCTCACGTCCGACGGCCGCACCATGATCTATACCGAGGAAAGCGGTTCGCGCCCGCTGGAGATTTTTAGCGCCACTTCGGGAGGCGGCGCCGGTGTCGCGCTCACACACATGAACGATGCGCTGCTGGCCGGCGTCACTCTTACCGCGCTGGATGAAATGTGGGTCGACAGCCCGGACAAGTCGCGCGTCCATTCCTTCATTGTCAAGCCGCCCAACTTCACGCCCACCCGCAAGTACCCGGTGATTTTCCTGATTCACGGCGGCCCGCAAGGCGCTTGGGGTGAGTCGTGGACCTACCGTTGGAACGCCCAGGTCTTCGCCTCGGCGGGGTATGTGGTTGTGCAGCCTAATCCCCGCGGATCAACCGGCTACGGACAGAAATTCATCGACGAGATCAATGGCGACTGGGGCGGCAAGCCGTACGACGACATCATGTCTGTGGTCGACGCCGTCGGCGCCCAACCTTATATAGATAACCAGCGCATGGCTGTGGCGGGCGCTTCCTACGGCGGCTACATGGTGAACTGGATCAACGGCCATACCAACCGATTTAAAGCCATCGTCTCCCACGGCGGCGTTTTCGACCTGGCGAGTTGGCAGCGCGAAACCGAGGAGCAATGGTTCCCGCTATGGGAGATGAAGGGAACCCCGGCGGACAACCCGGAGCTGTATGTGAGGTCTTCGCCCTCCACCTACGCCCGCGACTTCAAAACCCCCACGCTAGTGATTCACGGCGAGCAAGATTTCCGCGACGTCACTGGCCAGGGCATGCAACTCTTCACCGTGCTGCAGCAAGAGAACGTGCCGTCGAAAATGCTGCTCTTCCCCGACGAGGGCCACTGGATTCTGAAGCCGCAAAATAGTTTGCTGTGGTACCACACCGTCCTCGACTGGATTGGCGAGTGGACCAAGAAGTAGCGCACGGAACTCACCCGCCTCACCGCACCGCAACATCCAGCAACACCATCCAGTATTGAACCGATTGCAGCGCGAAGCCCAGGAGTACCAGCCAGATTCCAAACACCCCCAGCCGTCGCACCGGAAGATTGTCCGCGTAATATTCGATATAAGGGTTGACCATCGCGCCCACCGTAGTCACCAGCCCCGTAACGACGCCGAGACGAACTGCGAAGGACCAGGGATGATCCACGTGCTGCACCAGCGCGCTGCACGCCAGCGCCGATGCAATGTACCCCGCGGTTCGCATAAGGCCGCCCACGATCTGCCGCGGCGTCAACCGCGATCGCCGGACCGCCGAATAATCCATGCCGGGACGCATCCCGTTCGAGTAGGCGACGATTTGCCCCATCGTAATGAGAGCCGCAAAAGTCGCCGCGTAGCTGAAACCCAGCATCCGATAAAGTCCCGCCCCGAAAGCCACACCCCGGATGGCGCTGAACAGTGCCTCCCAGGGCAGGGAAAAGTGATCGTTCCGGCTGCCCATTCTATGCAGTTCGATCGCCACCGTGATGCCGGTCGCCGCCCCCGAGACCACTCCGAAAAACAGTCCCAGGCCCAGGCCGTACCCGACACCGAACACAATCGAGTAGGTGACGATCCGCGTGAGAAGCCGCAACGGTCCGTGCTGCCCGCCCAATAAATCGTAGGCCAGATACAGCCCGCCCAGCACATCCAGTGAAATGCCGCTGATACTAATCGCGGCGACTATGAGGTGGTCCATCCTGGCGGCGTTACCGGCATGGCGACACTAGGAATCTATTTTACGATGGCGGTCTTTTCCGCTTCGATAGTGACCGTCTTAGTGACGGGTGCGCCATTCGTGGGAACCACTTTCACTTCGTAGGTACCCGGATTGAGCAACAGAGCCTGCGCGAAGTTGCTGAACTCGTCCACGTGGCCCATGAACCGGTCGTTCACATACACGGCGGCAAAATGGTCGGCGTTCTCGATCCGCAGCTTGCCGAAGGGCGGCTTGGCGGGCGGCAGCGCGACCATCGTCTCTTTCATCACCGTCGTCTTGCCGGCCTCGATGGTGACTTTCTTTACGATCTCCTGGTACCGCGGCTCTTCCAGCTTGATTTCGTGCTCTCCGGCCGCGACCTCATACTTCCGCGCGATCTTGAAGTTGGCCGCCGGACCCACGTACTTGCCGTCGATGAAAACTCCGGCGCGTCCGGGAGTCACTTCGGTCTTTAACTTTCCGCTATCCGCCGCCGTACACGTCAATGAAATCAGCATGAATGACGCTAGAATTCGCATGAGTCGCCTCCACTCAACTATTGTGCGCACAAAATTTCTGTAGTTCGAAGCCCCCCAAGCCCGGTTCGACTCCCGGATGATATGCCTTACTCGGGCGGTCAATTTATCGGGGAGTCCCTGCCGTGCTGCCCAAACTATTTTCCGGAAAGGGCTAAAGTCTTAGCCTTAGACAACCGATTAGCAGCCGATAGTCGGAGAATGCCTATGTTTGGAAATCTTCGGTCTCTAATCGGTTTTTCGGGAAGCCAGCCACGCGACGCGGAGCGCAGAACTGGCGAGCAATTGTTCGAGGAATCGGATTACCAGGGCGCCGAGCTGCACTTCGCACAGGCGATGCTCGAGAGCGAACGGCGGCAGGAGCCCCCAGCCCAGCGAATCCTGTTGCGCCTGGAACTCGCCGAGGCCCAGCGCAAGCAATTTCCCGGCGGTCAGGACTTTCACAAATTGGCGGATGCCGAGGAAACCGCCCGCTCGGCATGGGAACTGGCGACGCGCGCGAATGAGCGCGAGCTGCTGATACAGGTGCTCGACGAACTGGCGGCGATCGCCGCGGATTTCGGCCGCGTGGATGAAGTGCAGCGCCTGCTGCAAGAGGCCGGGGATCTGGAAGCAAAGCTGAAGCGCCGGGAACCGATGGTGGCGGCTCGCCGGCTGCATCGGCTGGGATTACTCCGCCAGCAGCGGGGCGAACTGCGCGAGGCAGTGCAATTGCTGGCCGAGAGCGCGGCCATTCACGAACAGGTTTTGGGCGAGAGCCATGTGGCGACGGCGCACCGGCTGAGCGACTTGGGCGCATTGCATCACGCGCTGGGAAATCATGCGGAAGCACAACGCTGCCTGCGGCGGGCGATTCGGGTCCACGAGAAAGAGCACGGCTTGGAATCGCCCGAAGCGGCCGCGGATTTACAGATGCTGACCGCGTCGTTTGAAGCATCCGGCGACATCGACGCCGCCTCGTCGCAACTGGAACGGGTGCTGGGGCTGAAATTGCGCGTGGTGGGAATGGATCTGGATACGGTCGCGGAAGCGCAATGGGAGCTGGCCACACGGTATATGGGCTGGCGGCGCTATTCGCGGGCGCGCGAACTGCTGATGGAAGCGGTGGCAACCTTCAAGCGCACGGGCGGTGCTCGGCTGGCCGCCGGCTACGAAGCACTGGGGCAATTGGAAGAGGACACCGGGCATTACCACGAGGCCCTGCAGGAGCTGGCGCGGGCCGCGAAGGTGTGGGAATCCGTGAAGTCCGAGCACGTGGAGGATTTGATGCGCAATTTGAAGCACCGGATCTTCCTCTTCGAACTGCTTCGCCAGCACAAAGAGGTGGCCTACCTGCAGGACCAGTTGTCGGCGCTATCGCAGGCGTCGCGCTGGGCGAAGACGGGCTGAGGCGACCAGACGGTCTGGTCCAGCTTTGCGATGAACTTGCGGCGCTTCGTCTATTTCACTTCGGCACTGCTGATATTGGCCGGTTCCTGCGACCAGTTCTGGCGCACGATCAAAGTCTGGTCCGAATAAAACGTTCTCCGCCCCGAACTGTTAAAGGACTCAGGAACGGCCGTGATCGCGTACCCGGTAGGCGTGGCGGCGATGGCGAAGATATAGCCGCTTTTCTTGCCTTCGGAGAGATCCTTCGAAATTAGTCCGGCAGCGGCGGGGCCCTCGGCTCCGCTTGCGGGCGGCCCCAGTTCGGCGAGACTCACCGCGTAGCGCCCAAACTGGGAGTAATACTGGGTCTCGACCGCATGCAGGGTCTGGATGGCTTGCTGGGCCGCGGTTTCATGGGCCGACATCATCTGCTTGTTGTACTGCGGGACGGCGATGGTCACGATCACCAGGATGATGGCGATCACGATCAGCAGCTCGATGAGCGAAAAGCCGCGGCGGCGGGGGTTGCGGGAATCTGCACGGTCACGCATATCTATATTCTAGACGCGAGCGCGGGTATAGGCGTGCATACTGATTTACGCATACTGGTTTACCCCACCCGGATTCCAGCGCGGCGGGCTTCTTTTTTGAGGGTGCCGTCGAGGGTCAGCAGCACGGCGTCCTCGCGCAGTGCGAGGGCTAGGTAGAACATATCGTACGCGGCGCGGGTCTTCTGGGCGCGGCTGAGGGCGAAGGCTTCGCGGTAAATTTCCCTATGGGATATCAGACGGTCTACCAACCCTATTGCGAGCTCGAGAATCTTTTCGCATTTCCCGAGATCGAATTCAGCGAACTGATGGTACTTCCAAATGGCATTCACGATTTCCGGGACCAGCAGTTCGGGTGCGATCACTTCTTCGGATTGGGACAAGACTGCCGAAAGGTGGCCAGCGGACTTGCCCTCCAGCGCGACTTCAACGGCCGCGTTGGCATCCAGCACCACCCTCACCGCTCGCGGTCCTCGCGGATCATCTTGACAAAATTCGGCAAGGACTTGCCGCGTCCCAGGTCGAGACGTTTAGCTTCCTCCAGGACCTTTCGGCGGCGAGCTTTGGGATCGACTTCCACTTCCAGTCCCTTGGCGAGGACGGCGACGGCCTGTTGCGCCAGGCTGCGGCGCTCTTTTTCGGCCAAGTCCGCCAAGCGGCGGTAGATGTGCTCGGGCATGTCGCGGACTTGGAGGGTGGGCATGCCCTCATTATGATGCATTTTGCATGCATCCTGCAATCAGGGCTTGCGTTTGAACAATTGAGCTTCCGGTTTATCGAAGCCGGGATGGTGCGGTGGAAGCGCCGGATTTTCCCAGTATGGTTCCAGCACATCCGTCAGAAGATGGTAGAGGCTTTCTTCTTTGGTCAAGCCGCCGTAAGCTGCGGTGGCTTCGTCGCGGGTGACCGGCTTTTTTAGGCCCGAGTGAATGAAGAGCGACGGCGGCAGGGCTGATTTCTTAGACGACGCCAGGCAATAGAGATGATTTCCGCATTGTATGCGGCGCCAGTTGATATAGGTGAGAGCCGCCAGGTCTTCCGCCGAAGGAAACTCCGTGCTGGTCCAGTTCAAGATGGAGACCACCGGAGCTCTTGCGCCGTAGCGCGACGACGTTCGATAGACGATCATGTGGAGCAGCGCCAGCTTCCCGTTAGGCATGCGCACTCCCACGATTTCGCTGAATTCCCAGCCGGGGAGCTGCACCGGCAGCGGTTTGGGAATGGGTTTCGCGGCCGGCTGGGGTGAGTCGATTTTAGCGCGGGCCTGGCGCAGCACTCGCTCACGCTTATGGTAGAGCGGCGAGTCCCCCCATTTTTTCAGGTCCAGATTTTCGTCGATGATGCGCAGCGCGCACGACTTCACGCGAGGGTCGAGACGGCCCATGGTCCACTGGGTCCACGCCAGAGCCAGCCAGAAGGAAGTGGTGGCTCCTGGGCCGTCGAAAGTGGCGTCATATTGGCGGGCGATAGTGTCGGTCGCGAGAGCATCGGACTGTGCGTCGGCCAGGAAGATCTTGTAGTCAGTGCGGACGTCCAGCGCGTCGTCGTCGGCAAATACTCCTGCGCCGAAGACTCCCATAAGACGGACTATGCGCGATCCGCGACTTCGTGAATCGCGCGCAATTTGGCCCACAGCGGGCCCAGCAGATCCAGTCGCAGGGCGTTGGCGCCGTCGGACAGGGCGCGCTCGGGGGCTTCGTGGACTTCAACGAAAACCGCATCGCAGCCCGCGGCTACGGCGGCTCGGGAGAGTGGGGCGATGAACTGCGGTTGTCCTCCGGAAACGGTTCCAGAAGCGCCGGGGAGCTGCACGCTGTGGGTGGCATCGAACACCACCGGCCACCCGAAGCCGCGCATGATGCCGAGACCGCGCATGTCGACTACCAGGTTGTTGTAGCCGAAAGAACTGCCACGCTCGGTAATCAGAATCTTGTTGTTGCCGGTGGAAGCGACTTTTTCAACGGCGTGCTGGATGTCGTGGGGGGCGACGAACTGGCCCTTCTTGATATTCACGATGCGGCCGGTGCGGCCGGCGGCCACCAGAAGATCGGTCTGGCGGCAGAGGAAGGCGGGGATTTGCAGAATATCGACGGCTTCGGCCGCGGCTTCCGCTTGGGCGGGCTCGTGGATGTCGGTCAGCACTGGAGTCCCGGCGTCGTGGACACTTTTCAAAATGCGGAGGCCTTCGGCTAACCCCGGACCTCGGTAAGAGCCGGCGCTGGATCGGTTGGCTTTATCGAAGGACGCTTTAAAGATAAACGGGCCGGCGATTTTGCGGATTTCGTTGGCAAGATAGTGGACGTGCTCTTCGCTTTCGATCACGCAGGGGCCGGCGATGAGCGCCAGCGGCTGGCCTTCGCCAATCTGAATTTGAGGACCGACTTCGATGATCACGATCTGACGATGGACGCTTCACGTCGCAGTTCAGGGACGGGCGCGGGCTCGCGGATGCCTTCGGTGCGGCGTTTGCGATGCTCCAGCGCGGCTCCCACGAAGGCTTCGAATAACGGATGCGGCTCGAGCGGCTTGGATTTGAACTCAGGATGAAACTGGCAGCCGAGATACCAGGGGTGTCCGGCGAGTTCGCAGATTTCGACGTAGATGCCGTCGGGGGTTTCGCCGGTCAGGCGCAGGCCGTTCTCTTTGAGGATGGCTTCGTACTCGCGGTTGAATTCGTAGCGGTGGCGGTGGCGCTCGCTGATTTCGGCTTGTCCGTAGGCGGCGCGGGCGTAGCTGCCTTCGGCGAGATTGCAGGGATAGGCTCCGAGGCGCATGGTGCCGCCGAGTTCGTCGACGCCTTTCAACTCACGCAACTTATAGATGACGCGGTCGGGAGCGGCTGGATCGAATTCGGTGGAGTTGGCATTGGCTAGACCGCATACGTTGCGGG
>Ga0068858_100003700_pt1 | contig 15143 bp, 12 predicted proteins | sample KBSSwiS12_FD_66589 | JGI IMG/M metagenome (GOLD analysis project Ga0068858, IMG submission 66589) | Switchgrass rhizosphere microbial communities from Kellogg Biological Station, Michigan, USA - KBS Switchgrass S1-2 | ecosystem: Host-associated > Plants > Roots > Rhizosphere > Soil ... | reverse complement strand
TCACTTGCGCGCCCCGCAACTTGACCTTTGAGTCAAGTCGCGGGTTCATGCAGCGGCTGACACGACGTTTCTTGCGGCAAAAACAGCTCTTGTCCCAACGGTCGTGATATAAGGACGCCAATCCCACCATCATGGATGCTGCCGTTTCTCTGAAGGGCGTCACGAAAAGGTTCGGCTCGACGATGGCCGTTCAGCACCTGGATCTGCTGGTGCCGCGCGGCGGTCTGTACGGCGTCATCGGTCCCAATGGCGCCGGCAAGACCACGTCGATCCGGATGATCATGTCGATTCTTTTCCCGGACTCGGGCGAGCTGACCGTCCTCGGACACAAGTCAGCGCTCGAAGCCAAGGACCGGATCGGCTACCTGCCGGAAGAGCGGGGCCTGTATCGGAAGATGCGCGTCGGCGCATTCCTCACCTACATTGGCCGTCTGAAGGGCGTGGCGGACGCCGATCTTTCCGCGCGCGTGCCGCGGTCGCTCGAGCGGGTCGGCCTCGCCGGAACCGAGCGCAAGCGTTGCGAGGAGCTCTCGAAAGGGATGCAGCAGAAGGTGCAGTTCCTCGCGGCGATCATTCACGAGCCGGACCTCCTGATCCTGGACGAGCCGTTCAGCGGACTCGATCCCGTCAGCACGCGGCAGCTTCGGGAGCTGATCCTCGCCGAACATTCGCGAGGGGCGACGATTCTGTTTTCGACGCATGTGATGCTGCATGCGGAAGAAATCTGCGACCACGTGGTCATGATTCACCGCGGGCAGAAGGTGCTGGACCAGCCGGTGGCGGCCATCCGGAGTCAGTACGATCCTCGCGCGGTTCGGTTCGAGCCGTTCGAGCCGGGCGCGGACGTGTCTCCGTTGCGCGCGCTCGCCGAAGTGGAGCGCATCGATCGGGCCGACCGCGGGTATGAAATCCTGCTGAAGGAGGGGACGGATCCGGCCTCCGTGATCCGACGCATCGCCATGGCGATCGCGCCCGCACGCATCGAGCTGGCGCGTCCGCGGCTGGAGGACGTGTTCATCCGCATCGTGAGCGGCGAAAGCGGCAGCGTGGAAACGGAATCGAAGCTTCGAGCGGATTTGCGTGAGGCGGACGAAGGAGCGGTGGCCGTATGAGGAAGATCGGCCACATCGCCGCGCGCGAATTCGCCGCAACGGTGATGACGCGCGGCTTCATCGTCGGCCTGCTGCTCATGCCGGCGCTCATCACGGTGTTCGCGATCGCCGGCCCGCGAATCTTCAGCCAGCGGAGCTTCCGGGCGGCAGGTCAGATTGCCGTCATCGATCCGACAGGCGTGGTCGCCGGCGAACTACGCGCGACCCTCGATCCTGTGGCGATCGCCGCGCGCCGCGAGAAAGACGCGCGCCAGGCGCTGGCGCAGGTTCCTGAAGGCGTGCGCGAAGTCGCCCAGCCGAGCGCCGGATCGCTCGAGACGACCCTGGGGCAGATTCCGGATCTGCACGTAGTCGAGCGACCGTCAGGCGCTGATATTCAGCAGGAAAAGGAGTGGCTGCGTCAGGAGCGGCCCAACGCCGATCGGCACCTGGCCCTGGCCGTCATCCATCCGGACGCGGTGACTCCGGCGGGCGACGGCGCCGCGTACGGCACGTACGATCTGTTTCTGACCGCGAATCTCGACGATCGGATCGACAACGTGATTCAGCAGAACCTGCGGATCGCCCTCGTCGCGGCACGTGCCCGCGCGCAGAACCTGGATCGCGACCGGATCGACGCACTGACGCGGGTCGAGCGCGCGCGCTCGGTGGTGGTCACGAAAGACGCCGAGCGGCCGACGTCCGGACCGTTGAGCCGTGCCCTGCCGTTCGCGTTCACGTTCATCGTCTTTTTCGGCGTCATGATGGGCGGACAGACCCTGATGACGTCGACGATCGAGGAGAAATCGAGCCGCGTCGCGGAAGTACTGCTCTCGGCAGTGTCGCCGTTCGAGCTGATGGCGGGAAAGATTCTCGGGCAGATGGGCGCCAGTCTCGTCGCCATGGCTTTGTACGTCGTGATGGGCGTCGCGCTCCTCGTGTCGTTCGCGCTCTTTGGTCTCGTCGATGTCCGGCTGCTGCTCTACCTGGTGATCTTTTTCGTCATCGCGTTTCTGGTGATCGGTTCGCTCATGGCGGCCATCGGCGCCGCCGTCAACGAGATGAAGGAAGCGCAGTCGCTGATGGGACCGATCATGATCATGCTGGTCGCCCCGCTGATGCTCCAGGTGCCGATTTCCCAGAATCCCAACTCGACGTTCAGCACGGTGATGAGCTTCATCCCTCCGGTCAACAGCTTCACGATGTTGATCCGCATGGCGTCGAGCGCGCCGCCGCCGATCTGGCAGGTGTGGCTGTCGATTGCCGTCGGCGTGGCGTCGGTCTTCGGCGCGGTGTGGTTCGCCGCCCAGGTGTTCCGGATCGGCCTGCTCATGTACGGCAAGCCGCCCGACCTCGCGACGCTCATCCGGTGGGTGAGGGCCGCGTGATCCGGACAGACGGACCCTGAGAACACGTTTCAAGACTATGGCTCATGGCTGAAGGCTGATGGCAGAACTCAGATGAAAGCGGCGACAAGCCATAAGCCATAAGCCATCAGCCATTGATGGCGCACTTAAGGGTAGAACCCGTTGAACATCCTGCGGTAGGCGCTCTCGTCCTGTCCGAGCTGCCGCCGCAACGTGCCCTCGGACATCGCGCCGTGCTGAAAGCGCCGCTTCGGGAACACCGGCATGTCGAACCCGGTGATGGCCTTGACGCCCCGGCTCACAATCTCGCCCTTCAGTGAGTACAACGTCGGCACGTCGTACCCTGTCAGCGCGGCGAACGGAATCCCTTCGGCGACCTCGATGACGTTCGGCCGGGTGTACGGACTGAATCCGTCGAACCCATAGCGGCGTGCCGGCGCGTACGTGCGCACGTAACTGCGGCTGAGCCCTCCGCTGTACGTCAGCGAGTGCTTGATGCGGCTCACGCCCCAGCCCTCCTGATACAGCATCAGGTTGTCCACGACACTGCGGATGGTCAGCTCGGTGTTCTCCTCGATCGGATAGTCCTTCAGGTTTTCGTCGCCGCCGTCGCCGTCGGCGAGGTACCGCCAGTCCGGATACCGCTCGCGAATCCCGCGGCACAAGCGCAGGCCCATCGCTGCGCATTCCACGTCGAGCGGCTTGTAATCTTCGAGTACGCGAAGCGTGTCGCACATGTCGATCTCGTCGGGCTGCGCCGGGATCTCTTCGAGAAAAAGCGACAGCCCGACCGAGGACAGAAAATCGCGGGCCTGGCCCACGTCCGGACCGTCGCCGGCATTCAGCACGAACGCTTTCAGCCGCGCGGGCGCCAAACCCAGCCGCAGCATCACGTGGTAGGTGACCAGGAAGACCGATCCGCTGTCGATCCCGCCGGAGAAGGCGATCCCAATGGGCGAGTGTCTGGCGTCCGGCCCGGACGTCGCGTCCAGTTCGTACGTAGTGTCCGGCTTCAGCCGGACCTGTTCGGCGGCATCAATCCGTTTCAGCCACTTGGCGACCTCGTCCGCGAGCGCGCCGACGTAGCGGCGGCCGAGCTCGTCGAGATCGGGGGGGAGCGTGCCGCGCGGCGGATCGAAGAATCGCGTATAGGTCGGGTCGGGATCCGGACAGCCGACGAGTGCGAGGTCGACGATGTAGTGGGCCGGGACCATGCGGGTGTAGCTCGGGTGAAACTGCCCGGCCAGGCCGTCGCTGGCAAGCGCCTGCTGCAGCGCGTCGATGCGATCCGCGACGTACAGCGCCGGCCCTTCGTGGCGCTTGGCCAGAAAATACCGCATCGGCCGATCCATCGATCGCGCGAGCCGGACCGTTCGGCCCTCCTGGGCAACGAGCGCGAACGACCCGTCGATGGCGCGCACCGCCGACGGATTGCCGCTGAGCACGAGGGCTCTCGCGGCTTCGAGGTCCATGTTGAAGATGCGGTTCAGTGCGGGATCGAGAAGATCGACGACGCGGCTGACGGGCTGCATGACGTGATTTTACGACACGGTGAACGTTAGAGGCGATTCGCGAACCGCCCCTACTAAAACACGATCGTGAATCGCGTCGTGTCGTTCGGCAGCCGCTCGAGGGCGTAATCGAAGCCGTGGCCGGACAGCACCTCCTGAACCAGGGTGAGCCCGATGCCCTGTCCCTGGGGCTTCGTGCTGAAGAACGGCGTGAACAGATTGGTCTGCGCCTCCTGGGCCATGCCGGGACCGGTGTCCTCGATCATCAGCTTCGGCCGCCCGGGGCCCGCCGACAAGCGGATCGTGATGGTGCCCGCGCCATCGATCGCCTCGACCGCGTTCAGCAGCACGTTCAGCAGCGCCTGTTCCATCTGGCCGCGATCGATCGGCACGCGCAGCGTCCTGTCCTCGGCATCCCATCGCCACGTGACGCCGGCCGTGTCTTCCCGTGCGCTGAGCAGCCGCACGATGTTTTCGACGAGCGTGACGATCTCGTCCGGCTGTTTGACCGGCGGCGGCAGCCTGAATACGTCCGCGAACCGCCGCATGAAGCCGTTCAACTGCTCGGTCCGCTGAATCACGATGCCGATCGCCTGCTCGAAGTCGACCCGGCTGGCGGCGCTGAGCTCATGGCCGTAGTTGAGGCAGGAATGGAGCAGCGAATTCCCTGCTGCCAGCGAGTTGTTCACCTCGTGCGACATGACGCGCACCAGTTTCTCGTAGGCGGCCCGCTCGAACTGACGGAGTTCCTCGGTCAGCTCCTCGATCGAGTAGAAGCTGCGGGCGAAGCCGCGGTCCAGGAACGTGCCGTGATGGCATTTGACGCGTCGCGTGCCGCCAAGCGCGATCACGTCGGCGCCACCCGGCGGTAGCGATCCGAGCGCGTCGGCCAGCGGCGAGCCGAGCGCGTCCAGCCGCAGGCCCCGGAGGCTGCCGCCCGCGCGTCCGAGCAGCCGCTCGGCGGCGGGATTGACGTCGCTCACCCGTTGCTCGAAATCGAGGATCACCACGCCCGACGGCGAGACCGCAAGAATCTGGCTGAGGAGGTGCTCCTGCTCGCGCAGGCGTGTCCGTTCCTCGCGCAGGTTGTCCACCATCCGGTTGTAGACCGCGATCAGCTCGTCGACCTCCGGTTGGCCGACCTCCAGGAAACGCGACGTGAATTCCTGTTCGCGGATGAGGCGCAGCCCTTCGGCGGCGAACCCAAGGTGCCTGAACAGGTCGCGGCCGATCTTGATCCCGATCGCCAGCGACACGACGAACGCGAGCTCGATGGCGAACAGCCACAGCGCATGGCTGCGCACGAGCGCGACGGCCAGCGCCGCGAAGACGAGATGAACGACCGCGATGTAGGCAACGTAGCGTCCGCGAAGAGTCATAACGGGCTCCAGGCTTCGGGTTTCAGACTGCGCGCTCGGTGGCGCTCGCCCCGGAAATCCTGAAGCCTGAAGTCTGCGTTCTGCATCCCCGAAGCCTGTAGCCCGTAGCCTGTACCTGTAGCCTGTAGTCCGTAGCCTGTAGTCCGTAGCCCGTCGCTTGTAGCCCCGAGCCCGTAGCCCGTCACACCGTGATCTCGTACTTCTCGAAGCGGCGATAGAGGGCGGCGCGGCTGAGACCGAGCGACTCCGCGACCTTGCTGATGTTGCCGCCGTGGTGCTTCAGCGACTTGACGATCATCGCACGCTCGATTTCGTCCATCGTCATCGAGCCGACCGCCGGCAGCGGATCGATGGCGCCGGTCGTTTCCATCACCGCCGTCTGCGTGAAATCGTCGATCTCGAGCACGTCGCGCGTGCTCACGAGGACGGCACGCTCGATCGACTGGCGCAGCTGTCGCACGTTGCCGGGCCACGGCTGCGCCTGCAGCCAGCGGCGCGCCGCGCTGCCGAGCGCGAGCCGGTCGCGGCGGTAGATCTGCGCCAGGGTCCGCAGAAACTGGTTCGCGAGGACCGGGATGTCGTCCGGCCGCTCGCGCAATGCCGGCAGGTGGATCGTGATCAGGTTGATCCGATACAGCAGGTCTTCGCGAAACTCGCCCCGACCGACCAGCTCGTTGAGATTCCGATTCGTTGCGGAGACCACGCGGACGTCGACTTCGCGGCGCTGGCTCGATCCGAGCACCTCGAAGGTGCGGTCCTGGAGCACGCGGAGCATCTTCACCTGCGACGCCTGATCGAGGTCGCCGATCTCGTCGAGGAAGATCGTCCCGCCGTGGGCGACTTCGAACCGGCCTTTGCGATCGGTGCGGGCGTCCGTGAAGGCGCCGCGCGTGTGGCCGAACATCTCGCTCTCGAAGAGCGTGGAGGAGATGCCGCCGAGGTTCACCTTGACGAATGGCGCCTTCGTGCGCCGGCTGTTGCGGTGAATCGCCTCGGCGATGAGCTCCTTGCCCGTGCCGCTCTCGCCCGTCACGAGTACCGACGCATCCGTCGGTGCCACGCGTCCGATGAGCTGCAGCAATCGCAGCAGCCGTGGGTCGTTGCCGACCAGTTGGCCGAAGTCGTATCGGGCGTCGAGCTCCTCGCGCGAGAGCGCCTGATGCTCGCCCTGCGCCGCCGATTCGACGAGTCCAAGGGCCGTCTGCACGGCCTGGAGCATCTGCGAATTCGTCCACGGCTTGGTGACGAAATCCGATGCGCCGGCTTTCATGCCCTCGACCGCCAGCGAAATCGATCCCCACGCCGTAATGAGAATCACGGGGAGCGACGGCGTGATTTCCCTGACGCGCCGGAGAAGATCGAGGCCTTCCTCGCCCGAAGTCCGGCGCGAGAAGTTCATGTCCTGGATGATCAGCTTGCAGGGCTGCTTCCGAAGGATTTCGAGGGCCTGGTCGGGAGAGCCCGCCTCGATCGACGCGTATCCGGCCTGCTTGAGCAACAGCGAGAGCGACGCGGTCACCGAACGGTCATCGTCGACTACGAGAATCATGACTGGCTACAGGCTACGGGCTACGGGCTACAGGCTACAGGCTACGGGCTATAGGCTACGGGTATACCCCGATGCCCATGAGCAGAGACCATAAGAAACTCAGGGTATTCGCTCTGGCCGACCAAGTTGCGTTCGAGGTATATCGTGCTACAGCGACCTTCGCTTTGGTTGAACGATACGGACTGCAGGCTCAGTTGCGGCGGGCAGCCGTGTCGACGGCCGCGAACATTGTCGAAGGATGTGCGCGCACCACGACCAAGGACTACGTACACTTCCTCACGTCTCGTTGGGCTCTGCAAGCGAAGTTCGGTACCTGGTCGATCTCGCATATAGACTCGAATTCCTGCCCAAGCCCCGCCGCAGAATCTTTGGAAGCACTCTGTGGCGAACTAGTGCGGAGCCTCCAGAAAATGGTCACTGCTCTCGCTCCCAGCCCGTAAGTCCGGAGCCCGGAGCCTGGAGCCGGAGCCTGGAGCCCGCCTCATTCGTAATGGAGTGCTTCCGCAGGCTGAACCCTGGTCGCCAGCCGACTTGGATACCAGCCGCAGAGCAGCGTCAAACCATAGATGGCCGCAACCGAAAGCACAACGCTGGCGAAGAATACGCCTCTCTCCGTCGACATGTTCGCCAGCAAGGAGTACTCATGCGCGTCGATCGGCAGGAGCGGAATCTGCACCACCAGCAGAACCGCGGCGACGAGCGCTATGGTGCTCAACACCGCCAGCTCGCCGAGCACCTGTCGCCGCACGTTGCCCATGGTCGCGCCCTGCGCCCGGCGCAGGCCGAACTCATGGATCCGCTGCGTGACACTCTGCCAGACGACACCGGTGAGCCCGAGGGCAACCATCAGGAGCAGGAAGGCGGCGATGATCGCGATGGCGATAAGCGGAGTGGCGTACTTTTGCAACATATCGAGTCGCTGTTGCGTCACCGGCCGCACGTCGAACGTCCAGCCGCCGGACGCCGCCTGCAGTCGCTTGACGAGCGTCTCTTCGAACGCCGCGGTCGTGCCGGGAGCGACGCGCAGGACGAGCACGGCAGGGAACTGCTGGGGCGCGGACGTTGTTCCGTCGACGTCGAGACGGAAGCGGTGAAAAAGGAAATTGCCACGGTCGGAGAGCTCGCCGTTCTTGCGAAAATCCTCGACAATGCCGATGACGCGCCTGTCCCCCCGAGGCTCGTCGGGAGGCGCGTCGGGCACGTGCTGCAGGTGGATGATCTGTCCGGCCGCGTCGTCGGTCCCGAAGATCGCACGCGCCATCCGCCGGTTGATGACCACCGGCTTCAAGGTGTCGGCATCGTCCTCGCGGGAGAACCAGCGGCCGTGCACGAGCTGTAGCGAAACGACCTTCAGGAAATCGTCCGTGACTTCGTTCACGCTGTACTCAACGCTACGGCCGTCGGCGAGCCTTTCATCGCCATTCCAGTTCGAGTCGTCGTAGGGGGCCGTGACTGCAGCGGCAACCGACTCCACCTGTGGCAGCTCCCTGGCGGCAACGACGAGCTGCTGAAAGGTGGCGAACACGCCCGCCGGTCCTCTCGGCGGCCCGGTCCGGTTGACGTTGACGTTCCAGACGCGCTCGATATCGAAGCCCAGCGGCTGGCGCCAGTTGTCGGCGAACTTGAGGCTGGTGAACACCACGCCGAACAGGACGAGGAACGAGAAGAAGATTTCAGCCGACAGCAGAAAGTTGTGACGTCTCCGGTTCCAGATCAACGAAATGAGATGCCGGGTCATCGCAGACGGCCTCCTTTCAGCGCCTCGACCGCATGCATCCGCGACATGCGCCACGCCGGGTAGACGCCGGAGACGAGTCCAAAAGCAAGCGCGAGCAGCACGCCAAATCCGAACACCCGGACATTCATGGCGAAATGGGCATATCGGATGATCCCGCTTTCATTCAAGGCGCGCAGCACGAACAGCGACAGCACGAATCCGATAACGGCGCCAATCAACGTGAGCAGCACGTTTTCGACGACGAACTGGACGACGAGGGCTTGCGACGAGGCGCCGAACGCCTTGCGGACCCCGATCTCGGAGGTCCGTTCCATGATGCGGCTGACGTTGAGGTTGATCAGATTTATCGTCGGCAGGAGAGCGAAAAGGATTCCGACGACAGTGAACGCCACTACGGCCTTCCACGCCTGACTCTCGGCGAACGTCGGGCTCTTCCGTACAGCGAAGCCCTGCGTGGCCTCTGCGATGGTGCGAGCGAAGTTCTCGAACTTCGTCTCGAACGGCGCCACGAGCGTGTCGTACTGCCTGGGATTCGGGAGCTCGACCCGTTTGAGCCTTGCGTTGAACTCTTCGCGGATGGCTGGAAGCGAGGAGCGGCTCGTCGCCAGCGCGATCGCATTGAAGCCGCCCATCAATTGCGCTTTGTAGGCGTTGGACTTCACGGTGGTGAGCGGCACCCAGATGTCGCCGAACGGGATGTTCCGCATCTCGGAGACGTCCTCCACCACGCCGACGACGCGAAAGCGCTGGTCGAAGGCCTCGATCGTCTGGCCGACGGCTAGTCCCGAGCCAAAGAACCTGCGGCGCGTGGTGGTGTTGATCACTGCGACGAACCGCGCCTGATCGACATCGTCGTGCGAGTACGGCGCGCCTTCCACGAATCTGAAATCGAGGATCTGCCAGAACTCGCCGTCCGTGCGCTTCATCGACGACTGGACCTTCTGGCCGTTCACGTACGAAAAGGCCTCGAAGTTGCGAGTGAAGAGCGAAAGCCGCTCGACCCCCGGCAAGTTGCGGGCGTACTGGTCGAATAGCTTGAATCCCGCACTGTTGCCGGTCATGTTGTGCGGGCCGTACAAGATCGCGTACTGGACCGCGAGCGTCCGGTCCTGTCGCGTCTCCGGCGCCGCCGGACCGAAGGCGTGGTCGAGCATCGCGGTCGCGATCGTCAGCACCAGCAGCGTGAAGCTGATCCCGAACAGGCTGATGAACGTGAAGAACTTCCGCCGGAGCAGGACCTTGGTGGCGAGGACGAGATAGTGTCTCAACATAGTCAGGCTCCGGGCTTCAGGCTCCGGGCTTCAGGTTTCAGGCTTCGGGTTCCGCGCTTCAGACTTCGCGCTTCAGGTTTTCGAGCTTCGGGCTACCGCGCGGTACCCGGAGTCCGGAGTCCGGAGCCTGCAGCCGGTAAAGCTCGCTCGAGGTCGTCGAGCCGGTTGTTGAAGTCGCTCCAACGTGACTGCTCGGTCGAGATGGCATTCAGCAGGCCGTCCTGCTCCGTCCTGAGCGCCGCCTCGTTGGCCTGCGCGATCTGAACCTGAGCCTTGAATCCGTCCAGCATCTTTTCCATCTCGTGCCTTTGCTGTGCGGGAACGTCGGTGCCGGGGTTCTCGAACATCTTCAACTGCGCGGCCAGGGCCGTCCGGTTCTTCTCGGCGTCGGCCAGCTTTCCCGACACGTCGGCGCGCTGGCGGTCGAGATGCATCAGCCGCTGTTCCTGCAATTGAACGCGTGTCACGAGCAACTGCGAGCGCACGCTCGCGCTTGCCACCTGCGACAGCTCGGTGCGCAACGCGCGGATTTCCACGACGAGCGCAGCGACCGCGTCATCGGAAGCGGGCGCCGGTGGGCGGGTCTGGGCGCGGAGCGCCACTGCCATCGTGATTCCCAGGAACAGCGTGGCAACGAGCCCGATTCGAAACTTCGACATGGTCTTCTCCTCTGAGAGTCCGTTGGGTTATGACTGATGGCTCCAGATGGCTGATGGCTGATGGCTGGCGAACGATATTCGAGCGTTCTTGTCCGAGTCTCTTTTCGTCATAAGCCATAAGCCATGAGCCATAAGCATGAGCCATCTCAGTGCGTCCGTCAGCGGACCGGAAGCGCCGCCTTGTTTCGAATGGCGCTGGCGACATCCTGAATCGCCTGGATGACGGCGTCAGGTTGGAACAGATGAATCTCGTGGCCTGCATTCGCGACCACGGTGTGGCGCGAGTTCGTCGACTGGCGCGCCAGTGCCGCATGCATCTCTTTCAGCTGGTCCCTCGAGTTCGCTCCTCTCGTCAGCACGACCAGCGGGCGGTCGCCCAGAGGATGAGGGTCAGCGGCGGCGAGCGCTCGCAATCTGGCGAAGCCAAGCCGTTGATTCTCGTTGTAGGTCGCGATCGTCTGCAGATCGATCGGCACGCTCACTGCGGCAATCAGGCGACGTTCCAGTTCGACGCGGATGCGATAGAGATCCGGCGGCAGCCGGTCGAATGGTGCGCCTGTTTGCGGCGGCCTTGGCGTGACGTTGGCGGGTTGAGGCTGCGCCGTGGCGCGGAGCTGTTCCGCGGTGATGTCGTTCATCGACACGACCTGTCCCTGAATCATCAGGAACAGCCCGCTCCCATCCGCGCTGTCGATGAGGACCATCCCGGCGACCTCGTCGGGATGCTGCGCGTGATACAGCCGGACGTAGACGCCGCCCATCGAGGCGCCCACCATCAGATACGGCGGCTTCTCTCCAGCGGCCGTCAGCGTGGCGCGCAGGATCACGGGAACCGCGCTGGGATCTTCAATATCCGGGTTCGGTCCGCTCCATCCGCTGCCGGCCCTGTCGTAGGAGCACACCCGGTTCGTCTTCGCGATCTCCGGCTGCACCAGCGCGAAATCGATCGCGAACGCGCTGGCGCCCGCCTCCAGAATCACCGTCGGCGCTCCGGCTCCCGTGCAGTGCAGGTGAATCTTGTGCCGGCCGAGATCGATGATCTTTCCCGGCGGCCCGCCAATGTCCTCTGATTCAGCCATGACCGGCCCGCACAAAGCTGCAACCGACAGAACTGAAAGCACCAAGAACTTCAGTTTCTTCATCACGTCTCCTGGCCCACTAACCTGAGCGCGCCTTATTCCTGGCACGGCCGAGGCTGTCAGCTGCAATTTGAAACTCCGAATTCCGAATTCCGAATTTCAGTTCACCTGCCGGCCGTCGAACAGTCGCACGATCCGGTGGGTTTCTTCGGCCTTCTGCTTGTCGTGCGTCACCATGACGATGGTGGTGCGTTCCCGGCTGTTCAGATCCTTCAGGATCGCCATGATCTCGTCGCCCATCTGCGAATCCAGGTTGCCCGTGGGCTCGTCGGCCAGCAGGATGCGCGGCTGCCCCACGATCGCTCTCGCGATTGCGACCCGCTGTTGCTGGCCGCCCGAGAGCTGCGATGGGAAGTGGTCCACGCGCGAGGTCAGGCCGACACGTTCGAGGGCTGCCCGCGCCAGCTGGCGCCGCTCTCCATTCGACATCCGCCGATAAAGAAGCGGGATCTGCACGTTGTCGAGCACCGAGAGATCGGTGACCAGGTGGAACGTCTGAAACACGAAGCCGATCTGCTTGTTCCGCAGCCCCGCCAGTTCGCGGTCCGCGAACGACGCGACCGGGGAGCCGCTGATCTCGACGCGTCCCTTCGACGGGGCGTCCAGCAGCCCCATGATGTTGAGCAGTGTGCTCTTGCCGCAGCCCGACGGTCCCATCACGGCGACAAACTCACCCTCGTTCACACTGAGGTTGACGTTCGAAAGCGCCACGGTCTCGATGCGATCAGTGCGATACACCTTCTCGACGTTATCCAGACGAATCATTTTCAGGCTCCAGGCTTCAGACTCCAGGCTTCGGGCTCCAGGCTTTCAGGCTCCAGGCGCCAGGCTCCAGGCTTCAGGCTCGTAAGCAGTACCCATAGCCTGGAGCCCGTAGCCCGGAGTCCCTTGTCATCTCAACGCGATCTCCTTGAGATGCAGATACTCGCGCATGTCGGAAATCAGCACCTCATCCCCTTCGCGCAGCCCCGATGTGACCTCGACATCCTCGAATGCCGACAGACCGAGCGAGATCGAAGTGCGTACGGCGCGGTTGCCGCGGACCACAAACACGTCGTGCGCGCCGTTGCCATCCGCGAAGGGTCCGCGCCTGACTCGCAGCGTGCGCGCCTTCCGCTCGGTTACGACGAGGACGTCCACCCGCAGGCTCGGTCGAAGCGCGGCGTGGGACGGGTCGCGCAGCGACACATTGAAGCTGATCGTCCCGCTCTCGACGGTGGGGAGCACTCCGGCGACGTTGCCGGCCAGTTCGACGTCGTTCACCTTGACGATGACCGGCATACCGACGCGAAGCCGCTCGGCATGCACGTCGGAAACCGATGCGCTCACGCGATAAGACGTGAGGTCGGCGATACGCGCGATGACGTCGCCTCTGCGCACCAGTCCCCCCTCCTGCGGCAGCGCCCATGTCAGCACGCCGTCCCGATCCGACTTCGTCGTCGCCAGGTCGAGCGCGTGGCGCGCCTCCGCCACTTCCTTGTCGAGCGAGGCGCGTTCGAGATCGAGTCCAACGAACTGCAGCGCCGTCGCCTGCTGGGTGTTGCGGCGATCCGCTTCGAGCTGGCTCAAGGCCACCTCTGCCTGCTTCACCTCCAACTCCGCCTGCCGGAGCGCATCACGGGAGACCAGCCCCGCGTCGAACAGCTGCCGCTGGCTTCCCAGCTTCGCCTGAAGCGATTGAACCTCCACCGTCTTGAGCTCGATGCGGCCATCCAGTTCGCCGAGCGTTCGCTCGAGGGTCAGACGCGCCTGCGCCTGCTGGTTGTCCTTGACCTTGAAGTCCTTCACAACTCTTTCGAGCGCGAGCACCGATTGGCTGACGTCCAGCTCGACGACGGGTTCTCCCTGCTTCACCACGGCGCCCGGACGCTTGAGGATCCGCAGCACCCGCGCGTCCAGCGGGCTCGACAGCACGCGCTCGATCTCGGGCGCGACGGTGCCCGACGCGGTGATGACTGCCTCGATCGCGCCGACGGTTGCGACCGAGGTGCGTACCGCATCGCGCGCCATCGACGGGCGGATCCATCCGGGAAGCACCATCAGAAGCGCCACCACGGCGCCGATCGGCAGCACCATCTTCACCACCTGCCGGAGGCGAATGCGTCGCACGTCTTGTGGGTCCAGCACGCGGTCCATCTTGTATTCCCGAGCGGCTCCAGGAACAACGATCGTGCCGGGCGATGACGATGGTTTTCAACGAGTTAGAGCCGTCTCACGCGTGCATTTGTCCGGGAGCGCACGATGAGCTGTTCGAAACCGGACAGCATTGCTTCCACCACGGCCTTTTGCAAGAATTACAGGTGCGAGATCCGGCTTCTTTCACAACCTTCGGTCACGTAGACACGAGAGCTCGCCAGGAAGGGAAAGTCCGATGAAGCGATTTGCTGTGACGATTCCGTTGGCGGCCGCCATTGCGGCTGTCTGTGCGTCTGTCTCGATCGGTGCGCAGGCGCCGGGGGCAACGGCGAAGAAGGCCTCGGCCAGACCCTACGTGGCGCCGAAGACTCCGTGGGGTGACCCCGATCTCTCGGGCGTGTATACGAACAAGGACGAGAACGGCATCCCGTTCGAGAAGCCGAGCCAGTTCGAAGGGAAGACCCTGGATGATGTCGACGACTCCGAGTTCGCGGAGGCCGTGCGGGCGCGCAACGCGGCGGCCCCCACGCGAGCGGTCGGCATCGGCGGGGCCGAAACCGGCGCCGGCCCCATCCATTGGTACGAGCACTACGACGCCAAGAACAGCCGCCCCTGGCTCGTCGTCGACCCGAAGGACGGCAAGATTCCGCCGACGACCCCTGAAGCGCAGAAGCGCGCGGCGGATCGCGCGGCGAGGAGAGCGGGCCGCGGTCCCGCCGATTCATACGAGGATCGCAGTCTCTACGATCAATGCATCACGCGGGGCCTGCCCGGCTCGATGATGCCGGCCATCTACGGCAACTCCTATCAGATCCATCAGGGCCAGGGGTTCGTGGCAATTCGCTACGAGATGATCCACGAGACGCGGATCATCCCGCTCGATGGCCATGCGCACGTCAGCTCGAAGATCCCCACCTACATGGGTGACGCGCGCGGCCACTGGGAGGGCAATACGCTGGTCGTCGAGACGACGAACTTCCGCGATCCGAATCGTGGCGCCAGCGAGAAACTTCACCTCATCGAGCACTTCAAGCCGATAGCGCCCAACAAGGTCGAGTGGTCGGTCACCTATGACGATGCGTCGACGTGGGCCCGTCCGTGGACATTTGCGATGACGCTGACGAAAGACCCCACGCAGCCGCCGTTCGAGTACGCGTGCCACGAGGGGAACTACGGGCTGGCGAACATTCTCAGCGCCGCGCGCGCCGAGGAAAAAACCGCGAAGTGAGCGAAAGGATCCGAAAAGATCAGCACACGGTCCGTCGCGCACGACGTCGGAGTGGGCTCGGCCGTGGACGTATGC
>Ga0068858_100003695_pt1 | contig 15155 bp, 8 predicted proteins | sample KBSSwiS12_FD_66589 | JGI IMG/M metagenome (GOLD analysis project Ga0068858, IMG submission 66589) | Switchgrass rhizosphere microbial communities from Kellogg Biological Station, Michigan, USA - KBS Switchgrass S1-2 | ecosystem: Host-associated > Plants > Roots > Rhizosphere > Soil ... | reverse complement strand
AAGGTGCTCCACTTCGAGCAGGCGTTCCACGGGCGCTCGGGCTACACGCTCTCCCTCACCAACACGACCGACCCGCGGAAGGTCGCCTACTTCCCGAAGTTCGACTGGCCGCGCGTCATGAATCCCAAGGTCGAGTTCCCGCTCAACGAGGACCGGCTCAAGGACGTGAAAGCTCGCGAGGCGCTCGCGGTCGCGCAGATGGAGCGCGTGTTCGAGCAGAACCCCGGTGACATCGCCGCGATCATCATCGAGCCGATCCAGGGCGAGGGCGGCGACAACCACTTCCGTGCCGAGTTCTTCAAGGAGCTCCGCCGCCTCGCGGACCAGAACGACGCGATGCTCGTGTTCGACGAGGTGCAGGCGGGCTTCGGTCTCACGGGCAAGTTCTGGTCGTTCGAGCACTACGGCGTGACGCCGGACATGGTCGGCTTCGGCAAGAAGTCGCAGATCTGCGGCTTCGTCTCGACAAAGCGGATCGACGAGGTCCAGGACAACGTGTTCCACGTGTCGAGCCGCATCAACTCGACCTGGGGCGGCACGCTCGTCGACATGGTCCGCTCGCAGCGCTATCTCGAGATCATGGCGGAGGAGAAGCTCCTCGAGAACGCGACGGCGCGCGGCGCCGAGCTCCTCGCCGGTCTCGAAGGCCTCGTGAAGGAGTTCCCGGAGCACGTGATGAACGCGCGCGGCAAGGGGATGATGTGCGCGTTCGACCTCAGGGACGGCGCGCTCCGCGATCAGGTGATCTCGAACGCGTACGCGGAGGGCGTAGTGGTTCTCGGCTGCGGCCCGACGTCGATCCGGTTCCGCCCGCCGCTCGTGATCTCGAAGGAGGAGATCGCGCAGGGTCTGGAGAAGTTCCGCACGAGCATCAAGAAGGCGATCGGGAGGTAGTTCGTGCGGGGGGCGAGGAGCCTCCCCACCGATGCTGTAGCACGATCATCAGAATGAGCCGGGGGACGCCGCGAGTGCGGCGTCCCCTTTGTGTTGCCGGCTCGAACCGCGTCTTCTTGGTTCGAACGCGTCTGCGGATCTCCGCGGGCTATTTCAAGAGCACCATTCGCCTCGACTTTACTGCGCCGTCATCGGTCGCCAGCCGATAGAAGTAGACCCCTGATGCGACCGAGTGCCCCTCCGAGTTCTTGCCGTGCCACGGCACCTCATGCTGTCCGGATGCGAGCTGCTGACTCGCCAGCACCGCGACCAGCCGTCCCTGGGCGTCGTGGACCGTCAGCCGCACCTTCTGTGCATCGGGCAGAGAGAACCGGATCGTGGTCCTGGGATTGAACGGGTTCGGGTAGTTCTGGTGGAGCTGAGCCACGCGCGGCGCCGGCGCCTCGCTCGGCTCCACCGCCGTGATCGTCCCCGTGCCTCGGAGGTTGATGGCGACGGTGGATCCTCCGGATCCGACGCTCACCACGTCGAGGAGTCCGTCCCGGTCCATGTCGGCCAGGACCTCGCTTTCGGGGGTGGAGGACACAGGGTAGATCCCGACCGAGGTGAGCGCCCCGAACGCTCCCACGCTGGACACCTCGACCTGATCCAACCAGCAGCTCGCCACCAGATAGGGGAGGCCATTGGCGGCCATGGGGGCGATCTCCATGTCGAAGGCGGTGGCCGAGAGCGAGGTGAGGAACACCGAGCCGAAGGGAAACGTCGCCGCCCCGAAGGCCACGAAATAGCCGGTCCCCTGGTTCGCCACGATGTCCAGGAAGCCGTCGCGATTCAAGTCGCCAGCGCACACAACCTGGCAGGTCTGGGACTGGATCGGGGTCGTGACAGGCGTGCCCAACGTGCCATTGGAGTTCCCGTAGATCACCGAAACCGTGCCGTTCGCGCAAAGGACGTCGAGCACGCCATCGCGATTGAGGTCGGCCAGGTCGATGTCGTGGATCGGGCTCGCCAAAGGCACTCCGCTGAACGCGGTGAACGTCCCCGTGCCGGTTCCCGTGAGAACACGCACCGAGTCCGGCGTCGCCACGACGACATCCGGGATGCCGTCCCGATTCATGTCACCGACTTCGATGTCGCTTCCCACATTCAGGGCGTAGTCCAAACGAGAGCCGAAGGTGAGGCTGCCCGTGCCCAGCATGGTGTAGACCCGTCGCGCGCCGGCCACCGAGCTCGCACCGATGATGTCGAGGATTCCATCCCGGTTCAGGTCGGCGAGACGGACTCGAGTTCCATACCAGGACTGAGCCAGAGTCGTTGCTGATCCGACGCTTCCTCCTCCTCCGCCGCGGTGCACGGCGATTCCAGGATTCGAGCCTTCCGTTCCCGTCACCACATCCACCTTGCCGTCGCGATCCAGGTCGCCCACCGCGACGTCCTTGGGGTTGCTCAGCGTGGTCTTGAACACGGCGTCATGGAGCGTTGCGCTGAACGCCGGGGGCGACGATAAAACCGTGTAGACCTGGGACGAGTCAGCCGTCGTCTGAACGCCGGCCATGAGATCGGGAATCCCGTCCCGATTCACGTCTCCCGCCGTGACCCGCGGGCCACTGGTCGACAGCGTCGTCGCGGTCTTGTCGATGTAGCCGCCGATTTCGTAGCTGGTCCTGAGGCCGAAAGCGCCTATCCCGTTCCCGAGGAGGACGTCGACGGTGTTGAAAGTTGGTGCGTAACTCGCCGTGTTCATCCCCGAGGTGATCAAATCGGGGATGCCATCGATATTGGCATCCCAGGTGTCCAGGTACAGCCCGCGCTTCTCGACCGTGCTCTGGACGCTGCTCAGCGTTCCGGGCTGGAGGCCGCCCGGTCCGTTGAGGAAGATATGGATCCCGTCCGGACCCGAGGCGCCCGAGGTATCCAGACGCCCGGCGAGATCAGGGTATCCGTCCCGGTTGAAGTCACTGACGCAAACGCCGGTGAATCGCGCTCCCCATAGAGGTATGCCGGTGCTCCACGTCGCGAGACCGGTGCTGGCATGAGCGTAGATGCCAGTGTCGCTGGCCACGGCGATGTCGGGGAATCCATCCCGGGTCCAGTCGCCGATCGCGATATCCGCGGGAGCGGAGTTCGAGGTGGCAAACTGATTGACCGTGAAGAAACCGAACGTGTTTTGCACGTAGACCCGGATGTTCTGGCTACCGTCGGAGGCCACGATGTCCGGTATCCCATCCCGAGTGACATCGGCAATGGATCGGGGATAGAGAAGCCCGCCGAATGTGACACCGACCTGAGTGAAGGTCCCGTCACCATTGCCTTGGTACCGAGCGAAGCTGTGGTCCACGAACTGGTCCCCGCTCTGCACCAGAAGATCCACCTTCCCGTCGCGATTGATGTCGCCCGCGGCCAGCGTGGTCGGACGGGTGACCGCGAACGAGGGTCCGGGGGTGAACGTGCCCGCTCCGTTGCCGAACCCGATCGTGACTTCGCTGGCGCCCGAGGATGCGACGTCCGGCTTCCCATCGCCGTTGAAGTCGGCGACGACCTGTCGGTAGCTGTGCTGGGAGATAGGCGACCCGGTGCCTGTCCGGAATCCACCGGATCCGTCGTTCAGCAGAAAGGCCGTGGCGTGCCAGACATCGGGCTTGAAGTAGCCCCCAGCCTGGGCATTGACGAGGTCGAGGCGTCCGTCCCGATTGATGTCTTCGAGGAGGACCTGGCCTGAGATCGGAACTCCGCCGTAGAGAGTAGGAGCGGCGAAGGTGCCGTCACCGTTGCCCTTCAAGACGCAAACGCTTCCAGACATGAAATAGCCTGAATCCCCGGACGGCGAGGCAATGGTGACCAGGTCCGTGTCTCCGTCGCCATCGAGATCACCCGCGCGCACCCGGTCCCCGGCGTGCGGAAGCGGGACGGTGACCACCGGGTCGAATGTGCCGTCCCCGTGTCCCATCCGGATGAAGAGAGCGTTCGCGCAGGATGCCACGGTGGCGATGTCGAGTGAGGCGTCGCCATTCAAAGACGCCACCGCCAGATAGCCGTCCGAATTGGGGGATTTTCCCTCCCCCATGAAGAAGGTGTTCGTCTCGTTGACGAACGCGCCCAGGAAATATTGGGACAGGATGAAAATCGAGACGAGGCCGCATTCGTCCTGCGCGAAGTCATAACCGATGACGACGTCCTTGTGGCCGTCCCCCGTCACGTCGGCGAGCTCGAGGGCGGGCGAGAGCGTGGGGGTTCCGATGTACACCAGCGTCGAGGCGAGCTCCTTGAGCGTGTCCGCGACCACGTGGAACGTCTGGACCTTCAGGTTGCCCGAGTAAACCTCCGTCCCGATGATCTCGGGCACTCCGTCGTTGTCGAAATCTGCGACGTCCACGTTCTCGATCGGATGACTCCTCCTCGCGGCTGGCCGGAACTGAGCGCCCGAGACCCCTGTCGCACCGGTGTTCAGCAGAAGGGCGATGCCGGTCCCAGTGGCTGCGACCAGGTCGGGCCTGCCGTCTCCGTTGAGGTCGGCTGCCTTGAGACGAATCCTTCCATACGGGTCCGTGGGTTCGACCGTGTAGTCGTAATGGACCCCATCCAGGGGCGGCAGATCGTTGTCCTGGGTGGATGAGGTCCAGAAATCGATCGAGGGTACGTAGCGCGTTCCGGCGTGATAGAACACGGAGATCGTATGGGGCAATCCAAACGGGGTCAGCGGGAATTCGTTCGAAACGGCTAGGTCCGGATAACCGTCTCCATTGAAGTCCGCGGAGGCAACTGACGCCCTTGTGCCGTACCAATCGCTGCTCGAGCCCACGAGGTCCTGGAAGTACGGCATCGACGATCGGTAGAGGGACAGGTACCCCGCGGCGGCCGGTGCGGCGCCCAACCCCGGGCCGAGGACAGCGAGAAGAAGAGCGAGAACTCCACGTCGGTGTGACCTCATGACGTCTCCGAGGTGAGGGTGTGCACGCCGTTTGCCGGTTCGATAGCTCCCTGACGTCCAAAGGGCGGGGAACGAACGGAGATTTTGGGCGGCAGGTGAATACCGGCCGGGCAGGTGGGCAATTCCAGCGCCCTCCGCCGGTCTGCTAGGCTTTTCCCATGCGCCGGCCCCAAACGCTGCGCCTTACCGCCACCTTCGCCATCGCCCTGTCCATCGCCTTGACCTCGGGCATCCAACCCGCCGTCGCCCAGCAGGCCCTCGTCCTCTCCGGCGGGGGATCCCGCGGCATCGCCCACGCGGGGGTGATCGCGGGGCTCGAGCAGAAGGGCTACAACCCCGACATCGTCGTGGGCACGAGCATGGGGGCCATCGTGGGGGCGCTCTACGCGTCGGGTATGAGCGCCGATTCCGTCTGGAGCGTGGTCGACGCGCAGGACTGGCGGCAGCTCTTCGCGCCGTTTCCGTCCCCAGTCGGGCTCGACCGGTCGGTCCACTACCCGGTGCTCCGGCTCCAGGGGACGGGCAACTCGCCGCAGGTCCGCGGGTACGTCGACGACTGGCAGATCAACCGCGCGCTCGTCCGCGCGCTCTTCCGCCCGTCCGCCGCGGTGCGCGGCGACTTCGACCGGCTGCCCCGCCGGTTCCGCTCGGTCGCCTCCGATCTCCGCACGGGCGAGCTCGTGTCGATCGGGCACGGGGACCTTCCGCGTGCCGTGCGCGCGAGCATCGCGCAGGCGGGCGTCTTCGCGCCGACGACATGGGGCGATCGCGTGCTCACGGACGGCGGCGTGAGCGACTACTTCCCGGTGGCCGAAGCGAGGAGGATTGGCGCTCGCCAGGTGATCGGGGTGGACGTGCTCCGTCCGAGCGAGAGCATCCATTCGACCGACGCGCTCGCCGTCGTGGATCGGACGCTCCGCATTCTCGTCCAGCACGCGCGCGCCGACTCGATCCCGCCCGACATCCTGATCGCGCCCGACATCGATCCGTCGATCTCGCCGATCAACTATCCGACCGATCCGGCGCCGCTCTACATGGCGGGGTATCGCGCCACAGACAGCCTGCCCGAAGGTCCGGCGGCACAGGCAATCGACACGTCGGAGGTGGCCGGCATCGCCGTGGGCACCGTATCCGTGCCGCCGCCGCATCCACTCCCGCCCCTTCCCGACTCGCTCTCCGAAGTCCGCGTCCTCGCCAAGGGCTCGCCGCTCGAGCCTCTCCTGAAGGCCGCGTTCGATCGCTTCGGCCGCGCGCGCTTCGATGCCGACCAGGTCTTGAAGTACGTGGATCGCGTCTACGCCACCGGACTGTTCACAGGCGTGTGGCCCTCGGTGGAAGGGACATCGGCCGCACCCCCCGCAGGCGGCGCGTCGCGGCCGCCGAGCGGTTCCATGCGTGAGGGAGGCGAGGGCTCGATCGGCGATCCCGGAATCGAAAGCGATTCGCTCGCCGAAGACGCAGCGGACACCGCTTCCGCCTCGCCTCCGCCGGAAGCCGCGGCACCTCCCGACAGCGCCGCGCTCCACGAGCTCGGCGCCGCGCCCGATACCTCGTCGATTCCGACGGCCGTGAGCGACGCCGTCCCCGCGCTCCTCGTCCGTGCCGAGACGGTGGGCGACCTCTCGGTGAGCGGCGCCGTCGGCTACGACAACGACAGAGGAGGACGAGGCTGGGCCAACCTGCGAAAGCTCGCCGCCATGAAATCGCACACGGTCGAGTTCGCGCTCGAGGCGATGGCCACGGGCATCGATCAGTCCGCGGGGATGACGGTGCGCGTACCCACGGTCGCGCGCATTCCCACGGCCTGGAGCGGCGGCCTCTACATCTCGGAGTCAGCGGTTCGCTTCCTCAACGTAAGGCCCGACGGAGACGATCCCGACGTGAAGCGGGGCGGCGGATGGATCGGCGCCGAGCTGCGGAAGATCGGCCCCGCCATCGAGGCGACCGCGATCTTCACGGCCGAGACGATCGATGCCAACGTCGGCCCGAGCGGCGACTCGTTCGGGCCTATGGTCCGGATCGGATTCATCCCCGATAATCTGCTTCTCGTGGGCATTCCAACGAGCGCGGAAGGAGAGGCGCGGACCGGCGACACCCGGTATGGCCGTCTGCGCGCGCGGGGATCGCGTGCGTTTGCTTTCAAATCCCTGACCGTCGCGCCACTCTTCGATGTCGCCGCCGTGAGCAACGGGGCGCCGCGCGACATCGTGCCGTCCCCCGGGATGGATCAGCTCGTCCCGGCGCTACGGTGGGGCGAGCGCCGCGGTCGCGCTCAGGCGATCGCTGGAGTGGACGCTGCGTTCCCGCTCTTCACCACGATCCGGCTTCGCCTTCGTGGCGGCGGATCCGCCGATCAGCTACTTCCCGACGGATCGGACTTCTCGAAGGGGACGCTCTGGTTCGGGGGTGCCTCGGTCTCGGCGCTCTGGTGGACGCCGTTCGGGAGGATCGAGGGTGGTCTCGAGGCGAATACGCTCGGGGACCGTCGGGCCGTGATCAGCGTGGGGCAGGATTTCTAGCGCTGATCCTCTTCATCACGACGGCCAGCTTGTGCAGGCTCCGCTGGATGGCCATACGCGCCGCGTCCGCGCTCGGCTTGCCCATCATCGCAGCGATCTCCTCGTAGCTCATGTCCAGCTCGATCCGAAGGTGCAGGATCTGGCGCTCGTCATCCGAGAGGAGGGACATGCCCTCCTCGTAGCGGCGGACCACGTCGGCGCCGATGGTTTCCTCGAGCGGGGACGGACCGGGATGCACGAGATTGTCGGAATCGACCTCGCCTCCGCCACGCCGCCGGGCCCAGCGGACCTGGTCGCGAATTCGATTGAGCACTGCCTGGCGCACGTAGGACTCGAAGCTCCCCGGATGCCGCGCCCCGATCGTTCCGATGCTCTCGAGCGCGCGTAGCAGCGTTTCCTGTACGAGGTCCCCGGTGTCGAGCAGGGACCGGGCGCTCCGCGGCAGCCGGCCGGTCGCCCACCGCTCGAGGCGGGGGCGGTAGCGCGCGAGCAACGCGTCGAGCGCATCGCGGCGCCCCTCTTGAGCCTCGCGCAGGAGGTCCTGGGTCCGGAGGAGATCGGGGCTGTCTCGAGTCACTCCATCCCCTCGCCCTCGAACCCCATCTTTATCCGGAAGGCGCGCCAGCGCGGATCCGAATGGAACGGCCCCATGCTCGGGATGCTCTGGATCTCGGACAGTCCAAAGTCCCGCTGCATGTACGCCTTCTCGAGCCACTCGAAGGTGGCATCGACGTCGCCGCGGATGGCCTGCACCTCCGCGATCTGCACCGCGTACTCATCGCCATGGGCTCCGATCAGATCGCGGAGCGCGGCGTCCGCTTCGCCCATGTTCCCGAGTGTGTGGTGGATGATCGCGAGCACGAACAGACGCTGCCCCTCGTCCGATTCCCGCGCTGCTTCCTGAAGCGCTTCGTCCCCGCGCCCCTGCGCTGCGAGCGTCCGTGCCAGGACCGCGTGGAGCAGAAGTCGCTGCGGCGCGATCTCGAGCGCTTTCCGAAGCGCGGCTTCCGCTTCCGCGAAGCGTCCAGCCTGGAGGAGCGTTAGGCCGAGATTGGAATGGGGTGGGGCGCTCAGGGGATCCTGCTCCGAGGCGCGGCGATGAAGCGCGATCGACTCCTCGATGCGGCCGATCGCCATGGCCAGAACGCCTGCGCCGTTCAGGGACACGGCATCTCCCGGCGCGATCTCGAGCGCCCTCGCGAAGCATGCTTCCGCCCCCTTCCAGTTCCAGTCGTGGAACATCCGGATGACGCCCATGCGCGCGTGCCCTTCCACCAGATTGGGCTCGATCGCGAGCGCGCGTCCCGCGGCGTCGCGGGCGCTCTGGACTGCTTCGGCCTTCGGCCTGAGGCCCCACGTCGCCGCCCTCGTGTAGGCCGCGCCGAGCTCGGCCCACGCCAGAGCGAACTCCGGGTCCATGGACACCGCTTGATGGAGGTACTCGATCGCCTTTCCCAGGTCCTCACGGTTCAGCCTGTTGATGAAATGCCGGGCCAGGAGATAGAGCCTGTGGGCTGCGGGATCGGTGGCGCGCCCCTTGGCCGCCATCGCGACCTCGGCCCTCACGTCGGCGCCCGGCTCCGCCTCTCGTCCCAGGAGCGCCGCGCGCATTTCCTTCACCGCCGATTGCGCGATCTCATCCTGCACCGCGAAGATGTCGTCCAGCTTGCGATCGTAGGTCTCGGACCATAGGTGGAGGCCGTCCGAGACCTTCACGAGCTGGACGGAGATCCGGATCCGCTCCCCCGACCGCCGGATGCTTCCGTCGAGCACGGTCTGCACGCGGAGCGCGCGGCCGATCTCCTCGATGGTTGCCTCGCGACCGCGGAAGCTGAACGCCGACGTGCGCGCCGCCACCCGCAAGCCACGGATCTTTCCGAGCGTGCCGATCAGCTCGTCCGCGAGCCCGTCGGAGAAGTATTCGTCCTCGCTCTCCGCGCCGCGATTGACGAACGGGAGCACCGCGATCGAGAGCGCCGTGCTCGAGGATCCGAGGTCCAGGGCAACGGCCCGCAAGCGCACACCCAGCTCCGCCGCCGTGCGGACGCGCTCCGCGCGTGACGGCGCCATGGCGGCGAGGATCGCGTCGACCAGATCGCGGGGAGCGTCGGGGCGAATCGACTGGAGTGACTGCGTGGGACCGCGGACCGCTTCCTCTCGGAGCTCGGCCAGCGTTTTCGCCTCGAAGGGAGATCGCCCGGCCAGGGCCCACCACAGGGTGACCCCGAGCGCGTAGAGATCGGATTGATGGGTGGGCTTCTCTCCGGCGAGGACCTCGGGAGCCATGAACAAGGGCGTGCCCGAGCTCTTCGGCGCCTCGTCTCCGCCGGCCTCCGGCCGCCATCCAAGCCCGAAATCGGTCAGCACTGCCCGATCCTCCCGCTCGAGGAGGATGTTCGCCGGCTTGATGTCGCGGTGCACCAGTCCGGCCGTGTCTAGAGCCTCGAGCGCGGAGCAGAGCTGGGTGCCGATGAGCGCCACCTGGAGCGGTCGGAGCGGTCCCACCCGTTCCATCTCACGCGACAGGCTCGTCCCTGGGACGCACTCCATCCACATGCCTACGCGTCCCTGGTCCTCGGCGATCCCGAACACCGTCACGACGCTCGGGTGACGGATCCGGGCCAAGGCTCGCGCCTCGGTCAGGAGATCCGCCGAGGCCGACTCGTCCTCCGAGGGCTGAAGGAACTTGAGCGCGACCTGCCTCCTGAGCGTGGAGTCCCAGGCGCGCCATACCTCGCCCCGCGCTCCGGCGCCGATCGGCTCCATGAGGGTGAGATCGCGCCAGCGCTCGAGAGGAGGTGCCGTGGTGTTCGGTGGTGGCGTACTGCCAGATTGCTGCAGGGCTCGGTTGTATTCCGCGATCCGAGCCACGTCGCGCATCATCCGGACGGTGTCGGAATCGAGCTCGGCGTCGAGCTCGACGGCCTCCCAGTCGACCGGCTTTCCGTCGGAAACGGAGCCTGTAAGACGGTCGACGCTGTCGCCAGGTTCCACGGAGCCCCCTTCGTGAAAGCCCGATCGGCATGAGGCGAACTGTATGGGAAGCGGGATCGGGACGACCCGCGAGAGGCGCGGTTCCTGGCCCTGAGATCGGTTAGTGTAGCAGATCGGGTCTGTCGGTCGGTAGGCGTGGAGCCGGGGTGAAGGTGATGGGCCGGAAGGGGACCAGGAAGAAATCGGGCGGCGTTAAGAGGCCCGCCCCAGGCAAGACCGTGAGGCTTCTCGCCGGCGGCAATCCGCAGATCGCGAAGGCCGAAGGGGACGCTCCGGTGAAGACCTACATCGCGGCGATTCCGGGCTGGAAGCGGGACGTCGGACGCCGCCTCGACGCGCTCATCACGCGCGCCCTCCCGGACGTGCGGAAGGCGGTCAAATGGAACTCACCGTTCTACGGAGTCGAGAGTCAAGGCTGGTTCCTGAACTTCCACTGCTTCACGAAATACATCAAGGTCGCGTTCTTCCGCGGCACGTTGCTCCGCCCCATGCCGCCCGGCGAGTCCAAGCACAAGGACGTTCGCTATCTGGACATTCACGAAGATGACGAGCTCGACGAAGCCCAGCTCAGCGACTGGGTGAAGCAGGCGAGCGAGCTGCCCGGGTGGGATGGTCGAGCCGGGGTGAGGTGATTGACTCGCTCGGGGCGGGTCGAAACCGCACTTGCCCCGGGGCAAGCGAGCTCGCCCTGGGACGGGTCACCCGCCGCTACCCCAAGCCCGCGGTCTTCGAACCCTCGCCGATCCGCACCGGCAGCTTCAGCGCCAGCAAGCTCGACACTAGAACCACGATCGCTCCGAGCCACATGGGGCTCGGGTGGGCGATGTGGTCGAACGCCCATCCACCCAGGAACGGTCCCACCGCGCGTCCCAGGCTTCCCATCGATTGATAGAGGCCGAGCACCGCGCCCTGCTCCATGGCGCTCGCGGCGGACGACACGAGCCCGGCCAGGGTCGGCCCCGCGAGACTCGATCCGACCGCGATGGCGCCGAGCGCGGCCATCAGCCATGACATCCGCGGAGCCATCGCCATCCCGACCAGCCCTACGGCCATCACCAGGAACCCTGCGCGCACCATCGTGCCTTCCCCGAATCGCCGCGCGAGCCGTGCGACGATGCCGCCCTGGAGGATCACAGCGAGCGTCCCGACGTACGCGAGCAGCAAGCCGACCTGGCGAGGACCGAGCCCGAAGCGCCATTGACTGAAGAGCGCGAACGTTCCTTCCATCGCGGCGAAGCAGACGGTGGACAGGAACAGGAGCCAGAGCCCGGTTCCGACCACCGGCCGCCCGAACATCGCCCATCGCGACCCCGCCAATGTACGCCGCGCCACCGCCTCGGCGCGCGACTCGCGCGGGAGCGACTCGGGCAGGAAGACGATCGCGGCGACGCACGCAGCGAGCGCGAGTCCGGCCGCGGCGAGCCCCGGAACCGCGTAGCCGTAGTGGCTCAGGATGCCGCCGATCGCCGGTCCGAAGATGAAGCCGGCGCCGAACGCGGCGTAGATGAGCCCCATCCCCTGCGTGCGCTTCTCCGGCGTCGTCGTGTCGGCGACGTAGGCCTGCGCGGTCGAGATGGTCGCCCCGGCGATTCCGGCCAGGATGCGAGAGACGAAGAGCATCGCGAGCGATCCCGCGAACGCGAACATCACGTAGGAACCGGCGGTGAGGATGAGGCTCCCGATCAGCATCGGACGCCGGCCGATGCGATCGGAGAGGCGTCCCCAGACGGGAGAGCAGAGGAATTGCATCGCCGAGAAGGACGCGAGGAGGAGTCCCACCTGGACGCCGGTCGCGCCGTACGTCTGCGCGTAGTACGGCAGGAGCGGGACGATGATCCCGAAACCGACCAGGTGGATGAAGACGGTCAGGAAGAGCGCGAGTCGAAGGCCCATCGCGCTCTCCCTAGAACCGGAGCGTCGGTGAAGCGCCGGTCCTGTCACGGCGCTTCATGACGCCATCGAGCAACGTGCGGATCAGAACGAGACGCCGAAGACGGCCTCGGGGTAGACCTGCGAGCACGTGTTGTAGCGGGACTCGTCGCAATCGAGGTAGTGCTCGTACACGGCGCCGATCCCACCCGCGGAGCGCCCACCGATCTTGTTGTAGACGCCGACACGGCCGCCGATCGAGCTCAGATCGGGCTCGTCCTCGATCCAGGCGTGTCGCCAGAACCCGGCGAGATAGGGCCTGGGACCGCGCGGCCTCGGAACGACGATCTGGAGCTCGGGCGTGAACTTGGTGACGTTGGGATCGTTGAGGGCCCACGTCTCGAGGCCGAGGTTGAGCGCCATGTTGTTCCTGAAGTAGTAGCCGACGCCGAGCCCGAGCAGCAGGTAGTCCTCGCCGAACGAGCGTCCCCATCCCGCGGTGAAATTCGCGCGCCGCGTTCCCTTGCCGAAGGGACCGGTCGGCTGCTGCTTCGCCGGCGGAGGTGGCGGAGGCGTGGTCTGCGTCTGCGTTGCCGGCGGCGGCGCGGTCTGCATCTGTGTCGCCGGCGGCGGCGTCACCTGATCTTGAGGCGGAGGCGGCGGCGGCGGAACCTGCACGGAGTCGGCGTGGGCCGGAGCGCCCGTGAGGCTGTCCGCCTGCTCGTATGCGAACGCCGATCCTCCCATCACCACCACGCCCAGCACGAGGGCGGCCAAGAGGATCAGCAGAAGGGCTTTCACGGTGGAGCCTCCGATCTCGCGACACTCGGTCGCACGGGTTTGCTTCAGGCCTTCGAGGAAGGCCGGAGCGTAACGCCACGGCCGCAGGTTGACAAGGCCGGCGCCGCGCGCGAACGGTCCGCTCCGGAGCGTCCATCCGCTACAATTCCGCCATGCCCCGCCCGCTTCCACGATCCTTCTACGCCCGTCCCACCCTGACCGTCGCCCGCGAGCTCCTCGGCGCCGTGCTCGCGCGTCGCCATCCGAAAACCGGCGTCGTCTTGAAGGGCATCATCGTCGAGTCCGAGGCCTACGTTGGCGAGGGGGACAAGGCCTGCCACGCGCGCGCGGGGCGCACGCCGCGCACAGCGGTCATGTACGAGGAGCCCGGCCATGCGTATGTCTACCTGACCTACGGCATGCACTACATGTTGAACGTCGTCACCGAACCGAAGGGAAGTCCCGCGGCCGTGCTCATCCGCGCGGTCGAGCCGATTCACGGACTCGACGAGATGCGCCGGGCGCGCGGTCTCGACAAGCCGCACCTCCTCGCGAGCGGTCCGGGGAAGCTCTGTCAGGCGTTCGCGCTCGATCTCGGCCAGAACGGGGCGGATCTGCTCGGCCGGGACGTCTGGATCGAGCCTGGAACACCGGTCCTGGATGACGCCGTGGCCACCTCGGCCCGGATCGGCTGCGAGACTGCGGCGGCTCCCTGGGACCTGATTCCATGGCGTTTTTACGTCGCGGCATCGCGGTTCGTAACTCCAGGCCGCGCTTCGCCCCCGCGCTTAGCCGGCGGTACCCGGCGCGCTTCATGATCGGCGCCCCACCCATCCAAACTCCGGCCTAGCCAAACCGCGCTCCCTGCGAAATAATCGGGGTTCGCGCGATGCCCGCGCCTCCGACGCGCCACCCGCTCCGCGGCCCGTTCGGATCGTCCTTCCTCAACGAAATGCAGGGGGTACCTTGGCCGCCTTCCTCACCCAGCAAAATCTCCAGTGGCGCGAGCGTGCCCGCGAAGTCGCCGAGAAGTTCGTCCGCCCGAACGCCGCCAAGTACGACCGGCTGCAGGAATATCCGTGGGACATCAAGGACGCCATCGCCAAGGCGGGCCTCATGGGCGTCTGGATTCCGAAGGAGTACGGAGGCTCCGGCGGCGGCGTGCTCGATCTCTGCATCTGCGTCGAGGAGCTGTCGCGCGCGTGCGGCGGGGTGGGCGTGCTCTACGCGGTGAACGCGCTCGGCACCTTCCCCATTCTCGTCGGGGGAACCGAGGAGCAGAAGCACCGCTGGCTCACTCCGATCGCGAAGGGGGAGAAGCTCATCTCCTTCGGTCTGTCCGAGAAGTTCGCCGGCTCCGACGCGGCCGGCCTCCGCTGCAACGCGACGCGCGAAGGGGACCACTACGTCCTGAACGGCGAGAAGAAGTGGAACACGAACGGCGGCGCCGCCGATTTCTACTCGATCTTCTGCGTCACCGACGCCACGTCCAAGTCGCGCCGCATCAGCGCGCTCATGGTCGAGAAGGGGACGCCCGGCTTCAAGATCGGCAAGGTCGAGGACAAGATGGGCATCCGCGCCGTGCCGGTCGTGGAAATCCACTTCGACAATTGCCGCGTGCCGGCGAAGAACCTGCTCGGCGAGTCCGCCGGCATGGGCTTCAAGCACGCGATGGCGACGCTGGACAAGGCGCGCCCCGGCGTGGCGGCGCAAGCGGTGGGCCTCGCGCAGGGGGCGCTCGAGTACGCGATGGTGTATGCCGGGCATCGGGAGCAGTTCGGTGCGCCCATCTCATCGTTCCAGATGATCCAGCAGATGCTCGCCGACATGGCCACCAAGGTGGAGGCGGCCCGGAATCTCGTCTACGTCGCGGCGATGGCCGTCGACTCGGGCGCGCCGAACGTCTCCAAGCTCTCCGCCATGTGCAAGCTCTTCGCGACCGACGTGGCGATGGAGGTCACGACGAACGCGGTGCAGATCTTCGGCGGCTACGGCTACATGCGCGACTATCCCATCGAGAAGTACATGCGCGACGCCAAGATCACGCAGATCTACGAAGGGACCAACCAGGTGCAGCGGCTCGTCGTCGCGCGCGCTCTCGTGAAGGAGGCGCTCTCGCTCAAGCACCTGCTCGACTACGTGCCCAAGGAGATCCAGGTCGGATACAACGA
>Ga0068858_100003694_pt1 | contig 15156 bp, 36 predicted proteins | sample KBSSwiS12_FD_66589 | JGI IMG/M metagenome (GOLD analysis project Ga0068858, IMG submission 66589) | Switchgrass rhizosphere microbial communities from Kellogg Biological Station, Michigan, USA - KBS Switchgrass S1-2 | ecosystem: Host-associated > Plants > Roots > Rhizosphere > Soil ... | reverse complement strand
ACTTGAGGGGTTGGTAGCTGTCCCGTGCCTGGGACGAAGGGTGGGTCGCTGTGCCGGTCTGTGCCTCGGTTTGAGACACTAAGTGTGCCTCGGACAAAGGTTTGGTTCCCACTTTTCTGTACGGGTGGACAACTTTGGACGAAACCGGGACAGAAGTCGAAGCCGAGGCGGGTGATTCACGTTTTAGCTCAATGACTTACGCCACGGCGAAGGGTGGACAAAAATAGGGTGCCCGAAGGCACCCTGAAGCCCATCCTTATACGGAGGGAGTGAGGAACTTATATTAGGCGATGTCAGCGTGCGCCCAGAAGCCGCTCGGGTGGCCGTAGGACCAGGTGACGGAGACCACATCCCGGGCGCCGCGAATCTTGCGCTCGGCGGCCTGCAGCGCGGGCGCTTGAACAGGGTAGTCGCCGACCCAGAAGTGGACCGCGACGCCGTTGATCGACGCCAGCTCGGTGTTGTACGGGAAGCCGCCGCACGTGCCTTCAGCCTTGTCGTCCAGTGGTGGGACTTGGCGCATGGTCAGCCCTCCCGCAGCTCGGCCGGCAGGTCGCCGAGCACATTGTTGACATGCTCGAATAGGCCGGCGCCGGGCTCCAGGGCGGTGATTTCGACACGCACCTTGTCGGCTTCCAGCTCGTTTCGCAGGTAGCCGTACAGGTCGTCCTCATCCGCGTCCAGGTTGACCGTGGCGGGGTTGTAGCGGATGACGATGGTCTTGACCGTCATGGGAGGTAACTCCTATAAGTCCTGATCTTGCCAGGTCCGACGCTCACCCGATGTACCTCGATTGGATCCCTGCCCGCTTGAGCAGGCGGAGAATGGTTGATTCGTCGGCGGCACCCCACACCACCAGCATGTCCGCCTCGAACCAGGCGTCCGCCTTGCCATCAGTGACACCATCGGGCCAAAGGGACTTCTCCCCGCTGCCCGTGATCGGTGCCGCCTTGTGCTGCAGGCCTGGAATCTGACCCGTCTGCAGCTTGGCGATGACCTGGCTGCTGTGGGTGCTGAGACTGTAGATGCGGCTCATTGGTCCTCCGGGTAGCTGTTGACCTTCATCGGCCCGGTGCCGTCGAAGCGCACCACTGCCCCTGGCAGGCCAGCCTTCTCGCCGCCGCTGTCCCAATCACGGTAGACACCGACCTGGCATTCCTCATCGCCCAGATGGAGCGCGTCTATGACGATGGTGGTGCCGTTGGTCAGCCGAACGACCACCATCTTGCCGATCATCTGCTGATGCTCGACGGCGATGCTGGCGATGCCGGTGGCCCCGCCGTTGCCCATGACCGTGCTGCTCATGGCACCCTCGTAAACGGGTCTTGGTAGATGATCCACAGCCCGTCGCACAGGTCTTTGGCTTCTTTCAGACCGAGGCTGTAGTGCGCCCGCGCCAGCTTGATGCCGTCCACCTTCATGCCCGCACGGTAGAAGGTGACAATCGCGCAGGTGATGTAGCGGTCCAGCTTGACACGCACCGCGGAAACCGGGCCGTGACCCGACAGATCGGCATGCTGCTCGATACATGCCTGAACGCTGCCGTTCAGCGTGTCCTGCTCGGTGGTTTCAATGGTGATGAGCTTCATTCCTTGTCCCCGTTGTCTCGATGATTCAAGGTTACCGACGCACCTTCGGAAGGCGCGCGGACCCGCTACCCAAAAACGATGTCGCCAAAGAGGGCCGCTTGCACAATGCAATCGGCACAGATGGCGTCGATGTTGCCCGCGTCGTTCTCGTTGGACCCACCCACGATCCAGCCGAGAATGTCGCTGGAAACTTTCACCCGCCCGTCCTTGATCGCGGCAATGCCGTTCTCGACCACACTGGCGTTCACCAGTTGCCAGCCGTTGCGCGGGTCTTTGCCCCGGAAAGCGGGCTCGGTGGGTTTCAGTTCGATGCTGGAATACTTCCAGTCATCGCCTTGCGTGCGGATCGTGTTGCGCCCGGTTGCCCAATAGGCGATATCGGGACTGCCCTCGATGATGGTGCAGAGGATATCGGCGAGGAATTCCTCGCGCGTGGGTTTGTCGCTCATATGCCTTCCCTCCGCCGCAGCTTGCAAATACCCACCGTGTTCGCGTCATAGTGGTACATCGCCGTCACGAAGCCTTCGTCGTCCTCGAAACTGACGACGGTGAGGCACTTGTTCGACCCATCGTGGGCCGCTAATAGATTCACCCAGGCGATCCGATGTTCGCCATCGGCCAAGAACTCGCTGATGCAGCGAACCTCGTAGGTAGCATTGAGGCGCTCATGTGTCGCCAACGACCTACCGTGCATGTCGGCGATGAAGGTGCCCGGCACCATTGATACCGGGCGCTTGAGTGCCTCTACAGGAGGGCGTTGACGAGCGTCCACTTGCCCTCCCCGTATTTGCGGTTCATGGCGGCCGGCGTGCGCGGATCGTCGGCGGGCACCGGGTAGGTGAGGTAGCAGTCGTCGCCTTCGACCGCGATCAGCGTCGCCTTCCCGCCCTTGGCCGCCCGCTTCAACTGGCGCTCCAGGTCGTACAGACCGAGCAGCGTGATGCCGATGAAGTCCTCCACCGGCTCGTATTGGCCGGCTTCGGGCGACACTTTGGCATGCTGCGTGAGCAGCGCCATTTCCTCGCGGTCGCTGATGAATAGGCGCAGCGGCCCGCCGTGCCCGTCCTCGTTGACAGTCCCGATCAGCTTGTCGTTGCGCATGAGGCGAGCTTCCCACCGTTCGCCTTCCATGCCCTCGCCCTGCTTACGCAGGTTCACCAGGCGGTACTGCCCTGCCTGCTGACGCAAATCCAACAACTGTTTCATGTGGCCCTCACTTGGTATACGGGTCTAATTGCCCGACAATTCAAGGTTACGGGTTAGGTTTCGGCAGACGTGGTCGCTGCGCGTGCTTCCAGTTCAGCTTCCGTCGCTGCTTCCAGCAGGTAGCCCGCCAGGTCGCGCAGGATCTCCGGGTCTTTCGGCACGTCGATGTTGCACCCCGAGCCGACCGTGTTTCTGGACGTGAGACCCATGAGACTCAGGCGACGCTTACTGCCGACGCTCTGCCCCATTTCCATCACAAACAGCCCGCCGCAGATGAACGTGCCGTTGCGGCCGCCGGCGGTGATGGACTCGTGCTTGGGCCAGGTCCAGTTTTGGGATTTCATGGTCAGCCCCTAGCTGTCGAAACCAAACACCAGGCGAACTTCACCGTGAAGTGCCTTCAGTCGGCGAACCTCCTCGATGAAGTAGTTCAGCTCTCCGCCGGGCATGATCCATTCGATGCGAACGTGGGTCGTTTTGGGTGTGACTTCGGAAGGAGACTCCGCGACCACCACGCTGCTGCCCGAAATGCCACCGCACCACGATTCGGGCTCCGACTTGCCATCCCACTTGTCGTAGAAGTCACGGTCAACGATGCCGGTTCGCAGAACACCGTCCGGTTGCGGCGCGGCGAGGATTTCGTCAGCGGTCAACCATGAGTGCGAGTGATTGCCCATCCAAACGTGTGGGTGGGACTTTTCGCCCTCGTCCATATACTTTTTGCGCCACTCACAGATGGCGTCGAGTGTGGTCGCGTGGTCGTCCTCGACGACAGCGAAGTCCTCGGGCAAACCGCGAGGCTCGGCGATCGGAGTGATCGCTGTGTGGGTGGGCACGCCAGCGAATCCCCTGCCATTGCGCACGTCGGCGAGCCATGCGAACAGAAAATAATGGCGGCTCTGCTCCCAATTCGAGGGAACATCGACCCACTTGCCGTTCTTTTTCGCCTGAACTACAGCGTGAATGTCCGTACCCATTCTTGCCTCCTCGTTGGTCATTCGACTGCTGTCTCGAAGGCACCTGTAGGTTTCCCCCGCCGCAGCACCGAGCGACCCTTGAAGCCCGCACGGCAAGACAGCATGCGAATGACGGCGGGGCGTTGCACCCCCCGCCTGGTTGAAGGCGCCCGGTTACTCGTTGGGACGCATGACGTTCAGGCCCAGCTTGAGGCCCGGGATCACGTCATTCAGGATGGGGATGTTCCCGTTGGACGAGGCGACGATCTTGGTCTTGCCGGTGCTGCTCGGCTTGTGGTCGCCCTTGAGGGCGACACGGATGACCAGTTCATCGCCCTCGACAGCGGCGGAACCCCCGGTGAAAGCGACGGCTGCGGTTTTCATATGGCATAACTCCCGTTGAAATTGAAAGGTTGCTACAGGTGCGACAGGTTCTATTTTTCCCGACCATCTTTGGCATGGGCGGGGTGCTGCTCGGATGCGATCAGATGTCCAACACCGCCCTGGCGACGCGCAGGAGCTCGTCGTGGTCAAGTGCAAAGTGCTTCGGGTCGTTCCATGCCCGAGTGTCGCCGCTCCTGTAGCTCTGGATGTTGGATTTCATGGCCCGGTAGTGCAGGCGGTGAACCCCCTGCCATCCGTCCCCGTCCCACCGTTCGATGGTGGCGCTCTTTTGGAACACAAAATTGTCAGTCTTGATCGCAATACGTAGCCTGGTCTTGCCGATCGACAGCACTTCCTCGTAGCTGATGCCACCGTTGTTGTGGCGGTCGGCGATTGACAGGGCGATCTGCCTGATGGGCGTCTTGGTTGGCATGGCTCTCCTATTATAGTCAGCGTTGACTTATGCTTGAAGGGAAAATGATTCACCCCAAGGGTAGGACACGGTCAGCTTGGCATCGGCGGTGCGAAGATCCACCCGAACTTCAAGCGTGACGTTCTCCTCATGTTCCTCGACCCTGGCGGCAGCCTTACTTGATGCCTTGTCGATGCGATCAACCAGTTTGCCGAAGTTCCAGAACCCGCCTTGGTTGTAGCGGTGCAGCGCACGGCGATAGCCGCGCAGCATCCAGCCCACCGCCCACCGCCTCGGGAATGCGTCGCGTAGGAACTGTCGGCGGTCCGGTGCAGAGCGCTCGTCGTGGTCATCGGTGTTGAAACTATGGCGCCCGTACCAGTACGCCTCGTTGAATTCGTCCTCCAACTCTCCCATTTTGACGGTGTACCGGGTGATGCCAGGGTCCGACAGTTCCCGCCAGTGGCCGTCGTTCGTGTTGAAGGAATCGTTCATGATGTCCTGAATTGTGTTGCCGAGCATCTTGTAAGCGGGCATGTAGTTGTTGCCTAGCCCTTGTTCGCTGCGAATGCAGTAGTACACGCCGAGTGCCATCAGCTCACCTTCGGAGGCGCCCGGTTCGTCTTTGCACAGGTGCTCCAGCACGTCGTGGCCGACCGATTGAAAGGCATCAGCGTCGCAGATCCAGGTGGGCATCCAGCCCCCGCCGCCGTACTCGGTGTTGTCCTCCCATCTGAACTTGCGGGTCAGGTACATGCGCCTTCCTGTTTCACAATCTCGATGATTCAATTGTGCTTTTCAGCACTTGGGGCGTGAAGTGCGCTCCCTTTAATTGATGACACTTTCCGGACTGTTACCCTGGCAAGAGTCCTCGCAGTCGCACTCTGCGTAGCAGAGTTCTTCGGAATCGAGCGGCGATATATGGCGACACCCGCAATGCGGGCAGTCATCGTCACAGGTCGCGCTCCATTCATCAGACCATTTGGTCCCGCAGCGCGGACAGCGGTAGTTGTTCAGGAACCAAGCCATGTTTTATTCCTCCCCGTAGCGTTCGCGCGTCTGGTGCCGGGGTGCGTATGCGTCCTTTTTGCCAATGCCGAACTTGGCATGTCGAGCGTTGCGTCGCTTGACCTTTGCAGCATTTTTCTTTGCCTTCGTGCGCTTGTTCACCTTATCTTGCCCATCGGATCGCAGATCACCGTGCCGTGCTCAGCCCAGGCGCGGAGGTCGTTGTCAGCATGCAGCAGGCCGGCGGCACCGCTGCCTACTAGGTGGTTGCTGCCAATGACGCAGTGCGGTCGCACGATCAGTTCGCCCAGAATGAGCTGGTGAATATGGTTGTCGTCGTACCGAAGATCCTGCGAGCGGCTGGCACCGACGATTATCACGCCTGCTTCGCCCATGTCCTGAATCACCACCCATGCCGGAACGTGTCGGGCGTACTGCCCGAACATGGCACGGGTCATGCGGTCGGTTTCGTCTTTGTCGAACATTACTGTTGGCCTTCCATGCACAAGCGCTGCTCACCAGCATTGGTGGCAACACGATTGATCATGTTGGCGCACCGGGCGCAGTAGTAGGCTCGAGTGCTGGTGTTGAACCACGTGGCCGGCTGGGCGCCGCATGCCGAGCGGTTGCAGGCGCCGTTGAACACGCCTTTCAGTTGTTGGTCAGTCATCCCGGCAGTCCTCGCATCACATGGCGCTGTCCGCGTCGCTCAGGTTCATGACACAGTGATGTCCAGCAACAGGGCGTCGGCCGCTTCGGGGTTGAATTCCTCGTCATCCTCTTCAACGGTGTCCAGCGCGTCCTGTTGCCCTGCCGCGATGATCTTTTCGAGCAGGTGCTTGACCTTTTCCTCAGTCATGTTGGGCGGCGCATCCACCGTTACCGTGAAAACCCGTTGCTTGTTCATCGGCGCACTCCCGTTCTGTCGATGTTGTTATAGTACGCGGGCACAATCGGCAGGTCTCGCGGAATGGGGCAGGTGGTGGTCGGAAACCGACCACACCGTAGAAGGCGCAGGGAACGTATCCACTGCCGGTGTTCTCGACCAGCCAGCGGTACGGACCCCGCCCCTCTATGGGCCACTCGATGACCTGAAAGTGGGTCCATTACCAGCCGCGGGCGTATTCTTCCGAAACGGGCTCACCCTTCTCGCGCAGGAACTGGATCACACGCCAGCGGATCAGCTCCTTGTCGGAGATGCCTGGCGGGGCAGTTCCGTCCCATTTCGAACCCCCGCGAATCGTACACAGGCGCACGGCATCGTCGTGCTGAAGGTCCAGCGCTTCGGCAATCGCGCTGAACTCGCGGTACAACTTTCCATCTCTGGTCAGGATTTGCAGCACAGGGTCGTCGTCGAACATTTTCGTCCATTGGTATTTCAGTCCGAACCTGCCGCAAAGGGCGATGTTGCCGCCGAAACATGCCATCGTTCCGCATGAAGTTTTCTTGGCGAAAATATCGAGGACCACCAAACTGGTCGGCACCCCATCCTGCATCGCGGCAGCATCCCGTAGTTTCTCGTAAGCCATCAGTGTTCTCCCGTTGATGTTGCTATGTCGAATTGTCCCGCCCGGTGCTTGGATGGGCAATCAACGCTGACTGATTTCCATTATAGCCAGCGTGCCGAGGTTTCGATGCAATGCGGTTCAAATCAAAGACCTGCGGCGAAGATGCAGCCCGGTTTCCCGGGTCGGCAAGCGCATTCCGATGGTCGGGCAATAGCGCGGTATGCCCGCGCTTTAGCCCATTGGCATGCGGTCGGCGTTCGTCAGAAAAATGGATGCTGATTTCTGACAAATAAATGGGGCATTTGTTTGCCTTGACGAATCCTAATTCTGGTAGGTCAGGGTTGAGTTATCATGCCGGTATGAAACCAGAGCGACCCCTCGGAAACAAAACCTGCACCAAATGCCAACAGGAAAAGCCGACGAGTGAGTTTCATTGGAGAATGCGACGCGGCAAGTACATATTGGAGTCATGGTGTAAACCATGTTGTCGTGCCTATTCTTCTGGTTATTCCAAACGAACGGGCCACTTTTCTCAAACACGTTGGAAGGAACAAAATCAACAGAAGGCCCGTGCCTCATTGTTACTATCAGGCGCTCGTCACCGGGCGCGTAAACATGGCAGACAATGCACGATCACCCGCGAATGGATCGAACAGAAATTGGATGCTGGTCACTGTGAAGTGACCGGGTTGCCATTCGAATATGAAACATCGGGCTATTCCGCGAAGAACCCTTGGGCGCCGAGTGTAGATCGGCGAGATAACAAGAAAGATTACACTCCCGAAAATTGCCAAGTCGTCGTTTGGGCCTACAACGTAGCGAAGGCAGAGTTTTCAGCGGAGGACTTTCACAAACTTTGCCTAGCGCTTGCCAAGCCCCTTATTCAACGAGGTTTGGCAAGCGGTCGGTTGCGACTGGTCGCTTAGAGCCCGAGCTTGGAGTTGACCAGGCTCAGAATCAGTGAGTCCGGGTTCGGGATAAACGTCTGTTTCTTTTCGTCCGCCGTGATGACGCGGAGCTGCTTCAGGAGGCTGATGGTGTTGTTCCCCATCGCCCGGGCCGAGCTCATGCCGTAGGGCCGGGGGTTCACGTCGTTCTTCGGCCCACCGCTCACCAGTGCCGTCGTGTAGTTGCCCTTGTCGCCGCTGGTGATGGTGCCGTCGCGCTTCAGGAGCTTGAAGGCGATGGTCATGACGCTGTTCAGCTCGGCAGACTTGCCCGCGCAGTAGTCCAGCAGCAGGGAGGCCCGGTTCTGGACCTTCTTGTTCATGCTGCGAATCACCGCGAAGTTCTCGTCCTGCTTCGCCTTCAGGGCGTCGCCCTCCAGCAGCGCGTCGGCGTTCTCGAACACCATGAAGTCGCCGAGCTTGTCACCCAGGCGATACTGGATGCGGTCGGCACGGGTGGCGAAGTGCTGACGCCTCTCGGCCGGCTTTTCGCCCTTGGTGGCACGCTCGGCGGCTTTCGCGGCTTCACGCTCCGCCTTCTTCGCGGCGCGTTCCTCCTCGCGCTTGGCCTTCGCGATCGCAGCGTCGGCCTGCTTCTGGGCCTTTTTCGCTTCGCGCTCGGCTTTCGCGGCCGCTTTTGCCGCTTCCTTGTCAGCCTCGCTGGGTTCGGCGACAGGGGTTTCGGGCGCATCGGCACTCGCTGCCTCGACTACGCCCTCGCCCACCGGGGCCTCGTCGCCCTCGATGATTTCCTGCGGGCCGGCGTCGTCAGCCTGGGCCACGGTCTCCGGCAATGCCGGTGCTTCGGCGTTGATGGTGGGTTCCGCGCTTTCGATTTCCGCCAGCAGGGCGTCGATGGATTCAGTGCCGCTGCCTTGCCCTTCATTGAGTTGGGTTTCCATGTGCTGCGCACTCCTAAAAAGTTGAAATTGGGATTCATGACCGCTTGCAAGATGTTCATTGCATGCGACAGTTGAATTGTAGAAATCAACTTTTGGCTGGCGTCGCGGTTCTCGGACGGCTTCGCGGATGCCCGGCGTGGCACAAAAGAAAACGGCCGCCACAGGTAGGGTGGGCGGCCGTGAAAGCTCGGTAGAGCTAGTGAGGTACTGCACCCGAATTGTGCCAGATCACCACGTGCCTATCAAGTCGTCGTTGGCGCCGCGTTCCGCGGTTGGCACATCGGCATGGTTGGGTTCGGTCACAAAGTGATACGCGCTACTGGTCGCAGAGTTTCCTTGCCCCGCCGCGCTCGGCACCCATCGCGCTAAACCCTGCCGAACGAGGTAGTCCTCATAGCTCGCAAGCCCGGCGACCTTCGACGGGTAGGTGCCGACATGGGTGAAGTCCCATTTATTGTCGGAATCACGGTGCATCGCATTCAGCATGAACGAGTGGTAACTTCTTCCCGTGCCATACAGGTACACGTTCCAGTCGTCATTGAGGAACTGCTTGACGAGAGATTCGCCTTCTTGTTTCATCGCTCACTGGCGTCGATGGCCCGCTGCAGAATGGCACGAACCTCATAGTTCTTCATGGGTCGGTACAACCCGGTGGTGTTCCAATTCAGGTTCGGCGTGTAGCAGCGGTCGTCGTACTTCTTGGCCGCTTTGCCCTCGAACACCAGCCAGGCGGTCGCCGCCGACATCGCTGCGACGGTGTGGAGCTGCCGGGCAGGCAACCACACGCCCTGCGGGCCGAGCACCATGTCCTCGTCGTAGAAGTACCTGAATTTGGCGCCCGTAGACACCAGACGAGGCTGCTCACCAAGAACGGCCGAGCTGTACCGGCATTCGTGCAGAATGTTGTTCACGCCGAGACCTGTGCGGATCAGCCGTGGTTCGATGTTCCTAAGAACACCCGCGATGGGCACCAGGCGAATGTCGGTGCGGTGGGCGTGAAAGCCGATGGTCTTTTCGGCATGCTCCAGGTCATGTCCGGGGGTGGTGCAGAATAGTCGAATGCGGTTCTCGGGTTCGTCATGCAGCATAAGGGAATGGACGCCCTCTGCGTGACAGTTGGCGATGCCGCTGATCTTGCCGGCACGCTCCAGGTGGTGCAGCAGGAAGGGCCTCCAGGGGCTCATGTCCATCTTCCGAGCGCGTCATCGCCGGCCAATAGCTTGTCGCTGCCGTTGCGGACTTCGATGACTTCGACGGCATCGACGAGATTGGCAAAGCCGTCCTCGTCGGTGAGCTCCAGCATTCGCATGAGGTTCTGGACGACACCCTTGCGGCTCAGGGGTTCGCTTTTGTCAGCCGCGACGCTTATGATCGCCGACAGCTTGACGTTCAGGACCAGGTGGGTCATGGTTCCTCCGGGTACACGGATTTGCCGTCATCGTGCGGGTTTCGCACCCACAGCCAGCCCATGACGTAGGCGCCCTCCTCCCGACCGTGCGGCCCTTCGGAGATGGAAATAACCGTGGTGTCGTCGATTTCAACCTCGCCCTCGACGGCATGCTTGGTCTTTGCCATGCTGGCGTAGGGGTCGCTGTCGCGGTCGTCACCGAACGCCTTAACGCAATCGCTGAACGTCAGCCCCTCCTCGATCAGCGCAGCCAGGCGCTCCTGAAGGGCAATGCCGGTCAGGTCTGCCACTTTGCGTTTCATGGTTTCGCTTTGCGTTTCGGGAGTTCAAATTCTGCCCCGAGCTTCTTGGCAACGATGCACCGGCAAGTGGCTTCGAGCACGGTGTCGCCCCGGATGCAGGTCTGCCATCCATCAAACGTCGCCTTAAAGAGTGGGATGGTTGCGCGGTATTCCTGGTCTATGGCGACGACCTGCATGCCTTCCTTGAGCGCCCATTCAAGCACCGGGCCGCCGCGGTCCCAGCTTGACGACGGCATCCAATACCCGCCGTTGCCCATGTCGAAGATGGCATGGGCCTTCGCAGGGTGGCAGTCATAACCGCGCCGGTCGACGGGACGTAGACGCCATTCAGCCGGCGGCTTCCCGACGATTGCCGTTTGCTGGTCAATGCCGAGGGCGACGGCCATAGCCCAATCGAGCTGGACACCGGAGAGTTTCAGGGCGTTCATACTCTTTCACCAGGCAGCCCGTTCTTCTCCAGCGTCGGCCAGAGCTCCAGGGCGAGTTTCAGCGCGATCGGATCGACCGTGGTGAAGTCCACGATGCACTGCTCGACCCCACAGGTGTCGTCGAAAAAGGCGATGCCGCCGGCTTCGGTACGCGCTGCAAACAGGGTGTGGCCGAACCAGCGCCCGACCTCTACTAGCCTCAGACCCTTGGACCAGCGGTTCACTTGTGCCTCGAGTGCCGCGATCTTCTTGTTGCGATCCTCGATCATGGCGCCCGCCCGGTCCAGCATTTCGCGGGTTTCCTTCAGAGCGCCCTCGGCGTCGATCAGGCTCATTTTCAGGTAGGTTGCGCACGAATGAGTGCCATCGTATGCATGTCGCCAGGTATAGCCGCAGGTCGCGCAGGTATGGGTTTCGGGATTGCTCATCGGTCGAATTCCTTCTTTGCTTGCGCCCATGCCTGCTCGACCAAGTGAAACTCGTCGGCATTGCCACCGGGTCGGTCGGGGTGGTGGAACGAACGCATGGTGCGATACGCCCGCTCGACCACGGCAAAGTCCAGGGTGCTGTCGGCAACCCCGAGTACCTGCCGCCAGGGCTTCGTGGTCTGGCCGGGCGCCGGCAGCGCCGTGAACCCGGTAAACGCCCGTTCGAGGATCTTCGCCCCGCCGTGCCGCTCGATGGCCCGCATGGCCTGCAGGGTGGCCGCAACCGCGGCCAGGTTGTCCTGCACCCGGTCGTAGTGGTCGATTGCCATGACCTTGTGGATTTTGTCGTCCTGGCGCATCCAGTAGACGGCAACGCCGGGGTCGATGGGGTTCGACTGGCCGCTCTTGGGCAGCCCGTCCTGGCGCAGTGCCAGGTTGGTCGAAATGATGGTCTGCGAGGCCCGGGCGTGCAGGCGGTCCAGCTCGTAGCCGACGCGATCGACCGCCTCGCTGATCGACAGGCTGCGCCTGGTTTCGGCGCCCTGTGTGCCGAATTTGGCCCGCTGCCGGCGATATTGTGGCGTGCGCGGCCAGCCCTCGGGCCAGGTCAGGGGATAGCGCGTTTTGTCGGTCATTGCTTTTCTTCCAGCTCGGCGATTTTCTTGTCCAGCCGGCGAAGTGCCTGTGCCGCCTCCCACTCGACCTTGTTGCGGGCCGCACGAAGTGCCAGCAGTTCCGTCGAATACAGGGCGCGCGGTTGCTGGCTGGTTGTTCTTTCCTGCTGCCCGTTGCCGTGGTGAAGCGAACTGCTACAGGCGGGCTCGGCATATATGAACTGCCCTGACCCGCTGGGCAGAAAGCCTTTCGTCAGCGTCCCGAACGGTTGGTCGTTGCCCGGCGGCGGAACATCGGGGTTCACACGCGGGGTTGGCGTCAGTGCCAGCCAGGTGCGTACTTCCTCCAGCTTGCCTTCGAGCTCGGCGAGCTGCTCCTTCTCTGCGCGGGTCATTGCCATCAGGCGTCCCCCGCCTCGACCATCGCTGCCATGAAGCAAAGTGCCAGCACGCGGATGTTCTGCATGTTGCGCCCGGACATTTCCCAGAGGCCCATTTCGTACTTCGGAAAGTTAAACGCTTCCTGGTACTTTTCACGTTCGTCGAAAGAGGCAGAGTCTCCGACCGTTGGTATAAAATGCTCCCGAACCTGATTGCAGGACCACCAGTGAGGCGACATTGCGAAGTCGTCGGTCTCGGCTTCCCGCGCCAGGTTGCGGTAGACCGCCGCACGTGATTTCTTCTGAGCGCGGTTCATTGGACGTTGATGCCGCCGAACATCGCTACGATCAGGGCAATCGGCCAGAGCGCACGCAGCGCGCCGCGGGTGCGCCAGCCGAAGTACACCGAGCCGACGAGCCAAATGACCAGCAGCAGAACGACGATCTTGGCCCAGAAGGGCACGAAACCGGCGAGAACGAGCAGATCCATGCGAGACTCCCTTGTGTAAGGTGTTGCGACGGTTGAAAGGTTACGGGTCAGCGCTTGGAGCGGTAACCCTTGATGATTCGTTGAACCGCTTCGAGCCGAGCTTGCTGCTCGGCGTCGGTGATGTCCTCGCTGTGCAGGTTGCCAGCCAGCCCGTTTCTCACCACGTTGCAGAACCAGCGGCCGAACAACTGCCCGTGACCCAGGTGCCACCACAGGGCGCGGGGCGTCATGGCGAGCAGCCAGATCGTCCCCAACCACAAGGAGTTCCAGTAGTTTGAGTTGGGCAGATACCGAAGCTGCTGATGGCTTGGGAACCACATTTCGGTGGTGATGCCGTCGTTCTCCTGCGAATTGCTCACTTAGTTCCTTGCTCCGCGTTCTTCGTGGTCCTTATTCGGCAGCCATCCTCTCAGGGTGTCGTACCAGATCAAGCCCTTCTTGCGAAGCGCCTGCAGCCGACCGTCAACGATCCGAAAAGGCTGCCTGCCCGTCTTTTCGGCGAGCGGCCCCACTTCCCTGCTGACGATGGCGCTGGCGCAGATCGCCGCAAATGGGATGCCGGCGGGCGCTGCCTTGTCGATCGTGGACAGCAGGAGGGCATCCAACGTGGTGTACTGGTTGGCCTTCATCAATTACCTCCTCACGCGGCTTGTGCCGTGAATAGTTGCGGTGTCGGGATGGTGAAGAACCCGGTGCGGAAACCGAAGAAGAAGGCTTCCATCATGACTGACACGTCATACAGTGCCGCATGTGCCTGGGTGGGGTCGTATTCGACGCCAGTCGCGAAGCAGATTTCCGACAACGATGGCAGCTTGCCGAAGGGTGTTGCCCAGCGTCCTTGAACCATCGTGTCCACCACGGGCTTATCGACGGTCGGCACGCCCACGCGGGCGAGTTCGTGGTTTGTGAAGGGCATGTCGAACCCGATGCCGTTGTGTGCCACGATCACGTCTGCTTTGTTCAGGGCAAGGGACAGAGTGGGGGCAATCTCGGGCCAAATGGGCTCGAAGGCGACCTCCTCGAACGAAATGTGATGAACCTCCTGGGCCTTCGGGTCAATGGGACGCTGCGGATTACACCGCCGTACCAGGCTTCCACAGTGCTGCCCGGTTTCGAGCAGGTAGAAGGACACCGCGATTTCGATGATGCGGTGATCCTTCAACCACTCGAGGCCCGTGGTCTCAATGTCGTAGCCGGCGGCGATGGTCACAGCCCAAGTGCCTTTCGAATGTCAGCCTGTGCCTTCAGGTAGCCCTGCTCGTAGGCAATGTTGGCGATGTTTGCCGCAGTTTCCGCAGCTTTGCTCGCCTGAATATCGTCCTCGCCAAATTTCTCCTTCTTGCCGAACGTCAAGCTGGGCCACAAATGTCCTGAGTAGTAGCTCAGACCGTCACCTGGGCCAGAAACGAATGCCTGACCTTGGATGTTGGTCGAAGCGGAATATGGCTTGTTGGTCATAAGTCGTCGTTCGTGATCAGCCTGGCACCGGCGCCAAGCGACAGTAAGGCGGCGATTTGAAGAATGCGGCTACTGTTTCGCCGACGAAGCATCGGGTCATCTATAAGGATGACGTGGCGACCCTCGCCCGCGCGGCGCTGGATTTCTGCCCTTCGAGCTTCCTCGCGGGCAATGCGATGCTTCTCGGAGCGAGCATGCTCGATGCGCTCACGCACCGCCCTGCGCTCGGCCCAATCCCGGGCTTCGGCGGCTTCCCGCTCGACTGCCTGGGCCTGCCGCTGCTCGAATGTCCCGCGCTGTTTTGCCTGTCCCATGACCTACCTCGCCATCCACTTGAAGTCGCAGATTTTCTCGGGGTTGTCCTTCAGGCAACTGATCATGAAGTTCGCGTAGGTCCGATCGTGCTGCTGGTCCTTCTTTATCATCCAGTCCACGACCAGATACAGAAGCACCAGGATGATTACAGCCAGAAGAACCTCACGAATCGTTTCCATGCTGACTTCCCTCGCTTGCTTGAATGGTTCGAGCTTACGGGTCGGTTTTAGGCAGCGCGACGGATGTGGGCGCGGATACCGTCGATGATCTGCATGGTTCCGAGCTCGACCAGGAGCAGCTTGCGGCCGCGGTTGCGGTCGGGGATCATGACCCGGCCCTTGGCCGCGCCCATGCAGCGCTCGTACATTTCGATCAGCTCGGCACGGGCCCGGATCAGCTCGGCGGGGCTGTTCAGGATGGG
>Ga0068858_100003693_pt1 | contig 15157 bp, 9 predicted proteins | sample KBSSwiS12_FD_66589 | JGI IMG/M metagenome (GOLD analysis project Ga0068858, IMG submission 66589) | Switchgrass rhizosphere microbial communities from Kellogg Biological Station, Michigan, USA - KBS Switchgrass S1-2 | ecosystem: Host-associated > Plants > Roots > Rhizosphere > Soil ... | reverse complement strand
ATTGCAGCATCGGCTTGGGATCGTAAGTCGCGTGAAGGCTTTCATTTTGGTACAGCCTCTGGGGCAGAAAAACGCTCAGGAAGAATTGAGCCAACACCAGCAGGACTCCAAGACAAACACACGTCACTCCCCAATTCAGCAGTCGCGAGGCCGACGCTTCCTGGGTTGGAGTGGGGTTGGATTTCATGACAAACTTAGTAACCGCTCGAAGGTTTGGGCGCACCCGGATTGAAAAAGTAACCATGGGCCATAAAGATGGACGTAATCATGCTCGCGGCGATGACGCCAAGAACACACCCGATGGCAAAGGGAATCAGCTTCTCCCGCACGGTCGCGGCACCGCCCAATTTAAGCACTCCATACCGGACCACCAACGCGACGAGCAGGCTGCCCCAGGCGTCCTGCATCATCTGCGACGCTCCCAGAACAAACCCAAACGGATGAAACCAAAAACCGGCGAACAGCTGGCGGACGACCGTAAGCACCACCGTGACGACACATCCGAAGTAGAACGCGACGTGATTGTGATCCAAAAACGTGGAGGGGACGGGGTTGCCCTTTAACTTTTCCATCGCAACGGTCGAAGCATCGCTTAGGTGGGAAAGGGAACTGATTCTTGCGTAGTTTCCCGGAACCGGATAATTGTTTGCCCCCACAGCATAGGCTCCGGATAGGTAGACCCAGCCACCAATTGCGATCCCCCCGATAATTCCCAAGGCTACAGCAAAAATAATGTCGCCTTTTCTCATGCGCAGACGATGCCCGAGAGCCGTCACCTCCAACTGCAATCCCGGAAGCAGCGTAAAAGTGGAGGAAACAAAAACAATGGGAGCTAAAAGTCCCATGAACAATGCCGTGCTGGGACTGAAAATCGCGAACGCGCCTAGAAAAGTGAAGAGAGGCATCAGCGTGGGGCCACCTGCGATATCAAAAAAACCTGTGCCGGGATATCCGCACTCCGCTCGAAGCTTCATCGCGACAGTCATGACCAGGAACAAACAAATCGACATGACCACCATTCCCAACGGATTCATGCCCCCCCATAAACCGATCAACACCATACCTATCAGCGAAGCCGCCATGATGAGATAAGCGGTCCGGGAAATCATCACTTCACCGCGTTTTTCACCTCTGAACGCATCCCGGATGGTCTCGCCCAGGAAGCGGCGGGCCACCCAAAGCGTCATCAACGCATAACTGAGGATGGCGCCAATCTGCTGGTTGATCTGGAAAGGATAATCCTTGTCCACATTGAGTCCCCGCGCTTCCCCCACCCAGTATTGAAATCGAAAGAGAAAGAAGCCGAGAACAAAACTGAAGAGGACATTGATTTCCATCAACAGCCCCAGGGCAAAGTACAGGCCATGAAAGGAAAAGGTAATCTCCCAGGTTTTGCCCCAGGAGGGATCAGGCAAATAGGGCTTTAAGGGGATATTAATTCCCAGATGCGGTAGGGCCGGAAAATAGATGCCCAGCGCACCGTTCAAGACCCACGCCAGCATCACACCGAATCCCCCCCATAAGTAGGGATTGCGCAGGTAGGAAACCCCATCTCGCAATCGTTCATCCAACCCGGCCAGCGTGATCGGAACCTGGGTCAACGGAAGAGGAAACCGTTCGTTATCCACCCACTGCCGTCGCATCAGGCACGCGAAAGCAAAGGAAGCCAGCAGAATCAGGCCCACATAACCACCCCAAAACAGGATCGGATCCCGCCAGTCGCTCCAGGGAACGTACCCATTGATTAGGAACTCCAGTCCTTGAATACTCAGCATGGTCGCAGGCAGCACAACCAAGCCTGACCTTTGCGCGGGTGGAAGCTCATCAAAAACCTCACGCGACACCATGCGGCGACCACTATAGGCGCCTTCCATCGCGAAAACGTTGAGAAAATTGACATCCGAGACGTCAACCTTGCCAGCCCCCTGAAGACCAATCTCCACGATGACGTGATCCTTAATGTTCGATGGAAGAATGAATCCGTAACCTCCCTGGCGTATGAATCCGTTGGGCTCAAAATAAGTGATTTTTTTGGGGCTGAATGCGTTGAAGATCTCCAGGTCAGACGTCGTGTTATCGTCGTAATAAATACGGGCAAAATAGCGTGACTGCGCATGAAGATCCTGCGCCTTCACCCGGATGGTCAGCATGTAGGGCTGATCAAGGGGAAGCACCACGCGATCCTTGTCCATGACGGGGATGCGCACACGAATGGAACTTGTCTCCGCTTCGCTTGTGTTTTCCAGCACGGGCATGTTCCGACGCACTGTGGGATTAACGGCTTGTTCCTTCCACAGCACGTTGCCGACAGTCGCTACATCCTTGGGATTCTCTATTTGATCGCCGATCAAATCCGCCCCGTGAGGCCACAGTTTGGGGCTTTGAATGTCATAGTTGCCCCAATCCTGTGTTTTGACGACGTTGCCGGTCGCCCCAAGCATGTATCGCCAGAAGGCGGTATTGCACAGGGGCGCCGCAAGGAGCAGGACATAAAGAATAAACAGCATCTCGGCACCCGAGAAAATCCGGACGCGAGTTGCCATGAACACGCCACCGCACACCAGAGCCACGACGGCAAATGTATCCAGCACCGTGATGGACAGGGCCTCTCCTCCATAAAGTGCACCAGCCGCGGCCGCGAAGACGCTAAAGAGCTGCGTCAGGATGGCGACCGTCAGCATGCCCAGAAGAGCCGCCGATATGGATTTAAGGGTCATTCCCCGCATGTGAATTTCAAGTTTCGAGCGATCAACAGTAAAGTGAGTAATGTTACTGCTGATGTCCCGAGGCTTTGTTCTCAGCCATCAAGTTTGGAATAATCGTATTCGTCAATTGCAGGGTGCCCGTGGAACCACCAAATCCTTCCAAGGCCCAGCCCAGATCAACGATGTACTCATTCCCCAGCCCCTTCGATCTCCAATAGCTGAAGATTGTTTTTAGATTCACCGCCCCGCTCCATGTTCTTTTTTGGCGGACCGCCAACCACTGGGTGCTGTTTTCAAATTTGGTCTTGTAGCAAGCGTAAACCTCTCCGTTCACGGTGACGCTGCCGATATCCTCACAGCCCTTGCCCTTTAAAAATTCGGATCGAGGCTTTTCCGTATACTGAATGATATAGAATTCGACATCCCATCCCTTGCCATCCTGGCTGTTGGACCAATACGTATAGTCCTTATTGGTCCAGCCATAGATCGACCAATAGAACCAATGATTATCCGGCGTGGTATAAACCGCATCGGTCGACATGACGCAGGCGGCCTTGAGGTCATCCACCTTAATCCCCAGATAGGGACTACCATACGAAACTCCGATCTGTCCGATTTGATCCCCCTTCTCCGTTTGCCAATCGAAACGAAACGAATCCGCAGTCTCGCTCCATTGCCGATGGGCCGTCCCTTTGAAATCGTCACTGCGCCAGTTGCCGGTCGAGAACGGACCGAATTTGACCGTTTCCGGTCCCGTGGACTGGGCGGCGGTTAGTCCCGAATGAGACACCAACAAAAACAACCCGACGATCAAGGAGATGTTAAAGAGTTTCATGCGATCTCCAGAATTTGCGCATCAGACCGTACGCAAACTTGCCAACGCCCGTGATATGGGAATCTCGGTACGAAGCCGTTGGCGAAAACAATTCACCGATTCAAAACCAATTTTCTGCAGTAGCAAAAGCGACTCTTCGTAGCGATCCGCCACCCGTCCCGGATTATGCGCGTCCGCACCAAGCACGACGGGAATCTTGCGCTTCTGCATTTCCCTCAGAATATCCGGCGCCGGATTCATTTCCTTGATCGCCTTGTTGGCCCCGGATGTATTCAACTCCATCGCCACGCCGGTTGCTGCGATCCGATCGAGGCATTTCTGGATGTGCGGCATGATCCGCCCCAGGTCCCAATCCGCCGGGCTTTCATTCTTCACCAGGTCAGGATGGGAAAGACAGTCGAACAAACCCGACTCCGCCGCATCCGCCAGGTGAGTGAAATAGGTCTTTTGATACTCAAAATTGTCGCCCGTGTAATAAATCGCCCGGTATTCCGAAATCTGCGGATGAATCGATCCCAGGATGTAATGGAACTCTGCCCGCGTATGCAGTTCCTTCAGGTACGGCTCGATTCCCGGCAAATAATCGCTTTCCAAGCCGAGCAACACATCGACCTTGCCGCGCCATTCGTCCGTGGTCCCTTTGACAAGTGAGACATAAGTCTCGAACTGCTCAGGAAACATGCGTGCCCCTGCCGAGTAGCCGTTCGGCATGGGACAATGACAAGTTACAATCAGCCCCTTCAATCCGCGCTTTTCCGCACGCGCGGCATACTCCGTCGGCTCTCCCTGCGCATGCTTGCAAAGCGTCGTATGCGAATGGGACTCGTAAAGGATTGGAGCCGTATCGGCGGATGAATTACTCATTCAATTACGACTTCAACCGCAAGTTATGACAATGCCGGGTGCAGATTTCGAGTTCATCGAGATGCTGGATCGGCTTTCCATCGACCACAAAGTTCTCGATCAGGACATCCTCGATCGTGTGCTTTTCATCCCAGCCGCCGATCAGCGAAATGGTGGACCCCTGGTTGAACGGAGTCCGATACCAATAAATATTACGCAATGTCACCCCACGCACGCTCCCGCGCTCTGTATCCGTGCCGTAACGCGACGGGGAAATTCGAAAATCGATCAGCTTGTCGTAACAGTGCTCAATGCGGATGTTCTCGAAAAGCACGTCCGAAATGCAGGCACGATCCGTGTTGTGAATGGAAAAGACAGCTCCCGCCCCGTGCACGTGCAGAATATCAATGTCCCGGAAAGTAACCCCCTTGACCGAATCGACGGAAAGCTCATACCCGATCTCCATGCCATTACCGGCCGTCCAATTCGCTAAGGTACAGTTGCGAACGAGAACATTTTCGACGTTCTCCTGGGCATCGATTTGCAGGCCGTTTTTATTTCTGCGACCAAACAAAAAAGCCTTCACTACGACGCAGTCGTCATTGTTGTGCAAGAAACAATCTTCGATCAGGACATCGCGAGATCCCACCACATCGATTCCGTCGGAGGTGACCACTTCCCCAATCTGTTTCACGTTGCGCACGGTCACCTTGTTGCAAGCGGCTAGCAAAATCATCCAACCCTGCGGTCGAACCATGGCGATGTCCTCAACCAGGACGTCCTTGCAGCGCTCAAGGATGATCGAAGGACCGCCTCCCGGCTTTCCCTGCGTATAATAGGAACCATCGAAGATACCATGACCGCAGATGCGGATGCCTGTCTTGCCTTTGACATGGATACGACCTTTCAACACCGAGCCACCAGGTAGATAAAGCGTCTGGCCGTCCTCCAGCTCAAGTTCCGCAACTTCGGTGATCTGGCCTGCGGGGCAGGTAACTACAGAAGAGTCACCTGCAGCGGGCAGATTCACCTCTGGAGGTTGCGCATAAATGTAAAGCCCCTTGATCGACCCCCAGCCGAAATCGACCGACACTTTCTCCGGACGCTCCAAGGTGAAACGAATGGTCTCGTTTTCAACCGTGGCCTTCAGTTTCTTGGAAAGAGGGCGAATCGTGACTTCATTGAATTTCTTCGCAACGACAACCTCGACTTGTGCTGGAAAATCGGCGGGTTCAAGTGCACAGATGGCGAAGTCGACAACACCCGTGGCCAGGACCTCAATCTCTTTGCCGTTAATAGTTAGCTTAAAATCAGTCGAAAACGGAATCGACTTGGGGTGATTATAAATTTTCATAAGTCATTGTCATTTGAATCAGATTGCCTGATGCAGCGCTATTGCCACGGAATTTCATACTAGCCGACATTCCTCCTTTGAAAAGAAAGTCCGCTCATCCAAAGCTCCAACGAATGAGTTGCGCATCGCCATAATAGAACTCTATAAACTCGGACAACTGTCTTTTGACTCGGCATTCACCAATAAAAATATCGACCTCCATGCATTTCGCCCCCCTCTTTCAGGATCACGCCGTTCTTCAACGCGACCTTTCCCTTCCCGTCTGGGGAGTAGCCGGTCCGTATGAAACGGTCACCGTTACGCTTGCTGGATTACTGTCCCGCACCACTTCTGGCCCCGACGGTCGTTGGCTCGTTCGCTTCCCTGCGTTGCAAGCCGGCGGTCCTTACGAGCTCGTGGCCGAAGCTTCCTCGGGACGCGCCGTCGTCACGGATATTTTGATCGGCGAAGTCTGGCTCTGCTCTGGACAATCGAATATGGGATGGACCCTCAACCAGTCCGAACCTTTCAACGACGAAGCCACGGCACCGATGCCCAACGTCCGCATCCTGACCGTCAATAATCCTGCCAAACTGAGCCCGCAGGAACATATCAACGGCAAGTGGGCCGTCGCTACCGCCGACGCCCTCACTACCTTTTCCGCTGTCGGTTGCTGGTTCGGGCGCAAACTTCACGCTGAACTGGGCGTGCCCGTTGGACTGATCAACACTGCCTGGGGAGGCACACGCATTCAGGCTTGGATGAGCCGCGAGGCCCTCATTCAAGATCCCTTTATTGGTGACGAAGTCCGTGAATACGAAAACCAGGTATTCAACCCGGGCAGCATTCCCGAAGATCAATACATCGGCTATGGCGACTGGGAACGCCGCGGCGCTCCGCAAGACACCGGTAATCGCGGTCTCGCGGAAGGTTGGGCCAATCTCAAATTCAATGACTCGGCATGGAAGACCATGCCCATACCCAGTCGCTGGCAGGATGAGGGAGTCGCCGAAAACGGAGTCCTCTGGTTTCGTCGCACCGTCACGGTTCCCTCCGATTGGATTGGAAAGAAACTTCAACTCAGCCTCGGCGGCATTGATAAACACGACGACTCCTACGTCAACGGTGAACGCGTCGGCGGTCTTTCCTGGGAAGCCGGCCCGGAAGCCTGGTGCACTCCGCGTGTTTACGAAGTCCCCAGCTACCTCATCGGTCCCGACGGTCGCATCTGCATCGCCGTGCGTGCCCGCTCTCACGTCTATCACGGCGGCATGCATGGCCCCGCCAAAGCCATGTTCCTAAAGATCGCCGATGAGTCTGCAGTCCAGCCCATTCCCCTCTCCGGAGAATGGTGCTATGAAATCGAGCAAAACTGGGGCGTCGTTTCCGTTCCCTCCATGGTCAACATCGGGGGCCCGGATAACCCCAACTCTCTCTACATCCTTTTCGAAAGCCGGATCACACCTTTACTGCCCTACGGAATCCGAGGCGTCATCTGGTATCAGGGAGAATCCAATGCCGCCGAACCTGCTGTCTATCGCCGCTTGATGCCCACCATGATCCGCGACTGGCGCCGCGCCTGGGGCCAGGGGGATTTCGCCTTCCTCCAAGTCCAACTCGCCAACTACCAAAAGGCGGTGGATAAACCCGTCCAAAGCGATTGGGCAGAGTTACGGGACGCTCAGTTTTCCGCTTTGTCTGAACCCAATACGGGGATGGCCGTCGCCATCGATGTCGGCCAAGCCGATGATATCCATCCCAAAGACAAACGTTCCGTCGGTCTCCGCCTCGCCCAATGGGCGCTCTCGGAAACCTATGGGCGCGGCGGCGTTCCCTCCGGTCCCTTGTACACGAGCCATACAAATCTCGCTGCCGGGCGTGTCCGAATCCATTTCCGTCATGCGGAAGGTCTGCGCACACGCGGGGGAGATTCCCTCCGTCACATCGCCATTGCCGGCAAAGACCGCAAATTCGTCTGGGCCCAAAGTGCGATTGAAGGAGAATGCCTCGTCGTCTGGCACCCGGACATTTCCCAACCCCTCTCCGTTCGATACGCCTGGGCCGACAATCCAGACACCTGCAATCTCGTCAACGCCGCCGGTTTACCCGCCTCCCCCTTCCGCACGGATGCGTGGTAAAAGATGACTTAAGCGGAAGAGTTTCGCCGTCGTTCCAAACTCCCGGCACAAGGATTTGGAGGGGCTCGTCCGGAATCCCGATGGAGCGGTGGCGAATCAGCTGGTCGAGAAGATTGACTGCTTCCCGTGAAATGGAGTCGATCGGCTCAGCAATTCCGGAAATCTCACCGGAGCTGGGCGACGCGTGCAGTGAGACATATCCAACCTTCGACATATCCACTCCGGATTCTTTGATGTAATGATACTCCCCGTTTCCGAAACCGAGAACCGCGTCCGGCTTATAACGGCGAAACCATTTCACCACGGCCGCCCGATCGTTAAGGGGTGCACGTAGAGGCGGAATACGATCCTTAAGAGGAAATATCTCCGACTGACATTGAAGCACGGCGCTCAACCGATCCAGATCATCCGCAAGGACAGGAACATGCGTTCCAACCGCGGCGCCAATCCGACGATAACCGGCCTCGATAATGGATTGCCATGCCAGACGAGTCATCCCCATCACATCGCCTTGGATGGTATGAATCGGTAATGGCGCGATACGTCCGCAGCGAACAAGAGGAAAATGCGTATTGCACAGAATGGCCGTGTGATCGGTAGCCGGAAGACTTCCGACGATGGCGCCGTTAAATCCGCGATGATAAAGTACATCCATCAATCGGTTTTCGGCACCCAGTTCGTCTAAATCGACCTGCTCCACTTGATACCCCAGCATCTTGCCCCGCACCATCGCCCACGGAAAATAACTGACTCCGGTCCGATAAGCTTTCCGATAAATATAGGCGATCTTCATCGACTTGCGACTTTGTCGCCGCTTTTGAGAGCTGAGGATGGAGAAAAGTGGATTCGGAACGTAGCCTAAGCTCGCCGCTGCCTTCGTAATCCGTTTGCGTGCACGAGGCGACACACTGCCAATCCCGGCGAGTACCCGCTGGACGGTCGACTTCCCCATCCCGACATGGGTTGCGACATCGCGAAGTGTAGGGGAAGCAGCCATGGAGTTGCCTAGCTGTAGAAGAGACTGCCGAAAACGTCAATAATTTTGGGACAGGTCCCAAAACACCATGATTTACTCCTCCGTTAAAAAATCGAAGCTATTTTGGTGCCCACCTCTCCCCCCACCTCCACCCAACTCGCCACCCCGTCCTCTGCTAAATGGATCTGGAGCGACAAGTCTGGCGAAGGTCGGAATATTTTCTGCCTTTTCTTGCGCAGCTTCAAACTGGAATCGGTTCCAACCGCAGCCACACTTCACCTTTTTGCGGATAGCCTCTATCGGTTGCGTGTCAATGGCCAGATCATCGGCTTCGGTCCAGCACGCTTCGTCCTGACCCACCCGGAATTCGATTCCTACGATCTCACTCCATGGCTTCGCACCGGAGAAAATACCATCCTCGTCGAAGCCAACTCCCGTAGCGCCCCTTGCTACCAGGGTGAGATGAGCCGCGGCGGCTTCATCGCCTGGGGTGAAATTCCCAACGGCAGCAAAACGCAGGATCTTTCGACACCGGGCACATGGACATGCGCACCCACCAACGCTTGGGAACAGGACGCCGAACCCTTCAGCTTCGCCCAGGGCCCCATTGAAATTTTAGACCAGACACTCCTGCCCAAGGGCTATCCCGCTTTCTTGAATGATACCGCCGGAAAAGAATGGCAAAAACCAGTGGAAGTTTCATCGCCGGAACACTGGGGCAAACTTACCCCCCGTGCCATCCCGATGCCCTCGCTCGAGCCGCTGGCGCCCAAAGAAATCGTCCTGGCCGCCAGGTTAAAGGACGGAGTCGTTCGTCACAGCTTCAATTACTCCAATACCGCAATTCACGTCCGGCAGCCTTTTTTCACCCACATCTATTCCGACAAAGATCAGGAAATCGACCTGGGCCTCTTTTGGGGCCCTGTCTTCCTCAATGGCACGTTGCTTAAGCAGGTTAATTGCGCCAAAAGAGGCAATCGCCAGGACGCCCACGTCTCCCTGCGCGCAGGATGGAATTTTGTCTACGGAATGCCCGAACTCCTTCAGCCTTGCTGGAGCTGGCTGATGGATCACCCGCACCAACCCGGACTGAAGCTCCGGGCCCTGCCAGATGATAATTGCAATTTCTCGTTCGCCGTAGGACCAATCTCCAAACTACCCGCAAAAGAACTGCCAACATCTGCTCCTTCCTCCCTGAAGGAGCTGGCCGATTATCCCAAAGATTGGAAGTTCACCCCGCTCCACTCCAAGTCCTCCTCCCCCACCCGGGAAATGGCTTGGGATCTCGCCGGGGAAGTCATCCTGAAGCATTCCCCAGCTTCAAAAGAAATCGAACTCGTCGCCGATGGCAATGGAACCACCATCGTGCTCGACATGGGGGGCGAATACCTCGGCCACATCTTTGTCGATTTCGAAACCGAAAAGGGTGGCATAGTCGACGTGGGTTACGAGGAAATCCTCCGCAAGGACGGCACCTTTGCCTATTATAAGCGGAATCCTTTCGTCAACACGACCGAGCGTTTTATCTGCGGCCCCGGCGCGCGCCGGATCGATACCTTCCATGAACGGGGCGGACGCTATATCCAGATAACGTTTCGCGGAGATACCGGAACCATCCGGATCAAAAAAGTAGGCGTCACCCAGACTGTCGCCGAGCATACAATCGAAGGAAATTTCAAGTGTGCAGACCCCTTGCTCAACTGGACTTGGAATGCCTGCCAGCTCACTCTTATCGCCGGTTATGCCGATGGCTGGGTCGATTCCCCCTGGCGCGAACGCGGCATGTATATTGGCGATGTTCTCGTCGAGGCCGCCGCCACCCGCAAACTCATCGCCGATCGCCGCGTCGAAGCATGGGCGATCCGAGTTTATGCCCATTCGCAAATGGCAAACGGCCAAATCAAGGACGTCGCCCCTTCGGATCGGGACTATGCTCTTTTCGACTACACCCTCATCTGGGTCCAGCTCCTCCGGAATTACTGGGCGGCAACGGGCGATACCGAAATCATCCGTGAGGTCTGGCCCGTTATTGGTCGCATCTTTGCCAGCTCGATCTGGCAGCCTGACGCCAATGATCTCTGGGCCGTGAAAGGTTCCGGACAAATCTTTATCAGCTGGGGTCATCATCCTGAAGAGAGAAAGGGCGTCAATGGCGTTCTTAACGCTTTCCGCATCCGCGCGCTCGATTGCGCTGCTGAACTGGCCGGCGCCATTGGATTGTCCGCGGAAAAAGAGAGCTATGCGAAACAGGCTCAATTCGTGCGGACCGCCTTTCGTCACGCTTTCTGGAACAAGGAGGAAAAGCGCTTCGCCTCCTGCATCATCGACGGCAAACTCTCCTCGGGCCCTTCCGTTCACGCCAACACTCTCGCCCTTGCCTACGGAATCGCGAATGCCGACCAGGAAGCCCCCGCGCTGGCTTACCTCGAGAAGGAAATTAAAAAGAACATCGACTCTTTGCCCGGCCACCTCGATCTCTACTTCCTCTCCTATCTGTGGACAGCGCTCTATCGCTTTGGCCGCGCGGAGTTGGCGGAAAATCTGATCCGCGAACATTATGTCATCATGCGTGACGCCGGTGCGTGGACCCTCTGGGAAACTCTCGGACGTGGTCGCGAAGGCCAGGGCAGCACCTGTCACGGCTGGAGCGCTAGTCCGGCCATCGTCTTCTCCGAGCGCGTGCTCGGCGTACGCGAGCTCGTCCCCGGTGATCCCTCCCAAATTCTCGTCGCCCCTGAATCCGATACTCTCGACTGGGCGGAAGGCACGGTGCCTCATGCCAAGGGCCCCATTCGCGTCTCCTGGAAGATCGACGGCGACAAACTCCTCCTCACCCTGGACATCCCCAAGGGCGTCAAAGCCGAGGTCAAACCCGCCGGTCGCCTCGCCAAGCTCAAGCTAATCCGCAGCTAGGTCGCTACGGTGCCATCTCAATGGTAGCCGCCGCACGCCGGGCGGCGGTTCCCTTTCGGGTGGCCCGGACAACTCGTTGTCCGGGTTCGCGAAGCGAACAGGAGGTCCCCCATACACTCAAAACCGCCATCTGCGCCTATCGAAGAATCATGTGTTGCCAGTGGTAAAAAATACGAAATTATGCTGTCTTCGATGACGAAATCTGGCATTGCCCATCATGTTGAAGCTTGGAAGAGGGCATTGCTCTGTTAGCTTAACTGATGACATGGGCATTGAGTACAAGATCAGTTGTGATCCTGCGAAAGTGCATCTGTTTGACGAGTTTCTTCGCCGCTCGCCATTTTTTGAGTCTTACGAACCGAAATACAAACGGTATGAACTTCGTTTTCGGGGTGTTCCCAAGACCGATGATTTTCCCGACGCTTCGGTTGCTCTCGAAATAGACGGCATCAACTTCTGCGATAACCTTACCAGCAAGGCTTCTGCGGCAATGATACTTCGTTGCATCATCGACGAGGCTTTACGCCATTCAGACAAAATCACTATCGAAGAGAGATAGATTTGAAACTGTACCACTAACGAAACTCTTCCCCTTCCGTAAATTTGGAAAAATTCCGTTAATTCCGTCAAAAAACCACCGCGGGATAATTCAAAGCAATACTTCTCCAAAAATCGCACTTGCTCTGCTGGTCGGTCGGTTGAATGATTCTCCGCTCACCGTCCTCTTTTTGTCTCAACCCTCTGCTTCCTCTCCTTTATGGCTCTTGTCTCTTCGATGCATCGTTCCCAACATCCTCGTTCCGGCATGGCGCTGGGTGGCATCGGAACCGGCTGTTTTGAAATTCGCCAGGATGGCTCTTTCGCCAACTGGAGCATCTTTAACAACGCCCCGCTCTTTGCCGGGCGCCCTTATCCCTACGACGCCAAGAACACGCTTTTCTTCAAACTTTGGGTAAAGGTTGAAAATGAAAATCCACGCCTCGTCCTGTTGCAGATCGAGGAAAGCCATGGCGTGGGCGCACTGGAAGGCCACGAATTCCAGTACACCTTCCCCTGGCTCTCGGGCGTCGATATCATCCGCACGACGGCCAGCTTTCCCTTCGCCGACCTCGACTTTGAGCAGGACGGTCTCCCTCTCCGCATTTCCATGCGCGCCTGGTCGCCCTTCATTCCCAATAACGTCAAGGATTCCGCGCTGCCTCTCGCCTACTTCGATTTTGAAATCCGCTCCACGGGCGACCGCCCCGTAGAGCTTCAGCTTCTCGCCGTGATGCGCAACGCGGTCGCGTACGATCAACCGGGTCGCGTCTATCTCAATCGCCGGATCCGCGACGGTGGATTCTCCGCCGTCATTTGCGACGCAGGCCAGACCGATCTCACCGCCGTCACAACGGGAACGATGTGTCTCACCTCCTTTGCGGAGAACTCCACCGCCTACATGGGTTGGGAACACCCGCATCCCTACTACGAACGATGCCTTCGCGAATATCCCCTGCCCGAATTCAACGACACCGATGGCCGCAACGGTCGCGACAAAGCCACCGGCGCACGCCGCGCCGATCCCCGTTGCTTCATCACCCTCGGCACTCACACCACGCTCGCTCGCCGCGACGACACTCTTCACCATACTTTCGCCCTGACCTGGCATTTTCCCAATAACTACGCCAAGGGCACCCATGGCATTCTGGCCGGTTATCTCGAAGACGCCTCCTTCCCAGGCAATACCACGGCTTCCGCTGCCGAGGTGAAGCAGACTCGCAACCTCGAAGGCCACTATTATTCCAAGTTCTTCAACTCTTCCGAAGAGGTGGCCCGCTATGCCCGCTCAGAGCATACCCGTCTGCTCGCAGAAACAACCGCCTTCCACCGCACCTTCTTCGACAGCTCCCTGCCCGGTTTTGTCCTCGATCAGATCAACTCCCAGCTCAATACCTTCCGTACCAGCACCTGGTTGACGCGCACCCACATGTTCGGCGTCCTTGAAGGCCTCAGCCCCGTAAAATCCTTCGCAGGCATCGCCACCACCGATGTCGCCATGTACGGCCAGATCGCCACCAGCCTCCTCTTCCCCGAACTCGACCGCATGACGATCGATATCTGGACCAGGTTCCAGAACGCCAACGGCTCCGTCGTCCATTCCGTTTCGTGTGATTCCACCGCACCCAGCCCCAGTGAAGCCAACGGGCATCGCCTCGACATGCCCGCGCAATATATTTTCATGACGCTGCGCGCTGCCTTGTGGGGACGCGACAAGACTTATCTCGAAAAGCAATGGCCCCACGTCAAATCCGCGCTCGCCTATGTCCTGCGCGAACGCGACAAGAACGGCGATCACCTTCCCGACATGGAAGGCATCATGTGCTCCTATGATAATTTCCCGATGTACGGCGTCGCTCCCTACGTCGTCACTCAATGGCTTGCCGCCGTCGCGCTTGCGCTCGTCGCCGCGCGACACCTCGGCGATAAAGCCTTCATCGCCGAATACGCTCCTCTCTACGACTTGGGTCGCGCGACCCTGGAGAAAACCACCTGGAACGGCAGCTACTTCAATCTCTCCTCGGAACCGCAACCCAAGGATCCCACTGGCCATCTCGGTTGTCTCACGGACCAGATCATCGGCGATGGCGTCGTCCGACAGGTCGGCCTTCCTTCCATCATCGACGCCGATAAGGCCGAGACCGCGCTCAACACGATCCTGGCCATGAATTACAAAGCCGATCAGGGCCTGCGCAATTGCCAGTGGCCCGGCGATACTTTCCTCCACGACGTCGCCGACGACTGCTGGGTCGATCAGGCCAATACCTGCTGGACCGGCGTGGAACTCAACTTTGCCGCTCAACTTTATTACGCCGGCAAATTCGAGGATGCGGAAGCCATCATCCGCAACGTCGACGAACGCCATCGCAAGTGGGGCATTTACTGGGATCATCAGGAATTCGGTGGCCACTACTTCCGCCCCATGGCTGCTCTGGCCATCCCCAATGCCTTCCTCGGCCTCTCCTATGACGGCGAAACCTTGCGCATCGCGCCTGCGCGCGCGCTGCCCGTCGGTCGCTGGTGCGTGCTTCTTCCCGGGGCTTACGGAACGTTCTTCAAGACATCCGATGGCGCCCGATTGGAAATCAAGGTCGGCCATCTCGAAGCCTCGACCATCGAACTTCCCGCCACCGGCACCGTTTCCTTGAACGGACTTTCCTCGAAGTATTCCGCCAAGGAAAGCAACGGCATCACGATTTTTACCCGAATCTAAAAACTCCTCCCATGAAACCCTCCTCCTTCAACGACAAACTCAAGACCCTTCGCGCCAGTCATGAAAAGCTGGTTACTCGCGCAAACCCGATCGACACCAACTGGTACAACGGTGTCTTTGATCGCTACGCCAATCCCGTCATCACCGCGGACCACGTCCCTCTC
>Ga0068858_100003692_pt1 | contig 15164 bp, 13 predicted proteins | sample KBSSwiS12_FD_66589 | JGI IMG/M metagenome (GOLD analysis project Ga0068858, IMG submission 66589) | Switchgrass rhizosphere microbial communities from Kellogg Biological Station, Michigan, USA - KBS Switchgrass S1-2 | ecosystem: Host-associated > Plants > Roots > Rhizosphere > Soil ... | reverse complement strand
GCGGGCTGAAGGAAACGAAATGTTCGACGTCAAGACAGTGTCCATGGAGTGGGGCGGAAAGACCCTCACGCTGGAAACCGGCCGCATTGCCCGTCAGGCTGACGGCGCGGTCCTCGCCACCTACGGCGAAACCGTTGTGCTCTGCGCGGTCACGGCCGCCAAGTCGGTCAAGGAAGGGCAGGACTTCTTCCCGCTGACCGTGCACTACCAGGAAAAGTTCTTCGCCGCCGGGCGCATCCCGGGTGGCTTCTTCAAGCGTGAGCGCGGCGCGACCGAAAAGGAAACGCTGGTTTCGCGCCTGATCGACCGTCCGGTCCGTCCGCTGTTCCCCGAAGGGTTCTACAACGAGATCAACGTCATCGCCCAGGTGCTGTCATTCGATGGTGAGTGCGAGCCCGACGTTCTGGCGATGATCGCCGCCTCGGCCGCGCTGACCATCTCGGGCGTGCCGTTCATGGGCCCGATCGGCGCGGCGCGCGTCGGCTATGTCGATGGCGAATACACGCTGAACCCCAAGCAGGACGTTGCCGCCAACGGCGCGCTCGATCTGGTCGTGGCCGCCACCGGCAACGCCGTGATGATGGTCGAATCGGAAGCCAAGGAGCTTTCGGAAGAGGTCATGCTCGGGGCCGTCCTGTTCGCGCATGAAGAGTGCAAGAAGGTCGTCAACCTCATCGTCGACCTCGCCGAAAAGGCTGCGAAGGAGCCCTGGCCGGTCGCTTCGACCGACAATTCGGCACTGAAGGACAAGCTCAAGAAGCTGATCGGCAAGGACATCGCCGCAGCCTACAAGCTGACCGACAAGTCGGCCCGCTCCAACGCGCTCAACGCGGCGCGCGCCAAGGGCAAGGAAGCCGTCGCGGGCGAGGACGGCCAGACCCAGATGGCGGCCGGCAAGGTCGTCAAGAAGCTCGAGTCCGAGATCGTTCGCGGCGCCATCCTCAAGGACGGCCAGCGCATCGACGGGCGCACGACCACCCAGGTTCGCCCGATCGAGGCGATTGTCGGCTTCCTGCCGCGCACCCATGGTTCGGCGCTGTTCACACGCGGCGAGACGCAGTCCATCTGCACCACCACGCTGGGCACCAAGGAAGCCGAGCAGATGATCGACGGGCTGGAGGGTCTCTCCTACTCGAACTTCATGCTGCACTATAACTTCCCGCCCTATTCGGTCGGTGAAGTGGGCCGCTTCGGTGCTCCCAGCCGCCGCGACACCGGTCACGGCAAGCTGGCCTGGCGTGCGCTGCGGGCCGTGCTGCCCACCAAGGAGGAGTTCCCCTACACGATCCGCGTGGTCTCCGACATCACCGAGTCCAACGGCTCGTCGTCGATGGCCACGGTCTGCGGCGGATCGCTGTCGATGATGGATGCCGGCGTGCCGATCAAGCGCCCGGTCTCGGGCATCGCCATGGGCCTGATCCTGGAAGGCACCAAGTTCACCGTCCTGTCCGACATCCTCGGCGACGAGGATCACCTCGGCGACATGGACTTCAAGGTGGCCGGCACCTCCGAAGGCATCACCACGATGCAGATGGACATCAAGGTCGCCGGTATCACCCGCGAGATCTTCGAGGCCGCGCTGCACCAGGCCAAGGAAGGCCGCGCCCACATCCTGGGCGAGATGACCAAGGCCCTGGGCGAAGTCCGTTCGGAACTTTCGGCCCATGCCCCGCGCATCGAGACGCTGCAGATCGACAAGTCGAAGATCCGCGACGTCATCGGCACCGGCGGCAAGGTGATCCGCGAGATCGTCGCCACCACCGGCGCCAAGGTCGATATCGACGACGAGGGGCTGATCAAGGTGTCCTCGTCCGACCTCAGCCAGATCGAGGCCGCCAAGAACTGGATCCTCGGGATCGTGGAAGAGGCCGAAGTCGGCAAGGTCTACAAGGGCAAGGTCGTCAACATCGTCGACTTCGGCGCCTTCGTGAACTTCATGGGCGGCAAGGACGGTCTCGTCCACGTCTCCGAAATGAAGAACGAGCGCGTCGAGAAGCCGACGGACGTGGTGTCGGAAGGCCAGGACGTCTTCGTCAAGGTCCTCGAGATCGACAATCGCGGCAAGGTCCGCCTGTCGATGCGCGTCGTCGACCAGGAGACCGGCGAAGCGCTGGAGGACACCCGTCCGCCGCGCGAACCGCGCGAACCGCGCGGTGATCGTGGCGACCGCGGCGGCGACCGTCGTGGGCCCCGTGGCGACCGTGGTGGCCGTGGCGGCGACCGTGATCGCGGCCCCCGTCGTGAAGGCGGCGATCGCGATCGTGGACCGCGCCCCGACCGCGCCGAGGGTGGCAATCCCGACCACATGCCGGCGTTCCTCAAGGGCGACGACTGACCCTATCCAGCCCGCTGCAAGGCAGGCTGACCAAACCGGAAGGGGGCGCAGCGATGCGCCCCCTTTTTACGTTTGTGCGCCCATTTCGCTTGCGGGTTGCAGTGGCGTTGCACATCCTTTGCACCCAGTGCGGGACGAGGGCAGGGCATGATGGTGCGGCGGCAGGGCAAACTCGCGGTTCTGGGCCTGATCGGCCTCTCCGGCACGGCGCTCGCCTGCTCGGACACCGCCTGCTACCCGACCTGGAAGCTCACCGCCGCCGGCACCTCCTGCGAGAACCGGGCGATGCTCGCCCCGGGCAACGATACCCGCACCAACCTGCTGTTCTTGCTGCACGATCGCACCGGGCAGGGCACCGCCGGCCGCGCCTATCCCGAAGCGGGCTGGAACACCGCCGGGTTCGGCCAGGTTTTTCTCGATCCCCACCTGCAGCGCGCAGCCTTCTACCCCGTGGCCAAGGCCGATGCGGAAGGGGAGGAGGCCGCCTATGCCGGAACCCGCTGCGCGGGGTTTGCCGCGGCAACCGAGGCGCTCAAGGCGGCGATGGCGGCCGATCGTGCGCTTCCGGCGGCCGAGCGCGATAGTCTGCTCGCGGCCCGAACGGCCACCGATTGCGCGCGCGCCGCCGACGCGCCGGCGCCCGCCTGGCCCTCGACCACAAGCGCGGCGGGCGGCGAATTCCTCACTTATCTGCGGGCGGCGGATGCGTTCTATGTCGAGGACTGGGCAGCCTCGCGCAGCGGCTTCGCCGCGCTCTCCAGCGCCGCCGATCCGTGGCTGCGGGAGACCGCCGCCTACATGGCCGCGCGCACCGCGCTCGCCGAGGCTCAGGGCAAGGCCATCGGAGAATACGGCGATTTCGACCCGGCGAAAGTCGACAAGGCGATCGTCGCGCGCGGGCAGGCGGCGCTCGGGGGCTACCTTGCCGCCTATCCGCAGGGCCGCTACGCCGCCTCGGCCCGCGGTCTGGTCCGCCGCGGCTACTGGCTGGCGGGCGATTTCCCCGCGCTCACCCGCGAATACGCGCGGCTGCTGCGCGGGGTGGACCCGGCGAGCCCAGCCGCGGCCGACCTCGTCCAGGAGATCGACAACAAGCTGCTGTTCAATGCCGCCGCGGGCCCGCTGACGAGCGACGACGCACTGCTGCTCGCAACCATCGACCTCAGGCAGATGCGCGCCGAGATGGACTGGTCGAGCGGATCGGGCGAGGTGTTCAAGGCGCCGAGCTTCGCCCCCGCCAGCCTCGCTGCGCAGGCCCCGGCATTCGCTGGCGAGCCCGAGCTCTACAGCTTCCTGCAAGGCAACGCCGCATTCTACCTGCTGAAGGACTATCGCCACGTCCTCCAGCTCATCCCGGACGACGCGCGGCGGGCCAGCTATTCCAACCTCGCATTCAGCCGGCAGGTGCTGCGCGGGCTGGCGCTCGCCGCGCTGGGGGACCGCAACGAGGCCGGGTTCTGGCTCGAGCTGATGAATGGCGCGAACGGGCTGTGGCAGCGGCCTACGGCGGAACTTGGCCTTGCCATGAACTGGGAGCGGCACGGCAAGCTGGCGGCGGTGTTCGCCAAGGATTCGCCGATCCGCGAACCGATGATCCGGCGCCAGCTGCTGGTCCATTCGGCCGGCCCGACGAGCCTGCGGATGGCCGCGGTCGATCCCGCGCCGGGCGAGGCGGTGCGCGACCTGGCGGCGTTTACCTTGCTCTACAAGGAGCTGAGCCGCGGAGCCTACGCCGCGTTCGCCGCCGATCTCGCTCTGGTGCGCCGCGGGGCGAATGCCGATGCGGGGGTCTATGCGGTAGAGTCGCAGGACGTGGTGCCGGCCGGGCTGTTCGTGCGGGGGAACTGGTCGGACGGGTACCCCTGCGGGCCGATCGGTGAGACCGCGCGCAAGCTGGCAGCCAACCCGCAGGACGTCGGCGCGCGCCTGTGCCTCGGCGACTTCTGGCGGCTCAACGGCTTCGACGGGTTCACCGCTGCCGACACTCCGCCGCGCAAGGACGAGCTTGGCGGGTTTGCCAATCAGTTTCCCGGGCGGCCGCTGGTTCGCTCGGCGATCTATGCCGCGGTGCTCGCCGATCCACGCGCGGCACCCGATGACAAGGCCTATGCGCTCTATCGCGCCGTCAACTGCTATGCGCCCTCGGGCTACAATGCGTGCGGCGGCGAGGCGGTCGGCAAGGCGCAGCGCAAGGCGTGGTATGATCGGCTGAAGCGTGATTACCCGGCCAGCAGCTGGGCGAAGAAGCTGCGCTACTACTGGTGAGACGGGCGGCCGCCGCGGCACTGACCCTGGCGCTCGCGGCTTGCGCGCCCGATGCCGCCGATGCGCCCGCCCGCGTCGATCCGGCGCGCTACGATGCGTTCTACCTGTGGGCGGGCGTGCACCCGCCGGCGGTGCTGGCGCGGGCGCGGACGGTCTACCTGCTGGCCGGCGAAGTGCGGCGCGACGGGACATACCTGCCGTTGCGGGGTACGCCAGCGGTCCGCAGTGCGCAGGTCTGGCTGGTGATCCGCGCGGCGCGGACGGGGTGGGCGCCCGCGGTCGAGGCGCGGATCTTGGCCGAGCTTGACCGCTGGGCGGCGCGCAACCGGCTAGCGGGGCTGCAGGTGGATTTCGATTCCTCGACCCGCAGCCTCGCCGGCTATGCCGCATTCCTCACCGCCCTGCGTCAGCGGTTGCCGCCACGCTACCGGCTCTCGGCCACCGGACTGATGGACTGGGGCACGAATGGCGATCCGGCGGCGCTCGACAGCCTCGTCGGCGTGCTCGACGAGATCGTGGTGCAGACCTATCAGGGCCGCCGCACGATCCCCGGCTACGCGACTTACCTGGAGGCGCTGCGCCGGTTGCGCGTGCCGCACCGCATCGCCCTGGTGGAGGGCGGCGAATGGCGCGAGCCGGCAGGCCTGCGCGCCGATCCCGGTTACCGCGGCACCGTGGTGTTCCTCCTCCCGCAGCGCCGCGAGCCGCTCAGCCCTTGAGCGGCATGGCGCCGATATAGTCGCGCTTGCCGATCCGCACGCCGTTGGCGCGCAAGATGTTGTAGGCCGTGGTGGCGTGGAAGAAGAAGTTCGGCTGGCTGAAGCCGAGCAGGAAGTCGGCGCCGGTGAAGTCGTAACGGATGCGCCCGGGAATTTCGAACATCATGTCGCGTCCGGCGAGATCGTCGAGCTCGGCAGGGTCGACCCCCGCGAGGAACAGGCTGGCGGCGTCGAGTCGCTCGGCAAGTCCGGCGAAGCTGTGGGGCGGGTCGGCCATGTCGGGCGCGAACTGGCCCTTGCGCACGCCCTCGATCGCTCCCTGGGAGTGCACTGCGCAACTCTTGATCTGGTAGGCGAAGGGCAGCATGTCGTCGATCAGCCGCGCGCCGATCAGCGTCTGCGGATCGATCCCCGTGGCAGTGCAATGAGCCTCCGCCTTGTCGACCAGCGCGCGGGTGGAGGTAAGGATCTGGAGCCAGCCGGGAATGAGCGCGGCATGAAGACTGAGCGGCATCGGGACGGGCTCCGGCAGTTGGACACTGTCGGGATGCTGGGATGGTGCCGGGTCGGTGTCAACCCGTCCGGCGCTAGCGCGCCGCCGCGAGCCGGGTGACGCGCTCGTCGCGACCGGGGCGGGGTTCGGCGCAGATGACGCGGTTGCGGCCCTGCTGCTTGGCCAGGTAGAGCGCGTTGTCGGCCATGGCCACGATATCGACATGAGTGGCGCTGGTATCGGGGATCGCGGCAACGCCGAACGAGGCGGAGACTGTGGCGCCATGCGCTTGGCCGAGCGCCTCGATGCGGCCGCGCAGCACTTCGGCGCGGGCGGCGGCATCCTCGATCCCGCAATCGGGCAGGATCACCAGCAACTCCTCGCCGCCATAGCGGCAGACCACGTCGGACGGGCGCACGCCGCCGACCAACTGGGCGGCAACATCGCGCAGGACCGCATCGCCCTTGGCATGGCCATGGACGTCGTTGAGCGCCTTGAAGTGATCGAGATCGATCATGATGACCGCGGTGGAACTGCCCGACCGTTCGGCCAGGCTGGTATAGCGCTCGAGCGAATCCTCCATGTAGCGGCGGTTGTAGAGGCCGGTCAGCGGATCGCGCAGCGACTGGGTGCGCAGCTTCTCGCGCAGGGCGATGTTGGACAGCGCGAGCGACATGGAATCGGCGAGCATCCGGCCGAGCCGCTGCACCCCGCGCAGTTCCTCGAAGGCGCCGGGGCGATCGGTCGCGAACAGCAGCAGGCCATAGACGGAGCCCCGCGCCGCCATGGGAATTTCGATCGTCGATACTTCGGGACGGTGATGGCCGCAGCACAACGTGCCGGTGGGCGCGTCGTTGATGTGGAACTTGCCGCGCTTGAGCGCCCAGCAATTGGTGGGAGAGAGGATCTCCGCCGGGCCGGCGCCCTCAGGCATGCCCCATGAGCCGACCAGATCGAGCCGGTCGCGCGAGTTGTTGAAAACGTAGAGCGCGGCGCCGAACTGCGGCAGGAGCCGCAACGAAGCGGCTCGGAGCACGGCGAGTGCGTCCTCGTTGCTGTCAGCGCTTTGCAGCATGTCGGTCAGGGTAAACAGCTCGTGCGTGCGTGCGCGCTCGGCGCTGGCCTCGGCGAGAGCCTCGCTGTGGCACTGCTGCGCGCGGATGCCGCGGACCATCGACACCACCAGCATGATCAGGGCATAGCCCACGAGCGCAGCCGAAGTGCCGTGCCATTCATCGGCAGTGCCGGGGTCCAGCAGCGGCCGCAGCATCAGGAAGATCGCCGCGCACAGCGCGAGAACAGCCGACTGGACGATCAGGACGACCGACTTCATCCATTCGTTGCGGCCGGCACAGAACCGCAGCCATTTCTGCAAGAGGCTGGCAGTGCGCACAATAATCTCCCGTACTGCCAGAATGTTAGCATACGGGGATTACCACTTCCTTTACCCGAGGTCGGCAATTGCCCCTAACCGAGGCCGCCGCGCGCTCGTCCGCGCTTTCACTTGGCGTTCAGGGCGACGCTGGTTATAGCGCCTGCCCATGAAGCATTCGCCGCTCAAGCTCGCCGTTCTCGCCGTCGCCACGACCGCGCTCGCGCTCACTGCCGGATGCGGAGGCAAGGGCGGCAAGAACCGCGATACGGCCTACGTCGCCCGAGACGTGGATACGCTCTATCTGGCGGCGAAGGACCGGTTGGACCGCGGCCAGGCCAAGGAGGCGGCGGCGCTGTTCGACGAGGTCGAGCGGCAGCATCCCTATTCGCCCTGGGCCCGCCGTGCGCAGCTGATGAGTGCGTTCAGCTACTATGTCGGGCGCGACTATACCAAGGCGATCTCGTCGGCCGAGCGGTTCCTTTCGATCCACCCGGGCAACAAGGATGCGCCTTACGCCTACTACCTGATCGCAGTTTCGTACTACGAGCAGATCAGCGACGTGACGCGCGACCAGAAGGCGACTGCGCAGGCGCAGGCGGCGATGACCGAGCTGATCCGGCGCTATCCCAGCACGCGCTTCGCCGCCGATGCTCGGCTCAAGCTCGACCTGATCAACGACCACCTGGCCGGCAAGGAAATGGACATCGGCCGCGCCTACGAGCGCCAGGGCAAGTGGCTGGCCGCCTCGATCCGCTTCCGCACCGTCATCGACAAGTTCCAGACCACCAGCCACACGCCCGAGGCGCTCTATCGCCTGGCGGAGAGCTATCTGGCGATCGGCCTGCCCGAGGAAGCGCAGAAGGCCGCCGCGGTGCTCGGCCGGAATTATCCGGGCAACGAGTGGTACAGCCGGGCCTTCGCGCTGATGAACAAGCACGCGCCAGGCGTGCAGGCGAGCTGAGCCACTCACCCGGGTTCTACCTGCGCGGTTGACTTTCGGGGGGAGCGCCTGTCTCTTCGCGGCCATGCTCTCGCAGAAGACGCGCTACACCATCCGGGCCCTCCAGCACCTCGCCGACCACTGGCAGCCGGCCGGTATGGGCTCGGCCGTGCGGCTTGACGCGATCGCCGAGGCGCAGAACATCCCGCGCAAGTTCCTGACCGTGATCCTCTCGGAACTGGTCCGCGAGGGCATCGTCGTTTCCCATCGCGGGCGTGAGGGTGGGTACGAGCTGGGACTGCCGCCAGTCGACATCCGTTACGGCGACATCATCCGCCTGACCCGCGGCAGCCTGGCCCTCGTGCCCTGTGCCGCGCGCAATGCCCACGAGCACTGCACCAACTGCCTGCCCGAGGCCGAGTGCCGCCTGCGCGGGCTGATGCTCGTCCTGCGTGACGAAATGGCGGCCATGCTCGACCGCATCAGTTTGGCCGATCCCATCACGGTCGAGCCGCCCTTTCCGGAGGATGCTCACCCCGGCGCATGAAAGCTGCGCTTGGGCGAGCGATAGCCGATCTCCTATTGTCTATCTCATAGGTAGAGATAAACCGGCTTCCGCAAGGAGGCACGACCATGGCATCACCACCCGATTCCCGGGCGCCCGACGACCGGCGCTCATCCTCGCCCGAGCAGACCGCCGCGGCTGCGCTCGCCACGATCGGCGAGGCCATCTCCCGGCTGCGCTACGGCTCGATCGGCCTGACCATCCATGACGGTCGGGTCGTCCAGCTCGAAGTCACCGAACGCCAGCGGTTCAGCTGAACCGCCACCGACAACCCGAAACACAACAACACCTACTCAGGGGGGCAGACCGGACGACCGGATGCATCCATTCCCTTCTCCCAAAGGATTGGTCACATGCATTCTCACGTCCGCCGCGGCCTGCTGGCCGCGACCTCACTGTCCTTGTTCGCGTTTGCGGCGCCGGCCTATGCCACGGATGCCGCAGCCGACGGGGCGGCGCCGGCAGATACCGCGCCTGCTTCCGAACAACAGGTCGGCGATGAGCCGAGCCGCGGCGAAGTCATCATCGTATCCGCCCGCCGCCGGCAGGAAACGGCCCAGGCGGTGCCGCTGGCGATCTCGGTGATCAAGGCCGACTCGATAGAATCGACCGGCAACTTCAATGTCGTGAAGCTCCAGCAGGTTGCGCCGACGCTGCAGGTCTATTCATCGAACCCGCGCAACACCTCGGTCAACATCCGCGGCCTCGGCGTGCCGTTCGGCCTCACCAGCGACGGCTTCGAACAGGGCGTGGGCATCTACGTCGACGACGTCTACAACTCGCGCGTCGCCGCCGCGACGTTCGACTTCCTCGACGTCCAGCAGGTCGAGGTGCTGCGCGGGCCCCAGGGCACGCTCTACGGCAAGAACACCACGGCCGGCGCGATCAACATCACCACCAACCAGCCGACCTTCGATTTCGAGGGCCGCGCCGAACTGTCGCTCGGCAATCTCGGGCTCAAGCAGGCCAAGGCGGCGATCTCGGGCCCGCTCAGCGACACGGTCGCCGCGCGCGTGGCCATCGCCTCGACCAGCCGCCGCGGCACGATCTGGAACGTACGCACCGGCCGATGGATCAACGAACAGGACAACATCGGCGTGCGCGGGCAACTGCTGTTCAAGCCGAGCAGCGATCTGTCGATCACCCTCTCGGGCGATTACAGCACGCAGAACCCTTATGGCTTCGGCACCTCGTTCGTCCGCGTGGGCACCACGCAGCGGCCGCTCAACCGCCAGTACGACGCGCTGGTGGCGGCGATCAATGCGGCCACACCGGGGCGGAACTATGCCGTCCCCAGCCGCAACGTCTATGACCGCCTGACCGACATCGACGCGCCCCTGCAGGCGGGCAACAAGATCGGCGGCGCCTCGCTGCGGGTGAAGTGGGACCTCGGCGCGGGTACGCTGACCTCGATCACGGCGTGGCGCTTCTGGGACTGGAAGCCGCAGAACGACCGCGACTTCTCCGGACTTTCGGTGGTTTCGGCCTCGAACAATCCGTCGCAGCAGAACCAGTACAGCCAGGAGTTCCGCTACAACTACTCGGGCGACAAGGTCGACTTCGTGGTGGGCCTGTTCGGGTTCAAGCAGCGGATCGACACGCAAGGTCTGGAGCAGCAGGGGACGGATGCGGCGGTCTGGAGCACCGGCAACTCACTCACCAACCCGGCGACGCTGGCCGGCCTCACCGCGAACAATACCCAGTGGCTCAAGAGCAGCAGCGCGGCGCTCTATGGCCAGCTCAGCTACAAGCTGACCGACCGGCTGACGATCCAGCCGGGTCTGCGCATCAACTATGACAAGAAGGAGGGCTTCTATCAGCGGGTGGTGACGAACGGCGCCGGCCAGGTGATCAGCTGCCCGGTAGCTCCGGCACTTCCGGCACCCGGCACGATTGCGGGCAGCTCCGCGCAGTGCAACGTCTACCAGCCGCAGACCACTTCGCCGTCCGCGAGCAAGTGGAACCTCAGCTACGATTTCAACGTGAACTACAAGGCGGCGCGCGACGTCCTGCTCTATGCGACTTACGCGAAGAGCTTCAAGACGCTGGGTATCAACCAGAACGGCCTGCCGCTGACCACCGCGAACGTGCCCGACCTCAGCGCCAGCACGGTGAAGCCGGAATCGGTCAACCACTTCGAGATCGGCATCAAGACCCAGTTCTGGGATCGTCGCGCGACCTTCAACCTCGCGGCCTTCCGCACCGAGATCAAGGACTTCCAGGCGACCGTGAACGGCGGCCAGTTCGGCACCGTGCGCGGCTACCTCGCCAACGCCGAGAAGGTTCGCTCGCAGGGCATCGAGGCCGACTTCAAGGTCCGCCCGAGCGACCGCGTGACCGCCTATGTGAACGGGGCCTACACTGACGCCAAGTACGTCAAGTTCACCAATGCCCCGTGCCCGCCGGAGCTGTCGGGCGGCACGTTCTATGCGCCCGGCGTGACTCCTGATCTCTCGCTCGCCGGTGTCCCGAATTCGCCCAGCCCGCGCTCGTGCGACATCTCGGGCCAGCAGCTGCCCGGCGTGTCGAAGTGGTCGTTCGCCTATGGCGCCGAGTTCAACGTGCCCGCCCATCTGCTGGCCAAGGAAGGGCAGGTCTACTTCGGCGTCGACGGCAACTACCGCTCGAGCTGGAACTCGAACGCCTCGCCCTCGCGCTACACCGAGGTGAAGGGATACGCGCTGACCAACTTCCGCGCAGGCTTCCGCGGCGAAGGCTTCGAGGTGTTCGGCTGGGTGCGCAACGCCTTCGACGTGAACTACATCGAGCTGCTGCAGGTGGCCCCCGGCAACACCGGCCTGATCGCCGGCACTGCGGGCGACGAGCGCACCTGGGGCGGGACGATCAAGTTCTCGTTCTGAGGTAACCTTTGCTTCGAGACGGGGCTCTGCCTTCGGCTTCGCCCCTCCTCAGCACGAGCGGATGGAAATTTTTTCCCCGTTCGTCCTGAGGAGGCGTTGAAGCCGAATGGCTGAAGCGCCGTCTCGAAGGACTGTTTACTCCCCGAACACCCGCTTGAAGATCGCGTCGATCGCCTTGAAGTGATAGTCGAGGTTGAACTTCTCCTCGATCTGCTCGGGGCGAAGCGCGGCGGCCACTTCCGGGTCGGCCTTGAGCAGCTCGAGCAGGCTCAGCTGGCCGTCCGATTCCCACACCTTCATCGCGTTGCGCTGGACGAGGCGGTAGGCGGTGTCGCGCTCGAGCCCGGCCTGGGTCAGCGCCAGCAGCACGCGCTGCGAGTGGACGAGGCCGCCCATCTTGTTGAGGTTCTTCTCCATCCGCTCGGGATAGATGACCAGCTTGTCGACCACCGAGGTGAGCCGGGCGAGGGCGAAGTCGAGCGTGATCGTGGCATCCGGGCCGATGAAGCGCTCCACCGAAGAGTGCGAGATGTCCCGCTCGTGCCACAGCGCCACGTTCTCGAGCGCCGGGGTGACTGCGGAGCGGACCATCCGGGCAAGGCCGGTGAGGTTTTCGGTGAGCACCGGGTTGCGCTTGTGCGGCATCGCCGACGAGCCCTTCTGGCCCGGCGAGAAATATTCCTCGGCTTCCAGCACTTCGGTCCGCTGGAGGTGGCGGACTTCCACCGCCAGCCGCTCGATCGAGGAGGCGATCACGCCGAGGGTGGCGAAGAACATCGCGTGGCGATCGCGCGGGATCACCTGGGTGGAGACGGGCTCGGGGGTTAGGCCGAGCTTCTCGGCGACGTATTCCTCGACCGAGGGGTCGATATTGGCGAACGTGCCGACCGCCCCGGAGATCGCACAGGTGGCGATCTCGGCGCGGGCGTGTTCGAGCCGGGTCTTGCAGCGCGAGAACTCGGCGTAGGCCTCGGCCAGCTTCTTGCCGAACGTCGTCGGCTCGGCGTGGATGCCGTGGCTGCGGCCTATGGTAGGCGTGAACTTGTGCTCGTAGGCGCGGCGCTTGATCGCGGCGAGGAGGGCGTCGAGATCCTCGAGCAGGAGATCGGCCGCCCGGGCGAGCTGGACCGCCAGCGTGGTGTCGAGCACGTCGGAGCTGGTCATCCCCTGATGCATGAAGCGCGCTTCCGGGCCGACCTGCTGGGCCACCCAGTCGAGGAACGCGATCACGTCGTGCTTGGTGACCGCCTCGATGGCGTCGATCGCGGCGACGTCGATCCGGGGGTTGGTTGCCCACCAGTCCCACAGCGCCTTGGCGCCGCTGGCCGGGACGACCCCGAGCTGGCCCAGCTTCTCGGTCGCATGGGCCTCGATCTCGAACCAGATGCGAAAGCGCGCTTCGGGCTCCCAGATCGCGGTCATCGCGGGGCGGGCATAGCGGGGAACCATGGCAAACTCCTGAGAGGGCCGCGGGGTGCGCGGCCGGTGTTTCACCGGGTGCCGCTATGCCGCTGCGGAGGCAATGGCAAGGATGGGGCAATTCGCGGGGGAAAAAGCTTGTGCAATGAGGCTGATGAACGTGAGAACAGTTGTCACTCGCGGTGCTGTCGTGCAGAGCAAAGCCGGGAAAGCCGGCACCAAGGACGGGGGTTGCCGGGGGCCGATTCGATTATGGGCAAAAACGGGAGCGTTGTGTCCTGTGCGGTTGCGGGCGCTGATGCGGCTTCGCTGCCGGTTCTGCTGGTCGAAGACGAGATTTTCATCCGGATCGCCAATGCCGAATGGCTGCGCGACGCTGGCTATGCCGTGATCGAAGCAGCCAATGCGCAGGAAGCGCTCGACGTGCTGGCAAGCGGGGGCCGCGTGGCGCTCGTCGCGACCGATATCACGATGCCCGGCCAGGTTGACGGGCTTGGCCTCGCCGCGTCGGTTCGTTCCACTCACCCGGGTCTTCCGGTGGTGCTCCTCTCGGCTCACGTTCCGGATGATATCGCGCCCTATGCCGACGCGGCGCTGCGCAAGCCTTATTCGCCCTACGAGCTGACCGCCGTGGTTGCCTCGCTCATCGGTGAAGCAGGTGCGAAGGTGGCCGAGCAGGCTGGCTAGGTCCGCAGCGCGGAAACCATTTCCCGGCTCGGGGCTTGTCGCTTGCGCAATGAGCGACAGACGGAGACCCATGGTTGAAACCGACCGGCCCGACGACGGGCGAAGCATCATGGTGGCGGACAGCGATGTTCTCGTGCGGCACGCCATCGCCGATTACCTGCGCCACTGCGGCTATCCGGTGGTCGAGGCCGCCTCGTTCGAGGAAGCCATCGAGGTTGCCGAGGCTGCGGAATTCAACACTTGGCTGGTGCTGTGCGATGCGCAGCTGCGCGGCGGCGGCAACGGCTTCGCGCTGCGCGCGCGGCTGGCGGAACTTCGCCCCGAAGTGACGGTGATCCTCGCCGGCAATTTCGATGCCGCAGCCAAGGCCGCCGGCGAGCTGTGCGAGGACGGGCCGCATGTCGCCCGGCCCTATGACAGCAGCGTGGTGATCGATCGCATCCGCCGCGCTCGCGCTGCGCGGCAGCGCGACCAGGGGGGCTAGATCAGCCCTTGGGCTCGCAATGACACATGGCCGTGGCGGCCGATGATCACGTGATCGTGAACGGTGATGTTGAGCAGCCGTCCGGCCTCGGCAATGCGCTGGGTGATCTGGATGTCGGCGCGGCTGGGTTCGGGAGAGCCCGAGGGGTGATTATGGACGAGGATCACCGCGGCCGCGCCGAGGTCCATCGCCTTGTGGATCACCTCGCGCGGATCGATCTGCGCCTCGTCGAGCGACCCATCGCGCAAGTGTTGATCGTGGATCAGGATATTGCGGCTGTTGAGATAGAGCACGCGTACGCGTTCGCGGGTGAGGTGGGCCATGTCGATCGTGAGATAGTCGATCAGCGCCTGCCATGAGCCGAGCACGGGCTGGTCGTGCACTGTCTGGCGCGCCAGCCGCCGCGCCGCCACGGCCACGATCCGCAGCGCCGCGGCGGTGGCCTCGCCCATCCCGGGGTGCCTGGCGAGCGATTGCGGATCGGCGTTGAGCACGCCGGCCAGCGAGCCGAAGCGCTGGATCAGCGACCGCGCAAGCGGCTTCATGTCGCGCCGGGGGACTGCGCCGATCAGCAGGAACTCGATGATCTCGTGGTCGCCCAGAGCGTCGATGCCGCCGTCCAGCAGGCGTTTGCGCAGGCGCGCGCGGTGTCCGCTGGGGTCGTTTGCGGGATCGGCCGGCCGCGGGGCGTCGGGTTCGCTCGCAAACAGTTCGTCGCCGGCCAACCCCGTTTCCTCGCGGTTCCTCATCAGACGAGTGCAGCATTGCCTTTCCCGGAGGACCCGCGCAAGGGTGCAGCCATGAGCGAGGCCTCCGATGACGGGTCCCCGGCCGCAGCGCTGGAGCAGCAGGACGCGGACCCGGTTGCCGGCGAGCGCCGGGCGAGGTGGCTGCGCGCGGCCGGCGTAGCGGGCGGGGTCGTGGTGCTCGGGCTGGGCGCAGTCTGGCTGACGCGCGAACGCATCGCCGACGATATCATCGCCAGCCAGCTGCGCGCGCGGGGGCTTGCGGGCACGTACCG
>Ga0068858_100003689_pt1 | contig 15171 bp, 15 predicted proteins | sample KBSSwiS12_FD_66589 | JGI IMG/M metagenome (GOLD analysis project Ga0068858, IMG submission 66589) | Switchgrass rhizosphere microbial communities from Kellogg Biological Station, Michigan, USA - KBS Switchgrass S1-2 | ecosystem: Host-associated > Plants > Roots > Rhizosphere > Soil ... | reverse complement strand
GGCCGCGGCGGCTCCGGCGCCCGCGCCGATGGCCGCACCCATGCCGGTAGCGCCAGCGGCACTGCCGGCGAGCGCCCCGATGCTGGCCCCAGCAGCGGCCGTTTCCCCCACCGTTCGCACATCGCCGGCCTTATTGCCTTCGCTGCGAATGGTGCCTTCTTTGTGATCGAGTTCCTCGCTGGCGCGGCCGTCCAGCCCGGTCACATGCGCCCGGAAATCGCGCGTGGTGCCGTTCGGAAGCGTCAGGGAATCGAAGCGCAGATGGAATTCTCCACGCCCTTTCACCTTGCCCGGGCGGCGAATTTCGGTGATCGTGCCCATCACATAACTCCCCGGCGGAATGATGATGCGGCCATTGACCAGAATCGGAAACACGCTTTCGAGATATACCCGGTCGCCGGGAACAGCATTCTTAGTACTGACGCTGTTGATCAGGCTGAGCGGGACATGCGTCCCCGTTTCCACCGTGTAGTTCTTCGATTGCGCCGAGAGGCCTGCAGCCGTTGCCAACCCCACCAGCAGCTGCAACATTGCGCGAATCATGATGGAAGCACCTCTCTCTAAAGTGTAGCGTTTTTCTCGAGAATTTCCGCCAGCATCTCCGGAATTTCAAACACCGCGCGGTTCTCAATACGGGCCACGCTCTCGCGATAAGAATCGAGCGAAGCCCGCATTTCCTTTACCGACGCCTCAATACCTCTAAAGCTGCTGACCACTGTGCCGGCGTGCCGCTCGCGCACCCACTCGGCGTTGTAGCGCTCCTGCGGCAGCGTCCAGGCGTTGCGTTCCACAATCACCGGCAGCTTCATCGCCACTGCCTCGCTAATGCTTCCCGGCCCCGGCTTGCCGATGAAGAAATCGGAGAGCGCCATGTAATACGGCACTTCCTGCGTGAATCCCTCAATGAAGCGCGGCGCCTTCGCCGGCAGCGCCTTGAGCCGCTCGGCCAGCTTTACGTTGCGGCCGCAGATGAAGATGAGCTGCGTATCGGCCAGCCGTTTCGAAATCTCCAGCATGACTTTCGACCCCTGCCCTCCGAACAACACCAGCCCGGTCGGGAGCGACGGGTCCAGGCCCAGGCGTTCGCGCTCTCGCCCGCGGTCGACATTCACCGGATCGTAAAAACGCGGCCGCAGGATCATACCCGATGCGGCATAGATCCGGTCATCCGTATGCCCTAGCGAACGCGCCTGTTCCACGGCCTTCTGAGTGCCGCAGACGAAGTATTGGTCTTGCCCCGCCTCCATCCAGAAGTGCGGGGGATAGTCCGCGAAATCAGTTAGAATAGTAACGTAGGGAACGTTTGGCAGCGCGCTGCGCAGGCTTTGATACATGGCGCGGTTGAAATTGGGTACTAGTGAAACAACCAGGTCCGGTTGCGTATCGTTCCAGTGAGCAGTCAGGAGGCGAACGGTAGGTTCATGGTACAGCCGGATCACGCCATGCATGAACTGCAGCCCTTGCGCCGAACCCAGGGTCCAGCCCTTCGCCAGCATCTTGTTGTAGACGTCTTCCAGCCGCAGGCCCGTAATTTTGCGGAAGATGTCCAGCGAATCGAGGACTTCCTGCAGATTAACCAGGCGGACATCCCACGGATTGCTTCCGTTTGCCCGGTTTTGCGAATCGATCACCGATTTCAACGCCATAGCAGCGGAGCGATGTCCCCCGCCGGCATCGAAATAGATAAAATCAATTTTCTTCACTATTGTTTTATACCAGTGTCACACGGCTGTTATACCAGAGGACTAAAAAGATAGCATGGCAGCCTCGGTTTTACACTGGCTCTCCGCCCGCGACCATCGCTTGATGCGCCGCGTGAACCGCTGGACGCCTCCGCGCTGGATGCGCCTGTGGATGGTGGTGGCCACCCGCGGCGGCGATGGCTGGCTGTGGTACGGCGTAGGCGCGGCAGTGGCGCTGGATGGCGGCCCCGAGCGCTTCCGGGCGGTGCTGGCGGCGGTGCTGGCAGTGAGCGTAGGGATTGCGCTGTTCCTGAGCCTGAAGCGAGCCTGCGGGCGCAAACGCCCCTGCGCGCTGGAGCCGCATTCCTGGGCCACGCTGCTTCCGCCGGATCAGTTCTCGTTTCCCTCGGGCCACACCATCACGGCGTTCGCAATGGCGCTCTCGCTGGGTGTGTTTTACCCGGTGATGCTGCTCGGACTGTTGTTCTGCGCGTTCAGCGTCGCGCTCTCGCGCATTCTGCTGGGCATGCACTTTCTGAGCGACGTACTCGCCGGCGCGGCTATCGGCAGTGCACTGGGCTACGCGGCTGCGTTGCTGCTCAGTTAGCGCCTCGTCGGTTTACTCGACGTTCCTTCTCCCCGGGCTGGCTCATCCATTGACGCCCCGGCAAATTCGCGATAATGCATTCCAGATGCATCGTCACTCATTTCAGAGGTCTGCACGTTCACACGGACGCCTCGACATCACTACACGGGAACGCCGGTAATGATGAAACTCCTTATAGTGCTTGGCAGCATGTCGGTTCCCTTGATTTTCGCGTTTGGCATTGACGACGACGCGAAAAACTTCCCGTACATTCCGATGGATCATTCTGCAAGTGACTATATTTCCAGGACGCAAGATGATCCCGTGGCGCGTCTACAAAAACGAATCAATAGAGGCCAGGTGAAGCTTGATTATGAACCCAATCAGGCGGGTTATCTCCCCGCGGTATTGAAAGCTCTTCAAGTAAATGTGGATTCGCAGATGCTAGTGTTTTCGCGGACCAGCTTTCAATCTTACAGAATATCCACGAAAGCTCCCCGGGCTTTGTACTTCAACGACAGCGTAGCGGTCGGTGTCGTACAGGGCGGCGACCTCCTGGAATTCGCGGCGCTCGACTCGCAGCAAGGCGTGAACTTTTACACGCTGGACGCTAGGAAGTCCGCTGCTCCCACCTTCGTGCGCCGTAATGAGGAGTGTGTGGGTTGCCATCTGATTCCGGGAACCCTGAACGTTCCTGGCCTGATGGTCAGTTCGGTGATCACAGCACCTGAAGGATTGCTTCGGTTTCCAGGTGGGGGACTGATCATCGATAGCCGCACCCCGATAGAAGATCGTTGGGGTGGATGGTATGTTACTGGCACAACCGGCACGGTGCAACATCGCGGAAACGCGGTTGCTCCCGACCCGGACCGGCCCAACATGTTGGATTTGCGAGGTACTCAAAACCTTACGAGTTTGAGCGCAAAGTTCAACACGGACAACTATCTTGCCCCTACTAGCGATATGGTCGCTCTGATGACGCTCGAGCATCAGACTCGCATGACAAACCTGATCACAAGAATTGGTTGGGAGGTACGCATCGCTCAAAAAAATGGCGAGCTGCGGGAGTCGCAAGCCCGGCTGGATTTTTTGACCGACGAGATTGTTTCCTATATGCTTTTTGCCGGCGAAGCCAAAATCCGTGAGCCGATTACAGGGGCCTCGACATTTACCAGGACTTTCCAGAAGCGCGGTCCGCGCGACAAACGAGGGCGCTCACTTCGCGATTTTGATCTTCAGACGCGGCTATTCCGCTTTCCACTCAGCTACATGATTTATAGCCAGCCGTTCGACTCGCTTCCGGATATTGCGAAACAGAAGATTTACCGGCGGCTGTACGACGTGCTCTCAGGAAAAGAACAAGATCCCCGGTTCGGCGCACTGAGAGCGGAAGATCGCCAAGCCATCCTGGAAATTCTCCGGGAAACCAAACCAGGTCTGCCATCCTACTGGAAGGCCGATTCACAATCCCCGGCAGTCGCGCAATGTTCTGTTAACGCCTCGTGCAACTAAGTCTACACGCCGAATATGCTCTTCGCGCCCTTCTGTGCCTCTGGCGCACACCCCGATCGGGTTGTGTCCACTGCGGACATTGGCGATGCCTACAGCATTTCCAAGAATCACCTTGTCCGAGTTATGCACACGTTGAGTGACGATGGCTATTTGCATTTGATTCCCAGGCGCGCGGGAGGTGTGTCGCTGGCGAAGGAGCCGCACTTGATCCGCCTCGGCACCAGTGCTCAAGGAGGCGCTTGCGTCTTTCTTGACCACCTTGAACGCCTATACTCTCGCGGATCTGCTAGCCGGGGGAACGCAGGATCGGATTGCGAAAACTTTCGTAACCATCACAGGCCGCGGCGCCAGGGAGGCGTAGGTTCCCGAAAGCCCGCCCGTCCTATTGCTCTACTGCCGCCACCTTGATTTTTCCTTTATTGATGGCGTCCATGAACTTCGCATAGTCGGCTTCTGTTTGGTCTGCGTACTGGCAGGCGAAGTCGCGCAGAGCTTTGACGAGCTTCGCGCCGGCGCCGCAGTAGCCGCCAATTTCGCACGCGTCTCCAGACCGCGCATGCCCCCGGGCTAGCAGTTCGCCCGCAACCTGCGCCAGACTTTCCAATCCACCGCCGCGCAGCTTTGCCAGGTCGATGCTGCCTTTGTGGTCGTTCAACTGTCGCACCAGGTATTGGTGCTCTCCAATGGAAGTCCAGCCCAGCAGCAGGTCGGAGATCGGCTGCACCGCCCGCTGCCCTTCCGCCGCGCGCCGGCCCTGATGCGGATAAACCGAATCCGGCAGCCATGGCGCGTAAGCCGACGCCACCTCCTGTTTGATCTGCAGGAACAGGGGATCCTGCGCGCCGTTCCCTTCGAACAGCACCACGTAATCGCGCAATCCCACGCTGCCGGTTCCCACTACCTTGAAGCCCACGTCGACCGGCCGGAACAGATCGAACAGATGCCGCCGGTCAGTCGAAAGAGTCTCACGATAGGCCGTCAGCGAATCCAGCACCGCCTGCGCGGCCCGGCCGTGAATCCGCCAGCACTCCGGACGCAGATTCCGAAAGCACAGCTTTCCGTGGCCATCCGGCTCGATAAATTTGCGCAGCAAATCAGAGGGGCGCGAACGTTGCGACTGGCGCAGCGCCGCGTGCACCGGTTGAATCCGCTGCTGGCGGTGAATCTGCCGCCGCGCCACCTGCAGGATCGGCAGGTTCGCGAATTCCCGAATCGACCGGCAGTAACTTTCCGCGAACATCTCCGCTGCCGCTTTGGATCGCGCGCGCACATGACCCGACTCCGCTCCCGCCAGCACGATGCTCGCCGCCATTCTTTTCACGTCCCATTCCCAGGGACCGCGAATCGACTCATCGAAATCGTTCAGATCGAATACCAGCGAGCCGTCAGGCGAGGCGAAGGATCCCAGGTTCTGCACATGCGCGTCTCCGCACAATTGCACGTTCAAACCGGAATGCGGCAGCCGTCCCAGGTCCGCCGCCATGATCGAAACCGCCCCGCGGAAAAAGGCGAAGGGCGAAACCTGCATGCGCGCGTACTTGATCGGCAGGAACTGGCGGACGCGCCCTTCGGCCGCGGCCCGCAACACATCCAAGGGGTCGAACCGCCGCTGTTTCGGCCGCAGTTCGGCCTGCGCCGCGCGGCTCACCGCATCGCGGCGGCTCCTGCCAAAACGCGCTCGCTCCTTTTGATTTGCGATCACGGCAAGTTCGAACGGCTAGCGACGCTTACCGCGCCGACGCTTTGCGCACGGTCTTCGCCGCCGGTGCAGCTTTGGGCACCACTTTCAGCCCGGATTTCGCCGCACGCGCCGCCTTGAGCCGCACGGCCCGATGGGCGGGCGATTCCATCTCCACCACTCTTGAGATCGCCCGCTGCAGCGAAACGAACACGCGATCCGCGGATTGCGACGCGTCGATGGTGTGGAAGTTGTAGGGCACGGCCAGGCTGTCGAACACCTGGATCAGGCGCGATTGGTAGCGCACAAAACTTTCATACATATCTGTGCCGAAGTGCAAATCCAGTCCGCTCTCCCAATAATCGAAGGCGCCGCGGCCCACCACCACTCGCGAGATCAGGTCCTTCACCTCCGCTCGCATGTACAACACTGCGTGCGGCACCAGCGCGAAACCCGCCGTGCGTTCGATCCACGCCCGATTCTCGCCGCGCGCGATAGCGCGCGCCATGATTGAAAAGATGTAGCGGTCGGTCAGCACCACGAATCCGGCGCGCAGCGCGGGAATGATTTCGTTCTCCAGCCGGTCCGCGAAGTCGGTGGCGTAATACAGGGTCATGGTGATCGGACCCAGCGTATTCCCCTCCTTCGCCTCCTTGATGCCTTTCCCGGCCAGCGCCGACCGCGCCATGCCGGTATCCAAAACCGCGTGCCCGTATTCCTCCAGCCATGGTTTCAGACGTCGTACCTGCGTGCTGCGGCCCACCGCGTCCGGCCCTTCGATCACAATCAGCTTGCCTTGCAGTTCGGAATAGTCGACGCCGGGCAGCGGCGTCCGATAGTAAGACAATGGCGGCTTATTGCGATAACTCGGCAACCCGGACCTCCGTTCCCAGGACTCCCGGCGGACGCACCCGGCCGAACTCCTGCAAAACGATCCGGCGCATTTCTTTCTGCTGCGCTTCGATGCTCTTGGTGGCGTCGATCACATGAAATCCCATCTCGTTGATCATCGCCTCATACTCTTCCAGAATCCGCCCCTGAAACAAACGGAAACTCTCCTCGATGTTGCGGCTGAGCCCCAGATCCATTCCCGCCTCGTAATATTTCAGCGCGTCGCGGCCTCCCAGAATGCGCCCCAACGCCACGTCCAGCGGGACTTTGAAATAAAACGCCAAGGATGGCTTGAGGGCAAAGCGGTACAGGTTGCGAACCCATGACCGGTCCACTCCGCGCACCACGTCGCGCGCAAAAGCCGTGTAGGCGTAACGGTCCGCGCAAACCACGGCGCCCGCCTTCAGCAGTGGAATGATGTATTGTTCCAGACGATCCGCGAAGTCGGTGGCATGGATCAAGCTGAACGAGGTGGGCGTGAACATCTCTTTCTTCTTGCCGCGGCGCGTAGTCTCATGCACCAGCGGAGAAGAATTCCATTCGCTGAAAGTCACCGCGTATCCGCGCCTGCGAAGCCACTGCGAAAGCAGAGACATCTGGGTGGACTTGCCGGAACCATCGATTCCTTCCACCACAATTAATCGCCCGGGCAAGCGATTTTGTAGGAATACACTCATTGGCTCCTTTATCATAACGAGTGAGACGGCAGGCTGGGTTAACATTCGGTTACAAATCGCTCATTAGGCATGTCCCAATACGCAGCCATCGATATCGGCAGTAACTCCATCCGCATGCTCGCGGCGGAAGTGGATGCCAATGGCAAGACGCAGGTGCTGGCATCCGAGCGCCAGGTGGTGCGCCTGGGCACTAGTGTCTTTCGCGAAGGCCGCCTGAACGAAACCACCATGAATCTGGCGTGCAATGTCCTGGCGGGGATGGCGGCGACCTATCGCAAGCTGGACGTGCTGGCGGTGCGAGTGGTTGGAACCGCCGCCTTGCGCGACGCTCGCAATCAGCCGGAATTTCTGGCCCGCGCGTCCACCATCTTGGGCACGCCGGTGGAGGTTATCTCCGGTTTGGAAGAGGCGCGCCTGGTGCATCTGGGCGTGCAAAGCCAGTGGCCTCACCTCAAGCAGCGCCTGCTGGTGGCGGATATCGGCGGGGGCAGCACCGAACTGGTCCTGAGCGATGCCGGGCATATCGTCGAGTCTTTCTCGAAGCCGCTGGGCGCGGTCCGCCTGACAGAAATGTTCCTGAAGAGCGATCCTGCAGATCCGCGCGAGCTGCTGCGCATGCGGAAGTATATTCAGGAGCGCATCGCGGGACCAGCCACGCGCTTTGGCGCGGCCAAGACCGACCGCATGGTCGCCACCTCATCCACCGCCGCGGCGGTGGTGTGCGCGGTAAACCGGGTGCGGCGTTCCCGGCGCGATCTGGCGGACCGGCTCCCGGCCACCGCCGCGCAGATCAGCCGCTTGTATGGCCAGGTCAGCGCCGCGAGTCTGGAGGGACGCCGCGGAATCACCGGGATCGGTCCCCGGCGGGCGGAAATCATCGTGGCCGGCGCCGCCGTGCTGCACGAGATTGTCGAAGCGTTCCGTCTCCCACGGTTGTACTATTCGACAGCCGGCGTGCGGGAGGGAATCGTTGCGGACCTGGCTCACCGCAAGGTCGGCCTTGCCGAGGCGCGGCTCAACCCGGACCGGCGGCGGGTGGTGGTTGCGCTCTCCCGCCGATACGGGCTTTCCGCGTCTCACGTGCGCAAGGTCGCGCAGGTCGCCGTAAATCTGTTCGAACAGTTGCGGTCGCTGCATGGCTTGCCGGCCCCGCACGGCCAGGTGATCGAGGCCGCGGCGTATCTTTACAACATCGGTCACTGGGTGAATGAATCGCGGCACCACAAGCATTCTTTGTACCTGGTGGCCAATTCGGATCTGGCGGGCTTCACGGAATGGGAGCGGCTGGTGATCGCGAATTTGTGCCGCTACCATCGCAAGTCGATGCCGCAGCCGGCGCATCTGGAATTTCAGGCGCTGGATGCCGAAGGACGCCGCGCCGTGGTGCTGCTGGCGCCGCTGCTGCGCATCGCCGTGGCTCTGGATCAAAGCCAGGAACAACTGGTCGAAGAGGTTCACGTGGCGATTCAGGAAAAGACGGTGGAACTGCACTTGCGATCTGCGCGGGATCTGGACGTCGAGCAGTGGCACGCCGAGCAGGTGGCGCCAGTGTTCCGTGAAACCTACGGACTGCCGCTGACGGTGCGTGCGAAACGATGAAGTGGCGTAAGCGATGAAACGAGACCCCATTTCGAAGTACGCCGTGCAGGAGATCAAGCTGCGTTTAAAGCATTTCTCCAAGAACCTGCGGCGCGCCGCGAAACATCCCGAAGATCCCGAAGCCATTCACGACTTGCGCGTCTCGATCCGCCGCGTAGTGCAAGCCTGCAAGACGTTTGGCGCGCTGCTCGATCCCGCTCCCATCAAAAAGCTGCGGCGGCGTCTTCACAAAGTGATGGAACTGTGCGCCGCCGTCAGGAATTGCGATATCGCGTTAACCCTTTTGGACCAGGTGGGCACTACGGGCGCAGCGGTATCGCGGCTGAAGAAGGCGCGCGTGGAAGCCGCCGAAAAGCTGCATCGCCGCCTCCGGGTGGAGCGAAAGAAGCGCCATGCTGTTCCGGACTCCCGCGCTCACCCCAAAGAGCGCGACTGGAACCTGGACCAGAGCATCGAAGCCAATCTGTCGCGGGTCCTCCCGGGGCTCGTGGAAGAGTTCTTCGCTTCGGGCAAGGCGGCGATCTCGGCCCACGCCAGCTACCAGAAGCTGCACCAATTCCGGCTCCAGGCCAAGCGGTTCCGCTACACTTTGGAGCTGTTCGAGCGTTTCTACGGAAGCGAAATGGCGAGCGGCGCGGAGATCCTGAAAGAATTGCAGGACCGGCTGGGAGCGATCAACGATTGCGCGACCACGATCGTTATGATCGAGCCCGACCGCCGTGCCGTGGCCGCAGTGGGTAAACTGCTGCGCCAGCGCAATGCCGTGTTGCAGACCTATGCGCGCGGCCAATTTGTTGCGCAGAAACTGGAATGGTGGAAGCGCTGGCTCGCGCAGCCCGCGCGGAACGCCGCGTAACGGCGCTTTCCATCCCAGGGAAGTTTTCAATCTTCGTCCAGGTTGAGCCTTTTCATCCGGTAGCGCAACACATCGCGGCTGATACCGAGCAACACGGCGGCCTTGGTCTTGTTCCCGCCGGCTTTTTCCAGCGCCTGGATAATCAAAATGCGCTCCGAATTCCTCAACGAAAGGTCCGCTAGCCCGGGCTGGATGCGCGCCTGCTCGGACACCGGCCCGAAAGTGGCCGGCTCTGGCGCCTTGCGCGAGGACACGAACTGAATGCTGCCTGCCTGGAGCTGATTGGCTTCCTCCAGCAAAATCGCCCGCTCGATCACATTCCGCAGTTCGCGCACATTGCCCGGCCAGTGGTAGGTTTCCAGGATTTTTGCCGCGTCCAGGGAAATTCCCTGAATGTTGGCCTTGTAGCGGCGGTTGTGCTCTTGAACGAAATGATTTGCCAGCGGAAGAATATCTTCCGGATGATCGCGCAAAGGCGGCGGCGCAATCTGGATCACACTCAAGCGGTGAAATAAATCCAGCCGGAAAGTCCCGCTCTGCACTGCGCCGGCAAGATCGCGATTGGTGGCGGCCACTACCCGTAAATCGACGTTAATGTCCTGCAAGCCGCCCAGCCGGCGAAACGATTGTTGTTCCAGAACGCGCAGGAACTTGGCCTGCACCGCCGGCGACAGGTCGCCGATCTCATCCAGAAATAAGGTTCCGCCGTGGGCTACTTCAAGCAAACCCTTCTTCTGGTTGCGTGCATCGGTGTAGGCTCCGGCTTCGCGCCCGAATAATTCGCTTTCGAGCAAGGTCTCAGGGATGGTGGAGCAGTTGAGCGCGATAAACGGTCCATCGCGGCGAGTGCTGGAATAATGCAGAAACTGAGCCATGAGGTCCTTGCCGGTGCCGCTTTCTCCTTCTATCAAAACCGTCGAGGCCTCGCTCTTGGCCACTCGCAGCGTAAACGAGAGCAGGCGCTTCATGGGCTGCGATGCAGCCACGATCTGGAAGCGCCCGAATTCTATGGTCTGGTATTCCCGCTTGATCTTGGTGGCTGGATACTGGACTTCGGGCTCGGCGGTGCTGGCTTCGAACATGATCACCCCGCCGCCCGGCCTGCCGTCCGCACCGCGCAACGGCGCGATATTGCCGGAAACCAGTTTCTGGCCGCCGTCCTTGGTGATCAGGACCCGGTCGCGGATCTCCACCACCGATCGTTGCTCGAGTGCCTGCTCCAGCGGCAATTCCAAATCCCGTCCCGTGGCCGCGTCCGCCAGCCGGAAAACCTGCTTCACGGGAGCGCCCGCCGCCTCTTCCACACTCCAGCCGGTTAGATCTTCCGCGGCCCGGTTCATCATTCGAATCGTCCCGCCCTGATCCAGCGAAGCGATCCCTAAGCTGAGAGCGCCGAGCACCTCCGTCGCGTGCTGTTCCCGGCTGCGGGAGCGGCGGTCGTGCCAGTGTTTATACAACGCCATTTCCACGCTGGCGTGCAATTCAGCCTCGTGAAACGGCTTTACGAGATAGCCCAGCGGCCGTGAATATTTGGCGCGTTCCAAAGTATCGCGGTCGGCGTGCGCTGTCAGATAGACCACCGGCACGTCAAAGCGTTCCCGCAAAATGCGCGCCGCCTCCGTTCCGTCCAGGTTGCCTTTGATGCGGATATCCATCAATACCAGATCGGGTGGGTTCCTTTCCGCCTCGCGAATTGCTTCTTCGCCGCTGGAAACCACGGCGCTGACTTGATATCCCAGATCCTTGAGAACCTCGGCCAGATCTTCGGCAGTGATGCGCTCATCTTCCACGATTAAAATTCTGTCCGCCAAATGGTCCTCGCTCTCATTTGGCGTTCCTGCGCAATCCGTCGAGAAATGCTATGGAAAAAGCGGTTCCATTGCTGCCATTCACCTGCATATCGGCTTCGATCTGGCGGGCCAGGGTGCGCACCAGCCGAAGTCCCAGGGTCGGCGAGGTTTTCCAATCCCAGCCGGGGGGCAAGCCGATTCCGTTGTCGGCCAGCAGCAGATGAACCATACCGCTAACATCCCGCCGCAGATCGATTCGAATTTCACCCGACTTACCGCCGGGGAAGGCATATTTGAAGGCGTTCGAAAGCACTTCGTTCACGATCAAGCCGCAAGGCAGGGCGATGTCGCGGTGGCAGGAGAGCGGGTCCGCGCGAATTTGCATTTGGATACTGCCGATGGCGCCATAAGACCTGACCACGTGGGCCGCCAGCCGCTGGATATAATTGGCGAAATCGATCTCGGCCAGGCTGGAAGATTCGTCCAGGATCTCGTGCAGGATGGCCATGGCTTGAATTCGATACCGGCTTTCGTCGAATTTCACGCGCGTGGCCGGGTCTTTGATGGAGCGCGCCTGCAATCCCAACAGGCTGACAATCACCTGGAGATTGTTCTTGACCCGATGGTGAACCTCGTCCAGCAATACGTCTTTTTCGCGCACGGCGGCGCGCAGACGCTCCTCGGTGAAAGCGTGGGAGGTTACATCCTGCAGCATCAGGCTCAGGACGGTCTCGCCGTCGAATTCAATCCTGGATAGCGCTACTCTGGCAGGAAACTCGCTTCCGTCCTTGCGTCGGCCCACGATTTCGCGCCGTTCCACGGTCGCGGCCTTTTCTGCAGACGTCTCCAGCGGCGCAATCCGCTCGGGATGAAAGCCGGCCAGACCGCCGCGAAATAGAAGCTTCAGAGGTTTGGCGCGGACTTCTTCCGCCGAGTATCCAAACGCAGCCTCCGCGCCGCGGTTGAAAAAGATAATGGATTTCCGGACGTTCACCGCGATGATGGCGTCCGCGGCCAGGTCCAAAATCCTGGCAAAAGGATTGCGAGGATCCAGGATAACCGGCGCCAATGCGGACCGGCCTACTTTGGAAGGGCTGCGCCGTCCCAAAGGTTGCGCCTTCGAATACTGAACATCCACCTTCGAATTTGAAAGTATATCACGAAACGGACCGCGAATCTTCACCCACTATTGCGTATTTTCCGCGCAAACTGCGCCAGCATGTTGTGTTAAATAGGGGAATAATGATTCGCTGATATTCGCCGGCTCCGCGAATAAGCCGGAAATAATAGGGTTGCGTGATCTTTCTTCCCATGATCCCGTTTGGGCATATACCTGCCTATTAAGGGCCTACGTAATGGAGAATCTATGACCTCACATTTCTACCCTCTTGGGAGCCAGACTGCCGCGCTCTTGGCGGACGACACGCGGTCCGGACCCGGCGCCGGATCGTCGGTACAACTCGACGATCTGGTGCAAAGAGTTCAAATGGGCGATCCCGGCGGCATGCTGGATTTATACGAATATCTCCTCATCGGATTGCGCCCCTACTTGGCGCGCCAACTGCGCCCGCAGGATTTTCGTGACAAAATTCACAATATCTTTGTGGATGTGGTGTTGGCTCTCCAGCAGGGCCAATTGCGCGATCCCGAGCGGCTCATGGGATTTGCCCGAACCATCGCGCGGCGGAAAGTATCCTGCTATATCGATGCGGCTGCCGCGGATCGCCGCAATCACGTGGAAATAGGGTCGTTGTTCGCACTCGCCAGCCCCGCTGCAACTCCGGAACAGGAAATGCTTACTCGGGAACAGAGGGAATTGGTGCGGCTAACGCTCTCCCGTTTGTCCGATCGCGAAGCGGAAATACTTTCACGTTTTTACCTGCAGGAACAGACCGAGATACAGATCCGCTCGGAAATGGACTTAACGCATACCCAATATCGCCTGTTGAAGTGGCGCTCCAAGGCCCGCTTCGAGCAACTGAGCCGCAAACGGATGGCGGGCCGGCATCTGGAAGCGTTGTGCGCGAGTAGTAACCATTGATCGGTGGCCCGGATTCGGGTGGACCGGGTCACGTGGTAGTTTCCACACGGCCCCCGCGACCGCGATCAGTAGCCTCCGCCGGTAGTGATGTTTCTGGTAACGCCCAATCCGTTGGTGCCCCGCACCTCGACCGAGTAGGTGTCGCCGGGAACCAAAGTCTCTACGAACTGGATGCTGCCGCCAGTTGAATCGTAGTTGTAGTCGTCGATGACTTCGCCGCTCGAGCTTCGAGTTACGGTGACGCGCACCGAATTGGTCAGACCCGAACCAGTGAACGATACGCGGCCGGGAGCACAGTTGCCGTTCCCTTCAAAGCCGGTTTGCCCCTCCAGGCAAGTCCAGGTTAAGCCGGGCGAACCCACCAAGCTCAAGGCAGTCAGGAAAAGGGATCCGAAAAGTAATGTTTTTCTCATGCTGCCCGGATCGACCTGGTTCATGGGGCACAAGAGCAGCTAAGGGACAACAGCATATTCTTTAGGGTTATTCTGAGAGCTTGCGGCTTCATTTAGATTAGGCCGTTGCAAATGGAGGGGTACTAATTCAGGGTTAATACAGATCACGAGTACCACCGCAAGACTTGCGAACGTCGGCCTGATCGCGGTGCTCCGGTCCGCATGCGATAAAATAGATCTGTGGCGGATACTCTAAAATTGCAAGCTCCTTCGGTGGGGCAGTGGGCTCCGGTGGTGGCATTGGCGTGGCTGATTCCAGGCGGTGGCCATTTCCTGTTGAAGCGTCCCGGGCGCGGCGCGATACTATCGATTTCCGTCATCCTGGTGTTCCTGTTGGGATTGATGATGCGCGGCACGCTGTTCCAGCCGCAGAGTGGCGACATCCTCACCATGGTGATCTATTACGGCGGGTTCATCGGCGACCTGCTGTCGGGAATCCTGTATTTGCTGACGATTTGGCTGGGCTATTCGCAGCCGGATATGGCCGGGCATGTGCACGATTACGGCACCAAGTTCCTGGTAGCGGCCGGTCTGCTGAATCTGCTGGCCATGGTGGATGCATGGGAAATCGCCACCGGTAAGAAGGACTGACGCGATGCCCAAAATGAACCTTTCGCACTTCGAGGCGTCGCTCTTATTCGCACTGTTTACTTCTGCGGTGCTGGGCGTGATCACCAAGCGTACCGATCGTGAGCGCCTGCGCTACGCGGTGCGCTGTTTCGTTTATTTCCTGGCGGCGATCTTCAGCTTAAGCTGGTTGATGTATCTGGGCCACGGATAAGACGGCCCAGGATCAACCCTGCAAGGAATCGCCGGGTTATGCCGATAGGCTTTGTAGATGCCTATTCCGTGCGAGCGTTCCCCACAATCTTTCAGCATCTTTCCGGCTATTGGGATTCTGCTCTTGCTGGCCGGGTGCTCGACGCCGAAAACGGCTGCGGTGCCGGCGGCCAAGTCCGGCGTGGCTGTAGTCCAAACAGCGGAGGGTTTGATTCCCGTCAAATCCGATCCCGCCGGCAGGCAAGCAGATCCCTATGTCGCCATCGTTCGTGGCGGCACCATGAGCGGGTATTCTCAGGCCACGATTGGCAAAGCCTTTGAAGCTGCCTTCAGCGACGTCCATTGGAGCAGCCAGCAACCCAAAGACGGCGCGCGTGTGGTGACGTTCACGGGGTTTCTCCCGGCGAACATGCGGCGGGACTGTGGCGCCGTGAAAGCAGGCGCGCCTGCGTCCCCTTGCGCTCCGGAAGCCAAGGTCACCTTTGAATGGACCTTCGCTTCCGACGGCCACTTGTTTCACTTGAGCCACGCTGACCCGGAGCCCTGGCCCGAAACGCACCGCTCGACCCGGGAAATGCTGCTGTTCATTTACGGATAGTGGTGCGCGCCGTCATGGCAGCAGAGCCA
>Ga0068858_100003687_pt1 | contig 15176 bp, 13 predicted proteins | sample KBSSwiS12_FD_66589 | JGI IMG/M metagenome (GOLD analysis project Ga0068858, IMG submission 66589) | Switchgrass rhizosphere microbial communities from Kellogg Biological Station, Michigan, USA - KBS Switchgrass S1-2 | ecosystem: Host-associated > Plants > Roots > Rhizosphere > Soil ... | reverse complement strand
CCGAGGACATCCAGAAGCTGCTGTCCAACAAGGAGCAGCGGATCCTCTCCAAGCGCGGCAGCGCCAGCATCGACGAGCGCACCAACACGATCTTCGTGCAGGACTCCGGTGGCCGCCTCGAGGAGGCGCGCCGCCTGATCCAGCAGCTCGACATCCCGGTCCGCCAGGTGCTGATCGAGGCGCGCATCGTGATCGCCGACGACAAGTGGGGACGCCAGCTGGGCGTGCGCTTCGGCACGCAGTCGGCGTTCAACACCAACAACTACAACTTCGGCGTGTCGGGCACCGCGGTCGACACCGTGCAGCCGCTGGGCAACAACCCGGTGTCGCGCGGCTCCGCCTCGCTCGTCTATCCGGGCGGCCAGTCGCAGAACCTCTTCGCGGTCCCGACCGGCTACGGCACGATCCCGATCGGCGCGCAGCCCGACCAGATGAACGTGAACCTGCCCGTCGCGGGCGCGGCCGGCTCGCTGGCCCTGTCGATCCTCAACCTGGGCAGCGGCAACCTCGTGAACATCGAGCTGTCCGCCCTCGAGGCCGACAACCGCGGCAAGGTCGTGTCCAGCCCGCGCGTGATCACCGCCGACAAGAAGAAGGCGATCATCTCGCAGGGCACGGAGATCCCGTACCTCACGGCGGCGGCCTCGGGCGCCACCACGGTGTCGTTCAAGCCCGCGGTGCTCGAGCTGGCGGTCACGCCGCGGATCACCCCGGACGACCGGATCATCATGGACCTCGAGGTGAAGAAGGACTCGGTGGGCCAGGTCTTCTCGGGCATCCCGTCGGTCGACACGAAGAAGGTGAACACCCAGGTGCTCGTCGACAACGGCGACACGATCGTGCTGGGCGGCATCTTCGAGCAGGAGACGCGCAACACGACGACCAAGGTCCCGTTCCTGGGCGACCTGCCCTTCGTCGGCGTGCTCTTCCGCAAGACCGAGCGCATCGAGAACAAGACCGAGCTGCTGATCTTCGTCACGCCGAAGATCGTCAAGGACTCGCTGCAGGTCCGGTAGCCGGTTCCAAGCCACACGAAAGCCCCGGGACCTCCCGGGGCTTTCCCTTTCCGGGGTCGGTAAACTGGCCTCCATGGGCAACATCTTCCTCGTGGGCATGATGGGCGCGGGCAAGACCACCCTCGGCAAGGCGCTCGCACGCCGGCTCGGGCGCGAGTTTGTCGACACCGACAAGGTCCTGGTCGAGCGCACCGGCGTGAGCGTCTCCACGATCTTCGAGATCGAGGGGGAAGAGGGGTTCCGCCGGCGCGAGTCCGCGGTGCTCGCCGAGCTCGCGGAGCGCGACGACTGCGTGGTCGCCACCGGCGGCGGCGCGGTGCTCTCGCCGGACAACCGCCGCCTCATGCACGACAACGGCACCGTCGTATACCTGCGCGCACGCCTCGACAGCCTCTGGGAGCGCACACGCCAGGACACGAGCCGGCCGTTGCTTCGCACGCCCGATCCGCGCGCGACGCTCGCCGACCTCCTCGAGAAGCGCGATCCCCTCTACCGCGAGGCGGCCCACATCACCGTGGATACCGGCTTCCAGAGCGCCGCCACGCTCGTCACGCGCGTGGTCACGGCCCTCGCCGAGCACTCGCCGGGAAGGGCTGCATGAGCGCCCAAACGCTGCGGGTGGAGCTCGGCGAGCGCGCGTACCCGATCCACATCGGCACGGGGCTCGCCGACGACGCCGCGCTCTACGCGCCGCACGTGAAGGGTCGCGCCGCCGCCGTCGTGACCAACGAGACCGTGGCGCCGCTCTACGCCGAGCGCGTCGAGCAGGCGCTGGCGAAGGCGGGCGCGCGCACCCTCCGCGTGGTGCTTCCCGACGGCGAGGCCTTCAAGGACTGGCAGCACCTCGACCGCATCTTCGCGGCGCTCCTCGAGGCGCGCTTCGATCGCAAGGCCGTGCTGGTCGCCGTTGGCGGCGGCGTGGTGGGCGACATGGCGGGATTCGCAGCGTCCGCCTACCAGCGGGGCATCGCCCACCTGCAGGTGCCCACGACCCTCCTCGCCCAGGTGGACTCGTCCGTGGGCGGCAAGACGGCGATCAACCATCCGCTCGGCAAGAACATGATCGGCGCGTTCCACCAACCCGTCGCGGTGATTGCCGACACGGGCACGCTCGCGAGCCTTCCGGCGCGCGAGTACGCGGCGGGAATCGCGGAGGTGGTGAAGTACGGCGCCATCCACGACGTGGGCTTCCTCGACTGGATCGAGTCGCATGCCACGGCGCTGCGCGCCCGCGACGGTGCGGCCCTCGCGCACGCGATCCGGCGGTCGTGCGAGATCAAGGCCGAGATCGTCGCGGCGGACGAGCGCGAATCCGGCGCGCGCGCCCTGCTCAACTTCGGCCACACGTTCGGCCATGCGATCGAGTCGGGCGCGGGCTACGGCAACTGGCTGCACGGCGAGGCCGTCGCGGCGGGCATGGCGCTCGCCGCGCAACTCTCGGCGCGGCTCGGGCGCATCCCGGAGGCGCATGCGAAGCGCCTCGTGGCGGTGCTCGAGTCCTTCGGGCTGCCGGTGAAGCCGCCGGCATTCCCGCTCGACACCTGGCTCACCTTCATGGGCCGCGACAAGAAGAACGAGGGCGGGCGCATCACGCTGATCCTCCTCGACGCGCTCGGGCGGGCGTCGGTGGTGCGCGACACCCCGGACAAGGCGCTGCAGGACCTCCTCGCCGCGGCCTAGGCCTTCTCCAGGCGCTTCAGGAAGACCGTCATCTCCTTCGCCGCCTGCTTGTCGCCCTTGCGGCCGGCGGCCTCGATGCCGTCGCGGTACGCCTGCTTCGCGCCCTCCGCATCGCCCGATTCCGCAAGCGCCTTGCCGAGGAGCTTCCAGGCGGCGGAGTAGTCGCGATCGTGGGCCACCGCCGCGCGCAGGTGCCCGGCGGCGCGCGCGGCCTCGCCCGCGTTGAGGTAATTGAGCCCCAGGCTGAAACGCAGCAGGGCGTTGTCCTTGCCCTGCGCGAGCAGGGCCTCGAAGCGTTCCGCGGGATTCATGGTCGTGCTCTCACGGTATCATCGGCCCACAACTAACGGTAACCGGGAGAGACAACCCATGTTGCGCATGCTCCACGCCGTCGCGGCGCTGTTGGCGCTCGCGTTGGTCCCCGCCGCCCAGTCGGCCCCCAGGGAACGCGAGGTCTCGGTGGGCCTGCAGGCCGCGATCACCTCGATCGATCCCCACTACCACAACCTGTCGCCGAACAACTCGCTGCTGCTGCACATCTTCGAGCCGCTGGTGAAGCGCGACGCGAACCAGAAGATGATCCCGGGGCTCGCCACGTCGTGGCGCGCCATCGACGACCTCACGTGGGAGTTCAAGCTCCGCAAGGGCGTGAAATTCCACGACGGGACGCCCTTCACCGCCGAGGACGTCGTGGCCACGTACAAGCGCGTGCCCAACGTGCCCAACAGCCCGTCGTCGTTCGCGACGTTCACCAAGCCCATCGTCGAGACCAAGATCGTCGATCCGTACACGATCGTCTTCAAGACCGCGGCACCCCACGTGCTGCTGCCGAGCGACCTGGGCTCGGTCTACATCGTTCCGAAGGCGATCGCCGAGAAGGCCACCACCGAGGACTTCAACTCCGGCAAGGCGGCCATCGGCACCGGCCCGTACAAGTTCGTCGAGTACGTGCCCAACCAGCGCGTGGTGATGAAGGCGAACTACGGCTACTGGGGCGGCGAGGAGCCGTGGGACAAGGTGACTTTCAAGATCCTCACCAACGCGGCGGCGCGCGTGGCGGCGCTGCTCTCCGGGGACGTGCAGATGATCGAGACGGTGCCGACCTCCGACATCGCCAAGCTCTCGACGGACAAGAACTTCAGCCTCGCCGACAAGGTATCCAACCGCGTGATCTACGTGCACCTCAACCAGCGCGACGACAAGGCGGTGCCGTTCGTGACCGCCAAGGACGGCAAGCCCCTCGACAAGAACCCGTTCAAGGACGTGCGCGTGAGGAAGGCGCTGTCGATGGCTATCAACCGCGACGCGATCGCCGACCGCATCATGGAGAAGAAGGCCGTACCGGCGGCGCAGCTGCTGCCCGACTTCTTCTTCGGCACCAGCAAGAAGCTCAGGCCGCCGAAGTACGACCCCGAGGGCGCGAAGAAGCTGCTCGCCGAGGCGGGCTACCCGAATGGGTTCGCCATGACCATCCACGGCACCAACAACCGCTACATCAACGACGACAAGATCGCCCAGGCGATCGCGCAGTTCTATTCGCGCGCGGGCATCGACGCCAAGGTCGAGACGATGCCGTCGAGCGTGTACTTCACGCGCGCCACCAAGGGCGACTTCGGCTACATGATCCTCGGATGGGGGACGGAGTCGGGCGAGCAGGGCTCGAGCCTGCGCTCGCTGCTGGCGACCTACGATCCCGCCCACGGCATGGGCGTCACCAACCGCGCGCGCTATTCGAACGCCGCGTTCGACAAGGTGCTCGACGACGCGATGGCCACGATGGACGACAAGAAGCGCGAGGCCCTCATCCAGCAGGCCGCCGAGATGGCCATGAACGACGTGGGCCTCATCCCGATCCACTACGAGGTGAGCACGTGGGGCACCGCCAAGGGGTTCAAGTACACCCCGCGGACGGACCAGTACACGCTCGCGACGGAGCTGAAACCGACGGGCAAGTAGCGCCCCTTCGCCCTCGCGCAGGCGGGACCGTTTCACCGAAAAGCCCCGCTCCGGCGGGGCTTTTCGCTGGCGCGGTCGGGCGCGAACCCTGTGCGACAATCGGCCTTCCATGCTCGCCTTCACCATCCGCCGCCTCGGCCAGAGCCTGTTCGTGCTGGTGGTGATGTCCTTCCTGGTGTTCCTCGGCGTCTTCGCCATCGGCAACCCGATCGAGCTGCTGGTGAATCCGCAGGCCGACGCGATCGAGCGCGCGCGCGCGACCGCCGCCCTCGGCCTCGACAAGCCGTTGCTCGAGCAGTACGCGGTGTTCCTGTCGCGCGCGGCGCACGGCGACCTCGGGCGCTCGTTCGTGTTCAACATCCCGGCGATCCAGCTCATCCTCGACAAGCTGCCCGCGACCCTCGAGCTCGCCTTCTGCGCCATGGTGATATCGATCGCCATCGGCATCCCGCTGGGGCTCGTCGCAGGCTTGAAGCCGCACTCGTTCATCGGCCGCACGATCATGGCGGGTTCCATCTTCGGCTTCAGCCTGCCCAGCTTCTGGGTGGGCCTCGTGCTCATCATGGTGTTCTCGGTCCAGCTGGGATGGCTGCCGCCCAACGGCCGCGGCGAGACGGTGATGCTGCTGGGCATCCCGGTGAGCTTCCTCACCCTGGACGGCCTGCGCCATCTCGCCATGCCGGCGATCAACCTGGCGCTGTTCAAGCTGTCGCTGCTCATCCGCCTCACCCGCGGCTCCACGCGGGAGGCGGTGTTGCAGGATTACGTCAAGTTCGCGCGCGCCAAGGGGCTCTCGCAGCGGCGCGTGATCGGCGTGCACGTGCTGAAGAACATCATGATCCCGATCGTGACGGTGATCGGCCTCGAGCTGGGATCGGTGATCGCCTTCGCGATCATCACCGAGTCGATCTTCGCGTGGCCCGGCACGGGCAAGCTCCTCATCGACTCCATCAACCAGCTCGACCGCCCGGTGATCGTCGCCTACCTCATGGTGATCGTGACGATCTTCATCGCGATCAACTTCGTCGTCGACGTGCTGTATTCGGTCCTCGACCCGCGAGTGCGGCTGGGTGCCGCCGCGGCGGCCCACTGAGATGAGCGTCGCCGTCGAGCCCGCCGCGACGCCCGCCATGCCCGCGGTGCGCGAGCAGTCGCCGTGGCGCCGGTTCGTCGCGGAATTCGCGGAGAGCAAGCTCGCGCTCCTCGGCCTCGCCATGCTGGTGGTGATCGCCACGATCGCGCTCACCGCGCCGTGGATTTCGCCGCAGAACCCGTACGACCTCGCCCAGCTCGACGTGCTCGACTCGAAGCTCGCGCCCGGGGAGCAGGCCTCGTCGACCGGCAAGACCTATTGGCTCGGGACCGACGACCAGGGCCGCGACATGCTCTCGGGCATCTTCTACGGACTGCGCATCTCGCTGGTGGTGGGCGTGTCGAGCACCGTGATCGCGCTCGCCATCGGGCTCGCGCTCGGGCTCGCGGCGGCGTACTTCGGCGGCTGGACCGACGCAGTCATCATGCGCATCGCCGACATCCAGCTCTCGTTCCCGGCGATCCTGATCGCGCTGGTGCTGCTGGCAATGCTGGGGCAGGGCGTCGACAAGATCATCGTGGCACTCGTCACGGTGCAGTGGGCTTACTACGCGCGCACCGTGCGCTCCGCGGCCCTGGTCGAGCGGCAGAAGGAGTACATCGAGGCCGCGCGCGTGCTGGCGTTGTCGCGCCCGCGGATCGTGCTGCGGCACCTGCTGCCCAACTGCCTGCCGCCGCTCATCGTGGTCGCCACGGTGCAGGTCGCGCACGCGATCCAGCTCGAGGCGGCGCTCTCCTTCCTGGGGCTGGGCTTGCCGATCACCGAACCCTCGATCGGGCTGCTCATCTCCAACGGCTTCCAGTATCTCCTGTCGGGCAAGTACTGGATCAGCTTCTACCCCGGAGCGGCGCTGCTGCTCACGATCGTGGCCATCAACCTGGTGGCCGACCAGCTGCGCGACATCCTGAACCCGAGGCTCAAGAAGTGAGCGCGCTGCTGGAAGTCGAAGGGCTGCGCACGCACTTCTTCACGAAAGCGGGTGTCGTGAAAGCCGTGGACGACGTGAGCTTCCGGGTCGAGCGCGGACGCATCCTCGGGCTCGTGGGCGAGTCGGGCTCGGGCAAGTCGATGACGGGCTACTCGATCCTCGGCCTCGTGGACGAGCCGGGACGCATCGTCGAGGGGCGCATCGCGCTCAACGGTTCGGACCTCACGCGCCTGGACGCCGCCGCGTGGCGCAAGCTGCGCGGCAATCGCATCGCCATGATCTTCCAGGACCCGATGATGACGCTCAATCCGGTCCTGCGCATCGACACGCAGATGGTGGAGGCGGTGCTGGCCCACCACGCCGTGTCGCGGCAGGCGGCCCTCGAGCGCTGCCGCGCAGCGCTCGCGCGCGTCGGCATTCCTTCGCCCGACGAGCGGCTGCGCGCCTATCCCCACCATTTCTCCGGCGGCATGCGCCAGCGCGTGGCCATCGCGATCGCGCTGCTCAACAATCCCGACCTGATCATCGCCGACGAGCCGACCACGGCGCTCGACGTCACCATCCAGGGCCAGATCCTCTCCGAGGTGCAGAAGCTCTGCCGCGAGACCGGCGCGGGACTCATCTGGATCAGCCACGACCTCGCGGTGATCTCGGGGCTCGCCGACGAGGTCTGCGTGATGTACGCCGGCCGCATCGTCGAATCCGGCACGGTGGCGGAGATCCTCGAGAATCCGATGCATCCGTACACGCGCGGCTTGCTGGATTCGGTCCCCAGCCGCAACACGCCGGGCCGGCCGCTCTCCCAGATTCCCGGCATGACGCCGTCGCTGCTCAAGCTGGGCGCGGCGTGCGCCTTCCGCGAGCGTTGCCCGCGCGCGATCGACCCGTGCGCAGCGGCACCCGCCGTGCGCGACGTCGCCGCGGGCCGCACGCTGCGTTGCGTGAATCCCGTGGCATGAACGCCGTCGCCGCCCCGCTGCTGGAGCTCCGCGCCATCTCCAAGCGCTTCGAGCGCAAGCTCGACCTCGCCGGTCGCGTGGCGCGGAAGCTCGGTGCGCGGATGTCCGACGAGACGGTGCACGCGCTGGACCACGTCGACCTCGCGATCCGCGAGCGCGAGGTGGTCGGGCTCGTGGGCGAGTCGGGTTGCGGCAAGTCCACGCTGGGGCGCATCGTGGCGCGCCTGCTCGCGCCCAGCGAGGGCGAGCGTCTCTGGAAGGGGCGGCCGTACAAGGAATTCGATGCCGAGCGCGAGCGAGGCGAGCGCCTCGCGGTACAGATGATCTTCCAGGACCCGTACGCGTCGCTCAATCCGCGCATGCGCATCGTCGACGTCGTGGGCGAGGCGCCGGTGGTGCACGGCATCGTCGGGAGCGGTGAGCGCGAGGATTACGTCGCCCAGCTGCTGCAGCGCGTGGGGATGGACGCGACGCTCATGCGCCGCTTTCCCCACCAGTTCTCCGGCGGACAGCGCAGCCGCATCGGCATCGCGCGCGCGCTGGCGGTGAAGCCGCGTTTTTTGGTGTGCGACGAGGCGGTCGCCGCACTCGACGTCTCGATCCAGGCGCAGGTGCTGAACCTCTTCATCCGCCTTCGAGAGGAGCTGGCGCTCACCTATCTCTTCATCAGCCACGACCTCGGCGTGATCCGGCACGTATCGGACCGCGTGGTCGTGATGTACCTCGGCCGCGTCGTCGAGTCCGCGCCCACGGCCGAGCTCTATGCGCGCGCCAACCACCCGTACACGGTCGCCCTGATGGCGGAGGTGCCGCGCGTCGATGCCCGCCGCCGCCAGTACGTCCCGATCCAGGGCGAGATTCCGTCGCCGCTGGCGCCTCCGTCCGGCTGCCATTTCCATCCCCGGTGCCCCAGGGCGTTCGGCCGCTGCCGCGAGGAAGCGCCGCGCCTGAAGGAAATCGCGCCGGGCCACGTTTCCGCCTGCCACCTCAACGATCCGGTCTAACGCATGAACGAAGCCTTCGAAATCATCACGCCGCGCAGCGGCCATTCACCCCTGGTGCTGGACTCGCCCCACAGCGGTAGCGTCTATCCGGACGACTTCCGTCCCGCCGTGGGTGTCGACCTCCTGCGCCAGGCCGAGGACAGCTACGTGGACGAGCTCTATGGCTCGGGCCCCGACGTGGGCGCGATGCTCATCGCCGCGCGCTTCCCGCGCAGCTACATCGACGCCAACCGCTCGCTCCTCGACATCGACGCGTCGCTGCTGGACGCTCCATGGCCCGGGCCCGCCGTGCCGAGCGCCAAGACGCAGAAGGGCATCGGTCTCATCTGGCGGGTGCTGGACTCCGGCGAGTCGATCTACTCGCGCAAGCTGAGCGTGGAGGAGGTGAAGCAGCGCATCGTGCGCTACCACCAGCCCTACCAGCGCGCCGTGAAGAAAGCGCTCGACGAGGTGCACGAGCACTTCGGCGCCGTGTGGCACCTCAACCTACATTCGATGCCGGCGGTGAGCGGCCGCATCTCGGAGGAAGGGCCCGGCAAGTCCCGCGCCGACTTCGTGCTCGGCGATCGCGACGGCAGCACCTGCGAGCCGGAGTTCACCGCGCGCGTGGCCGAGATCCTGCGCGGCATGGGTTACCACGTAAAGGTCAACGACCCGTACAAGGGCGTGGAGCTGGTGCGCGCGTTCTCGGACCCGAAGGCCCAGCGCCACAGCCTGCAGGTGGAGGTGAACCGCAAGCTCTACATGGACGAGAAGACGCGCGCCCGCACGGCGGGGTTCGAGACCCTGAAGCGCAACCTCGACAAGCTGCTGCAGGAGGTTGCCGCGTACGCCAACAAGCGTTGCGCCGAAGTGGTGGGAGAGCATCATCATCACCACGACCATGGCCACGACCACCACCACGGTCACGGCAACGGGCACCGCCATCACGACCACGACCACGATCACGATCACGATCACCCCGGCCACGACCACTCCCACAAGCACTGACTCCCATGCCCATCGCCGTAGAGCTCCAGGCTCCCGACATCCAGCCGCACCGCGCCTCCAACACCGGCACCGAATACGTCCACACGTTCGACAGCGGCAAGCCCGGCCCGCACGTCCTCGTGAATGCCCTCACGCACGGCAACGAGATCTGCGGCGCCATCGTCGTCGACCGCCTGCTGCGCCAGAAGCTGAGGCCCGTGCGCGGCAAGCTCACGCTCGCGTTCGCAAACCTCGCTGCATTCGCGAAGTTCGAGGCGGCCAATCCCTACGCCTCGCGTTTCGTGGACGAGGATTTCAACCGCGTGTGGACGCCCGCGACCCTCGACGGCCCGCGCGACAGCGTGGAGCTGCGCCGCGCGCGCGCGCTGCGGCCCTTCGTTGAGGCGGCGGATTTCCTGCTCGACATCCACTCGATGCTCGAGCCCAGCCCACCGGTGATGATCTGCGGTCCGCTCGACAAGGGCATCCGCTTCGCCTTCGAAGTGGGCATCCCCGAGAACATCGTGAGCGACACCGGCCACTCCAACGGCACGCGCATGCGCGACTTCGGCGGCTTCGGCGACCCGTCGAGCCCGAAGAATGCGCTGCTGGTGGAGTGCGGCCAGCATTGGGAGCGCAACGCCGAGCGCGTGGCCTGGCAGACGACGTGGCGGTTCCTGAAGGTCGTGGGGGCGGTCGATGCGGCCCAGGCCGACCGCGAGATCGAGAAACCGGTCCCGGCGCAGCGCCTCATCCGCGTGACCGAGGCCGTGATCGCCAACTCGCCGGCGTTCCGCTTCGCCAAGCCGTTCACGGGCCTCGAGGTGATCCCGCGGCGCGGCGACGTGATCGCGTACGACGGCGAAGAGCCGGTGCGCGCGCCCTACGACAACTGCGTGCTGGTGATGCCGGTGCCCAACAACGTGAAGACGGGCCTCACGGCAGTGCGCCTGGGCCGGCTGGAGACGCTGCCCCGCTGACGATCAGCCGGCGACGTCCTCGCCCTTGCTGGAGGGACGGATGCCGAGCTGCTTGAGCTTGCGGTAGAGGTGGGTGCGCTCGAGGCCGACGCGGTCGGCCACGCGCGACATGTTGCCCTCCTCGCGCCGGATGTGGTGCAGGAAGTACTGCTTCTCGAACTGCTCGCGCGCATCGCGCAACGGCAGGTCGAGCGAGACGCCGACCTCGGTCGTCGCTTGCTCGCGCGGCCCGAGGTTGAACTCGCGCGCCACGCGGTTCACGTCCTCGCCGGTGATGTCGTTGGCGAGCGCCGTGAGCGCGAGCGTCTTCACGACGTTCTGCAGCACCGGCAGGTTGCCCGGCCAGTCGAGGTTGCGCATCACGTTGAGGGCGCCCACCGTGAGCGTGCGCAACGGCACCTCGTTCGCGTCCACGAGCTGCGTGAGCAGCGTCGCCGCGATGTCGGGGATGTCCTCGGGGTGGTCCGACAACGCGGGCACCCGGATCGTGAGCCCGGAGAGCTGGTTGTAGAGCTGCGCGTCGAAGCGCCCATCCTCCACCATCGCCGGCAGCGGCCCGGTGGCGGCGCACACCAGGCGCACGTTGAATTTCTCGACCTTGCCGAGCAGTTGCGCGAGGCCCTTCTGCTCGGGCTTTCCGAGCAGCGCGATCTCGGACAGGAAGAGAGTGCCGTCGCGCGCCTCGTTGAGCGGCTCGAACGGGTTGCTCGCGAGCCACTCGGTATCCTCGGGCGCGATCCACGGCGTGTTGGCGAGGTGCAGGTGGCGTGCGCACAGCTCGAAGCCGCAGCCGGGCTCGCCGGTGAGCAGCACGGGCGTGCGCAGGCGGCTCACCTGCTCGAGGCGCTGGCGCAACTCCTGGATCACGCGGGCGCGCCCCAGGTTGACGAGCGCCAGCCCGGTCTTGGGCAGCGCCTTGCCGCCCGCGAGCGCCTTGCCGACGGTGGCCAGCAGCTTGGGCAGGCTGATGGGCTTCTCGAGGAAGTCGAAGGCGCCGATGCGCGTCGCCTCGACCGCGGAATCGATGGTCCCGTGGCCGGACATCATCACCACGGGCATGGTGAGCAGCCCCGAGCCTGCCCATTCCTTGAGCAGCGTGATGCCGTCGGTATCGGGCATCCAGATGTCGAGCAGCACGAGGTCCGGCCGCATCTCCTTGCGGGCCGAGCGCGCCGTCTGCGCGTTCTCCGCGAGGCGCACGCCGTAACCCTCGTCGCGCAGGATCTCGAAGAGGAGTTCGCGGATGCCGACTTCGTCGTCGACGACGAGGATCTGGTTCGCGGGCATTCGGTTCGGTTAGGCGGCGGCCTTGGAGGGCGACGGGAGGACGATGCTCACGGTGGCGCCGTGGGGCTTCACATTCTCCACCAGGATGCGCCCGTGGTGCTCGTCCACGATCTTCTTGACGATGGCGAGGCCGAGGCCGGTTCCCTTGGGCTTGGTGGTCACGTACGGCTCGAAGATGCGGCCCATCACGCCCTCGGCGATGCCGGTGCCGTTGTCGCGCACGGTGAGCAGCACGCCGCCCGTGCCCTGGCTGGTGGAGACCAGGATCTTCGGGCCCTCGATCCCGCTCAACGCGTCGATGGCGTTCTGGAAGAGGTTGTGCAGCACCTGGCGCAGCATCGCGGGATCCGCGTAGATCTGCGGCAGGTCCTCCGAAAGGCGGGCCTCGATCGAGACGCCCATCGCCTCGTACAGGAACAGGACCTCGCGCACGAGGTCGTTCAGCGTGAGCGCGCGGGCATTCATCCGCGAAGCGTGGGCGTACTGCGTGAAGTCGTCGACCATGCCCTTCAGCGCCGACACGTGGTTCACGATCGTTCCCGTGGCGCGCGTGAGCATCTCGGCCTCGCTCTCGGGCAGCTTGTCCTTGAGCTTGTGCTGCAGGCGCTCGGCGGAGAGCTGGATCGGCGTGAGCGGGTTCTTGATCTCGTGCGCGAGGCGGCGCGCCACCTCGCCCCAGGCGGCGTCGCGCTGCGCCTGGATGAGGTGGGTGATGTCGTCGAACACCACCACGTAGCCGTTCTCGCCGTGCTGTCCCAGGCGCGTGCCGCGCATGAGCAGCGTGCGCGGGCCGTCGGCGCGGCGGTACTCGATTTGCTCTTCCCACTGGCGCATGCCCGAGGAGGCGAAGTGGCGCAGCGCGATCTCCGCGAAGGGCGCGACCGCCTGCACGTGCCGCGGCCAGTCGGAGAGCTTGAGGCCGTGGAAGGATCCGGCGGGCACGCCGAGGATGTCGTTCGCCGCGCCGTTCATCGTCTTCACGTACATGCGCTCGTCGAACGTGAGCACGCCCGAGGTGAGCTTGGAGAGGATGCTCTCGAGGTAGGTCTTGGAGTTCTCCAGCATCTGCTGGTTGCGCTCCATCGCCTCGGTGGCGTCGGCGATCTGCCGAGTCATCGTGTTGAACGACTGCGTGAGGACGCCGAACTCGTCGCGGCTCTTCACCGGGTTGAGCTTGGAGTAGTCGCCCTTGGCGATCGCGCGCGTGGCCTCGGCGAGCGCGGAGAGCGGCGCCGAGAGCCTCTCGGACAGCACGAAGGCGAGCGCCAGCGCCGAGAAGAGCGTGAGCAGCATCGCCAGCGTGAGCGTGAGGCCGAAGATGTTCTTCAGGCCGGCTCGGGCGAAGACCAGCTCCTGGTAGTCCTTGTAGCCGGCCTCGACCAGCCTCGCGTCTCGCGCGATGGCGGCCGGCACGCGCTGGAGCACCTGCAGCACGCGGATGTCGTCGGCGATGGTGAGCACGTTCACCGGCACGATGACGCGCAGGTAGAGGCCGCGCTGGGGAATGTCCTCGATGAGGCCCACGGGCTGTTGCGTGCGCACCTGGCGAAGCAGGTTGGGACCCGGGAGATCGGGAAGCAGCGCCACGGGCTCCACGCCCGCCTGCGCGATCACGCGCCCGCGCGAGGTGAGGAGCGTGGCTTCCTCGACCGAGAGCTGCTCGCGCAGCCGGTTGAGGGTCGCCGCCTCGACGGCCTGGGAGGTGGCGAGCGCCTGCGCCATCGTCTGGGCCTTGTCGCCCAGCTCCTTGAGCGAGTTGTTCATCGCGCCCTGCGCGAGGTTGATGCCGCCCTTCAGCGACTCGTCCACGCGAACGTCGAACCACGACTCGATGGAGCGCTGCAGGAACTGGAACGAGATCGCGTACACCATGCCGCCCGGGATGAGCGCCATCAGCGCGAACACCACCATGAGGCGCAGCGTGAGCTTGGAGCCGAAGACGCGTTCGCGCAGCTTCCGGCGAAGCGTCAGCAGCTGGTAGCCGATGAGGGCCATGAGGCCCAGTGCCAGGCCGCCGCTCACGCCGAGCAGCAGGTCCAGGTTCTGCGCGAAGGCGGTGGTGTTCGCCGAAGCCTCCGACATCAGGTACACCAGCGCCGCGCCGGCGACCACGCAGAGGAAAATCAGCGGCTTCATGGGGTCATCGTCCAGCGATGCCAATCTGAAGCGAGCGTCCAGTCACGCGATGCGATCGCGTTCAGCTGGAACGGCTTTGGCAGCTGGGCGGTATCGAGGCGCATGCGCAATGACGCCTGATAGACCTGGTCCTTTTTGAGCGCGCCCTTGTCGGCAACATGCCACCCGCGCAGGCGCGATAGGACGCGGGTGACTTCTTCGAATCGGGTGAAGTTCTGGTACTGGTTGCCGAGCGTGAGCCGGTATTGGCGCAGCAGCGGCGTGTAGCTGATCTTGTAGACCTGCGTCTGGACGACCGGCTTCTCGTCGAACCAGTACCAGCGCGGCCGGGCGAGCTCGAACTCGACCACGAAGTAGAGCGGCACGCCGCGGTTCACCGCTTCCTCGAGGCGCTGGCTGAACTGCATGTCGAACACGGCCTCGAGGTTCCAGCCGTCGTCGGCGGGCTCTACCGACGCCGACTGGATCGCAATGCCTTCCGCGTGCGCCGCAGGCACGAGCACCAGCGCGAACGAGGCGAACGCCATCGCGCGCAAGGGCGCGAGCGGGATCGCGGCGAGAAGCCGGCGGAGCGTGATGAAGAGCGTCGCGAGAGTCATCGTATAGGCCAGCGTCACGAACCCGGCCCGCGGGGAAAGTGTGGCATCCGCGAGACAGGTGAGGCTACGAAAGTCAATTTACCACTAATCTCAAGGACTTGCCAGCGCTTCAGCCGTTGCGCCGAAAGTGGCTTTTCTCATTAAATCAATGACTTGCCGAAATACTCAATTTCGCGTGCTGGCAATTCCCAGGCGGCTTCCCCGTATAAAGTCGGCCGCACCCATCTTACGGCCCCCCGCTCGCTGCAGGATCCGCAGCCGCAGGGCCCCCTTTCCGCACGCAACGACCAGTTGATCGCCCGCAGCCTGGAGGATGGTTCCGGGCGCGGCCGGGGTCTCCGCCACAAGCTCGCACTCCCATACCTTCACCGTCTCGTCGCCCACCATCGCCTCGGCACCCGGAGCGGGATTGAAGGCCCGCACCTGCCGATCGATCTCCACCGCATCCCGCGCCCAGTCGATGCGCGCCTCGGACTTGGCGACCTTCGACGCGTAGGTCGCGCGGGATTCGTCCTGGGGCTGCGGCTTCCAGGAATCCGGGGCTCGTAGCGCCTCGACGATCGCATCCG
>Ga0068858_100003685_pt1 | contig 15179 bp, 13 predicted proteins | sample KBSSwiS12_FD_66589 | JGI IMG/M metagenome (GOLD analysis project Ga0068858, IMG submission 66589) | Switchgrass rhizosphere microbial communities from Kellogg Biological Station, Michigan, USA - KBS Switchgrass S1-2 | ecosystem: Host-associated > Plants > Roots > Rhizosphere > Soil ... | reverse complement strand
TGCTATTGATATTCTCGCGCACGGTCCTCAGGGCCGCAACTGCAAAAGAAGTGCCTCGGGAAGATAGAGCAATAATAGGACGTTCGACGTCAACTGACAGTCTGGCGTCCGTTTTCGACGTCCCGATCGGACCTCGTCAGAGCCTCCCAGTCCAGGCGCCGATCGCCGCATTACCGCCGCCGTATGAATGCAGGATGGCGAGCGCATCTGCCGCCCGTGGTTCGGTGCGAATCGCGACCAGCACGCCGCCTCGGCCGGTCAACACCTCGAAAATGCGTCCGTCGTGGGACTGGAACCCCACTTTGCGCATGCTGGCAGCCAGCCCGAAACGCGTCAGATCGCTGTCTGGCCCCTGCAGGGCCTCGACCATAGGGCCGTGCACCAGCGCTGTGCCGACTGCGGCAAGCTCCAGGCGAGCGCCGCTGGCGCCGAGCGACTGCTGGATCAGCGTCGCGACGTCAGGAGCGTCTTTCGCGATGATCGTCAGCGACTCGGGAGGAAAACCTGCCTGCTGGAGGGCCTGCACGCCTTTCTGAGCCCATGCGACATCCTGGAAGACAGCAACCGTGAAGCGAGCGGTGTCGACTGCGATCATGGGCGTGTAATGTATCACGGCATGAAATTCACAATTTGCAATTTACAATTCACAAAGCGACGCGAACGACAGTCAGACGAATGTGCCGTTACGCGTTTTGTAAGTTGTGAATCGTAAATCGTGAATTGCGATGTTGCCGTCGTGGGCGCTGGGCCCGCCGGCGCGTGGACGGCGCATCTACTGGCAGAGCGGGGCGCGCGCGTCCTGCTGGTCGACCCGTCACATCCGCGTGAAAAGCCATGCGGCGGCGGGATCACCGGCCGCGCGCTACATCTCCTCACCGGCGCTGTGGCCGCAGGACGTCTGCCGGCCGTCGCTATCCGATCCGCAAAGTTCACGTCGTCTTCATCGACGCGCTCGGCCGACGTCCCGCTCCGAGACGGCGCGCTGTGGGTCGCCAGCCGCGCCGACTTCGACGGCCTGCTGTTCGATGCAGCAGTCCGGTCGGGGGCGCGCGCGATCGCCGCGCGCGTCACCAACGTGCGATCGGTCCATGGCGGATTCGAGATCGACACGAGCGCCGGCCCGTGCCGCGCGGCCTGGCTGGTCGGCGCCGACGGCGCGAACAGTCTGGTCCGCCGCCGCCTCGGGACGCCGTTCCGCCGCGATCAACTGTCGATCGCCACGGGGTTCTTCGCGCACGGCGTGACCAGCGACGAGATCGTGATCGAGCTCGTCGCCGATCCTCCGGGCTACCTGTGGTCGTTTCCGCGCCCCGGGCACCTCGCGATCGGGATCTGCGCGCAGGCGGATGCGGGAGTCACCGCGGCACATCTCCGCAGCGCGGCCGCGGGGTGGATGGCACGAACCGGGATTGCCGGCGGTGCGCGGCTGGAGCCGTACTCGTGGCCCATCCCGTCTCTACCGCCAGCCGATCTCGAGTCGCTGCAACCTGCCGGCCCTGGATGGGTGCTCGTCGGCGACGCCGCGGGCCTCGTCGATCCGATTACGCGGGAAGGAATCTATTTCGCGCTGGCGTCCGCGGCGTGGGCCGCAGACGCGATAGCGTCTGGCGTCAGCGACTCGTGGCGACACTACGCGACGCGCGTTCGCGAAGAGATTGGCGGCGAGCTCGCCCGCGCCGCCCGTCTGAAACATCGATTCTTCCGTCCCCACTTCACCCGCCTGATGATCGATGCGCTGAGACATAGCGCGTCAGTACGCGAAGTGATGGCGGATCTGGTGTCGGGACACCAGGGCTACTCGGGCCTGAAGTGGCGGCTGGCGAAGACGCTTCAGGTGGGGATGGCGTCGCGGTTGTTGCTCAGCGCAGCAGGCCGGGGCAGGTAACGCTGCCGCCGAGCACGCTGTTTTCAAGGTTCTGCCGGTTCGGCACCCGTAGGGATCTGGATGCGGCCCGCCCTTTGGAAAGGTGGTACACTGGCGCGAGCGTTCCCGTACAGAAGGAGTACCACATGAATCTCGGGTTACCCGAGCTGCTCGTCATCCTGTTCATCGTTATCCTGATCTTCGGCGCCAACAAACTGCCACAGCTTGGCAAGGGCGTGGGCAGCGCGATCAAGAACTTCAAGGAAGGCATGAAGGACGGCGAAGCGAATCCGAAGTCATAGGATCACGCGCGAGTCCCCCATCCGCCGAGTGACCCGCTCCCGATCGAGGTACTCGAGCAACGGGATCGCAAACTTGCGGGTCACACCGAACCGCTCCTTGAACGCCGGCACGTCGATCCTGGCATCGCCACCCGCCGCCGGTTTCATCGCCGCCACGTCGAGCTTCAATCGCTTCAGCGCGTCCTCGTGGAACAACAAGCTGTCGAGCTTCACCAGGATCTTCTGTCGCTGCAGCAACCGCAGCACCTGATCGACGATCGCGGCCGACGCTCCGCTGGCCGCGACCAGGGCGGCGGCGTCAGGCGGCGTGAGCGCGGCCTCACGGAGCACACGTGCGACGGTTTCACGCGCCCGCTCGACCTCGGCGGGCAGCTGCACGTGGTGTGACGCCAGGGCCAGACGATCGCGCCCGACGATCGTTCGCGATGCCACGAGCTCCTCGATCGCCCGCTCGAAAATCGATGGATGGCCACGGCCGGACAGCCGCACCCGAGCCTCTTCGCGTGCAAGCCCTTCGGAAAGTGGATCGCCGCGGTGATGGCGCATCAGGGCGGCGACGATCTCCGCCTTGAGTCGCTCGAACCTCTGCGGGGCGACCAGATGCTGGCCGATTTCGATCGCGGCTCCCCGCCCCACCATCGTGTTCACGCAGGCCGCGACACGTCCCGGTTCGACGCCAACCCGCGACACGAGCTGTGTCACGGGCATGCCCGAGAGGCCGGCATCCTCCACCATCAGCGCCGCCGCTCGAGCCTCCGCCCCCTCGCGGTCCGGATCGATCGCCTCGACGTCGAGTCGCCGGCAGCGTTCCACCGCCGCGTCGGTGCGAATCGGAATCCGCGGCGGCCGCGGATCGAGGATGTACCCCCCGGCTATGGTGCGCGGCGGCGAGTAGCTGCGAACGATGAAGCGGTCGCCGCGCACGAGTACCGACGGAGTTTCGAAACGTAAGCGCACGTACGCCCGCATGCCCGGGCCCAGTGTCGGCGCCGCGCGCGGTTCCGCGTCGTCGCGCCGCGGCGGGCCGATGATCGATATTCGCGCCGGCACCTCCGCGGTCCCCTGATGCAATCGCACGCGAGCGGCATGCCTGATCGGCTTCGCATCCGGCAGCACTTCGAGGACCGCGTCGGCGAGGCGCGTCTGCTCCGCCGTATCGTCGTCGACAAGCGTCTCGCCCCGGTGGACCTCCTGGACTTCGACCCCGCTCAGGTTCACCGCCGCGCGTTGACCGGCCAGCGCTTCTTCGCAGCTCGCACCGTGGACCTGGATCCCGCGCACCCTCACGCGCCGATCGCCCGGCGCCAGCAGCAGCTCCGCGTCCGGTCTGAGACGGCCGGCGACGAGCGTGCCGGTCACGACAGTCCCGAAGCCTTTCATCGAAAACACGCGGTCGATCGGGAGTCGCGTTGCGCCGGCCGACGATCGTCCGGGCACCGACGACGCCACCGCGGCCAGCGCTGCGCACAGCTCGTCGAGGCCCTGCCCGGTCCGGGCCGACACCGGCACGACCGGCGCCTCCGCGAGAAACGATCGGGCGACGAGCTCGCGCACTTCGAGACGCACCACGTCCAGCGTCTCGGCATCCACGAGATCGGATTTGGTCAGTGCGACGATTCCGCGCGGCAGCCGCAGGAGACGGCAGATGTCGAAGTGCTCCCGGGTTTGCGGCATCACCGATTCGTCGGCGGCCACGACCAGCAGAACCAGATCCACTCCGCCGACGCCGGCGAGCATGTTCTTCACGAACCGCTCGTGGCCGGGCACATCGACGAACGCGAGGTTGATGTCGTTGATGATGCGGTGGGCGAAGCCGAGGTCGATGGTGATGCCGCGCGCTTTCTCTTCCTTAAGCCGATCGGGGTCTGTGCCGGTCAGCGCATGCACCAGCGCACTCTTCCCATGGTCGATATGTCCCGCCGTCCCGACGACAACAGACTTCACTTTTGCCTTTTGCCTTTTGCCTTCTGCCTTTCATGACGGCCGGGGCGCTGCTTCCGTCTGACCTGGGTCTTCGGCCTGGCGCTGCTGCGCCGGGCCCCCCGCGCTCCGGCCCGCACGCGTTCCAGAATCTCGACCAGGCCGAGGTCGATCTGCCGGACCTCCATGTTGACGCGGATGACCTGGACCCTGACCTTGTCGCCGAGACGATAGACCTTCTGTGTGTTCTCGCCGCGCAGCAGGTGCGCCCCCTCGAGAAACCGGTAGTAGTCGTCGGCCATTGTCGACACGTGCACGAGCCCCTCGACGTAGTGCTCGATGAGCTGCACGAACAGACCGAACGCGGCGACACCGGTGACGTAGCCTTCGAACTCGTCGCCGACCTTGTCGGCCATGAACTTCACTTTCTTCCACTGCAATACCTCGCGCTCTGCGTCGTCGGCGCGGCGCTCCATCTCAGAGGTGTGGCGCGCCATCTCGGGCAGCTCCTCGATCCACTCGTCGCGTGTGTCGTCGCTCAACTCGCCGTGGCGGACGCTGCGCAAGGCGCGATGAACGACCAGGTCGGGGTAGCGCCGGATGGGCGAAGTGAAGTGCGTGTAGCTGTCGGCCGCCAGCCCGAAGTGCCCGAGATTCTCCGGCGCGTAGCGGGCCTTCTGCATCGTGCGGAGCATCAGAAACGCGATCGGCTTTTCCTCCGGCTTGCCGTGAATCCGCCCGAGCAGCTTCTGGAAGTGCTTCGGCGTCACGGCGGTGAGCGCCGCGCCCAGGCTGTAACCGAATCCCGAGATGAACTCTTCGAACTTCTCGACCTTCAGGATGTCCGGCTCTTCATGCACGCGATAGAGCGACGGCGCTCCCTGCGCCTCGAGGAACGAGGCGACCGTCTCGTTGGCGAGGAGCATGAACTCCTCGATCAGGCGATGCGCGACGTTGCGTTCGAGCGCGATGATCGCCTCGATGACGCCTCCCTCGTCGATGATGACCTCGGCCTCGTGCAAGTCGAAGTCGATCGACCCGCGGCGGCGCCGTGCGTCGTTGAGAATCTGAAACAGCTCGCGCATGAGCTCGAACATCGGCACCAGCTCGGCGTACCGCTTCATCAGCTCCGCATCGCGGTCGGTCAGGATGCCGTTGACCGCGGTGTAGGTCATCCGCTCGTTGCTGTTGATCACGCCGTCATGAAATTCGTGACGGACGACGCGGCCGTGGCGATCGATTTCCATCAGGCACGACTGCACGAGCCGATCGACGTGGGGGTTCAGGCTGCAGAGCCCGGTCGCGAGCTCCGACGGGAACATGTGGACAGCCCGCTCCGGGAAATACACCGATGTCGCGCGGTCGTAGGCGTCGCGGTCGAGAGCGCTCCCGTCGCGCACGTAATGCGACACGTCGGCGATGTGCACGCCGAGCCAGTAGTGCCCGTTGTTCAGCCGCTCGATGGTAATCGCATCGTCGAAATCGCGGGCATGCTCCCCATCGATCGTGACGGTCGGGACCCCGCGAAAGTCTGTACGGCCACGAATGTCGCGCTCGGACACCACGGTCCCGAGGCGCACGGCCTCAGCCACGGCGTCTTCTGAATGCGTGTCGGGAATCCCGTACTTGCGGATGATGATCTCGGTGTCCACGCCTGGCGCGTCGATGTCGCCGAGCACCTCGGCCACGCGGCCGATCGCGCCACGCGTGCTGGTCGGCCACCGGGTCAGTTCTACCGTCACCATCTGGCCCGGCGACGCGCCGCTTTCCTGTCCAGGCGGAATGAAGATATTCATCAGGACCCGGCGATCGAACGGCGTGACGTAGCCCACGCCACTGTCATCGCGGTCGTAACGGCCGACGATGCTCTCGTTGGCGCGCTCGAGGACGCGGATGATGCGGCCTTCCGCGCGGCCGCCGTCCTTGATGCGCTCGATCCTGACGACCACGCGATCGCCTTGCATCGCCTCGTTGAGATGAGTGCCGGCGATGTAAATGTCGCCGCCGACCGGTTCGAGCGGACGCTCCGGCGTGACGAAACCGTAGCCGGCGGGATGCGCCTGAAGCCGGCCGACGTAGAGATCCATTTTTTCCGGCAGGCCGAATCGGTGGCCGCGAATCTGGATGAGGTCGCCCGAGGCAACCAGCGAGGTCATGTGTCGTTTGAACGACGCGCGCTCTTCGCGCGGAACTTTGAGAATCTGGAGCAGTTCGCGCATGCTGGCCGGGTGATGCACCTGTTCGCGCATGAGCGTGACTATCTGGTCGCGTGAATACATTGGACTCAGGGTAAGGCTAGCAGAATCAATCGAGACGGTGCGCTAGCCGATGAGCACGATCTGAAGGTCCCCGACGTTCGTGTCGGTCGGACCGGTGATGATGAGATCGCCGAGCGCGGCAAAGAACGCATGGGCGTCGTTGTTGGAGAGAAACCACTCGGGGCCGTGAAGACCCGCCGCCCTGGCACGGTCCAGCGTCGACGAATCGGCCCACGCGCCCGCCGCGGTCGTCGGGCCGTCGATGCCATCGGTACCCACGCTCGCGACAACGATCGGCATCCCGAGAGCCGCGAGCGGTGCGGCAGCGGCCAGGGCAAATTCCTGATTCCGGCCGCCGGTCCCGCGACCCGTGACGTGCACCGTCGTCTCACCGCTCGAGATGATACAGGCAGGGCGCCGCAGGTCAGCGGCCCGCGCGATGGCGGCGTGCAGATGGGACACCGCCGCGATGCGGGCCTCGCCGACGACGGGCTCGTCGAGGCGAAGGACCGTGTACCCGCGAGACTCGGCGTCGAGCGCCGCACCGTCCATCGCGTCGCGGCGCCCCCCGATCACTCTCGCCGCCGCGCGGGCCAGGCGCGAGTCGCCCGGCTTTGGCGTTTCGGCGATGTCGCCCCGCGCGCCTGCCTGCAACCGTGCGACGACTGACGCCGGATACGCGTCCAGGCCTCCGAATCGCCTCAGGACCGCTACCGCGTCGTCGAACGTGCTCGCGTCGGGGACTGTAGGACCCGACGCGATGACGCTCAAGTCGTCGCCGACAACGTCGGAGATCGCCAGGGTCAACGACGGACGCGAGGTCGCCGCCGCGAGCCAGCCGCCCTTCAGCGCCGAGATGTGCTTGCGGACTGTGTTCAAGGCGTGAATGTCTGCGCCGGCCTTCAACAATCGATCGGTTGTGCGGCGCTTGTCTTCGAGCGCGATCCCCGGCGCGGGCACGGCCATGATCGCCGAGCCACCGCCGGAGAGCAGCACCAGGAGCGATTCATCGGCGGCCACTGACGCGGCGAGGGCGAGCGCTCGCTGTCCGGCGCGCTCGCTTTCGGCGGTAGGAACCGGATGGCTCCCTCGAACCGCCTCAAAGGATGTCGGCACGCGGCCCTCGACGTGGCTGACGACGAGCCCGCCGCGGATCACGCCGCCCAGCACGTGCACCGCGGCAGTGGCCATGGCGTTCGCCGCTTTGCCGGCCGACAGCACACGCAGCGCACCCACCGGCCGCGAGTCCGGCGTCGACAACGCGCGGCCCAGCAACGTGCCGGCGCTGACGCTGTGGATGCCAGCACGCAACATCGCGTGCGCGTCGGCACGAAGGCTATCGAGAATCGCTGTCAGTGGGTTTGTTTGGGTTCGGACCAGGCTGAAAGGCCGGTGACGACGTCGAACTGCTTGAGGAGGGAACTTACGAGCTCGTCAGCATTGTCTTTGGAACACAACTGCTCCAGCTGTCCCATGATGCGCGTGAGCGCGGCTTCAACCCCCGTGATGGCGCTCTCTGAATAGTAGGGTCGCTGTCGTTGGAGACATTGCTTGTGCTTGAGAAATTCCTGTCGGTAGAACTCGGTGAGCGGATGCTGCGCGCTGGTCGGCCTCGAATCAGTCACGAATCGTGGCATGCGGGTCCTCGCGATTGGTATCGGTTGGCGTGTCTTCCAGTGTAAGGCGGTCGCAAAATCAGTGTCAAGGACTTGTAAGGTCGTCGCTACTGCTTCCACGCGGCAACCAACCCTCCGACGCAACCGACCAGCATGCCGCCCAGCACCACGCCGAGGCAGAGGCCCGGCGGCAGGAACCGGATTGACGCGAGGTCGACGGTCGAGGCCAGCGGCACCAGGTACCGCGCGCGAATCGCAAAGTATCCTGCGAGCAGGCCCACCAGGGCCAGCACCGCGCCCGCGCCGCCCTGCAGCACACCTTCCATGACGAACGGCCCACGGATGTAGACCTGCGGTGCGCCGACGAGCTGCATAATGTCGAGTTCGTCTCTTCGCGAATACAACGCCAGGCGAACGACGTTGGCGACGGTGAGGGCCGCGGCAATCACCAGGATGGATCCGAGGGCGAGCCCCACGCCGCGAATCACGCTGATCACGCCCTGCAAGCGCTCCATCCACTGCCAGTCATAGCGCACGTCCGAGACGCCGGCCATCTGCCGCAGATTGTCGGCGAGGGCCTGCAGCGAGCTTCTGGAGTCGGGGCCCGTCATGACGCGCACCTCGTACGACGCCGGAAGAGGGCTCTCGCCGGCGCCGTCGATCGCCGCGCTGAGATCGGCGAACGTCTGCTTGAACCGCTTCAGCGCCTCGTCCTTCGCCACGTAGTCCCGGGAGATCACCACGGGCGCCGCGGCGAGCACCCCTTCGATCGCGCGACGGTCCTCCGCCGTCGCATCGTCGTTGAGATATACGGACAGCTCTGCGGCGCTGGTCCAGGCCGCGCTGAGTCGCTGGAGATTGGACGTCACGAGCAGGAAGCCGCCGAGAACGAACAGCGCGAGTGCGATCGTGATCGTCGACAGGAGGCCCGACTGGCGCCCGCGCCAGATGCTCGCCACCGCCTCGTCGATCGCGTAACGAAGTGCGTGCATGGTACGGGCTAGCCACCCTCGACGAGGTGTCCGTGGTCGAGCGTGATGGCGCGGCGGCCGACGCGCTGGATCAACTCCCGATCGTGGGTCGCGACGACGACGGTGGTCCCGCGCGCGTTGACTTCGCGGAAGAGATTCATGATGTCGAGCGACAAATCGGGATCGAGATTCCCGGTGGGCTCGTCGGCGAGCACGAGTTGCGGGTCGTTGACCAGGGCGCGCGCGATGGCCACGCGCTGCTGCTCGCCGCCCGACAACTCCTCGGGATGCGCGTTCATGCGGTGCTGCAGGCCGACCCACTTGAGGACCTGGAACGTCTTGCGCTGCTGGACGCCGAGCGCGATCCCGAGCACGCGCATCACGAAGGCGACGTTCTGAAAGACGGTGAAGCGGGGAATCAGGCGGAAGTCCTGGAACACGAAGCCAATCGTCCGCCGGTAGGCCTGGATCTCAGACCCGCGGAGCGCGCCGACGTCGCGGCCGTTGACCGTCAGCGAACCGTCGGTCGCCAAATCCTCGCGGAGGAGCAGCCGCAGGAACGTCGATTTACCCGCACCGCTCGAACCGGTCAGGAACATGAATTCGCCCTTGTCGATTGTCAGCGACAGCTCGCGCAGCGCGTACACTCCCCGGCTGTAGACTTTGGAGAGCCGGTGGGCTTCTATCACGTTCCCTCGAGTGTCCGCCGCAGCAGTTCGTTGACCCGCCTGGGATTCGCTTTTCCCGCGGCTACCTTCATGACGCGGCCCACCAGAAAGCCGAACGCGGCCGTCTTCCCGGCGCGAAACTGCGCGACCGGATCGGGGTTCGCCGCGATCACCCCCTCGATGAGCTCGACGATGGCCGATTCGTCGTCGATTTGCGTCAGGCCGTCGGTCTCGACGATCTCGCCCGCCGCGCGACCCGACGCGAACATCTTTTCGAACACGTCTTTCGCGATGGACCCGCTGATCGTGCCGTCGTCGATGAGTCGAAGGAGAGCCGCCAGCGCCGCCGGCGACACGCGTGAGCGCAGGTCGTCTGCCCTGCCGAGGTGCTCTTCGTTCATGACGGCGAGGACCGGGCCGAGCAGCCAGTTCTTCGCCAGCTTGAGATCGGCGCCCGCGCCGACGGCTTCCTCGAAATAGTCGTCGAGACCGGGAACGACCTGCGTCAGCGTGACCGCGTCCTTCTGGATCAGGGAGTACGGCGCAGCCGCATAACGTTTCCGCCGCGCCGCGGGAAGCTCCGGCATCACAGACCGAATCGCGTCGATCCGCGCGCGCGATATTTCGAGCGGCGGCAAGTCGGGTTCCGGGAAATAGCGGTAGTCGTGCGCTTCTTCCTTGCTCCGCATCGAAAAGGTCCGTCCCACCGCCGGATCCCAGAGGCGCGTTTCCTGAATCACGCGTCCGCCGTCGTTGATGACGTCTACCTGACGCGCGATCTCGTGCTCGATTGCCTTCTCCACGAACCGGAACGAATTCAGGTTCTTGATCTCGGCCTTCGTGCCGAGCGTTCCGGCGCCCGCCGGCCTCACCGACACGTTGGCATCACACCGGAGGCTGCCCTCCTCCATGTTGCCATCGTTGACGCCGATCTTCATGAGCAGTTCGCGCAGGTACCCGAAGAACGAGGCGGCATGCTTCGGCGCGTCCTGTCCGTGAAAGTCGGGTTCGGTGACGATTTCGATGAGCGGCACGCCGGCGCGGTTGAGATCGACGTAGCTTCGTCGAGCAGAATCCGGAAGCCCTTCGTGGAGCAACTTTCCTGCGTCCTCCTCCAGATGGACGCGCTTGACGCGGATGTCGTAGTCGGGCGACCAGTAGTCGCTGCCCGCGGCCACCACGCCGTCGATCGCCAGAGGCCGCTCGTACTGGGAGATCTGGTACCCCTTCGGGAGGTCGGGATAGAAATAGTTCTTGCGCGCGAAAATGGATGTTTCCTGAATGGCGCAGCCCAACGCGAGCGCCGCACGAATCGCGTAGTCGACCGCGGTGCGGTTGAGCACCGGCAGCGCGCCCGGAAGCCCGAGGCACACCGGACAGATGTGCGTGTTGGGCCCGCCACCGAAGGCGGCACTGCATCCGCAGAAGATTTTCGAGGCCGTCAGCAGCTGGGCGTGGATCTCGAGCCCGACGACGGCCTCGTAGTCGGGCATCAGACGCGAGGGCCCGCCGCCTTGACGGCGGGTGTCACGCCGCTTTCGAAGGTCTTGAAGTTGTCGGCGAACATCTTCGCCAGCTTCGTGGCCTGGGCATCGTAGTCGGCGGGATCCGGCCACGTGTTGCGCGGCTGCAGCACTTCCACCGGCACGCCGGGGCAGGACGTCGGCACGTCGAGGTTGAAAGTCCGGTCGTTCTCGTAGCCCACGTCGTCGAGCGACCCGGCCAACGCGGCATTGATCATCGCCCTGGTGAAGGCGATCCTCATCCGCTTGCCGGTACCGTACGGTCCCCCGGTCCATCCGGTGTTCACGAGCCACACCCGCGCCTGATGCTTCGCGATTTTTTCTCCGAGCATGCGTGCATACTGTCCGGGCGGCAACGGCAGAAACGGCGCGCCAAAGCAGGTGCTGAACACCGGCCTCGGTTCGGTGATGCCCTTGACCGTCCCGGCGACCACCGCCGTATACCCGGACAGAAAGTGATACATCGCACCGTCCGGGGTAAGACGCGAGATCGGTGGCAGGACGCCAAACGCGTCGGCCGTGAGCATGACGATATTCCGTGGATGACCGGCCTGTCCGGACGGGACCGCGTTGGCGATGAAGTCGATCGGATAGGCCGCGCGCGTGTTCTCGGTGAATCGATCGTCGTCGAGATCCAGCATGCGGGTTTCCGGGTCGACCACCACGTTCTCGAGGACCGTGCCGAACCGCCGCGTCGTTGCATAGATCTGCGGCTCGGCTTCCGCCGACAGCCTGATGGTCTTGGCGTAGCACCCGCCCTCGAAGTTGAACACGCCGCGATCGCTCCACCCGTGTTCATCGTCGCCGATCAACATGCGCTGCGGATCGCTCGACAGCGTCGTCTTGCCGGTGCCGGACAAACCGAAAAACAGGGCGACATCGCCGCCGCTGCCGACATTCGCCGAGCAGTGCATCGAGAGCACGCCCTGCAGCGGCAGGATATAGTTCAGCACGCTGAAGATCGACTTCTTCATCTCGCCGGCGTAGCTGGTGCCGCCGACGATGACCAGCTTCTTCGCGAAATTGAGCGCGATGACGACTTCCGACCGGGTCCCGTGACGCGCCGGGTCGGCGTTGAAGCTGGGCGAATCGATGACGGTGAACTCCGGCGTCTGCGGGGCGGCGCCGGTTGGATCCACGATGAAGAGGTTGCGGCAAAAGAGGCTGTGCCAGGCGTACTCGGTTATGACGCGAATCGGCAGGCGATATTGCGCGTCGGCACCGGCAAACGCGTCGAGGACATAGAGATCCCGGCCCTTCAGCGATTCGAGGAAGTCCCGGTGCAACGTGTCCCAGTGCGCCGTGTCCATCGGCTGGTTGACCTTGCCCCAGGCGATGTGAGCCTCGCTCGAAGGCTCGCGGACGACAAACTTGTCGGTGGGCGAGCGGCCGGTATGGTGTCCGGTGCGGCAGGCCAGCGGACCGTTCGCGACGAGCACCCCTTCCTCACGCCGAACGGCTTCTTCGTACAAGGCGGCATCCGAGAGGTTCCACTTCACTCGATCGGTTTCGATGCCCTCGCGTTCGAGGCCAACGCCCCGATCAACACCGGTGCTCATTCAGGACTCCAAGGTGATGAAGGCCAGCCAGATACGTAGAATCTGCGAATCGTACTTTCTCGATCAAACCAAGTCAACAATTCGAAATCGAATGCGGTAAACTGTAAACAGCCTGTCCACCGCATCGTAGTTGTTTATGAGTAACGACTTGCGCACGGCTTTCGGCGTCGCCTTGGAGGGCTCACACGCTGAGCCGGAACCGGCGTCCTCGTCACGCGGTCGACGACCGGTCGGGGCGCCGCCGTCCAAAGATACCCAGCTGGCCATCGCGATCCGCCAACTGGTCGATCGCGGCGACATGGAGCAGGCGCGGGACCTCTTCAGCGGGTTGGTCGAAGCGCACCAGCGTCGGGCCTCACGCATCGCGTATCAGTATCTGCGCGATGCCTCGGAAGCTGACGAAGCGGTGCAGGACGCGTTCGTGAAGGTGTTCGCCCACATCAGCTCGTACCGTGAGGCGTGGCCGTTCGAGGTCTGGTTCACCCGGATCCTAATTAACGGATGCCTGGATCGGCGGAAGGCGCGGGCGCGCCGCGACCGCTGGGTGGTGCCGGCCGGAGACACGGGTGGGCCGGACGATCCGCGGATGGCCGCCGGACCGTCCGAAGCGAGCCCTGAAGCACGGGTACTGGCCCGCGAGCGCCGCGCCCGACTGGCAGCGGCGATCGATCGATTGGACGGACGTCAGAGAACCGTATTCATGTTGTGTCACTACGGCGATCACACGCCCCGTGAAGTCAGCGCCATGACAGGGTTGAACGAGTCGACCGTACGCGTGCATCTGTTCCGGGCCGCCCGCAAGCTGCGCGGCCTGCTGGGAGGCACACCGTGAAGAACCGCGGACACCACCTCGAGGAAGAGCGACTGTTCGACTCCTATCTGGCGGTTCGGGGGGGGCAGATTCTCGACCCTCCGGTGGCCGAGCACCTCACCGACTGCGACGCCTGCGGCGAGCGGTATGCCGAACTGACGCAGTTCATGGAGTCGCTGAACGCCGAGGCCAGGGTCGAGGCCGATGCCATCTTCACGCCCGAGCGTCTCCGGGTCCAGCGGCAGCAGATCACGCGCAAGCTCGAACATCTAGGTCATCCTGCCCGCGTCATTACATTCCCTGGCCGGGCCGCACGCCCGTACGTCGGCTCATCCGCGTCACGTCCGGGGCGTCGCTGGATCGCGGCGGCGGCCGCCGCAGGATTGTTCGTCGGCGTCGGCACGGGGTTCTTCTTCGACTGGGAGCGCGCGCCGGGACGCCGGACGGGCGGGGTCATGGCACGCCAGACGGTACTCACGGCGCCTGCGGGTCGAGTTGCCGGGGAGATCGAGTTCGCCCGGCCCGACCCGTCTGACGAGATCAGAGCGTTTCTCACCGAGCTCGAGCTCGCCGGCGAGAAACCGCGTATTCAAGTGCTGTCAGCCGTGGACGCGCTCACGCCGCACGTCAGGGAAATCAACCTGCGATGAATCAGAGCAATTTACGATTTACAATTTACAACTTACAAAGTTCAGAAGACGGATGCCTCGCTTTGTAACTTGTGAATCGTAAATTGTAAATTGCCCATGGCCTCGCTGATCTTTCGCAAAGGTCTCGACATGAAGCACGCCGTCGCCGGCGTGCTCGCCGAGAATTACCACAGCACCATCGTTCAACAGATCAAGGCGGAAGATTTCGTGTACCGCGCCGGGCGCCTGACGATTCATCTCGCGCGCGAGTTCGGGTTCTGTTATGGGGTCGACCGGGCGGTGGACTACGCCTACCAGACGCGGCAGCGCTTCCCCGACCGCGCCGTGTTTCTCACCGGCGAGATTATTCACAACCCGCACGTCAACACGAAGCTGCGGGCGATGGGTATCGGGTTTCTCTCCGACGATCCGGGCGCCATCGATCGTCTCAGTGCCAGTGACGTCGTGATCCTGCCCGCGTTCGGCGTGACCGTGGCGATGCTCCAGCAGCTCGAGCGGCGCGGCTGCACGCTCATCGATACGACATGCGGGTCGGTGCTGAATGTCTGGAAGAACGTCCGTCGATACTGCGAAGGCGGGTACACGTCGCTCATCCACGGCAAGGCCTGGCACGAAGAAACCCAAGCGACGGCGTCTCAGGCCGTCGGGTACGGCGGCCGCTATCTCGTTGTCTACAATCACGAGGACGCGAGTATCGTCTGCGACTATATCCGTCACGGCGGCAGTCGCGACGCGTTCCTGGCGCGTTTCGGGACGTCGACGTCCGAGGGCTTCGACCCCGATCGGGACTTGTGCCGCATCGGCCTCGCCAACCAGACGACGATGTTGATGTCGGAGTCGCTGGAAATCGGGGAGATGCTCAAGGCCGCGATGCTGGAGCGATACGGCGATTCCGCGCTGGCGGCGCACTTTCAGGCGTTCGATACCATCTGCAGCGCCACCCAGGACCGTCAGGACGCCGTGGTGGCCCTGCTGGAGCAGCAGGTGGTCGATGCGATGGTCGTCATCGGCGGCTACAACAGCAGCAACACCTGCAA
>Ga0068858_100003683_pt1 | contig 15184 bp, 14 predicted proteins | sample KBSSwiS12_FD_66589 | JGI IMG/M metagenome (GOLD analysis project Ga0068858, IMG submission 66589) | Switchgrass rhizosphere microbial communities from Kellogg Biological Station, Michigan, USA - KBS Switchgrass S1-2 | ecosystem: Host-associated > Plants > Roots > Rhizosphere > Soil ... | reverse complement strand
CCCCGTGATCATCCGAAACAGCGTCGTCTTCCCGGCGCCGTTCGGACCGATGACGCCGACAATCCCCCCGCGCGGCAGCGTGAAATCGAGGTTCTCGATCAGGAGGTGGTCGTCGTAGCCTTTCCGGAGTCCCCGCGCCTCGACGACGACGTCGCCGAGCCGGGGACCGGGGGCGATGTAGATCTCCGCGGTCTCGACTTTCTGGGCGGTGTCCTGACGAAGCAGCTCCTCGTAGGCGTTGAGTCGCGCCTTCCCTTTGGCCTGACGCGCGCGCGGCGACATGCGAACCCATTCGAGTTCGCGTTCGAGGGTCCGCTGACGCTTGGTCTCCGACTTCTCCTCGAGCGCCAGCCGCTGCTGTTTCTGCTCGAGCCACGACGAGTAGTTGCCTTCCCAGGGAATCCCCCGCCCGCGATCGAGCTCGAGAATCCAGCCGGCGACGTTATCGAGGAAGTACCGGTCGTGCGTCACCGCCACAACGGTCCCTGGATAGTCCTTGAGAAACCGCTCGAGCCAGGCGACCGACTCGGCATCCAGATGGTTCGTCGGCTCGTCGAGCAGCAGGAGGTCGGGCGACTGTAACAGCAGCCGGCACAGCGCCACACGGCGCCGCTCGCCTCCCGACAACGTCGCCACGTCGGCGTCCGGCGGCGGCAGCCGCAGCGCATCCATCGCCAGCTCGAGACGCGAATCGAGGTCCCACGCGTTCGACGCGTCGATCTTGTCCTGGATACGCGATTGCTCCTCGAGGACCTTGTCCATTTGCTCAGGTGACAGGTCTTCTCCGAGCTTCGCGTTCACCTCGTCGTACCGCGTCAGCAGTGCCTTGAGCGGAGCGACGCCCTCCTCGACGTTCCCGAGGACGTTCTTGGTGGCATCGAGCCGCGGTTCCTGCTGAAGAAACCCCACCGAGATCCCGTCGGCTGGAAACGCTTCGCCGAGAAAGTTCTTGTCCTCGCCGGCCATGATGCGGAGCAACGAGCTCTTGCCGGCGCCGTTCATCCCGAGCACGCCGATCTTGGCCCCGAAGTAGAACGAGAGATAGATGTCCTCGAGCACCCGGGTGTCCGGCTGGTGGACCTTCCCGAGGCCTTTCATTGTGTAGATGAACTGGGGCATCAGGACAATTTACAATCTACAAGTCACAATTGACAACGCGACACAACGGCACGGTAGACAACGACAGAGCGACAATCCTTCCCTCGACTGGTGAATTGTAAATCGTAAATTGTAACTTTCCCTGTGCGCCGCATCATCCACGTAGACATGGACGCGTTTTACGCGTCGGTCGAGCAGCGCGATAATCCCGAACTCCGCGGCAGACCACTCGCCGTGGGCGGGCAACCGGATCGGCGCGGCGTGGTGGCCGCGGCCAGTTACGAAGCCCGCGCCTTTGGCGTACGGTCGGCGATGTCCATGGCCCGGGCCGTCCGGCTCTGCCCGTCACTGGTGATCGTCCGGCCGGACATCTCACGCTACAAGGCGGCGTCGAGCGTCGTCTTCTCGATCTTTCGCGAGGTGACGCCGCTCGTCGAGCCACTGTCGCTCGACGAGGCCTACCTGGACGTCACCGAGAACGCCTGGGGCGAAACGCTGGCCACTCCGGTGGCGCGCCGCTTGAAAGAGCGCATCCGCGCGCAGACATCGTTGACGGCGTCGGCGGGGGTGGCGCCCAACAAGTTCCTCGCGAAGATCGCCTCCGGCTGGCGGAAGCCCGACGGCCTCACGGTGATCAGCCCGGACCGGGTCGAGCCCTTCCTTCAGCAGTTGCCGGTTGACGCGCTGTGGGGCGTCGGACCTGTCACCGCGGGCAAGCTCCGGGCGCGCGGCATCGAACGGCTCGTCGATGTCCGCACGACCGACCAACACGTGCTGCGCGAAACCGTCGGCAGCCTGGCCGACTGGTTGCGACAACTGGCGACCGGTCATGACGATCGTCCCGTCGTGCCAAATCGCGCCGCCAAGTCGTCCGGCAGCGAAAACACGTACCCTGAGGATCTCGTCGACCTCGAGACGATCAGACGCGAGGTCGCCGAGATGGCGGAACAGGCGGTGAGCTGGCTCGTGCGTAGAGATCTCATGGCTCGGACAGTAACCATCAAGGTGCGGTACTCTGACTTTACGACGATCACTCGCAGTCATACGGCGCCGCCGACGCGTGACAGTTCGAACGTGGCCGCCCGGGCGGTGCAACTCCTGACGAAGACCGATGCCGGACAACGATCGGTGCGCCTGCTGGGTGTCAGCTTGCATAATTTCTGCGGAGATCTCGACGTCACGCAACCCAAGGATCAGCTTCCCTTTTCGCCAGAAGAAGACGCCGGCAACACAGATTAGCTGGCGTGTGTGCCTCCGTTGGCCAGTGCACGTACGCCACGAGGACACGAAAACACGAAGAAGAATCCAGATCTTCGTGCCTTCGTGCTTTCGTGGCTGCATTTGAAAATGATCGAAATGCTCCAGTATTCTGCTGCCAGAGTGAGTTCTCTGCGACCGCCGCGGGCTCTGCGGTAGACACCGTGATCATGGATACGTGGAATCCCGCGCAGTATTCGAAATTTCAGCGCGAGCGGGAGCAGCCGTTTGTCGACCTGCTCTCGCTCATTCGTCCCGCTGCCGCCATGCGCGTTGTCGATCTCGGATGCGGCACCGGCCACCTGACGCGGCGCCTCCATCAGGAGCTGACGGCCGCGGAAACGATCGGGATCGATCGCTCTGAGCGCATGCTCGACGTCGCGCGACGCGATCCGCTGCCTCCAGGGTTACGGTTCGAGGCCGCGACGATCGAGTCGTTCGACGGCCGCGATGAATACGACCTGATCTTCTCCAACGCCGCCTTTCACTGGGTCGAGGATCATGACGCTTTGATCGCGCGCCTCTTCAGGGCACTGAAGCCCGGCGGCCAACTGGTGTTTCAGGTGCCGGCGATGCACGACACGGGGTCGCATCGGCTGGCGGATGCGTTGTCCGGTCTCGAACCGTTTCGGGATGCGTTCGCCGGCTGGATCCGTCCACAGCCGGTCCTGGAACCCGTTCAGTATGCCCGGCTGTTCTTTCGAATCGGGATCGCGGCGCCGAACGTCCGGCTGGTCATCTACCCGCACGTCCTCGACAGTCGAGATGCCGTAATCGAGTGGATGAAGGGGACACTGCTGACGGAGTACGAAAAACGGCTCTCGCCCGAACTCGCGCAGGCCTTCACCGATGCCTACCGCGAACAGCTGATCGCCCAACTGCCCGACGATCGGCCGTTCTTCTTCCCGTTCAAGCGAATTCTGTCCTGGGGACAGAAACAGGAATGAGCCTCGAACGGATCAATCGGATAATCGGCGATCGGGCAAACGCTGATTGAGTAATCCAGGTAATCGGTGATCGCGTAATCTGGTACCTTGGATTGGATCAGGGAACGATGCTGAAGGGCACGCGCGACGGAATCCTCAAGCGAATTCAGCCGATGAGCGTCCACGGCCAGGTGTCGTGGGATGTGTACTTCACCGATCTCGACGACCCTGACGGCCAGACGCACGTGGCACGCGTCGGACCCGAGGCAGTCGTCGGCCACAACATGGAACCCGGCGACCACATCCAGGTCGAATATCTGGTCGGCGTCGCCGTCAGGGTAACACTTCTCAAAGTTAAAAGTTAAAAGGCAAAAGGCAAAAGGGAACTTCAAAGACTTTCAAAACTTGCCTTTTTTACCTTTTACCTTTTACCTTCCTGTCGCTCCACACGCACGGTTTTCAGCTCGATCCGAGCGAGAGGCGTTTCGCCGTTCCGCGGTGAGCTTTCGATCGCATCCACCGCGGCCGTCCCGGCGACGACTCTTCCGAAGGCCGTGTACTGGCCGTCGAGCGCATTCGAGGTGCCCGTACAAATGAAAAAGGACGTAGTCGCGCTGCCGGGATCGTCGCCCCGCGCCATCGAGACGATGCCTTTCACGTGCTTGGTGTCGTTGAACTCCGGCTGAAGCGGGTGCACCACCTTGTTCTGCTTCTCGGTGAGCGGTACGGAGCGGCTCGAGAGCGAGCCGGTCTGGATGACGAAGCCCGGAGCCACCCGGTGGAACGCCATCCCGTCGTAGACCCCCAGTTGCGCCAACCGGAGAAACTGGCGGACGTGCATCGGCGCCTTCTCGGGGAAGAGCTCGATCGTGATGGGGCCGGCGCTCGTGTCCAGCACGGCCCGGTACAAGGCCAGCTCCTGGACTGTTTCGACTGAAAACGGCTCGGGCGTCGGTGGAGGCGTGTCGCGCACCGCGAGGCGCCTGATCTCGACGCGTTCGGTGGCGACGCCTTTATCATCCACCGGCGTTTCCGAGATCTTCTGCACGACCTCCATCCCCTCGGACACGTGGCCGAACACGGTGTACTGACCGTCCAGGCCCGGCTGATCCACCACGACGACAAAAAACTGTGCGCCGGCGCTATCGGGCCGGCCCGGTACCAGCACAGCAGCCACCGACCCGCGCGTCATTTTCGGCGCGCGGCTCTCCGCTTTGAGTACGTTCAAGCCACCAGTCCCATAGAGCGCCCGCTTGGAAGGGTCCTTCGTCAGCGGATCGCCCCCCTGGACCATTCCGTATTTCACCATGCGGTGAAACGTCGTGCCGTCGTACGCGCCCTCCTGTGCCTGCTTCATGAAATACGCCGTCGTGGCGGGGGCCGTGTCGGGCGTGAGGTCGATGACGAACGTGCCAGCGGACGTTTCAACGACGGCCTGCTTTGACGGAGCTTGTGCTGCCACGGTCTGACTGAAGCCAGACACGACCGACACGGTCTGGCTGAAGCCAGACACTACGTACGAGACTGCGTTTGCGACGTACGAGACGGCGTTTGCGGCTCCTCGCACCGGGACTTCAATCCGTTCGTGCGTCGCGCCCGGCTTCTTGAATGTGGTGTCCGGCTTCCAGTACGTAGTGTCCGGCTTGAACCGGACCGTAACGGCGATCGCCACGCCAACGATGGCGAGTGTCCATCGGTTCATGCGCTGGTCCTCGGCGCCTCGATGATCCTCGCCGCGTGCCAGATGTAGTGGAGGCTGGACACGAGCGTGATCGCAAGCGACGCATACACGAACACATCGACGACAACGGAATGACGGCCCAGAAAGTTGAAGAGCATGGCCGCGACCGCCGTGAGGATATAGGTGGCGGTCGCCGCCTTGCCGAAGATGGACGGACTGAACGTGCGCGGACCGAACGCGAGGTTCACGATGGTCACCGTCAGGATGATCACTACGTCGCGGCTGATGACGAGGACAGTCAGCCACACTGGAAGAGGATTGGCGAGTCCGAGCCCGGGCAGCGTCAACACGACGAACGTGGTGACCAGGAGCAGCTTGTCGGCCATCGGATCGAGCCAGGCGCCCAGCTGCGTCTTCTGCCCCGAGCGGCGGGCAATCAGGCCGTCGAGCGCATCAGTGGCGCCCGCGGTGACGAAGACGACCAGCGCCCACCCCAGTTCGCCGTACAACACCAGGATCACGAAGGCCGGGATGAGGAGCATCCGCAGCAGCGTGAGCTGGTTCGCCGTCGTGAGCGCGGTCATCGCCCACTCTTTCCCCGCGCCGGGTCGACCGGCACCATCGCTTCGAGGCGGGCGATGGCGGCAACCCCTTCCTGGCCGCTGACGATCAGGGACGGCTGAAAGCTGTTGTCGGGGCCGGCCGTCATCACGCCGGACGCGACGGCTGCAGACGCCGCGGGATACGCGAGATGCCCCGGCGCAACGTCGGTGAACTTCAGTCGCGCCGCCTGCCATGGATGGGGCTGACCCGGTGTCGCTTCGGCCACGCGCGCCAGGAGGCGGCTGACGACCTGAGCGAGATCGACACGGCGAACAATGGTCCGCGGCTGAAAGGCGTGGTTCGCGTAGGGCTCCATGATGCCCGCCCGGGCGATGGTCACGATCCAGGTCGATGCCCAGTGCGTTCGGATGTCCGTGATCAGCACGGCATCGCGCCGGCGCGTCGTCTGGAGCAGCCGCGAGAGCCGAACCCCGACAAGGGCCGCCAGATCGCCACGAGTGATCACCGTCGCGCCGCCGATCGCCCGGTACTCCTCTGGCAGGCGCGCGAGGTCAGCGTGCGAACGAACCGCCTCGAGCTTCACCTCGATCTCTGCGCTCGGCTCGGCCGCCAGCGCCTCGCCATACGCCTTCGCCGCCCCGTCGAAATCGCCACGCGCGTCCAGGATGTCGCCGATCTGCGCGAGCGATCGGGCGTCGCCCGGCTCGAGCGTGATGCTTTTGCGAAGGTGCTCGAGCGCCTTGTCGCTGTCGCCCTTTTGACGCTCGACCGCGGCCAGCTCCCGATACAGGAACGCGCTGTCTGGCGAGCCCTGGATCGCCTTCGTGTACATGGCAATTGCGTCGTCGGATCGGCCCGCCGTTGCCGCCGCTCGTGCGCGAGCGAGGTCTTCCTGCTGCCTTCGAAATCTCAGGATCTCCACCCGGCCAGCGACTTCAACGAGCGACGGATCGATCACGAGGGCGGCTTCGAGGACCGGTAGCACTTCGTTTTCGCGGTTCAGCGCCAGGAGGGCCTGGCTCTTCCCCATCAACCCTGACAGGTCGGGCGCTCCGGCTTCGAGCGCCCGATCGAAATGCGGCAGCGCGGCCTTCGGGTCTTTGCGGGCCAGTTCCAGGTACCCGAGTGCGTTCTCCGCCGGATAGAACGCCGGCGTCGTCTTGAGGGCGGATTCGAATTCGCGCTCCGCATTCTTGAAATCGCCGGCTTGCAGGAACCTCCACCCGCGATCCTGATTCGCGGCTGCTGGCGTACCAGCCAGCGACGCAGGAACGGCCGGCACGATGAAGTCGGGAAACTTCGGCGCGGAGACGACGACCGGCGCCGGCAGCGGCTTGGGTGCGCAGGCCGCGACGGTCGCGAGGAGAGCCAGGAGGACGAGTCTCCGCATCACGACGATTTTACCTCTCTTGGGTTTCGACACGGCTGACCAGTCGACGCGGGATGTCTGCGACGATCGAGACGCGCCCGTCGCGGGTCTCGTGCTCGATCACCCGGCCATGCCGGTACACGCGCGCGATGCGCTCGCGGTCCGCCGGCTCGTCGGGGTTGAACGTCAGCGTCACGCGCCGGACGTCGAGCGCGAGCCGCGAGGCAATCGTCTCGATCACCTCGTCGAGACCCTCGCTCCGCAGAGCGGAAATGCACAAGGCCTCGGGATACTGTTCCTGAAGGCGCCGTCGTTCGTCGGCGGTGATCGCGTCGCACTTGTTGTAGACATCGAGCGCCGGCACGTCCGTCGCGCCCACCTCGCGCAGTACCTGATGCACGGCGCCCACGCGCCGATCGCGATCGGGCGCCGACGCATCGATGACGTGCAGCACCAGATCGGCGTCGGCGACCTCCTCGAGCGTCGCCCGGAACGCCGCGACGAGCGCGTGCGGCAGGCGGTCGATGAACCCGACCGTGTCGGAGACGAGCAGTTCACGGTTGTCCGGAAGCCTCACCTGACGGACCAGCGGATCGAGGGTGACGAAAAGCGCGTTCGAGGCCTCTGCCGCGGATCGCGTCAGCACATTGAAGAGCGTCGTCTTACCTGCGTTGGTGTAGCCGACCAGCGCCACCGTCGGCACCGACGCCTTGTGCCGCCGTTCGCGGAGCTGCGCCCGCCGTTGCCGCACCTGCTCGATGTCGTCGCTGACCGCGTGGATGCGGGTCCGGATTCGTCGTCGATCGGTTTCGAGCTTCGTTTCGCCTGGTCCCCGCGTCCCGATGCCGCCGCCGAGCCGCGACAGGGCCCCGCCCGAGCCGGCAAGGCGCGGCAGCAGGTACTTCAATTGCGCCAGCTCGACCTGCAGCTTTCCTTCACGCGTCCGCGCCCGCCTGGCAAAGATGTCGAGAATGAGCTGGGTCCGGTCGACGATCTTTCGGTCGACCGCTGCTTCGATGTGCTTCAGTTGCGCCGGCGTCAGCTCGCTGTCGAAGATGACGACGTCGGTGTCGGTCTCCGCGCAGGAGGCGCCGAGCGTCACAATCTTGCCGGCGCCGAGAAACGTCGACGGATCCGGCCTGGGCCGTTCTTGCAGCACGCGCAGAACCACCGTGGCGCCGGCCGCTTCGGCGAGGCCGGCAAGCTCCTCGAGCGAGCGTTCAGCGTCGAGACGGCGAGCGCGGCCCCCGATGATTCCCACCAGGGCGGCACGTTCCTGTTTTGGCGTCGGTCGTTTTGTCATGCATCAATCCGTGACGGGTCTTCCGCCTTTGCTGAAGCCGCAGCGGCCCGCCGAAGCTCTGTGCGCCTCCGCTCAAAACGCTACGGCGAAAACCCTTGAGAACCCGAAACTTGACTCGATCGGTCAAGTTTCTGGGCTCGCAAGTGAACTATAGCGGGCTGAGGCCCTCGCCGGGCCGGAGGCCCCGCCAGACTCAACGAAGCTCGGCGAGTGGAGTCGGGGCGGCTGGTCACTCCGTGCCATGGAAGCACGCCTCGATCTCTTCCCATTCGATAGCACCGGCGCGCACGAGCACCGGCTCGTCCCCGGTGGCGTCGACGATGGTCGACGGCGAACCGCCGGGAGTGGTTCCCGCATCGACCAGCACGTCGATGCGATTCCCGAGCGAGCGCGCGACGTCGTCCGGATCGGCCGACGGCGCGGCACCGGTGATGTTTGCGCTGGTGGCGGTCAGCGGCGTCCCGCATGCCGCGCACAACGCCCGCGCCACGGCGTGCGCGGGGACGCGTACGCCGACTTTCCCCGTCCCCCCCGTGACGGCGGCCGCCAGGTCAGACGGCGCGGCCACGAGCAACGTCAGCGGCCCGGGCCAGAAACGCGCCGCCAGGCGAGCCACCTGCGGCGGCAGCGACGCAATTCGATCCCGCACCTGAGCGGCGTCCGCCGCGACCAGCGGAAGCGCGTGTCCGGCGGACCTTCCCTTGGCGGCAAAGACTCGCGCGACGGCATCGGAGCGAAACGGATCGGCGCCCAATCCGTACAGCGTATCGGTGGGCATCGCGATGACGCCGCCACGGCGGATCACGCGAACCGCTTCCTCGAGCGCGCGCGCGCTCGGGCTCGTCGCATCAACGATGATCCGCTGCACGTTCGATCGCCACGCGTCCATTGTGTCCTGTGTCGCGAGACTCATGGCGAAAATACGCGGGTGGTATACTCCGCCCGGCTCATCGCATGGTGATGCACTATTCGAAAGCCCTCCACGCCACGTGGCTCGGCTGGGCCGTCGCCGGCGGTGTTCCCTGGCTGTGGCCGTTGTTCGCGACGCTGCACTTCTTCGGAATGGCCTTGCTGATTGGCTGCGTCGGAATGATCGACCTCCGCATGCTTGGTATCGGCAAAGCGCTGCCTCTTGGACCCATGTCACGCCTCATCCCCTGGGCCATCCTGGGGTTCGCGATCAACACGATCACCGGCATCGGTTTCTACGCCGGGAACCCTGATCAGTTTCAAACCGTCGCGTTCGCGGCCAAGATCGCGTGTCTCACGATGGCCGGCGCTCATCTCATCTGGTTCTACCGGACCGGGCTCGCGCGCACCGTCGCTGCGGTCGGCGCCGGGCAGGACGTGCCGATCGCCGCCAAATTGAGCGCGGTGGCGTCGTTGTGCCTCTGGCTTGGCGTGATGTTCTGGGGCCGCATGCTGACGTTCTTCGGCAACGCGTTCTGAACGAAGAGTGCATTCCGGAGTTTCTTTCCGGGCGATCTGAACCACAAAGGTCACAAAGGTCACCAGGTAACGCGGAGATATGCTCTGTGATTTGTGGCCGTCGTGGTTCTGAAAATCAAGGATCTCGGAGTGTTCGGCGGTTGATCGAGCTCGTCACCCGCCGATCTTGTTGGTGACGCCCGGCGCACCCGACACTGCGCCAAGATACGGCATCAGCCGGCCCGCCGTCGTCGCGCCAAACCACAGCACAAGCGACGCCGCCGCCAGAAATTTTCCCGACGCTGGTATTCCCTTCTCCGGATCGGCAGCGCGAAAGACGACGCGCCGAAGGAGGGCCATGTCGACGACGCCGATCGCGATGAGGAGCATCTTCACGTAGAACACCGGGTTCGTGAACATCGCGGTGGCGTTGGCCGCAAGAAGGATCGTGCCGGACACCGCGTTGATCCAGAAACCTGTCCAGACGACCGGAAAGAATCGTTCGAGCGGGGCGACCGGCAGCGTTCGAGCGAATCCGAGCAGGCGAAGATCGATCATCGCGCTGATGCCGACCACGAGCGCTACTCCTACTGTGTGCATGAACAGGATCCCGGGATAGACCCAGAACGAACTGTCCTCACGCACCCACGTGGAGAACGCGGAGTGCTCGATCGCCGACAGAAATTCCACGCCCGTTATCCTTCGTCCATGACGGTGACTGGTTACCACCGGGGACACGAGTTCACCGAGAGCTGACTCTTCCCGGTCGCCTCGTTGAGCTCGGTGGTGAAAGAACGGCGCGGGAGTATATCATCGGCAAAAGGTGCGGGCAGGCTCAATCAGATCCAGAGCGCGTTGAATCCGCCGGGCAACACGGACACGATCTTCCAGAAGACACGCGTATGCACACGCACTCGAGTCGTTTGCTGATTGTCATGGCGTCGGTCGTAGTGAGCACGTTGATCCGGGCGGCCGCCGCGCAAGGTCCGCCGCCGCCGCGGCGGGTCGGCACCGAGTTCGGCTTCGCCGTCTTTCAGGAACGCTGTATGAACTGTCACGGCAATCCTGACGCGCCGCAGAAGGCACCCGAGCCGGCGACTCTGCGGCAGATGACGCCAGAGGCTATTCTCGACGCGCTTACCAGCGGCGTGATGCGCGTGCAGGGCCAAGGCCTGTCCGACGAAGAGCGACGACAGGTGGCGGAGTCGTTGAGCGGACGCCCGCTCGGAACCGGCACCGACGGCGACGCGTCGAACATGCCGAACCGCTGCGCGACGAATCCTCCGTTGACCAGCCCCGCGCTGGGTCCGTCCTGGAACGGCTGGGGCGTCGACCTCGCCAACTCCCGGTTCCAGACTGCCAAAGCCGCAGGCCTGTCAGCCGTGGACGTGCCGAAACTGACGTTGAAGTGGGCGTTCGGGTACCCGAACGGCGTGTCGGCGCTCGGTCAGCCTACCGTCGTCTCCGGCCGCGTGTTCGCCGGAGCCGACACGGGATACGTGTACTCGCTCGACGCGGCAAGCGGCTGCGTGTACTGGTCGTACAAGACGAAGGCCGGGATCCGGAGTGCCATGAGCGTCGGTGCGATCGCCGGCCGCGGCGCGACGAAGTACGCCGCCTATGTCGGCGACCTCAAAGGGAATGTCTACGCGCTCGACGCCCGAACCGGATCGCTGCTCTGGACGGGCCACCCGGAGGAGCACTTCACGGCCCGCGTGACCGGCGCGCCGACGTTGTACAACGGGCGCTTGTTCGTGCCGATTTCGTCGTGGGAAGAATTCTCGGCGGCGTCGCTCGACTACCCCTGCTGCACGTCGCGTGGCAGCGTCGCGGCGTTCGACGCCAGCACGGGGAAGCAACTGTGGAAGACGTACGTGGTGCCCGAGGATCCGCAGCCGGTCCGGAAGAACTCCAAGGGAGTGCAGCTCTGGGCGCCGGCCGGCGGCTCGGTGTGGAACTCGCCTACCGTCGACCCGAGGCGCCGCATGGTGTACTTCGGGACCGGCGACGCCACGACCGCACCGGCCGCGAAGACATCGGACGCCGTCATGGCGGTGGACATTGAGACCGGCAAGGTCAAGTGGTCGTATCAAGCGTTCCCGAACGATTCGTATCTGGTCGGCTGCGACCAGAATCGTACGGACAACTGCCCTGTCGTGCAGGGTCCCGACCTCGACATCCCCGCGTCGCCCATCTTGAAAACCCTGCGCGACGGACGCCGGCTGTTGCTGGTCTCGACGAAGCCGGGCGACGTCATCGCCCTCGATCCGGATCGCGACGGTGCGGTCATGTGGAAGACCAACGTCGGCCACGCGCCGAACACCGACACGAAGGAGGGCGCCCTCGCGTCATTCAGGGACTTCGGCATCATGTGGGGCGGCGCCGCGGACGAAGAGCACGCGTACTTCGGATTGTCGGGCGGGGCCGTGGTGGCGATCGCCCTGGCGACCGGAGAGCGTCGCTGGCTGAGGACGCTCGCGCCCGAGGGAAAGCGCGTCTCGTACACCGCCGCGGTGTCGGTGATTCCCGGCGTGCTGTTCGTCGGCGGCAACGACGGCAGCCTGAACGCGCTGTCGACCGGGGACGGCCGCACGCTCTGGACGTTCGACACCGCCCGGCAGTTCGCCACGGTCAACAAGGTCCAGGCCAGAGGCGGCGCCTTGAGCGTCCCGGGTCCGACAGTCGTCGGTGGGATGCTGTTCATCCCGTCCGGCTACGGGATCGTCGGCGGCAGTACCGGGAACGTGCTGCTCGCGTTCGCCGCGCGATGAGCTTTTTCGCCTTTACACCCTATCGCGCCGAGGGTGTGTCGTCGGCGCGCGCGCCGCTCAGGATATTCCTCATGCCGTAATTCCCTTCGTGGCACTCGAACGCCATGACCCCCTGGCGATCCGCCGTGAGCGGCATCGCCAGCGTCCATGGCCTCGTCCAGGTCGTCGGATCCTCGATGGTGGCCGTCCACCTGATGCCGTCCGGGGCCACCCGCGTGAAGCGTTCGGTCACGCGCAAGGTGGCGGGATTCGCTCCCCGGTAGGCCGCCGCGCGCGTGAAGTTGGTCGTCTCAACGACGAGAGTGCTCCCCTCCCAATGGCCACGCGCATCACCCATGTGCTGGCGGATCTTCTCGCCGACATGCGGACGGCCGTCCAGCGGGATGACGCGAGCCTCGTGGATGATCTCGTACGTGATCACCACGTAGCCGGGAGTCTGTACGATCTCGTACGTGTTGCCATACATCACCGGGATCATGGAGCCGGGCACGCTGCGCGAGATGCAGCGGTCGAGCAGGCCGAGGTCCTCTGGACCGTCGAAGGGTCCGCCCGCGAAACTGCTTCGCACCCTGCCCGCGCGCGCCTGGCCATCGGGGGTCAGCGGAGGAATTTTTCCGTCCGGAGGGTCGATCACCAGCCACGCCTGGCCACCCCGCCCGAGCGTCAGATTCTGAACCCACCACCCGTCGGGTCCACGGACACGCCCGCCCGGTAACAGGTCGATCACCTGCTGAAGCTGGGCACGCCGCACGTCGGCCAGTTCCTGACCCGCGATGTCCTCCAGCCGCCGGCCGGCAAATCGATCGGGCCGTTCGAGCGGGGTAGCGTATTCGTCGCCGTTCGAGAACACTCCCTGGAAGTCCGGATCGCCCCAGGGCGTCCGCGACGAAGTCCACGCGCCTCCCTTCACGGCCTTCGGCCGGCTCCGCGCGACTTCACCGACATTCGCCGGATTCTGTTCGGCGAGCGAAGCCGGGTTCGAGGCCTTCGTCCCGGTGGCTTGCCGCGCGGCCGTCGAGGTCTGAGCGGCCGCCAGCCCGACGACGAGGCCGAACGAGGCGACCGCCGTGACGGCCATCAGCGCATGACTGGAAGCGAGAAGGCGTTTGCTCATCGGACAGCCCTTTCACACGTCTTCTAAGGCTGAAATCGTGACTTCGCCCGACGACTCTCGGCTCGTCACTCCGCGGCTTCAGGCGAAGCTTAGTTACCGCGCTTGCCACGAGTGTCGGATAAACGTAGTGTCTGCCGTCGCGCGAACCGAGTCAATCGGATTGGCCAGTGCGGCGTCTTCGAAGTTCGTTGTCGCACAGGGGGGCGGCGAGGCGCCCGTTTGGCAAGCGCGAGGAGGGAGAGGCAGTCCGGGCACGGTTCATGAAACTGGTCTCCGTTTGACCGGAGGCGCTCGAGTCGGACCGAGCGGCTCAGGCTGTTATAGTGCTTGTCATCATCCTTATCTTCTTTCCTGGGAGTCGAAGTCGATGTGCTCTTCTCAGCGTCGGATCTCGTTGGCGGCGTGCCTGTCTGTCGCGGTCGCGGTGGCCGCCTGCAGTCAATCCCCGGCAGAGCGTGGCAGGGTCCTCGTGCTCGCCGGCGGCTGCAACGATTGTCACACCACGAAGAAGCCCGGGCCCAAAGGCATGGAACCGGACATGGACAGGATGTTGTCGGGTCACCCCGAAGGCATCAAGGTCGCCGCGCCGTACAAACCTGCGCCGGGCACTCCATGGACCATCGGGACGACGGACACGCTGACCGCATGGAGCGGCCCGTGGGGTGTTTCGTTCGCCGCGAATCTGACCCCGGACAAGAACACCGGACTGCGCAGCGGCGTCTGGACGGAGGCGTTGTTCATCAAGGCGCTGAAGTCCGGCAAGCACATGGGAACCGCGCGCGACATCCTGCCGCCGATGCCCTGGAATTGGTACTCGCAACTGAGCGAAGAAGATCTGAAGGCCATCTGGGCGTACTTGGGGACCATTCCGCCAATCGTGAACCACGTCCCCGATCCGCTTCCGCCAGCCGAAACGCCTGCCGGCAACTAGTGGCAACCAGCTAGCTGGAAGTCGGCGGGATTTTCCACGGCCTGGGCGTTTTTCCCCGACACCACCGCGCTCCCTCTTTGCAGGCTTCAGCCGCGTGGTTCCGCAACCTCCTGTTTTCCAACGCGTTGGAAATCGTCGAAGGTCAGCGGGCGTTGACGTCATCGCTGGCTCACCTCCTGCAGTTGCGGGGCGCGAGGCAATCCCATGAAGACACCGACGACCCTCTGCGGCGTGTTTGTAGCCGGCGCTCTCCTGTTTGCCGCCGGACCAGCGTGGGCGCATCACGCCCTGGCAACTCAGTTCGATCCGGCCAAGACGATCACGCTGAAAGGGACCATCACGAGGATGGACTGGCGAAGCCCGCACGGATGGATTCACTTGGACGTGAAACGTCCCGATGGTCAGGTGGAGAGTTGGGGAATTGAGACGGGCGGTCAGTCGCGGATGAAGAAGCGAGGCCTGAACAGGGCTGATTTTCAGCCAGGGCTCGAGATCATCGTCGGCGGCTTTCCGGCAAGGGACGGCTCACAGAAAGCGGCGGGCATGACGGTGACGTTCGTCGATCGAGTGGCGACGCTTCCGAATGGACAGGCGGCGTTCTCGCTCGGCCGCTAGACGGGACACTCTAGCTGGCACGTACACGCTGATTCGGGACCAGGGCTAACCGCCGAGCCCGCCGAACACGCCGAGATTTCTAATGAACCAGAAACCTCGGCGAGCTCTGCGAGTTCGGCGGTAGTAC
>Ga0068858_100003679_pt1 | contig 15192 bp, 18 predicted proteins | sample KBSSwiS12_FD_66589 | JGI IMG/M metagenome (GOLD analysis project Ga0068858, IMG submission 66589) | Switchgrass rhizosphere microbial communities from Kellogg Biological Station, Michigan, USA - KBS Switchgrass S1-2 | ecosystem: Host-associated > Plants > Roots > Rhizosphere > Soil ... | reverse complement strand
CGGGATCGCCAGCCCGAGCGCTTCCATGGCGAGATAGGCGGCGCCGACGCCGCCGACGGCCCCGACCTGCTCGAGCAACGCCCGCCGAGTGAGTGCCATATGCTTTCCCCCGCGGCGACTCGGCGCTGAGCCGTTCGCCGCGCGGCAGACTGACAGCAATTCGCGGCCCGATCCCACAATTTTTCGACGGCCGACGGCATCGCTCATCACCGTCGAGCGTTCATGCGCCGGGCATCCCGAGTTCAAGGAGTAAGATTGTGACCGACCGCAACGATGAGATTTCCACGCTCAACACGCTGACCGCGACGTTGATCGACAGCATCACCGGCTATGAGGACGCGGCCGCGAACAGCGACGCCGGTCGGTTCCGCGAGATGTTCCGCGAGCGCGCCACCGAGCGCCAGAGCTGCGTTGAGGATTTGCGCGCCGAGGTTCGTCGCCTCGGCGGCAATCCCGAGGACGACGGCTCATTCATGGGCAAGACCCACCAGCGCTTCCTTGACCTCAAGGCGGCGCTCACCGGCCGCGACGAGAAGGCCATCATCAACGAGGTCGAGCGCGGCGAGGACTATCTCAAGGAAAAGTTCGAGACCGCGCTCAACAGCGAGCATCTGAGCGGCGAAAGCCGGACCGTGGTCGAGAGCGCCTTCCAGTCGGTCCGCGCGGGCCATGACCAAATGAGCCAGCTCAAGCACGGGATGGAAGCGGACTAAGGGCCGAAGAAAGAATGCCCCCTCGGATCCGTCCGGGGTGGGGCGCGGGGCGGTTCTCGAGGCCAGCGGAGCCGCCCCGCTGTTTCCAGAAGCTAGAGGCCCATCAGCGCGAGCACCTCGCGGCGGCTGCGCTCGTCCTCACGGAAAGTGCCCATCATCCGGCTGGTCGTCATCACCACGCCCGGCGTGTTGACGCCGCGCGCGGTCATGCAGGCGTGGGTCGCCTCGATCACCACCGCGACGCCCTTGGGCTGGAGATGCTGCCAGATGGTGTCGGCGACCTGGGCGGTGAGCCGCTCCTGGACCTGGAGCCGGCGGGCGAAGCCGTGGAGGACGCGCGCGAGCTTGCTGATTCCGACCACTTTGTCGCGCGGCAGATAAGCGATCGAGGCCTTGCCGATGATCGGCGCCATGTGGTGCTCACAGTGCGACTGGAACGGGATGTCCTTCAAGAGCACGATCTCGTCGTAGCCGCCGACCTCCTCGAAGGTGCGGCTGAGATGGAGGGCCGGATCCTCCGCATAGCCGCGGGCATATTCGCGCCAGGCGCGGGCGACGCGCCGCGGCGTGTCGCGCAGGCCCTCGCGATCGGGATCGTCGCCGGCCCAGCGGATCAGCGTCCGAACCGCTTCGGCGACATCCTTCGGCACCTTGCACGCCGGCGCGGACTCGACCAGGTCGCCGTCCTCGGGATCGCCGCGGTCATGGGGTGGGTTCATTCGTCAAGCTCCCGTGCAATGTCTTCCGCGACCGCCGCCGCCTGCCCGCGGATGTCCGGCACGGCGATAATCTCCCAATAGCGGCCTTTGGTCAGCGGTCCCAACGCCCAGATGCGGCTTCCGGCGCGCGAGCGCTCGTCGACCTCGAGCCCGATGTTCAGATGGTCGGGCTGTGCCGCGCCGGAATCGAGCAGGCTGCGGAGCAAGGGATCCCTGGTCCGGTTCATCGCGTGCAGCGGACCGGTGCAGTTGAACACGACGTCGAATCGCTCGGTCGTGCCGCGCTCGGCACCGCGCCGGCGAACCTCGACGTCGATCCCGGCGCCCACGGCGCGGGCGGCCACGACCTTCCCGGCAACCACCTCCAGCCGGCCATCGGCAATCATCGCGTGAATCGTCTCGGCCACCTGCGGCGCGATGCGGTGGCGATGAACATCCCACCACGGCCGGGCATGGCGCAGAAAGCGGTGCTGTTGCGGATGGTCGAGACCTTGCCAGAGCTGATGGCTGTGCGGCCGCAGGCTGTCGATCGCGGCGCGCCAGCCGACAGCGGCAGAACGCCGCCTGAGCCAGCGCCAAAGCGCCACCAGGTTGCCGTGCGGCAGGGCGTCGAATTCGACTGGCGCGGGCTCGAAATCGGCGTGGGCGCGCGGAATCTGGCCGCGGCGGGACAGCGCGACGACGCGTCCGCGATGCCCTGCGGCGTCGAGCGACAGGACGAGGTCGATCATGGTCAGGCCCGTGCCCATAAGGAGCACCGGCCGCTGAGTTTCGACCAGCTCGCGCACCGCGGCCTGCGCCTCATAGCCCCAGGGGTTGTTGACGTACCGTTCGCAGACTTCGGCAAATGGGCCGAGGGGTTCGGGCTCCTGGTTGCCGACCGCGAGCGCGAGCGCCCTGGCCCGCACCACCCGACCGTCATCCAGGGCAACGTTCCATATCCCCTCGGCGCGATGCGCCTCGAGGACGGACGAGCGATCGACGTCGGAATGCCCAAGCCCGATCACATGCTCGAGAATCCCGCGCAGGTAACGGCCGAACAGGCGGCGCTCGGCAAATCCGCGTCGATTGCCGCCTTCCGCCTCGAAATGGCGGACGAAATGCTCGGGGTCGTCGGCCAGCGCGCTCATCCCCTCGGCGCGCACGTTGAGGAGGTGTGCCGGCTCGGTGGTCGAGTAAGCGATGCCATGCCCCGCGCGGCCGCTGCCGTCGATCAGCACCGAACTGACGCCCCGCCGCGCGAGCTGGGCCGCGAGGATCGTCCCCGACGCGCCCCCGCCGACGATCGCGACCGGAACGACCCGGTCAGATTTCGTAGTCAGGCCAGGCCTCCGGATTTGCAGCGCCGGCTTTGCGCTTGACCATGTGATCGTGCATCCGCTCGACCGTCTTGCCCGCGGTCTGGGTGAACCACGCCGGAACCGCCGCATGGATGATGCAGGCGGCGCCCGCGCCGATCAGCTCGGCGCCGATCTTGACCGCGCCGACGCCGTGACCCGCCCAGCTCATGCCCAGCGAGCGCGGGTGTTCAAGGAACATGCGGTCCACGATCCCGTCCTTGTTGTTCGGAACGTCCGGCTGATTGGTCGCCATCATCCTTGTCCACCCAATGTCTGGCGACCCCGACAGGATTCGAACCTGTGGCCTACAGATTAGGAATCTGTCGCTCTATCCTGCTGAGCTACGGGGTCGGCCCGAAGCAACGAATAGGGATTCGGCGCCGTCCGATCAATTCACTTGGGTCGGCGGGACCACGGGGAGCGGCAGCGGAGCGACCGGAATGCCCTCGTCGACCAGCGCCTTCGCTTCAGCCAGCGTGGCGTTGCCATGGACCTGGGCCTGCGCGATCTCGCCGCTGTGCATGGCCCGGGCGGTATCCGCAAATGCGTCGCCGACCCACCGCGAATCCTTGAGCAGGTCGGCCTGCAGCGCCGCGACCTTCGCCAGGCCGCGGTCGGCGGACTTGCGCGGCACGCTTGGCGCCATCGGCGCCTTGGCGACGTGCGTCGATTCGCAGAACGGGCATTGCACGAGGCCGGCCGCCCGTTGCTCCTCGAAGTCGGCGTTCGAGCGGAACCAGGCTTCGAACGTCTCGCCGCCATCGCGGCAGTGGAGATCGAACACGATCATTGGCTCACCACGTCCGCGATAGGCCGGCGGTGGTTAAGCGCCGGTATGCGCGAGCGCACCTCCGAGATGCGCGTCAGCGCGATCTCGGCAAAACCAACGCCCGGCTCCTCACCCATGTCGAGCAGCACCTCGCCCCACGGGTCGATGACCAGCGAGTGGCCGAAGGTGTTGCGGCCGTCCTCATGATGGCCGACCTGCGCGGCCGCCACCACGAACAATCCCGCCTCGATCGCGCGCGCCCGAAGCAAAGTATGCCAATGCGCCTTGCCGGTCGGCACGGTGAACGCCGCCGGGACCGCGATCACGTCCGCGTCCGCCTCGGCGATGCGGGCGAACAGAAGCGGGAAGCGCAGATCGTAGCAGATGGTGAGACCGAGCTTGCCGACCGGCGTGCCGTTGACCACCACCGCTTTCTCGCCCGCGCGATAGACCGCGGACTCGCGCCAGCTCTCGCCCGTCGGCAGGTCGACATCGAACAAATGGATCTTATCGTAGCGCGCCTGGATCTTGCCGGTGCGGTCGATGAGCAAGCCGCGATTGGCGACCTTCCCGTCCTCGACCAGGACGGCGAGCGAGCCGAGGTGGACCCAGATGCCGTGCTCGCGAGCAGCCTCGCGGCAGGCGGCGAGGACCATATCCTCCTCCTCGGTTCGAAGGTTCGCCGAAGCGCGGTGCGAATCGCGGTCGAGCAGGCCCGACATCTCGGGCGTGAACAGCATCGCCGCCCCGCCGCCAGCCGCCTCGCCGATCGCTTTGACCAGCGCCGCCGCATTGGCCGCCGGGTCGATGCCGGTATTGGACTGGAAGAGGGCGATCCGGGTCATATTGCGATCAGCTCGTCGAGCTTTCCCGCCCGCTCGAGCGCGACAAGGTCGTCGCACCCGCCGATATGCTCTCCGCCGATGAAGATCTGCGGCACGGTCGTGCGCCCGTTCGCCCGCTCGATCATCTGCCGCCGCGCCTCTCCGCCGAAATCGACCGCAATCTCCTTATACTCGACCCGCTTGCTGTCGAGCAGGTGCTTCGCCCGCCAGCAATAAGGGCAGAAGGTTTTGCAGTAGATTTCGACGAGCGGCACGGACCTTCCTTTCACGCCGATACTTAGGCGATGTCCCTAACGCATCAACTGTGAAGGTCTCACCACGCGCGCCCAGCTCACCAGCTCGATTCGCGCGGCCCCGGCGCGTTTCAGCGCCCGGGCGCAGGCCTCGGCCGTGCTCCCGGTCGTCAGCACGTCGTCGACCAGGATAACCGTTTTGCCGGCCACCGCGCTTTTGTCGCGGACCCGGAATGCGCCCGCGACCGTCTTGCGGCGCTGCAGCGGCGTCATGCCTTTGAGCGGCGGAGTCCGGCGGATCCGGCGCAGGGCGGCAGGATCGGTCGGGATGCCGAGCCCTTTCGACAGCTCGCGAGCGATCAGCGCCGACTGGTTGAAGCCACGCCACCACAGCCGGCCGCGATGGAGCGGGACGGGGACGATCAGCCGCTCGCCGCCGTCGCGCCCGACCAGCGGCAGCATGTAGCGCGCCATGGTCTTCGCGATCGCCACCTTGCGCCCATATTTGAGGCGGATGGCGAGGCTCCGCGACAGTTCGTCGTAGGTGACCGCGGCGCGGGTGCGCGCGATTCGCGGCGGACGAGCGAGGCAGGCGGCGCAGGTGTCGACGTCGGTTCCGGCGAGCGGCGTCCCGCAAATCGCGCAGCCGCCCTCGCCGAGAAACTCGATCCGCCGCCAGCATTCCGGGCAGAAGCTGTGGACTTCCGCGACGATCACCCCGCACCCGGCGCAGCGCGGCGGCAGCGCGAAATCGAGTGCTCCGCGGGCACAGGTCCTAAGCAGGCCGATGACCATCGCCGGCTTGTCGCTCGCCGCGCACCGTCGCACAAGCGTCACCATGCCGCCCGCCCTGTTCGACATGGAGCTGCGCGCGCTTCGCCGCGATCGCGCCTGCCGCGGCGGCGCCGAGCTATTCCTTTACGAACGGGCGTTCGACGACTGCCTCGATCGATTGAGGCTGATCCAGCGCCGCTTCCGTTCGGCCCTGCTCATCGGCTGTCCCGACGCCGATTGGCCGGCGCGGCTGGGGGAGCTCGCGGACCGGGTCGAGGCGTGCGACCCCGGACCGTGCTTCGCCCGATCCGCCGGCATCGCGACAATCGTCGAGGACCGGTTCGCGCCGGCGGCGGGCGCCTTCGATCTGTGCCTCGCGGTCGGGACGCTCGATACGGTCAACGACCTGCCCGGCGCCGTGGCGCGCATTCGCGCGGCTTTGGCCGGCGACGCGTTGTTCCTCGGGGCAATGTCCGGCGGTGACACGCTGCCGCAATTGCGCCAGGCGATGCGCGCCGCCGACCAGCTGCGCGGAATCGCGGTCCCCCATGTCCACCCGCGAATTGAGGCGTCGGCGCTCGCTACGCTGCTCGGCGCCGCCGGTTTCGTGAACCCGGTGGTCGACGTCGACCGCGTCCAGGTTTCCTACGAAGGCTTCCGGCGGATGATCCGCGACCTCCGCGCCATGGGTGCGACCAACATCCTCGCGCAGCGGTCGCGCTCGCCCCTGTCACGGTCCGCGCTGCAGGCGGCGGTCGACGCATTCGCATCCGTGGGCCGGGACGGCCGGACGGTCGAGACGTTCGAAATCCTCCATTTCGCCGCCTGGACTCCGGCGTGAAGGATGACCGGTCGTTAACTTTGACCCGGTAAGAGTTGTTAACCGGGGCCACGCTAAACCAGCCGCGTGGACGTGGACCAGAGGAGGGTGGCGTGATCGCTATCCCAAAGAAGTTGCACAGGCTGTGCTCGGACAAGCGCGGCGCTACCGCCATCGAATACGGCTTGATTGCCGCGCTAATCGTCATTGCGATGATGGCCGGCCTGTCCAGCCTCGGCGGCGGCATGGGCGGCATGTGGACCAAGATCAATACGGCGGTGCAGTCCTCGGGCTAAGCCCGGCGGCCGTACACCACGAGCTTGATCTTTTGCCCCGGGATTAGTCTGGAGTTAGCGGCGAGGCCATTGAGCGAAAGAAACCGCTCGAGCCTGAAATCGCGGTAGGCCATCCGGTTTGCCAGCGATTGTACCGTGTCTCCTGCAACCACGGTATGGACATGGATGATACGCGGCCGGATCGCGGCCGCCTCCGCCGGCGTGATCCGGCGCAGCGAATTGACCATGCCGGCGAACGGCTGGATGCCGTAGCCGCCCGGCGTTAGCATCACGAAATAATAGATCCGGCCCTGGTCCCATTGGTAGGCAAAGACGCTCGCGTCCACGACCCCCGAGCTGGTGTTGACGCGCGCGGTGGTGAAGGCCGCCGGCATGCCGTTGACCATGGTGTGTTGCGGCGGCGGGACCGCCAGCTGCGACTGCCCGCCGGTCAGTTGGCGAAAGGCGAGCAGGATCGCATTCTCGAGGCTGCCGTTATAAGGGCCGCCGCGAAACTGCGCCTTCCCCGCCGATCCGGACACGGTGACGGCGTCGGTCCCGTTCTGCATCAGATAGCCGGTCGGGACGGTGAACTGGATCCGCAGATCGGGATGGGTGAAGGTCGGGCCCTCGATCACGCCCTGGGCGGGATCATCGTCGACGTAGAGCCCTTCCATCTGGCTCAGAAACTGGTCGCGATTGAGCATCCCGGAGCCGAGGCGACCGGTGGCCCGGGCCTCGGCCAGCGCGCGTTGCGCCCGGTTCTCGCTCAGCGGGTGCGTGCTCGCCCATTCGGGAGTCTGGCGATTGGTTCGCCCCTGGACCCGGGCCTGGAGCGCGGTGTCGCGCGCCAGCGCGGCGAGGATCCCGGGCCCGCCGGCCGGGTCGTAGCCGGCGCCGACGAGGTAGCGGATGGCGAGCCCGTCCGCCTGATATTCCTGCTCGCGCGAGAAACTCAGGGTCGAAAGCTGCGACCGCCCCTGCGCCATCTGGGAAGCGACGTTGCCGATCGGCCCGCCGAAAATCCCGCCGAGGATCGCGCCGAGCACCCCGAACACGTTGTTGCGCTGAGCATAGGCCTGCCGCGCATGGGCATGATCGGCGGCGATGTGCGCGACCTCATGGCCGAGGGCGAAGCCGAGCTGCGCCTCATTGTCCATGATCGTCAGCAGCTGGCGGGTGACGTAGACATAGCCGCCCGGCACCGACATCGCATTCTCGACCGCCGAATTCAGGGTCGTGAAATGCAGCCCCTGGCCGGGATTGGCGATCCCCGACATGGCGCCGACCCGGCGGCCGATGGACTCGACATAAGCCGCGCGCGAGCCGGTTTCGGCCCCGCCGAGCTCCTGAACCAGGGCGGCATGATCGCGCTGCGCCTCGGCGACGTCCCGCGGATTGAGATAGCGCGGTCCCTGGGCCGCGACTGGGCTGAGCGCCACCGCCGCGGCGGCGAGCATCAGCATGGCCTTACGCATCGATAACTCTCCCATTCGCCTAAGTATCGGCGACGCTTTTGAACGGGAGATGACTAAGTCGGGTTCCTTGGCCGAGCTCAGCCGATGGCGAGGAACTTGGCGCGGCGCTGGGCCAGCAGCTCGTCGGGACCGAGCTCACCGCACCCGTCCAGCTCCTCGGTGATCGCGCCCTTCAGCGCCCCGATCGCGGCGTCCGGGTCGCGATGGGCACCGCCCAGCGGCTCGGGGATGATCCGGTCGATCACCCCGAGCGCCTGGAGATCGGCGGCCGTGATCTTCATCGCCTCGGCCGCTTCGGCCGCCTTGTCGCCCGTCCGCCACAGGATCGAGGCGCAGCCTTCGGGCGAGATCACCGAATAGATCGCATGCTCGAACATCAGGACGCGATTGGCCGAAGCGATCGCGACGGCGCCTCCGGACCCCCCCTCGCCGACGATCACCGCCACCATCGGCACCTTCAAGGCGAGGCATTGTTCCGTCGAGCGGGCGATAGCCTCGGCCTGTCCGCGCTCTTCGGCCTGGACTCCGGGGAACGCTCCGGGCGTGTCGACCAAGGTCACAACCGGAAGCCCGAACCGGTCGGCGAGCTGCATCAGGCGGATCGCCTTGCGATAGCCTTCGGGCTTGGCCATGCCGAAATTGTGCTTGAGGCGCGACGCCGTGTCGTCGCCCTTCTCATGCCCGATCAGCATCACCCGGCGGCCGTCGATCCGGGCCAGGCCGCCGATGATCGCCGGATCGTCGGCGAACGCCCGGTCGCCGGCCAGCGGAACGAAATCCTCGGCGATTCCGGCGACATAATCCCTGAAGTGCGGCCGTTCCGGATGACGGGCGACCTGCGCTTTCTGCCATGGCGTCAGCTTGGCATAGGTGTCGCGGAGCAGCTTGCTGGCCTTGGTCTCGAGCCTCGAAACCTCCGCGTCGATGTCGATGTCGGCCGAGCTGTTGGCCGTCTCGCGCAGCTCGGCGACACGGGTCTCGAGCTCGGCGATCGGTTTTTCGAAGTCGAGGTACGTGAGCATCCGGGCGGGCGGGTAGGACGAAGGCGGCTAGCGCGTCAACGAGAACGCGTCGCGAGCGGGTGGCGCGAGTTGACCAGCTCGACCAGCCGCGCGCTGTCGACGTGGGTGTAGATTTGGGTGGTGGCGATGTCGGCATGGCCCAGCAGCGACTGAAGCACGCGCAGGTCGGCACCTCCCGACAACAGGTGCGTCGCGAACGCATGGCGGAGGACGTGCGGGCTGACCCGTTCGGGTGGAATCCCGGCGTCGGCCGCCAGCTGGCGCACGATCTGGAACAGCCGCACCCGACTGAGGTGGGACTTTCCGCTCGGGAACAGCCACAGACTGTTGGCGGGCACCTGCTCGAGCCACCGGTCGACCGCCGCTTCGGCGCGCGACGAGATCGGCACCAGCCGCTCCTTGTCGCCCTTGCCGCGCAGGATCAGGAATGGCTGGCCTTTGCGCAACGCACCGCGCGGCAGCGTGACCAGCTCGCTGGCCCGAAGCCCCGACCCATAGAGCAATTCCAGCAGCGCCAGGTTGCGCAGCGCGATACCCGCGCCGCTCGCGGCCCGGTCCTCAGCCTGCTCGAACATCCGCGCCACCTCGTCGGGCTCGAGGATCCGCGGCAACGGCCGCTCGAACCGGGGCCGCGGCAGGGCGCCCGACGGGTCATCCCGGCGCAACCCTTCGTCGACCAGGAAGCCGTAGAAACGCCGAAGCGCCGCCGAGCGCCGCGCGACGGTGGCGGCGGCGAGATCGCGCCACTGGCCGCCGAGCCGCCCGACGGCCGCCGCGTCGGCAGTCCCGACCGCCCCGCCCAGTGCTTCGGCCGAGCGCTCCAGGTCGTTGCGGTAGGCAGCGAGCGTGTGGCGCGAAGCCCCGGCCTCCGCCGCCATCATGTCGAGGAAGCGGTCGACCAGCGCCTGATCGTCCGGTGTCACGCGAGCGGGCCCGGGCTCCGAATCACGTCCGGGACAGAGCCTCGGCCGCGATCATCCGCGCGGCATAGTCCTGGCGGGTGCGGATCAGGCCGCCGATGATGTGATACATATGGGCGCCGGGGACGCCGACGAAATCCGCAGTCTGGAGGCCGGTGCCGGCGAGGATCAGCACCGAAGCGGGTTGATCGCGGCCGGCGGCGGCGTCGACCATCCGGGTCCAGACCGACTGCCGGCCGAGTCCGAGCTCGTTGCGCCGGCTCAGGCTGTCGGCTCCGTCGGCAGTAATCCGGCCAAGCCCGGCGAGCCCGGCGACGAGCAGCGCGCTGCGGACTTTGTCGGGGCTTTTGTCGCGGCCGATGAAGGCGTTGATTCGCGACGTGCTTAAGTCGAGGCCGCGCGGGTCGGGCGACGCGAGGACGAGCATGGCCCAGCAGCGGTCGCCCGGCTCGCCGTCCATGCGCCGAGTCGCCGCGATCCACCGCTGTGCCGCCCGATCGTAACCGGCGGCGAGCATCGCCGAGATCAGCTCCGGAGCATCCTTCTCGAGCTCCGGATCGGGCTGGATCAGGCTTGCCGCGCGGCCGAGCAGCGCCCGCATCGCCTCATGCTGGAGGGGATCCTTGGCGCCCCCCAGCAACTTGCGGAACGCGCCCAGCTTGGCGTCGCGATCGTTGCCGACGAAGGCCTGCCGGACTTGCCAGGCGTCGGTTCCTGGCAGGTCGCTGGGGTCGGTCGAATCATAGATTGTCGAATAGAGGTCGATCATCGACTGCGACGACAGCACGCCGAGCCCGGTCGCGACGCGCGCCGATTCGAGCCGCTGGTCGGCCGTCAACAGCGGCGCCCGCGCCTCGAATGCCCGCAACTGCGGCGAGGCGGCGCGGACCAGCCGATCGGGCGGGACGATGCCGGTGGCGGTGGCGAGCCCGAAGCGCCACGCGGTCAGGCGATCGACCGGGTCCCATTCGATCGTCGTCGACCGCGCGGTATTGGCGCCGGCGCCGACGACCTTTTCCGCCAGCATCAGGTCGATCCCGCCGATGCGTCCCCGGCGGCGGGCGTCGTCGATCTGGGCGGAGGCGCTTTCGGGCTCGCCCGAGAGCGACGCGCACATCGCGCTGACGAGGGCGCGGATGGCCGGCTCATATTTCCGGATGCCGTCCTGGAGCGGGCACAGGGCCGGCGGGTCGCCGTTCGCCAGCGCGCTCTGCACGCCGACCTGGAACAGCTTGGGCGTGAAGCGGTCGGTGTCGACGTCGGCGACGAGCATCCGCGCCGCGTCGGCCTCGCCCAGCCGCAGCAGCAGCCAGGCGCGTTCGGCGACCCAGTCGATCGGATTGACGGCGCGCGGCGCCCGGCTCTTCGCGAGCAGCGCGTTGCGGAGCGCGATATGCGCCCAGCGCGAGGCGATCGGCGTGTCCATCCGCCGCATCAGGCTCGACAGGAAGGTCCCGTTCGCGGCCCCCCACGGGTTCTCCCCAAGGCCGACGGCGACCGGGTCGAGGCGGCCGACGACCCACGGGTCGCGCCGCGCATGCGCGGGGTATTCGACCGGCGGCGGCGGCGGGGCGAGCTGCTGGAGGGTCAGTTCGGCGACGCTGGTGTCGCCCCCCGCCGGGCTCGCAGTGAGCGGTGTCGGCTGGGCTGGCGACGCGGCATTGGCGGATACGGGTGCCGGCGATGGCTGGGCCGGCGGCGGCTGGGCAGCCTGCTGCGCCAGCGCCGGGATCGCCAGCGCCAGCACGGCTCCGGCAGCCAGCAGCGACTTACTGCGCATTGCCCGGGTTCGGGACCTCGACTTCGATGGTCTTGGTCGGTTGCGGCCTGGGCACGGTCGACAGGAAGGCGAGCGCGCCGAGGACCAGGACGACGACGACGATCAGGATGGCAAGTCTGGGCATGGCTGGCGCTTTTGCCGAGCCGGAAAGGCGCTGTATACCCCTTCTCGTGACAGATTTGGCGAAGCGCCTGGATCGGCCGGTAGTGCTGGTCGGGCTGATGGGAGTTGGGAAGTCGACCGTCGGGCGCCGCCTCGCGCGGCGGCTCGGCTTGCCGTTCGTCGACAGCGATTCGGCGATCGAGGATGCGGTTGGCCTGTCCTGCGCCGAAGTGTTCGAGCGCTACGGCGAGGACGACTTCCGCGACGGCGAACGGCGCCTGGTCGCACGCCTGATCGACGGCGAAATCCGGGTGATCTCGACCGGCGGCGGGGCCTATGTCGATCCGCGCACCCGAAAGCTCCTCAATGAGCGGGCGATCACCGTCTGGCTCGACGCCCCGGTCGATATCCTCACCGAGCGCACCGCCCGCCGCGACACGCGCCCGCTGCTGCGCAACCCGGATCCGCGCGGCACCCTCGAGCGGCTGTCCGAAGAAGAGCGGCCGCGGTACCACGAGGCACACATCCACATTAAGAGCGGCAACGGGGCCCATCGCGACGTGGTGGAAGCGATCGTCCAGGCGCTCGAGAGCCATCTCGGCACCTGACGGAGGTCAGGCCGGGCCCGAGGGCTCCGTTTCGGGCAGCGCCCGGTCGGGCGCGAAGGTTGTTTCCTGGCCGGCATGGAGGTCGCCGGTCGCGCTTTGCCGCTCGAGCCGCTCGCAATCGCGCATCCGATACTCGCGCTCGACCCGGTCGACTTCTTCCCGGTCGATGCCGTGCGCCTTGAGCGCCGCGCGGCCCATCGCCACCGCGCTCTCGAACAGCTCGCGCTCGGCAAAGGCGAGATCGAGGTCGTCGAAATTGATCAGGTCGAGGCGGTCGTAGACACGGACCATGACCGCCGCCTGGGGAAAGGCGGTGAGCACCGCGGCAAGGCCGTCGCGGGTTACCTCGCCGGTGCGATTGTCGTTGCAAAAGGCGATAACCCGCGCCGCTTCCGCGCCCGCGGTCCGGAGCAGGTCGACGCGCAGCCCGTCGCCGTAATAGACCTTGTATCCGAACTCCCCGACATACTCGATCTGGCGCGGGCTTTTGTCGATGATGGTGACGCCGATGCCCTTGGCCATCATCATCTGCGCGACGGTCTGGCCGAACCGGCCGTAGCCAACGACGATCGCGCTGGTTTCGGGCGATTTCTCGGGCCCGTCGAGATCGAAGTGCTGGCGCTCGTCGCGCCGCTCGAGGAAATCGATGAACCGCATCAGGAACGGCGTCGTGGCCATCGACAGGGTGACGACCGCGCCGAACAGCGATGCCGCCTCGGGCGCGATCAGCCGTCCCGACGCGGCCAGGGCGAACAGGACGAAGCCGAACTCGCCGGCCTGGCTCAACAACAAGCCGAGCCGGACGCTCATTTGCCACTTGCAGCCGAAGATCCGGGCCAGCAGGCTGATCAGCCCTGCCTTGATGGCGATCACGGCGGCGGCGATGCCGATCACGAACAGCGGGCGCTCGGCGATGAGCTTGAGGTCGAGCAGCATGCCGACCGACAGGAAAAACAGCCCGAGGAGGATCGAGCGGAACGGTTCGACGTCGCTCTCGAGCTCGTGGCGGTACGGCGATTCGGCGAGCATCACCCCGGCCACGAATGCGCCGAGTGGGACCGACAGGTGAAGCAAATGCATGACCGCGGCGGCGCCGACCACCGTGAACAGGCCGGCCACGACGAACAGCTCGCGCTCCCGCAAGCGGCCGACCAGGCGCAACAGCGGATTGACCAGGAGTCGCCCGGCGATCACCAGGCCAATGACGGCGAGCAAGGTATAGAGCGCGAGCGTCCAACCGGTCGGGGCGCTCGGATCGGGCGTCACCGGGGCCAGTGCGGCGATGATCGTGATCAGCGGGACGATCGCCAGGTCCTGAAACAGCAGGACCGAGAAGGCCCGCTCGCCCTGCGGCGTGTTGAGCTCATTGTCCGAGCGCAGCTGCGGCAGGACCTGCGCGGTCGACGACAGCGCGAGCGGCAGGCCGATCGCCAGCGAGGCCTTGAGCGAGAAACCGACGACGAGGTTAATGAACAGGCTGATCGCCAGCCCGCACAGCACGACCTGCGCGAGGCCGAGCCCGAAAATGTCCCTGCGCAGCCGCCACAGCCGGCTCGGCTGGAGCTCGAGCCCGACGATGAACAGCAGCAGCGCGATGCCGATCTCGGTCACGCTGGTCAGCTGCTCGGGGTCGCGGATCAGCCGGAGCGCTTCCGGCCCGATCAGCGCGCCGGCGACGATGTAGCCGAGCGTGGCGCCGAGCTTGAGGCGGCGGAACAGCGTGACGAAGACGAGCGCGGCGCCGAGCATGATCGCGCCGCTTTCGAGGATGGCAGTCGTGGCCTGCGCGGTCTCGGCGGGGGTCGTCACTCGGCGGCCTCGATCGCCGCGGCGAGCGCTCGGAACGGCAGCAGGATCGCGCCGTGGCGCGACTTGCGCGACCGCGCCGGGGCGAGCGCGGCAAGGCCCCAGCCGGGCTCTGTCGCGGTGCCGGCGAGCCAGTCGGTCAGGTCCGTCAGCGCCTGTTCGACCTCAATGCGTGAACGTCCGATCGCCGCGCGTTGGACGAGCGCCGCCGAGGCCTGGCCGAAGGCGCAGGCGTGGACCTGCTGCGACAGCGCGGCGACCCGGCCGTGCGGGTCGAGGTGGACGACGGTCGCCACCCGGCTGCCGCAGGTCGGCGAGCGCAGCTCGGCGCGGCCGTCCTCACGCTCCAGCTCGCGCGGTTCATGCAACGACGCCGCCAGCCGCAGGATTTCGGTCGTGTAGAGCGGCGCGTTCATTCCTTGCGCCAAGTGGTGCCGCTCGGCCCGTCTTCAAGCACGATGCCCCGGACCCTCAGAGCGTCCCGAATGCGATCAGCTTCCTCGAAATTCCGAGCCCTCTTTGCTTCGTTCCTCAAGGAGATCATTGTCTCGACATCCGGTCCATCTGGACCGGTAAGGACCGCCTTATTGAAGGTAAATGTGTAACGACCGGTGTCGGCGTCGAGCGAGTAATGGCCTTGAAACCACTCACTGTGGGACGAGCTCAGCAAGCCGAGCAGAGCTGCGCTGGCTTTAACCGATGCCGCATCCTCGAGCGCAATCAGCCGAGTTAGCGCAAGCGGCGTATTCAAATCGTCTCGAAGCGCCTCGACGACACCCTCATCCGGGACTCCCGGTTCGGTGTCGCCCGCCGCGCGATAGAGCTTGTCGAGTGTGGACTTGGCCTGCGCCACGACTTCATCGGTCCAGCTCAGCGGCTGGCGATAATGCGCGCTCAGTAGCGCCAGGCGCAGCGCCTCGCCGCGATGCCCTTGTTCCAGTAGCTCGGCCGGAGTGATGATGTTGCCGAGCGACTTCGACATCTTCTC
>Ga0068858_100003676_pt1 | contig 15196 bp, 11 predicted proteins | sample KBSSwiS12_FD_66589 | JGI IMG/M metagenome (GOLD analysis project Ga0068858, IMG submission 66589) | Switchgrass rhizosphere microbial communities from Kellogg Biological Station, Michigan, USA - KBS Switchgrass S1-2 | ecosystem: Host-associated > Plants > Roots > Rhizosphere > Soil ... | reverse complement strand
ATCGAGCACATGGCCTTCAACGGCAGCGCGCATTTCAAGCCCGGCGAGCTGGTCTCGACGTTCGAAAAGGTCGGCGCGCGCCTCGGGCCGCATGTCAACGCCTACACGAGCTTCGATGAAACGGTCTACATGCTCGACCTGCCGAGCGACAAGTCCGAGGTGGTGCAGAGCGGACTGACCGCGCTGGCCGATTTCGCCGGCGGACTCACGCTCGATCCGGCCGAAGTCGAAAAGGAGCGCGGCGTCGTGATCGAAGAGTGGCGCGGCGGACTCGGCGCCGGATCCAGAATTCGCGACAAGCAGATTCCCATCCTGTACAACAAGTCGCGTTACGCGCTGCGGCTGCCGATCGGCAAGCCCGACATCATCCGCACCGCCCCGGTCGCCCGGCTGCGCGCCTACTACGACACGTGGTATCGCCCCGAACGCATGGCCATCGTCGCCGTCGGCGACATCGACACGGCGCAGCTCGAAGGCGCCATCAAAACGCTCTTCGGACCGATTCGGGTGCGCGCCAAGGCCGAGCGCGTCCCCGACAAGAAGGTGCCGATCGTCAAGCAGCATCTGGTCAGCGTCGTCACCGATCCTGAAGTGACCCAGTCGACCGTGCAGATCGTGCGTAAGCGTACCAAGGACCCGGAAGGCCGCGTGGCGGATTACCGCCGCGATCTGGTCGTGCGGCTGATGCAGGACATGTTCAACGAGCGATTCGGCGAAATCGCCCGCAAGCCCGACGCCAGGTTTCTAGGGGCGGGGGCTTCGGGCGGTAACCTGGGCGAAACGGCGGAGACCTTTTCGGTGTCGGCGCGGGCTCCTGACGGAAAGATCGAAGACGCGGCGATTGCGATTGCTCTCGAGGCCAAGCGCGTGCGCGACTACGGGTTCTCGGCGTCGGAGCTCGATCGCGCGAGAAAATGGCTCGCGGCAGCGTACGAACGGGCGTATGCCGAACGCGACAAGTCGGAGAGCAGCGCCTTCGCGCAGGAATGCGTGAGCTACTTTCTCAACGCGGAGCCGGCGCCCGGCATCGCGTACGAGTACGAGCTCGTGAAGCAGGTGCTGCCGGGGATCAGCGTGTCTGAAACGAGCGAGATGGCCAAACGGCTGTTGAACGACGACAACACGACCGTGCTCGCCGTCTCGCCACAGAAACCGGACGTCCGCATCCCGGCCGAGAGCGATCTCAGAGCGGCTCTCGCAACGGCCGACAGGACGACCGTGACCGCGTGGGTGGACACGGCAGCCGTCGGGGTGTTCATGGCGGACAAGCCGACGCCAGCGGCCGTCGAATCGCGCCGCGAGCTGCCCGATCTCGGCGTCACCATCGTCCGTTTCGCGAACGGCGTGGAGGCATGGCTGAAACCGACCGATTTCAAGAACGACCAGGTCCTGTTCGACCTCGAAACGACGGGCGGGGCGTCGCTTGCGCCACCGGCCGACTACACGGAAGCGACGCTGGCCGACACCTACGTGGAGCGATCGGGCATGGGGGGTGTCAAGGCGGCAGACCTCGAAAAGCTGCTCGCCGGGAAGGTGGCGTCCGCCGCGCCGTTCATCTCGCTGTCCACCCACGGTGTATCGGGCAGCGCGGCGCCCGGAGACCTCGAAACCTCTCTGCAGCTGCTCTACGCGCAATTTACCGCGCCCGGCGACGACCCCGACGCGTTCACCGTGATGCAGCGGCAACTGAACGCCTCGATCGCCAACCGCGAACAATCGCCCGGACGCGTGTTCAGCGACCGGCTGGCGCAGGTGAACAGCTGCAACCACTACACGTCGCAGCCGCTGACGGCAGAGCGGATCGCCTCGCTGGATCGACAAAAGATGGTCAGGTTTTATCGCGATCGCTTCGCCAATGCCGCCGACTTCACGTTTTTCATGGTCGGTGCGTTCAAACTCGACACGGCCATCCCGATGCTCGCGCAGTATGTGGGTTCGCTCCCCTCCACGGGGAAACGGACGGCCCAATTCAAGAACGTCGGCCTTTGCTTCCCTGACACCGTGCAGCGCGAGCGCGTGCAGAAAGGCCGCGAGCCGCGAGGCCAGACGGTCATCAGCTTCTTCGCCAACCCGGCGGCCGATCCGGTTGAACAGGAAAAGGTTGCCGAAGCGATGACGGTGCTCCAGACGTCGCTGCGCGACATCCTCCGGGAAGAGCTTGGCCAGACCTACAGCGTCTCGGTGGGGCTGACACAGCCGCTGCCCCAGCCCGGATACGGCCGGGTCGAGGTCAGCTTCGGCGCCGCGCCCGAGAACATCGCGGCGATGACCGATCGCGTGATGCAGGAAATCAAGCGACTGCAGGACCAGGGACCGTCAGCCGACCTGACGCAGCGGGCGAAGGAAAGCGCAAGACGGAACGACGAGACGTCGCTCAAACAGAACGGCTACTGGCTGCGCCGTATGGCGACGGTCCAGATGATGGGGCAGAACCCCGCGGACATCCCGCGCCGGGCCGAACGAATCGATGCGGTAACGCCCGAAGCCTTGCGAGAGGTGTTCAGGCGTTACTTCCCAATGGAGCGGTATACCGCGGTGACGTTGGTGCCGCAGGAAACGGGGCCGCAGTAAGATTCACTATTCCGGCGAGATCGACGTCCGCCCGCACTCGTCGCAACGCAGATAGACGACGGGCAGGGCCTCCGAACGTCCGATGACCTTGGCGCTCGGCACCCCACATCGTGGGCAGACAATTCCCGATGAACGTTTAGCCACAGAGCACTCCTTTTCTACTTAGACTAGCGGGTGCAGCGAAAAGATGCAAAAAAGCGTCAGTCGAGCTGGCCTGTCGAGGGGTAAAGTCTCCCGAGGCCAGACAAACGTACTGGGGATGGAAGATTAAGGTGGGGGACGGCCCGAAAGGCCGTCCCGGTCCGTCGATGTGTCCGGCACTGCGCCCGCCGCGCACGGCCGTGCCGATACTTGGGTGTGCCTCCAGTCGTCCTTACGGCTGCCTGACCAGTTGCCCGCGCAGGGCGCCCCCTGGGTTCAACGCTGTGTGCACGTTGAAATAGTACCCCCCGGGGTTGGCGATGATCTGATTCGCGATATCCACGGGTGTTACCGGGAATCCACTCCTCACGTACGACCCGGTACCGTTGGGGAACGTGACTTCGCCGGGATTGGGAACCATGGCGACGAGGACGCCGCCGGCAACACCCGAGGCCCCGGTATGAATGTGCGCCAGCGTCGCGGAATTCCCGGGCGGGAACCCGGCGAATGTCACGCTGACGTCAAAGGTCGCCGCAGTGATCTGACCTGCCGCGTCCCTCGTGGTGTTCATCGTGAGCGTCGCATTCCCCGTGGCGGTCGACTCGGCGTTCGCGATAGGCGGCACTTCGTTGGCCGCCGACATCGCTGCCGTGAAGACGAACTTGTTCACCGGCGTAGCCGGTGTGGGGGCGGGGGTCGCAGGGTCGTCGCTGCAGCCGGCGACGAGCAGGCTCAACGCAACGGCCAGAATCGATAGACGTGGCATGGTGACTCTCCTTTTGTCCGCCTCGAGGCGGACGCTGCGTACGGTCAAAAAAACTTTCGCGTGAGGTTGAAGCCGAGATACAGCGTTTCCGGTGAGCCGCCCCTGACGATCCCCCCCAGGGTCGTGCAGAAGGTATTGGCAAAGGTCAGTTGAAAGACGTGCGCGCCTGCGCGCTTTTCGATGCCGAATCCGTATTCCACCTGGCCGGATACATACCCGGCGACGCGCGGCGAGGCTTCGGCGACAACGTACACAGTCGACGCGATGCGCGCGCGGCCGGCGAGGCCGACGTAAAACGTGTCGCGCTTCTCGCCGATGGCCGCCGCCGAATTGTGTACCCAGACAGGCGAGGCGTACACCGCGAGGCGGTCCCCGACCTCACGCGAGACGACGGCTCCCAATGCCGGCGCCCGCCGTTCCTTGAAATTGTCCGGGCCCTCCACCGAGACGAGGCCGGAGATGGAGACCGGCATCGCATCGGCCTGATGGATGGCGTCGTACTTTGCGGAGAGCTGAATCGTCTTCTCGAAGCTCGAACGGTGCACGATCGCCTCGAGATGCCGGGCGACGCCGTACCGGAACTCCAGGCCGATGGTGGCACCGCGATCCAGGCCGAACAGGTCGCCCAGCTGATCGCCGAAATCTCCCTGCCGTAGATTTCCGGCGAATCGATGGGTCAGATGGAAATCGCCCTTGCCCACCGGCAAACGGAGCGTGGTCGGAAGATTGACGACCGAGAAATCAGGCTCCGCCAGATCGAGGGCCGCGTCATCGTCGGCGCTGCCTTGCGCCGACGCCGCACTGACGAGACCAAAAACCACGACGAGAGACCACAACAGGCGGAAAAAAGACAAGGGACGAGTCACGACACACCTCTATAGCAAGGCTGTTACCAGACCCAAATGATTGAAAATACAGCGGTTGGTCCAAACGGTGCGTTACCGCAGACGTAAGGGCTTACGAATGATGTGCAGGCCGCATGGGCTGGCCGCCGCCGACCGCGCACCCCCTCGTCGGATCGAATCGGGCACGCCGCGTCACTCAGCATCGATAGAAGTGGCGCGCCGTGCGACGGGGCCGACGACCCACGCGATCACGATACCGATCACGTACAGGCCCAGCATCGGCATGGCGAACAGCGCCTGAGTGGCCGCATCACCGCTGGGGGTGATCACCGCCGCGGCGATGAAGATGAGCAGAACCGCGTACTTCATGTTCGCGATAAGGAACCGAGCGGTGACGAGGCCCATCTTCGCGAGGAAAAACACGACCGCCGGCATCTGAAACACGAGGCCCATGCCGAACAGCATCTTCGTGTACAAGCCGAAGACGTCGTCGAGTCTGGGCATGAACGCCAGGCTGTTCGTGCTGAAGCTGCCGAAAAACGCCATCATCCACCGGAACACGATGTAGTGGTTGAAGAGCGCGCCGCCGAGGAATCCCGTGGTCGTCAGGAAGATAAACGACACCGCGAAGCTCTTGTGCTGCTGATACAGCGCCGGGGCGACGAACCGCCACACCTGATACATGACGAACGGCGCGGCGAGCACGATGCCGGCAATCAGCGCGATCTGCACGTAAACCGAAAACGCCTCGCCCGGTTGCGTATAGATCAGCTTGGCCCCGGGCGGCAGGACCGATCGAAGCGGACGGAAGATGAACTCGACGATCGGGTTGATGAACGCAAAGGCGACCAGCATGCCGACGCCGACGGCGATGCAGCAATACACGATGCGGCGCCGCAATGCGTCGAGATGCTTCAGGACCGAGGCGCCTGACAGGCCGTCCTCGAAATCCACGAGCGGACGATCCACGTCGTCAGGCCGGCGCGCCAGGTGCAGCTTCATGCGATCACTTCATTATAGTGGCGCGCGGGCAAGCGCGCAGGGCGGCGACTGCGGCTAGCCCTTGCGGCGTCGCGCGGTCGGGCTGCCCACGGCCGCCCGCCTTGGCGCGCGTCGTCGGGGCAGGCGCGCGTGCCTGGCGGCCGGAGTCCCCCTCCTCGCGGGCGACGGCACCGAGCGGAGACCAGCCAGCGAAAACGACGTGATGTGGTCAGCGAATGCCGCCACTACGTCCGGGGTCAGCGTGAAATCAGGATACAGGCGCGCCGCGACCGGATTTGGAATCAGCGACACGCAGAGCGCATGGATGCTGTGCGCGCACCGGGTGACACACACATCGTCGCTCGGGCGTTCCAGGAGCTCGCCGACCAGCGTGCACAGGTACATCAGGCGCGGGCGTATTGCATGCTGCACGATGAGGTCGAGGGCGGGTGTCGGATCGACGAGCTCGCGGGACATCAGCCGATGAATCCAGCCGTCGGGCGCGGAGCCGAGGACGCGTTCGAGGTAGACGGAGATGTAAGCACGCAGTCTGGCCTCGGCGTCGCCGTGCTCTCCGGCCTTCTGCGCCACTTCGAGCGTGGAGCGCATCGTGTTCACCGCCATCTGCAGGACCTCGCGGTACAAGCCCAGCTTGTCGCCGAAATGATAGTTGACGGCGGCCACGTTGGCGCGGGCGTTCCGGCAGATGTCGCGGACCGTCACGCGTTTGAAGCCGCGGCTGGCGAAGAGCCGCGCCGCGGCGCTCAGTAAACGGTCGCGTGTCTCGCGATCGCGCGCGGTCATGCTGAAGATTCGCTCCTGACTGAACTTCCGCCCGATTACAGCGTTCGTTTGAACAGCAGGGTCGCCGCCGTCATGGCAATGGCCGAAAACACGCACAGATAGAGCAGGTCGCCGCCGATGGCGGCGAACCCGGTGTTCTTGAGCAGCAGGCTCTTGAGGGCGTGCACGGCATACGTGAACGGATCGGCCACCGCAATCACCTGCATCCATCCAGGAAAGCCCTGCTGGGGGTAGACGGCGCCGCTGGGAAAATAGAGTACCGTGTTCAACACGCCGAACATCGCGCGCGGCATCAGCGGATCGGTGACGCGCACCATCAGCAGGAACATCAGGCTGATGAGCGCGAACGCCGTCGTGATGATCACGACTTCGAGACGCAGCAGGCGCATCGGATCGAAGGGATTCGGCACGCCGGCGATCACCGAGCCGACGAGCATGATCGCCGTCCCCGCGATGACGGCCTTGATCGTCCCCGACACGTTGAAGCCGGCGATCAGCTCGAGCTTCGTGATCGGCGTCACCAGATAGCCTTCGTGCAGCCCGCGCGCTTTGTCGTCGATGAAGATGATCCCGCCGCCGATCATCACCATCATGAAGATCGACATCACGATCGACCCCGGCAGCAGATACTGGACGTAGGGCACATAGGGATACACTTCGACGACGTCCAATACGGCCTGACCCGGGACGCGCGGCGCGCTGACCGGCTGATTGAACGCCGACAGCATGCTGCCGACCTGGCCGACGAGCGTCGCCGACACGAAGTTGTCGGTGTTGTCCTCGATGAGCGCCACGCGCGGCTGATTGTGCTGGAGCACCCGCCGCGAGAACTCCGGCGGGATCGTCAGCACGCCGTTGATGCGGCCGTTGCGAAGATCGTTCAGCGCCTCCCCCGGGTCGGCATAGTCGACGGTCTCGAAGGTGTGCGCCCCGGCGGTCACCGCGGCGCTCAGCTCGCGAATCTTCACCGCCGGCAGGCCGTGGTCGTGGTCGACGATACCGACCTTGAGATGCTTCACGTTCCCGCCGAAGGCGTAGCCGAGCACGCAGAGCTGCACGACCGGCATCACCATCGACATGACGATCAGCATCGGGCTGCGGCGGAAACGCCGGAGCTCGCGTTCGACGATGGCCAGAGCACGGTGCATTTACGACCTCCTGATCATGAAGCTGCTGTCCATCGGGGAGGCTTCCTGCAGCGCGTCGCGGAGCGCCCGGCCCGCGTAGTGGACGAACACGTCGTCGAGCGTCGTGCTCTGGACCGACAAGGAGAGCACCGGCACTCCCGCGTGCGCGGCCGTTTCCATCAGGACCATCGTCGTCGCGGGGCCATTGTAGGACGTGATGCGGAATACCCCGTCTTCGCCGGTCACGGTTTCGACGGTTGGCAGCGCTCGAAGAGTCTCCGCCCACGACGGCGGCGGCGACGCAAAGCTGACTTCGAGGACGTTGCGCCCCGGCACCGACGCCTTGAGCCTGATCGGCGAGTCCAGCGCCTTCAGCTCGCCGTGATCGACGATCGCGATGCGGTCGCAGAGCTTGTCCGCTTCGTCCATGTAGTGCGTCGTCAGGAGGACGGTGAGATCGCGGTGCGTCTTGATCGTGTGGAGCATCTCCCAGACCGCGACGCGCGACACTGGATCGAGACCGGTGGTCGGTTCGTCGAGAAAGAACACGCGCGGTTCGTGGACGAGGGCGCGGGCGATCTCGACGCGGCGGCGCATGCCGCCCGAGAGGTTCTTGACCGGCTTGTCGGCCCACTGCAGCAGCTCGACTGATTCCAGCAGGTCGTGAATGAGGCGGGTCCGCCTGGCTCGCGGCACTCCGTACAGCTTCGCGTAGATGAGCAGGTTCTCTTCGACGCTCAGCTCGAGGTCGCTCGTCATCGCCTGCGGGATGACGCCGATCGATTTCCGGACGCCGTCGGCCTCGGTCACGATGTTGAAGCCGTTCACCACCGCCACTCCCGACGTCGGCGGCAACAGCGTCGTGAGGATGCGGATCAGCGTCGACTTGCCGGCGCCATTCGGTCCGAGCAGTCCGAAAATCTCCCCCGCTTCAACGGCGAAGCTGATGCCTTTGACGGCGGTAAAGGCGCCGAACGTCTTGACGATATTGCGGACTTCGATCGCGTTCATACGAATACGCTCACCGCCGAGCACGCCGAGCACGCAGAGAAGAAATACTCGGCGAGCTCTGCGGTCTCGGCGGTTAATGGGAACCGACCGGCAGCAGCACGTAGGCGGTCATGCCGACGGCGAGATGGCGGTCGCGATTGTCGACCCGCAGCCGCATCTCGAAAGTCTTGATGTCCCGCTTCGTCCGGCTGACGTCGCGCTGCGTCGCGAAGCCGGCGTCGACACCGCGGAAAAAGACCGTGCCCGGACGCTCGTCGCCCGAGGGCAGGCGGACGGTGAGCACGTCGCCGATGCGCACTCTGTCGATGTAGCTTTCCTCGACGTCGACGCGGACCCACAAATCGTCAGGGTTGATCAAGGTGACGATCGGCTGTCCCGGACTGACGATCTCGCCCACACGGGCGGCGCGAACGTCGACGATCCCGGAAAGCGGCGCGTGAATCTCGGTGTACGCGAGCCGGACGTCGGCCTTGGCGCGCTGGGCGTTGGCGGCCGCCTGCTGATGCTCGTTGACCTGCACCTGGCTGCGCCGGACCGACACCTGCTCCGCGTTCGCGCGCGCGAGCGCGACGGCCGATCGCTGGGCCTCGACCTGTCTGGTCAGCGAGACGACGCGCGCCCGGGCGGCATCGTACGCGGTCCGTGCCTGATCGAACTGCTCCTGCGGCGCGATGCCCACGTTCGTCATCTTCTGCAGCCGCTCGTAGGTCAGCCGGGCGTTTTCGAGATCGGCCTCGGCGGCCGTCTGCTGCGACTGGGCCGCCGCCAGCGTCGCCTCGGCCTGGCTGATCTGGTCCCCGATCTGACGTTCCTGAAAGCGAAGCGCCGCCTCGCTCTCTTTGACCTGCGACGTGGCGCCCTCGGCGCTGTGCGTGTAGAAGGCGCTTTCCTGGCGCAGTTCGTCGGGGCGGATGACGGCGAGGAGCTGCTCTTTCTTCACCTCGTCGCCTTCCGTGACCAGCAACTGCGCCAGCTGGCCGGCAATCTGCGGGCTCACGATCACGTCGTTCGTCGTGACGATACCGGTCAGCACCAGGGTGGTCGGTGGCCGGTTGAAGTAGTAGTAGGCGCCGCCGCCCAGGGCGGCGACGAGCAGCATCACGAACAGGGGCCGGCGGCGCTTCATTCAAACAGTTGTATAAAACAGTTGTTTGATCATGTCAATCGGCCAGCGAGCTCCCGAGCCGGGCGCGAAGGTCGCTGTACGAGTCGTCGAGCAGCGTGCCGATCGCGGCCCAGTCCGGCTGCCCGGCCTCGCGATCGCGCAGCGCGGCCGCCTCCGCGCGAAGGAGGCCCGCCGTCAGCACGTCGGCCAGCGGCGCCTCGTAGAGCAACGCGTATTCCTCGGCAATCAAGCGGCCCACCTGCGCCGGATCGCTCTGACCGGGCGTGCGGCGGGCGACCCACCAGGCCAGCTCCGCCCGCGCGACCGCGCGCGGATCGAAGCCGGCGCGGTGCCACCGCGCGGCGGTCGCGTAGGCCCGCTCCAGATCCGGCAGCACGGTCTCGTAGTGCCCCTTCAGCTCGGCGAACGTCGCGGCCGCGCGCGCCAGATGGAATCCCTCGACGGTGGCGGTCGTCCACGAGTAGTGGTATTGCTCGCGGAGCGTGGTGACGAGCAGCGCGAACAGCCGCACCCGCTCCTTCCCGTAGTACGCCTGCCACATGCGACGCTCGAGGTCCGCGAGCCGGTGCGGGTCGAACACGCGAAGCGAGCGGGGACCCGCCGGCGGGGACGTCAACTGAAAGGCCACCGCCGCGGCGGCGAGCGACGCCAGAATCGTAGCGATCCACCCCTTCTTGGTCATCGCGGAATTATCGTTATACTAATCGCGTATTGCTTCGGGATCTGCCTCGCCGGGCCCGCTGGTACATCATTGGGGTCATCGCGCTGGGGGCGACCATCTTTGTGTGGCTGCTGCCGCGCGCGGAGCTGTCGCCTGTACTGCCGCTGCTCTTCTTCGTCGCCCTGTCCGCGTTGACCTCGGTCTTCAAGGTCCAGTTCCCGATCGCCAGCGGCTCCAACATGTCGGTGTCGTACGTGGTCGACATCGCGGCGCTGATTCTCCGCGGGCCGCACACGACCATGCTCCTTGGAGCGTTCAGCGGCTGGGCACAATCGACCTTCAACGCCAAGCAGGGGAATCCGGTATATCGAACGCTCTTCAACATGTCGATCCTCGTGCTGACGATCCAGGCCTCCGGGCAGGTGTTCGTGGCGGTGGGCGGATCGCCCGACGCCGGCATGAGGGCGATGGCCTGGCCGCTGCTCGCCATGGCGGTGACCTACTTCGTCGTCAACACCGTCCCGATCGCAGTGGCGATCGCGCTGACGACGAACCAGAACGCCTGGCGCATCTGGAAGAGCGAGTTTCTGAGCAGCGAGCCGAGCTACATCGTCGGAGCGGTGGCGGCGGCGGTCGTCATCGCCGTGATGACGACATCGGGCTGGTGGCTCGCGGCCCTGGCAACGGCGGCGCCCCTCTACCTCACCTACAAGATGTACCGCTCCGGCATCGAAGTCGAGGCCCGTCAGGGCGCGATCCTAGAGGCGGCGCACGACGCGATTCTGACGATCGATCAGCAACTGAACATCCGCGAGTTCAATCCCGCCGCCGAACAGATGTTCGGCCGCTCGCGCACCGACATCCTCGGCAGAAACGTCGAGCTGCTGCTGCCTCCATCCGAGCGCATCGGGCAGCTGACGGCGTTCAGCCGGTATCTGACGGCGGGCGACGGCCCGCTCGCCCGCCGGCGCCTCGAGCTGACCTGCGTCAAGGCGGACGGTACGGAGTTCCCGGTGGAATTGACGGTCGCACGGCTCGGCAGCGACAGCCGCGCGATTATCACGGGGTTCATCCGCGACATCACGGAGCGGCGGCTGCTCGAAGAACAGTTGCGACAGTCGCAGAAGCTCGAGGCCATCGGCCGGCTCGCGGGCGGCGTCGCTCACGATTTCAACAATATCCTGATGAGCATCATGGGGGCCGCGGACCTGCTGCTGTTGGATCTGGCCGACGGCGCGGGCGCGCACGATGAAGCGGCCGAGATCAAACGCTCGGTGCAGCGGGGGGCCAGCCTGACGCGGCAACTGCTCGCGTTCAGCCGCCGTCAGACCGCGCGGCCGCAATTGCTGACCCTCAGCGACGTCGTCGGCGGCATGGACCCGATGTTGCGGCGGCTCATCGGGCCGGAAATCGAATTCGCGATCGATCTTCAGGGCAACGACACGAAGGTGCGGGCCGACCCGTCGCAGATCGAACAGGTCGTCCTGAACCTCGTGGTCAACTCTCGCGATGCGATGCCGCATGGCGGCCGCATGACGGCGACCGTCGACAGCGTGCGCCTGGACGAGACCGCCGCCGTCGCGCTCGTCGAAGGACATGCGGGCGAGTACGCGCGGCTGACCATCAGCGACACCGGGATGGGCCTCGACGAGCAGACCAAAGCCAGGCTGTTCGAGCCGTTCTTCACGACCAAGGAGGGCAAGGGGACCGGCCTGGGGCTGTCGATCGTGTACGGGATCGTGAAGCAGAGCGGCGGGTACATCTCCGTCGTCAGCGAGCCAGGCCGCGGTGCCAGCTTCGTGGTCTACCTGCCGTCGGCGGGCAGCCGCGCTCCGGTGCCGGTGCTCGCTTAGCGTCACACCTCTTTCCTTCGCGCGCCTCGCCGGACGGGCGCCTCGCTAGGAGATCGCGCCCTTCCCTGGCCCATCGGGATCGCCGGCGTGAGATCCGGCGGTGATGAGCAGGGTCACCAGCAGGAAGGCGGCGGCTGAAAGGTAAGGACTGCCCTCACCGAATCGCTGCAGGGAAGCGTTCCCCCACACCGGACCGACGGTCCGGCCGAGACTTTCCACCGCGCTCGCGGCGCCCTGCACGCGGCCCTGCTCTTCCGGCCGCGCCGTGTTGCTGACCATGCTCGACACGGTCGGGTGGCCGAACCCGAGCCCGATCGCCAGCGGCACGAGCGTGGCGGCGAACACTGCGACCGAATGCGTCAGCGTCGCGCCGACAAGACCGACGATCGAGCACAGCAGGCCGATCATGAACGTCGGTCTGTCGCCGAGCCGCCGCACGATCGGACGGATGAAACCGCCCTGCACGATCGCGCCGAGCACGCCGAACGCGCTGAAAAAGTATCCGGTCTGCGACGCGTCAAACTGAAACCGGCGGGCGGTGAACAGCGAGAAGGTCGTCTGGAAAATCGCGAACGCGAACCAGTAGACGAAATCGATGATCAGCACCCTTCCCAGGTTCCGACGCCGGAGCATCTCCGGCAGGTTCCGGAACGGCATGCCGGTGCCCGCCTGGGCGCGATGGATGGTTTCGGGCAGCCAGAGCCACGCCACCGCCGTCGCGGCGAGCGTGATGCCTGCGGCCGCCCAGATCGGCGCCGTGTAGCTGACCTTCGAGAGGACGCCGCCCAGCGCCGGGCCGAAAATAAATCCCAGTCCGAATGCGGCGCCGATGAGGCCGTACGCACGCGCCCGATCCTTCGGCTCGGTCACGTCCGCGACGTACGCGCGCGCGGTCGAGATGTTCCCCCCGGAGAGGCCGTCCACGATCCTCGCGATGAACAGCATCGTCACGCTGTGCGCCAGGGCGAGCAGGACGAAACTGACGACCGTGCCGAGCAGGCTGAGGATGAGGATCGGCCGACGCCCGTAGCGGTCCGACCAGTCGCCGAGCACGGGCGCGGCGACCAGCTGACAGACGGAAAAGGCCGCAAAGAGCAGGCCGATCACGATCGGCGACGCCCCGAACGTCTGGGCGTAGAACGGCAGCAGCGGGATGATGATCCCGAAGCCGATCAAGTTCACGAAGATGGTCAGGAAGATGACGAGAAGTGGACGCGTCATGGATCGTGTCGCCGGCGGGTCGTCACACGCGCCCTAACGGGTCGTCTTCCCGGCACGTGCCCCTTTGTTGTCACGGACGAGTACGTGATCGAGGTTGGCGACGCGGACGCCGGTTTCGTAAACCAGCTGTGCGACGTGCGCGAGCTTGTCGAATTCGATCTTCGACACTTCGTCCGTATTGGCGTGATAGTCCTGGTGCAGGCCGGTGGTGAAGAAGATCACCGGAATCCCCTTCGTCGCGTAGCTGTAGTGATCGCTCCGCGTGTACAGCGATTCGCTGTCGCTCGGATCATTGAACTCGTAATCGAGCGTCAGCGGCATCGGCAGCGCGTCGTTGGCCGCGCGGCTGACCGCGTGCAGCTCGGAGCTGATGCGATCCGACCCGACGAGGTAGACCGTGTTGCTTTCGCCCGGCTTGTCGTCGCGGTTGCGGCCGATCATGTCGATGTTCAACTGCGTCACGATGCGATCGATCGGCACCGTCGGGTGGTCGGCGAAGTAGAGCGAGCCGTACCGGCCGACCTCCTCGCCGGTATGCCAGATGAAGAGCAGCGAGCGCTTCGGCCGCGGGCCATGGGAGAACGCGCGGGCCAGCGCCATCACCGCCACCGTCCCCGACCCATCGTCATCGGCGCCGTTCCAGATGCGATCCTCGATCGCCCCGGGCGTGATGCGCCCCGGCGAGCGAGTCCGCCGCTCGCGGCCGTCACCCGGAACGATTTCGCCTTCCGCGTAACCCACGTGGTCGTAGTGGGCGCCGAACGCGACGTAGGTGCTCTTCAGCGCCGGATCCGATCCTTCGACGATGGCGACGACGTTCTGCGTGAGCTGGGTGCGAACGGTTTCGTAGTCCACGTTGACGTCGAACGTCAGCTTCACATCGTCCAGCCGGAATGACGGCAGCGGTTCGCGCCCGGACGCCCGGCGTTTCAGCTCGTCATACCGCGTGCGCGCGTGGCTGAACAGGAACTCGAAGAAGGCGTCCTTCGCCCGGACCGTCGGGGCCAGCGGTTTGTCGAGCCGTTCCGACGTGGTGAAATCAGGCGCCGGCAAGGCCGCGGCGCGGCCGCCGGCAGGGGCCACCGGCTGACTGGCGCCGCCACGTCCGCCAGCGGTCTCGGGACCGATGCTCGCCGTCGCATGCACTTCGTCAACCGCGTAGTTGTTCCGCTGGCTCAGAATCAGGCGGTACTTCTGCCCGTCCACTTCTTTCGGACCCTCGGCGCCGAGCCAGACAACGACGGCGTCCTTCAGATCCCTGTCGCCGATGTCCACGTGATGTTCGGCGGGCACATCGAGCCCATAGCCGACGAACTCCACCCGGTTGACCGTCAAATGCCGTTTGCCGCCTGAGTTTCGCGGAAACGTAATGGCATCGCCGTCGTTGAAGGTGCGGGACTCGTTGCCAATCTGCACGGTGACCGTGGAGTGACTTTTGGCCCTGATGCCGAGCACGCGCACCGTCTGGAGATAGGATCCCGAGTCGCCGGCCGGCGTGACGCCCCAGTTGCGGAGGTGGTCGACGATATATCCGGCCGCAAGGCCCAGCCCGGCCGCGAACACGGCGCGGCCCTGGAGGTCGTCAGAGGCAATATAGGTGAGCCACTCCTTCAGATCTTCGCGCCTGATCGAGGCACGCCCGTCATCCGACGCCGCGCGGGCGACGAGTCCAGCCAGAACGAAGGCGACGATCAGCGCCGAAGGACGGAGGACCCGGGCCCGGAGACGAAGACCGACGATGGACGACGAACGGAGCCGGAGGCGGCGCATGAGTCCTGGGGCTTACTATAGCTCCCGCTTGCCATGATCAAGCGACTTCGGGTAAGGTTTTTCAAACTGGATCGGCTGCCAGCGTGTGTGTTCCTGCGACCCCTCGCGCCTTCCTGCCCGGTTCGATGATTCCTCCGAGCGCTCAGAGACCATCTTCAGGGGAGATTTGATTGGCTGTCCGCCTCTTCGTCGGGAACCTGTCGTACACAACCACTGAAGCCGATCTACGCGGCTACTTCGGCACCGTCGCACCGCCGTCACACGTGGTGCTGCCGGTCGACCGCGAAACCGGCCGGCCGCGAGGCTTCGCGTTCGTCGA
>Ga0068858_100003674_pt1 | contig 15199 bp, 12 predicted proteins | sample KBSSwiS12_FD_66589 | JGI IMG/M metagenome (GOLD analysis project Ga0068858, IMG submission 66589) | Switchgrass rhizosphere microbial communities from Kellogg Biological Station, Michigan, USA - KBS Switchgrass S1-2 | ecosystem: Host-associated > Plants > Roots > Rhizosphere > Soil ... | reverse complement strand
CCACAATTTTTGGCTACGGCAAAGGTGAACTGAAAGTCATCCGCAAAAAATCCGCGGCTAAGTTTACCGTCCTCCGTTACTCGTAACGCAGCGCCTCGATGGGATCGAGATTAGCCGCACGCACCGCAGGAAACATACCGCTGACAACTCCCACCACCGCCAGAATAGCGGTGGCCACCAGCAAGATTTTTGGGGCCACAATCAGGCGAATGTCCCCGGCTTCACCATACTTGGCAATCGCGCTGTACAAAGTCAGCGTTCCCACGGAAAACGAAACAATGTAAGAGAGCAGGATCCCGAGCAGGCCACCGACCGCGGTGATGACCAGAGCCTCCGCGAGGAATTGAAACAGAATGTCGCGCTTGCGCGCTCCAAGCGCTTTTTCTACGCCAATTTCCCGTGTGCGCTGCGTGACCGACACCAGCATGATGTTCATCAAACCAATCCCGCCGATACCCAGCGTGATGGTTCCGATGAATCCCAGCAGAATCTTTAATCCCAGCGAGATAATGCCGAACTGTGAAAGCTGTTTCTGCGCATCAAAGACAAACACTGCTCGCTGATCGTCCGCCTTGAACCCATGCGCCATACCGAGTGAGGTGCGGATCACATTGGTGAGCTTGGTGTGGTCGAGCCCCTGCGAGTCCAGCCAGATACCGCCCAGGTAGTGGGTGTCCTGCAAGACATCCATCGAGTTGTAAGGGATGTAAATGATGCGGTTGATGTCGTTGTCACCCTCCTGCATACGTGGCGACATAACACCGACCACCTGAAAGCTGAAACCATCCACGCTGATCGACTCGCCCACCGCTGGCAGTCCAGAAAATAATTTATCTTTGGCCTCTGAACCAATTACTGCCACGAAGGCGTGGCTCATATTGTCCTGCTCATTGAGGAAACGTCCATCAGCGACCTGCAGGTTCCAGATGTCCTTAATCGCGGCATCATTGGCTTGGATCGGAAGGCTGTAAGTTCGCGAGCCGTATCCCACATTCGATTGCCGATCAGCTTCGCGGCTGATGTGCCGTATCAGCGGTACGACGTTTCTGAGAAGTTCAATGTCGTCGGTGGTAAAACGAACCGGAACACCGGCCTTGTTCCCGCCCGCCTGCTGCGAAGTGCGCCCAGGAAAAACTCCAACCGCCGTAGCGCCAAAGCTTTCGAAAATATGATGGATCGCATCGCCGAAACCATTGCCGTAAGCAAGCAGCAGCACAACCGTGGCAATCCCCCACGCCATGCCGAGCATGGTTAGCAGGGTTTTGCGCAGATCATGGCGCATGGCAGCATAGGCCTGTTTGAGCAGATCGCTGTGCATACGTTATTCCTTGCGGAGCGCCTCCACCGGTTGCAGCATGGCAGCTTTGCGCGCTGGATAAATGCCGGCCAGGACCCCGGCAAATGCCAAAGAGGTGATGGCCAGCGCCGCTGTCATGGGCACCAAGCGCGGCGTATCAAATCCCGGAGGCTGCGGCAGTTTCGCCAACGCGGCCATGAGAGCCGCGGCGCCTGCCATGCCAAGACCTCCACTTAGCAAAGTAAGGAATGCACCTTCGGTAAAAAACTGAAACATGATGCTGCGATTGGTAGCGCCCAATGCTTTGCGCAATCCAATTTCCCGCGTACGGTCGGCAACCGCCACTAACATGATGTTGATAATCCCAATCGCGCCCAATGCCAGCGTCACCAGGCCCACGCTCCCCAGAAACATATTCATGGCGTCAAAAATCTTGCCAACCTGATCTACCGTGCGGATCGTGTCCCACTCATCGAACGCATCCGGATCTTTGTAGTCGAACCCACCGTGATTGCGCGAAATAATGCGGTGCACCTGCAGCTTGGCGCTTTCATGAAGATCGCGACTTCTCGGTTGATAGTTGATGAAAGAAACTCGGTCGACACGGTCCTGATTGCCCGTGGGAGGGAAATACATCTGCATGGTGCTAAACGGAATCATCATGCGCAGATTGACGTTGTTATTGTCCCCGTGTCCCATGCGCTTCAGTGTGCCTACGATTTCGAAACGTATGCCATTCAGCAGAATGGTGCTGCCAATCGCTGGACGTCCCGGGAATAGAACCTTGCGGGCTTCGTCGCCAATCACTACGACGGCCCGCTTTTGCGCGTTGTCCATGGTATTCAGCCAGCGTCCGTCAGCTATGGGCGTATAGCGTATCTGGTTGAAATCATCCAAGACTCCCATTAGCTGCCCACTGGTCTGGAAATAATCGCTGACGGCGCGAATATCGCCGCGCTGTATGACGGGTGTGGCCAGCTTCACATCCGGGCAGTCCGTGCTGATGTCGAGGTAATCCTGGTAAGTCAAAAAATACCACCGCATGCTGGTGAAGTTGCCACTGATCGCCGGGGCTCGCCCACCCCAGATGAACATGACATTTTCACCCAACTCATTGAACTGTTTGCGGTTTCCCGAACGAAACCCTTCGCCCAGGCCGACCAGGAGCAGCAACGAACCCACCCCCCAGGCGATCCCAAACATGGTCAGGAACGAACGCAGCTTATGTGCCCAAAGGGTGCGCAGGGTTTGGCCGAAGATTTCGAAAAGAACACGCATGAAGGCTTTCTGATTCAATAATACGTGATACGGCGGCAGGTCGTTCCATGCCGGTAACTATGAATCTATTGATATTGGACGGTTTTGCGATGGGTTTTGGCGGCAAATATCTGATGAATATTTACATGTAGTAACAGAAGTGAGCGGCCGGACACGTGGGTGACACTTCGTACCGAATCGATAGGTAACACTCCCTCTCTCAGGGCAGGGAGCTATGCCTTGGAGGGAGTGTTCGGGTCATGGATGAACACGCTAGCCGTTTTCTCCTCACCTGTGTGAGACTGTTTCCTCCACCTACCGAAGATTACGCTTTTCCTGTCTTTGAGAAGCCTTTGAAGGAGGGCTCAATGATTGTTGCATTTGGCAACAATCAGCGTGAGATCGTCCTGTTGATCCTGCGGGCTAAACGCCCGTACTTCATCTACCACAGACACAAGGAGCCGCTGTGCAGGCAGCGACAGGTTTCGTCGCAATGTTTCCACCAACCGCTCCTCTCCGAACTCTTCTCCCCGGCCGTCAAATGACTCTGTTACTCCGTCCGTGTAGAGTAGAAGCGTATCGCCCAGTTGTAGCTGCGTCTCTACAAAATCGCATTTCCAGTCAGCAAAAAGCCCAAGTACAGTGCCCGTGGAGTCAAGCCGCTCCAGGCGTCCAGCCGAGCGAAGCAAGAGCGCTGAGTAATGTCCACAATTCGCATAGCGCAGCCGATGCACGCGATCGTCATACTCCGCAAAGAACAAGGTCGCATACGCGCTCTCAATCGTGTTCTGGTAAAACAGCGTGTTTACAGACTCGAGAAACTGGGTCGGCTCCTGCCACGCCGTTGCATACTGGCTGCGCAAGTTCGCCTGCAAATTCGCCATTAGTAGCGCAGCCGGCATGCCCTTGCCCGAAATGTCTCCCAATACGAGTCCCAACCGCTGTGGGCCTAGGTTCAGGAAATCGTAGTAATCGCCTCCCACTTCGCGGGCCGGGATGCACAACCCGGCATAGTCGAGTGACTTCAATTGGGGGAGTGATTGCGGAAAGAGCCGCGCCTGTACCTGTTTTGCGAATTCCAATTCCTGCGCTGCGCGCCGTTCCTGTTCTATCTTCTCAGCGAGTGATTTACGTTCTGCATCGAGTTCACGACTCAAATTATCGTACTCAACCAGCTTCAGAGAGTTTCCGTCCAAATCCTCTAAGCTGGCGAACAGCCCACCCCAGACTGGCTTATAGGGTGGTTCCTGGAACTGCACTCCCCGCGTCCGCCATTCTTCGTATTTCGCGACCACGTTCTCGGTAAGAAAAACAATCGGCGCTGTCCGCCCAATGGACTGGTAGTCAGGTTGTGCCGGAGCAAGACACAGCATTGCGCTCCCATCTGGCGGCCCCACGACCACGAACCGTCCGCCCCCAATCGGACTGTCAAAAATCAGATTGAATCCCAGTTGGTCTACATAGAAGCGAATGCTTCGGTCCAGATCCCGGACATGGATCGTGATGAACAGAATGCGCAGGTACGGAAGCTGCGAATCCAGACGAGGAATGGTTTTCGGCCATTGAGTTGTTGCTGGGTTGCTCATCGGCGAGAATTATATGACGCGCCCGTGAACAACAGTAAATGGCACGGTATGAATGAGCAATTCGGAAGACTGTCCTTTCCGACGGTTGGTCGCAGTTGCCAAGCAGCTCATTCGTTCGCTGCGTCAAGATCTAGACAGCAACAAATAGCTCTACTCCGACTCGCGCTTTTCATTAGTAACCGGTTACTCCGCAGATCTTTCATCGTTACCATCGTTAGCAGTAGGTCAGGTACTAAAGTAAATTGCCACATTGACCGGCTCACAGGACCATGGATGGGCCAGAGTTACATGCTGTTAAAATCTCGAATCCGTGGTTTCTCTCTACCTGAGCTGATGATCGTTGTGGCGATCATTCTCGTCACATTGACGATGGCTGGCATGGTCGTGAACTCAACAATCCAAATGAGCCAGCTGCGCGGTAGCGCCACTCGCTATGCCGAACTTTTGCAAACCGCCAGGACCCGGGCTACGGCTGACGATCGGTTTTATTCTGTCTATATTCAGCCGGCAGTTGGTCCCAACCCCTCGCTTGCCTACGTGGATGTGTACCCCCAGACGGTAAACGGCGTGTCGGGCCATGGTCCGCCACCGGCAGGTTTTTACGATCCAGGACACGGCGTTCCTGTGACCACGCTTTCGAACAGCGTCCTCGTGCAGCCAGCCGCTTCGGCTCCTGCGACCGCCAATCTCAGGACTCTATTTTGCGCGGCCTGCGCGCCAAACATTGTCTCGAACGGAGCACCTTCATGGGGCCCTGACGGCATGCCGTGCAAGGCCAACGCTTCATTGGACCTTTCCGCTACCGTCTGCAACCCAGCAGGTGGACCGATGGCTTACGTTACATATTTTCAATCGCAAACCAACGGCGAGTGGTCGGCCGTGACTGCAAGCCCGGCGGGACGAATCAAAGCCTGGTTTTACTCGGCGGATACAGGGACCTGGACACCACAGTAAGAAAGGGTGAATGTTAAGTGCGGAAACAATCGACATTGCGCATCGCACGCGGGCGCCAAGCTGGTATGAGCATGATCGAGCTCATGATCGCTATGGTCGTCCTAGCTGTCGGGTTGGGAGCGTTGAGCAACCTTTTTATTCTTGCCAGCGGAACCGACAACAAAAATAGCAGAGGAACGTCTGCCGCGTTGCTCGCCCAGATGATGATGGAGCAAATCAGCGCACAATCGGCCAACTCGTCCGCCAACATCGTGGTTACAGACTGCCAGGGTAATCAATGGGTAGTCGCGACCGCAGGCGCTCCAGGCCCCAATGGCCAGGGCGCATCGTTGATGACTAACCCTACGAGCCCATACTACGGTGGTATCGATCCAGCCCAGAACTTTGCCAACGTAACACCCGGCTACAGCATGCTTTACACGGATTGCGCGATCAACGGCCGACAGGCAGTGTATGACGTGCGCTGGAACGTGATGACCTTGAGTCCGTTTAATCGCATGATTACGGTCACAGGGCGTCAGGTGAGTCCAGCCGGACAGCTCGGCAACAAGCTCTTCGCTTTGCCGATGACTCTGCGCACGATCGGAGGCATGTGATGAGATTGGATCGGTTGCGACGAACTGTATCGATTGTGCAGTTGAGGCAGAGCGGTTTCTCTCTGCTCGAACTGATGGCCGTCCTGGCGATTTTGAGCGTGGTTCTGGCCGTAGTCATGAGCGGAGTGACTGAACTGCAGAAAAAGAGCTCCAGCGAGACTGCGAAAGTTGACCTGACACAGCAGTCCCGACAGTTTATGGATCAGATCGTTAGAGACCTTCACCACGCCGGATATCCCAGCGTCAAGATGTTTGAGGCTGCAGTAGCGGCTGCGAATCCCACCTTGTACGGCGATGGCTTGACAAGCATCTCCACGGGTAGCCTGCAGTTTGAGGGTGATGTGGATGGTTCCGGGACAGTGAGCGAGGTCTTCGTCCAGCTGGTACCAGCGGGTGGGCCGTGTCCTTGCACGCTTCAGCGCGGCGCCGTCTCCAAGCAGGACTGGCTGGCCGGCCTCGGCCCAGCATATTACACCCAGGTGGATAACGTAATGACACCCAACGTATTTACTGCCATCCTCAATGACGGAACTTCGGTGGCTCTGCCCTGTACCAAGGTAGCTGGGTGTGCAGACGGAACACCAATGGAGAACATCACCGCCGTCGGCCTTACCTTGAATGTGCGCACCCCTACGCGCGACCTGACGGATCGATCGTTTGCAACTGTGATGATGTCGTCTGAGGCGAAGATCAACAACCTGATCACCAACTGATTTCTTAGCGGGCACGGTCCGATGGGAGGAGCTATGTTAACTGCGAAACGTAACGAGGGAGGAGTCGCACTGTTCTTGTCGCTCATTATTCTCTTGCTGCTCAGTGCTCTTGCTGTCGGCTTTGTGTACATGGCGAGCACGGATACGATCGTCAGTGCAAACTATCGAAACCAGCAGACGCTCTATTTTGCAGCGAAGGCCGGCATGGAAGAAGCGCGTGGTCGCCTGATGACCACAGTCGGCACGACTAACGTCGTGAACCCGAATAGCATCGTGAGTCCATCCTGCGCAGGAGGCGCCAATGCTTGCTTGCCTGCTGTTCCGGTGGTGCCGAATGATGCGAATCATGGCGTCCTATATATTCTGGGAGGTCCCAATCCCGCGGCAGTTACTCCATGGGTTGCTGGTACCATCTACACCGACGATGAGCTCTGCCATAACGGATATTCACTGACCGGTCTTAACCCGCACAGCGCCGATGTCCACTGTCCTGACGTCCCTACCACGGCCAACTGGTATTCGGCAACTAATAGTATCGCTCCCTGGAACTCGACCAATGCTGCACTGCCGTTCCTGTGGGCGCGGGTAAGCTTGAAACTGAATGGTTCGGTGGATAGCGGAAAATACAAAGTAAATCCCGCTCTTCCCGTAAATGCGCCTGTTTGTTGGGATGGGACACGGGAAATCGTAGCGAATGCGCCCACTTGCGCTGGCACTCCCAGTGCGGCGAATCCCGTTTACCTGATTACCGCCATGGCTGCAAATACTCAAAGCGGATCGCGTCGTTTCGTGCAATCGGAGGTCGCTCTCACTCCTACTCCGCCTTTTCCGTACGGGATGTTTGCAACTGGAAACACTTGCTCGGCGCTTCAATTGGGCGGAGGCGCGACTACCGATAGCTACACAAGTGCGAACGGATCGAACTACGCAAATAGCCACACCAACACGGGTGGCGATGTCGGTTCCAACGGGAACGTCGGCTTAAACGGTTCGAGCACTCAGATTGGAGGTTCGATCGGAGTCCCGAACGCTACTACAGGAGCTTGCCCAGCGGGCCTGACAATCGCAGGAGGAGCAGGCTTCTTGCCGCCGACAACGTCGAATACGCTAGTCGCCGCCGGACCGTTCACCTTCCCGACGCCACCCTCACCGGTTCCACTACCGCCCAATACAAATGAACCGAAAATCGGGAAGACTGGCGCAACGTTACTCCCTGGCACTTACGGCAATATCAGTGTGACCGCAGGTGGCACGATCACGATCGCTCCTGGAACTTATAACATCAACAGCATCAGCCTGTCGGGCAACTCGAACCTCGTGATCAGCCCATCGGGAACCGTCGTTTTTAATGTTGCGGGCACCGGCCAGAACACACCCATCGATTTCTCGGGTGGCTCGATTACCAACAACAGTTTGGTCGCCAACACCTTTATGATTAATTACGGCGGCACGGGAAACGTAAGCTTGAGTGGCAGTACAGCTACCTACTTGACGTTGAACGCGCCAAACGCTGACGTAAACATCACCGGCGGCTCCGACATTTACGGTGCCATCATCGGACGTACGATCAAGAACATGGGCGGCACGAAGTTCCATTATGACAAAAATACAAGTCTCGGTCCGCCGTCGGTCGGCTATTACACGCTAATTGCTCTGCGAGATGTGCAGTTCTAGACGAAACAGAGAATTCAGATATCGCGTTTTCCCTTCACGGGTTCACGAAACACGAGCCTGTTGCTGGCTACAGATTCAAGGGCGAGCAGTTGCTGCCACTCAACCGCTGGAGAGACGCAACTGAAAAGGCATACGCCCCTAATGATTTCAGTCAAACGTTCTCCCAATCTGTTCCGAACAAATCTTTAGTTCGGAGACCGGCCTTCTCATCACATCTGTTTACAACACTCATTTGTTCGGATTCGGAGCTGCCCAGCGTGGACTCTTACGACAGACATAGATTATGCTCCTCTTACAGAGGGTGCCATGCAGACGCAAAGCGAGGCAGTCTCGGGCAGTGAGACGGTCATGCGCACCGGTGCGTGCATTGTCGGAGGAGGACCAGCCGGGCTGATGCTCGGGTTGCTCCTCGCCAAGCGCGGCGCCGATGTGGTTGTGCTCGAGGCGCATCGGACCTTCGACCGCGAGTTCCGCGGCGAAGTCCTGCAGCCCAGCACGGCACGCCTGCTTGATCAGATCGGCCTGCTTCACTACATCCTCGAGCAGCCGCATCTGCTGCTGCGGGAGGGCCTGCTCTTGGTCAATGGTCGGCAAAAGGCCGGATTTAGTTTCGACAAGATCGCTCCCCAATATCCTTACGCGATCTGGATGCCACAGCCGATATTCCTCGAGGCCCTGGCCAGGAAGGCGGCTCCGTATCCCGGGTTTCACCTCTGGATGGGAGCGAACGTGACCGAACTCGTGCAGGAGGGCGGAGCCGTGGTCGGAGTCCGTGGCTTGCGCGACGGAAAGGAACCGTTCACCATCCGGGCTGACCTGGTGGTCGGGGCGGACGGACGCCACTCGATGGTCCGTAAGCTCGGCAATTTCGCGATCGAGTACGAGCACCACGATTTCGACATGATCTGGTTCGTTGTCGATCCGCCGCCAGATTGGTCCCGCACGATCTATTTCTCTGTCGGAACGGCCCCGCTCCTTCTCCTGCCGAAATACCCGAATCAGATCCAAGTTGGCCTCGTGCAGAGCGTGGGCGAGTGGCGAGATTGGATCCGTAAAGGGACTGAGGCGGTGCGGAATCACGTCAATTCGCTCAGCCCGCTGTTCACCAACTTCGCCGCAGAACTGCACGACCTGAGGCCCTTCTTCCCACTGCCTGGAGTCATCCTGATGGTCCGCGAATGGGCGCGCAATGGACTCCTGCTTATCGGTGATGCAGCCCACACGATGAGTCCGGCGGGGGCCATTGGCGTGAACGTCGCGCTATCAACCGCGGCGGTCGCGGCACAGGAGATTTTCCCGCGGCTCGGCACGGGCCCCATCCAAAAAAGTGCGCTCTCCCGAGTGCAGGCACTGCGCGAGGTGGATGTCCGGACCATGCACCGGCTGCAACGCACCGCCGGTTCGGCCCTCCTAGGAACGGGGTCGGGCAATCCGATGATTCGCTGGGCTACTCCGCGCCTGATGGCGCTCGGCATCAAGGTGGGATTGTTTCCAATCTTGCAGAGACGACTGTTCTTCGGTGTGCCTCTGCCGCCGCTCGATCCGGCCTTCAGCTTCCGGGACGCGACGAGCAAGGCTGCTTGACGACGTAGTCGTTGGCTTGCCGACGCATCCAGTCTTGATTCTCAACTGTCGTAAAATCGCCTCACATGTCTCTGGTTTTGAGTACAGGCCATGCCAAAGCCACGATTCGGCAGTTGAGTCGGTCCCTGATGTTTGAGTTTTGGGCTGAAAACCTGTCAGACGTGACACTCGAACGAAACTTCCAATTGCCCGCACGGTACGAACTTGCCACCGAGGGGTGAGATGAAACTTTATGCCTGACAGCAGGCGTTCTTCGTGCGTTTTCCGGGTAACTATGGGGCGTTGACGTTCGCACGGGTCGCATTCAATCGCAGCTTGACCGAGGCGTTCTTCTACACCGAGCACCTATGTGGATTGTGCGGTGAAGGAAAATTCGTCTACATGCGAAAAACAGCAGGTAAGTGGGCGGTGGCTGATACCGCTCGAACGTGGATTTCGTGACTAGGGCCGTCAATTGGTGAAAAATCCCATTTCACTCAGACCCCTTCTGCGCTCATTAGTAGTCTGAACGCTAATGATATTCACCAAACGACTTCGGGAAGGAGTGCGTTGCGGAGAAATCACCTGCAGCGTTCGTTTTTGGACTCGTCCGCATGTTTTGGTCGGTAAGAGATACCGCATGGGCGAAGGCGCCATCGAAATCGACTCCGTCGAAACGATTGGGTTTTCAGACATTACCCCAGAACTCGCGCGTGAATCAGGATTCCTTGGAGTTCTCGATTTGCTCAGAGTCGCAAAACACGGGCGCGGCCAGAACATCTACCTCATTCGCTTCCACTATGTTTTGAGTATCAGCCCGCGCGTATGGTGAAGAGCGGTGGCCCCTCGTCAGAAGAGTTCAACCCACCTAAGGTTAAGGATGTTCCGGTTACGGTTTTCGATGAGCATGGGCTAGGGCAGGAGGCCAATAATCTTGCGGCGATCAATAGCCTGAAGGGATACCGGTCGTTGCGCTGGGGCCGGAACCTGGAGCTTATCATTACCGACCAGCGAAGCTACCGATCCGAGGACCCTGAGAGTAAGGTGGATCCCACAGCTTTCTCTAATGAGGACTATTCTCAGTTCGTTCCGGAGGAAGTGCTTGAGATTCTCGATGGCGGCCGGGATTACAACGGAGGCAATCCGCCCAGCACCATTCGTTTCGGGGACCAACAAGTTTCCAACGTCCGTAAGGCGGATCCCGCTCAGACCCTGCTTGGTGCCGAGCAGAAAGCGTGGTTTCTCGAACAACTGCGAAATTCGAAAGCTACCTGGAAAATCTGGGGCAGCACAACTTCGACTCTGGATATGCGCGCCGACCCGCAGCACCTTCCTCCAGGGATGATTGCGAGCGCCTGGCCCGGTGCTGGGTATGCCAGCTTTGGCGGCGGCGACGTCAGCACTGCCTATCACGAGCGCGGCGAAATTTACGATTTCATTCAAGAGCATGGGATTACGGGGTTTGCCACGGTGGCAGGCGACCGGCATAGCTTCTGGGCCGGTTTATCGGCGAAGTCTCTTCCGCCGAAGCCCTTTGACCCCGTGGGTGTGGCATTCGTGGTTGGGTCAATCTCCGCGCCCGGAATGGTGGAGTCTATGGAACATCACCTGCCCAAAAACGCTCCGCTCCGGGCTCTCTTCCTTGGGCAAGGCCCTGGCGATAGCAGTCCGCAGCCCACCCTAAACATGCTGATGCGACACGGTGTTCGCTCTTGCCTGGAATATGCGAAGACCGGTGACGTTCAGAAAGCACGCCAGCTTTCCAATCGCGATTTGTCACCGCACGTGTCGTTTGTTGACATGGGCGGCCATGGTTATGCGGTCGTGCACGCAGCAGCGGACCGGCTGGAAACGGAATTCATCTGCCTGCCGCGTCCCATCGTTCGCCAGGAGCAGCCGGATGGAGGACCTATGCTCTATCGCGTTCGACACACTGCAAGACTGTGGCGCAAGCAGGAACGTCCGAACCTCGAACAGAAGGTGATAGAAGGCAATCCTGCCTTTTCGATTTAGGGGCGGGGCGGGTGGCCCATTCAAGCCCGTTGTGTCTAGTCCCATGACACCCTTTACAAAGTGTCCCGGGACATCCTTTACAGTGGTGAGGGAGAAGATTGATCTGGCAGCCCTCAGCTAAATCAGTGCGAGAACTTTACCTCTGACTCCACTCCCGCATAGTTGTAGTTCTCTCCATAAAGATCGCGGAAAATCTTGAAGGCGAGATTGCCGGTGCAATGTGCAGGAGCCACACGGCGCACGCCGAGATCGTCTTTCATAAGTTTGGCGATGCTGGTGATGTAAGCCGCGTCATATGGAAACAGGTGAAATCCGCCTTCGACCAGATCAATATTTCCGCCTAGGAATTGTTTGGTGGCGCGAACGATCTCTTCGACTTTGCTGTGCGAGCAACCGGTAATCAGGACGATGCCTTTTTCCGTTTTCATGGCCAGCGAAATTTCAGGAAAGCCCTGGAAATCCGGATGCCCCGGCTCGTTCGGCGGATAGGCGGTGAAGTCGCCCATCATGACCGAGCGCGTGACAATCAGGTACATGCCCGGAGCGATCTCGCGGCTTGTGGGAACAAACTCCGCGTTGGTTGCCGCGTGAAAACGTTCGCCGGGTTTGTAGTCGATGGAATTAGTTTTGCCGCCAAAATACAACTGCTCCGGCGGAAGCCCAGCCAGAGACTCCTTACTATCGTGCGAAACTGTCATATGAACCGGTGAGCCGAGCGCAGAATCGGCCGGCAAATACGCCTTGACCGCCGGCTTGATCTGCAACATGTAGTCGAAGCCCGAAATGTGATCCACGTGGCGGTGCGAGAGAATCGCAATATCTACTTTGCTGAGATCGACGCCGAGGGCCTTCACGTTGTGCTCAAAACTGGTCGCACTGTTACCCGTATCAAAGAGGATAGTTTTGCCGTTGTAATGAACCAGCGCAGAAAACCCCCAGTCGAGAACTGTTCCTTTCTTCTGATAGCCGAAAGCGTCGTAGAGATTCAGAATGGAATTCTGGTCGGAGGAAGCCAGCGTGCTGGTGGCGTGGTTTAGCGCCAGGGAAAAGCAGATGAGTGACAGAAGGGCAACGCGCAAAACAGTTTTCATCACTGCACCTCACAAAATAGGGCGCCACATATATTGCATGTGGCCTGCCTTGAATCGATTCCTCAATTGCTTTGTTCTATGAACCCGGGCCGACAACCGTCGCTAAACGTAGACCGCGAAAATCTACTCCGTAGAGCCGCCGGTAGCACAGCCCAGGATTTTCTGAGAACAGCTTGGCTAAACCCGGCTTCTGCAGTGCAAAACTCCGCAGTACAACCCTCGCCGCCCGGCAACCCTCCAAGTGGCGTACATCATGTAAGGCGTTAGCTGCCTTGGGAGCTCGCCATGGTTCGCATTTGCGCACTTTGTGTTGTCCTGCTTTTTCCCTTCCTCGTCAACTCCCAAATTTATACAAAGGGTATCGGCACCAATACCGGGTACCCAAACACCAAGGTTATAGCGGGTGATCTCAACAACGATTCCGTTCCCGATCTTCTGATATTGAACCAGGCCAGTCTTGATGCCTTACGCATGAATACAAAAGGTGAATTCGACGACATCATGTTTCATCGCACGGAGATGGATGCAAGAACCACCGACATCGCGACTGCTGATTTCAATCATGACCATAGGTTGGACGTTGTGATCACTACAGAAGACAGTGCAATCGGTGGCAATGGGGTCATTTTGTTCGGCACTGGTCAAGCCGATTTTGTGCGGCAACCGACATTCGACGCTGGTTCCAACCCTTTCCGCGTCGGAGTCGGAGATTTCAACGGCGATGGCACGCCTGACATTGTGACCGCATGGCTCCAGGTCAACGATGCCAACGATCCCAGCGCAAAACAAACCAATAAAATCCAGATCTCATACGTAAATGCCCAGGGACGTGTCTCCAGCACGAAAATACTTTCGGGGCTGGGCCACCAGGACGGTTCGCTCGAGAAAGACCGCCGCTTGGTCAAACTGGCAGTAGGCGACTTCAACGGTGACCGCCTTCCCGATATCGTCTTTATCGAACGCGGTGGCGACGTCGGCGGTATTCCGACTGGGGACATTTATGTAGTCATGAACCAGGGTGGAGGTAATTTCAAAACCATCTTCGTCTCCGAGCAGCACGAACCTGCCGACATCGGAGTTTCCGATGTTGATGGTGATGGCTTCGACGACCTCATCTTCACTGTGGACCGGTGTGGTTTTGACCTCTCATGTTTTCAGCCGACACTGGGCATCGCGTATTACCACAGCTCCGGCAACGGTCAATTTCAAGCAGCTGGCGGCACTTCCTTCCCCGCCGACGGGTACCGCGGCATTCTGCATGAGCCCCACGTTGGGGATCTCAACGCTGACGGCCTGAAGGAAATCACCGTGGGAGCTACCATCCCCGACAGTTTTACCGGCGGTGGCGCGCTTCTGGCCTGGTATCCAGGCCCGGATGGACGTTTCGATAGCGGCACTCAGGTCAAAACGTTCCCCGCAGTGGGTGCCGATGTGGAGCTTACTTCCGCCTATCTCCTCGACGTAACTCAGGACGGCTTGCTCGATTTCACTGCGGCAGCAAGTGGCCTCACCGTGATGCAGAATACCTTGCCCGTCGTAGGTTGCCACGCGCCCGCGCAACACCGCTCGCTGCGCCTGTGCCTGCCCAGTGGAGAAACCATCACCAGTCCTGTACAAGTTCGGGCCACGCCGAAAGCCCCGTTTCCCATCGAGGCCATGAAGATTTATGTGGATGGCGTTGTGAAATACTCGACCAAAGACAATTTGCTCAGTACCCGCCTCGGGCTCCCGCCCGGCAATCATCGGATGACGGTAAAAGCCTGGGACCGTCTCGGCCCCTATTCACAGATGGTAAACTTCACCGTCTCGGAAGCCTGTGTGCTCCCCGGCACCGATCGCACGGTGAAAATCTGTACACCCACAGCAGAAGGAATTTCCGGAAGCCCCGTGCAGATCAAAGCCACAATCAGCGATGCCAGCCCACTGAAATCAGCACAGATTTATCTGGACAACGTGCTTACCTTCAGAACAGGTTCCACGCATCTCGTGGATACCGCTCTGCCAATGTCATCGGGTAGGCACCGCATCACGGTAAAGGCTTGGGATGCCGCCGGACAGTTCTCGCAGACGTTGATTGTAAACGTGCCTTAGCTGCAGACCTAACGAAGACCCGTCGCTTTGTTCCTCAGCGCGGCGTTGGGCGCTGTCATCGTGAATAGTGGAATTCTGCCGCATCTGAGTGTGTACATGATGGAGCCTCGCTGCTCTCGCCAGTGTGCCGTGACCAAGAGTTTACCGTCCGTCTCCAGAAGCTAGCTGTTCATGATTGACGCGATCAGGCGTGGTTGTTGAAAAAGTCACGGTGATTAGCAGGCGGAGATGTGGCAGAAACATGTTACAAGGAAGAAATCTTGTACATGCTTTTCTGCATTTCCATTCTCGGAGGCCTGTGGATCATGATGGGGCAGCATTCCCGGGGTGAAGCGTTGTTCTACTACTTCCGTTTGGAAGATCA
>Ga0068858_100003673_pt1 | contig 15200 bp, 30 predicted proteins | sample KBSSwiS12_FD_66589 | JGI IMG/M metagenome (GOLD analysis project Ga0068858, IMG submission 66589) | Switchgrass rhizosphere microbial communities from Kellogg Biological Station, Michigan, USA - KBS Switchgrass S1-2 | ecosystem: Host-associated > Plants > Roots > Rhizosphere > Soil ... | reverse complement strand
CCCCTGTCAAACTCGGCTCGAAGTAACCGTTCTTGAATTTCTCATCACTTCTCAGTTCAGCCAGCCTTGCCGCGGGAACCCTGATCTTCGCTGGGTAGACAATCTGCGTAGCCGGATCAGGATGATTCGTGAAGTAAGCTCTGATCTCGGTTTTCAAGACCTTCGCTTTTGTCTTCACGTCGATAACCGGCTTCCCATCCCTGCCAACTTCCTCAACCGTTATAATGTCATGATGAAGACAATCCCCGAACCACTGCGGCGCCTTGCTGACTGCCTTCTTGCCCGCGATCGCCGGCCCATAGATCGGAACTCTCTGGTCGTCCTCACCTTTAGCTTCCATCGCGGTCCAGGCTACATACTGAACCGGGAGCTGAGAGAAGCTCGTTACAAACTCGTAGAGAACATCCTGGATGAATCCATAGTAGCTCTGGTTAGAACCGTAGAAGGTTTCGCTGCCCTCAGCGTAGCTGTAATTCGGGCTCTCTCCCAGCTTCGACCCCCTGCTTCGCAGTGATCTCATAACAGCATCGCCAACACTGGTCAGTCCCTCAATAGCATAGGCTCCGATCTTCTCTCGCTGCTCTGCTGACGTGGGTTTCATAACCAGCTTCCCGTTCTCGACAACCGGCCACTCGAACCGGCTCAGCTTTCGCATCGTCGCCGTTGGATCATTCAGGCTGCCTACATGCCATGCTTCAATGATCCCGTCGTCAATGCAGTCTTGGATCGGATCCCAGCCGCCACCATCGGCGCTCACCAAGCGGGTTATCTTGCCTGTTGTCCTGTGAACGTGTCGAGCGAGCCAGCCAAGGCTTGTGGTTTTGGCCGAACCGGAGCCGCCGTAGATGATGAGGGTTGAAGCTCTGTTAGACATCTTCTTCCTTTTCTGGGTTCTGCAATGCTTCTATTAAAGCTGCTTGAACCTTAGCAGTCAGAAAAACTGTGACTTCACCACCTTCTTTTTCTGTGAACTTCAGAGTAGTCGGCCATTCTTCATCGTCTTCGGCCATTGCCCGTACGCCATCTGGAAAAATGCTACCTGTCATCTGTAACGACCTCCATCTCAACCTCATCTCTCAGCCTATACAATCCAGAACCAACCGGATCATCTGCGATAATTGAGCGAACGGTGTTCTCGGAAAGCCCATGTTCAGTAGCCAAAAAAGCCATTGAAACCCGGTAAGGTATATACCTACTACGGATGTCATCCTTCATGGCCTCCGTAACCTTTTTTGCGCCGGTCAGACTACGTCCTGCTTCCTGCAATACTCTGTGAATCGTAGTTTTGTGTACCTTGAATAACTCAGCCAAGTCCCGAACCAAGAATACTCCAGTGTCAAACATTTCTACTACCTTGGTCTCCTGCTCAGAACTTAGGGCCTTGCGACGACTAATTAGACCCATCTCATAGGCATGTTTTGTGTTTCCCGATGGTGTTCGGTACTCAAGATTGGTATCAACCAAGTTGAGCTTGATGCCGTCTTTGTGGTTCACCTGATGACCGACTGGTTTAGGGCCAATGAACGCCTCAGCCATCAAAACATGAATTAGATATCTACGACCATGAATCTTGATGCTGGCATACCCACCGTTTGGCTTCTTACGATCTCGGCCAACTAGTGACGGGACTAATATCCGTTGCCCATGCCGGACCTGGCCTTGGTTACTGACCTCATAGTCACCATTAGTGAAACTAATTGGTTTCCAAATGTCCATTGTCTACCTCTACTGGGGTTCTGAGCCTATATAATCCACTGCCCACTGGATCGTCAGAAATTGCGGACGGTCCCCAACACACATCTTGGAAGGCACATGGGTATGGGTACGAACAGCTTCTTCGATGCTGTGGAAAGTAGCGGTTCAGGTTGGATCGATCCGTCCCCTCAGTGCCAAAGCATCCTAGGCTTAAACCCTCAACAACCCGCTTCTCTTGCTCAATAACTTGCTCAACCCAATCTCTGATTTCAACATCATTCCTGAAATAAGGAACTGGATTGATAACAACAGTAGGCAACGGCAGGCTTGGCTGGACCTCTCCAGCGAGCAGCTTCACAACCCACTCTTTGATTGTCATCTGCTCCCAGATATTGACCTGTTGCCAGCTATCGCTCAGCCTGTGGTTAGCGTTGCCTTCACACATGATCGGCTTTCCACCCTTGGTAGTCCCCTTCTGGTGCGGAAGCTCACATTTGTACCAGTAGCTATGAGCGTATTCCTTTTCACCTAGAAGCCCAGCGTCGATAGCCCACGGATGAAGCAAGCCGTTCTTGATCTGGTAGACGTTCAGCTTTTCGTTCAGCTCTCGCCGGCCTTTGATGAGATAGGTCATCTGGGTTCCGTCAATCCGGGAAATCTCTTGTTCATCATGGCCTTCTAGGATCGCGCACTTTTCATTTTCATGCAGCCGATACTCGACACAAACCATCTCACTAATTCCCTGAACGTCATGCCTATTAGCGTTCTCCTGCCTCTTGTCCCAAGCGTTGGCCGTCTTCAGGCTCCAGACATAGAGCGATCCGTCGCTTCTCTTGCGAAGCAGCGCGTCAACGCGGGAGCGGAGATTGATACCGCCTTCATACAAGTATCCAGTACTCGCACAATGGCTACACTCTATTGCTGTTTGTTTTCCCTCCTCCTGCTTACTCCCACTACAGCCAGGGCAGAAAATCCTAGAGCCCTCAACCAACGGCATAACATCCCACTGCTCTACTTCCAGCACTTCATATTCTTTCAGCAACCAGGGCAGCCCATCAGGATGCTCGGCCCACATTCTCAAGATCAGTTCTATCAGCGCACAATGCTCATCCTGAATCCACTGCATAGATTCGTTGATCGTTACATCTACTTCATGTGTTTCATAGGCTTGTTTGAATTCCGCTATGGCTGCTTCGACTGCCTCTTCAATCTGAATAATTGGCCCCTTTATGGGGGGTGCTATATAAGCCTTCAACAGAACCTCAACCCCTTTATGCACCGCTGACCCAGTTGCAAGGGGCAAGCTGAGCTTCGTTGTCTCCAAGCCCCTGCCCTCGAAATCTTTTTCGAGAAAGCGTAATCTAGGACACTTTTGATAGGATTCCAGCCGACTCCTAGATGTAAGATAAGCTGCTGTCATTTCACAGGCTCCTCATGCCCGCATTTCCTGCACCAGCGCAGCGGCTTGCCGTTGTTCTTTTTGACAAGTGTGTTAGCCGAATTACACTTGACACAGCGTAGTTGATCTGATGATTGTTTCTTTCCCATAGCATCGTCAATCTTAGGCCACACACACCCACAATGTCAACCGTTTTAATCTGGAACCTCGATCAAAGAAAACTACTGTTCTGCTGCTTTTGATTCAGGAACCTTTGGTTTTGTTTTGTCTGGTATTAAATAGTGGCGCAGGCTGGCGGTAAGGGCCGGACTGCCAACCCTATTTCTTCGCCACCGAAGCGGTTACTCATTCCAGCCTGCGCGATCTATTAGGTGATAATAACCCCTTCCAGCTCGATAGTTGGCTCATGTCCCCAACACCTACCCTCACCGTTTGGATTGCAAGTCTGACAAGGGTCGTAGAAGATTAGGGTTAGCGATATCTCACACGGCCCCTCTTCATCTACGTTGTCCTCGCAGTCAGAACAAATGCCGTCACCATCCTCTGTGCCAAGGTAGACGCGACAGACACAGCAGAAATGTAACTCAGGTAGATATGCCATTCTACATTCCCTCAAACAAATCAATGAGTATCCGAAGGGCCTGCGGGTAGTCATCGTGAATCACTAACAGAGCGTCCTGTAACCGCGCTTTGACACGAAGATAGGCACGCCGACAATCATCATTGAGGCGCTTCTGGTCGTCGTTGCGCTTGTCGGCAGCGTCAGCGGCACTCTGCATATCTTCGTATGCGCAGATCACGCATTGCGGCTGGTGAATACTATGATGCTTTCCATTTGGGCAAAACGTACTAATTGGCATGGCATTATCCTTTCTTGGCCAGATGATGACCCCTATGTCGATAAGCACACCTAACATCTATCATGTGTTCATCCAGAATCCGCTTTACCAGCTCTGCTTCTTTCCTAGCTAGATGCCGCTCGATCCTGGCCCTCGCCCCATGCGCCGGCTCACAGTAAAGCTGGCTCGGTAGACGAGGATAGAAGCCCTTGGAGCAGCTTTTCAGTCTACACTGCCTGTTTGGTAGCTCTAGAGTCTCTGTGGTATCCATAAAGGCGTTATAACGGTTTTCCTTACTGCTGTCCAGCCGATAAAAGGGTCTGCATCGCAAGCGAGATTTCTTCCGGGGTAGGCTGAAACCCCATGATCTTCAACAAAACAAAGCGTTCATGGCCCTCTGCCGTTAGCTTGCCGCCGCCAGCTACCAGCCCATCGGCCTTCAGCTCGTCCAGCAAACCCACGACGAAGATCAAAACGTCCTCCATTCGACCCTGTTCTATGTCCATCTGCCTACCCCCTATCCCAACTCCTACTCTCAGTCTACTCTCATCTCTCCCCCTTCTAGGGGGGGAGAGTGATAGAGAGTGGGTTAGACCGTTGTATCAAACAGGCTTGAGAGTGCTTTGAGAGTAGTGAGAGTCATTCTCGGTAGTCCTTCAAATCAACTACTTTAGCCCCCGGTCTACTACGTGGGAGTCGTTGAGAAACCTCTGCTCTCCCAAAGTCAGTTACGTGGTATGGATCGCCTTTTTGTGCTTGAGAGACGTGAGAGTTGCTCTTTAAATGGCTTAAAATCCTGAAAAGGCTAGCCGCTGGAATATTTAGCGCATCTCCTATCTGTTTTGCCGTCGCTCCGTAAGGATCAAACACCGGAAGGGTTAAAAATTCAAGAATCTTGAATTCCTTTTGGGTCAGTTCTTCGGACTCAGAAACAACATCAGCCGGTAATAGAACCCCAGATTCCAAAACAGGCAAAAACCTATACAACTCAGTCTCCCAAGGTTGGCCATCCTTCGCCTTTGAGCACATAACTCGAATGATTCCATCAGTATCACTCATCTCGATCATCGCATCGGCGGCGCCGCGCATTGCGCTACTGCCCCTCTCACCCCGTTCTGCCTTGTTTGTATGGTGAACCAAGGTGACGGCACAATCTAATCCTCGCTGGATCTTAGCGCAGTGCTGGATCGCTATTCCGGTATCCTTGGCTGCGTTCTCATCTCCCCCAAAGAGGCATCGAGCATAGGTGTCAAATACTACTAGAGAAGTTCCTGGTAGGTCCGCCTTGACTTGCTTTATCAGATCATCAGGGGTTTCTCTAAGGTTGATTTCGTGTAGGATGAAGTGGAGGGAATCAGACTTTCTTTGCCAATAATCACACCAGGCCTGAATGCGAACATTCAACCCGCTAACACCCTCAGCGGCAACGTAGAGAACCGGCTCTGTCTGGGCGATCGACAAGGCTTGATGGAGCATGTAGAAGCTCTTGAAGCAACCACTGGGACCAAACAGGACGTTTAAGCCTTTTGCTACGAGGTGAGTATCAGCTAGGTGTTTGACCGATGGATAATTGGCAAGTTCGGGTGCGGAGACAAGGCGCAGTCGTTGAGCCACGATAGTACCTCAGCAAGAACGTTGATTCCATTCCCATTGAGGCCGGTTGAAAGATGGGCCAGGAACTCAAAGTTCCGTCGAACCTGCCCCTGGCCCTACGTTCTCAATGAGGCTGGTCTTGTTGATAATACTACCAACCACGTCAAGGCTTCAACAACTATCGAGCGAAAGAGGGCAAGAAAAGTGAAAGGTCTGGTTGAAAGCTGGATAGTTACTTTCCAGCTACTCAGCATCCAGCCCAATCAGAGCACTCACGTCAGCTACGTACAACCTGATAAACTCCTCGAAGGTCTTCAGGGTTTGAGCTGATGGGGTGATTTTTATACTCTCATTGTAACCACCTGAATGCTGGCGGGCGACGACCTTATCAGCAGAGCTCATCAAAACATAGCTTGCCTGAAGTTCGTACCCGCCATTTTCCTTGTCACGACTGGCGGTCACGCTCTCGACTCTAACTCCGCTAATCGTGATAGCCATTACTCGTCACCTCCTAGCACTGTGTTCTCGTCCACGGTTTCAACAGAAAGCTCCCGTAGCTGCTTTCGCAGTTCTGCTATCCGATCCGTGGCCTTCTGGATTTTCTGTTGCTGTTGCTCGATCTCTCCAATGAGATCACGAGCAGTTCGTTTTGCATCATGCTCTCGTTCCTCATTGGCTTCAGCGATGATCCTACTAAGTTTATCCCGTTCCATAAGTTTAGCTCCTCGGTTTTGGGCGCAGTGTTTCAGCGCATCATGACCAACTCCTCCGAATCTGCTCAGGCAAGCTCAACCTTCTCCTCACAAAACCCCACCTGTTTCTCTCCCAGATAACCCCGTCACAGCTTGGGCGAAATAGTTTCTGTAGTAGTCGTTTCAGCATCTCTCGATCCTCCTTCTACGCTGGCGTCTTCCCGCCCGCCATCTGAATAACCTTCCGGCCTGCCCATGAATCCGACGAATCTACCGGCAACCGTTACAACGACTCCATCATTGTAAACCGTCAACGTCGCATTTGCCTTCACCGCCAAGTCGAAAACCTTATCTAGTAGCAGCTTGATCTCTTGCTCTGGATTCATAAATCAACCGCCTCTTTGCCGTCTTCCAATCCATGCTCATCTCCGCATTCCGCGTGAGCAGCGCATCGCTCATTTGTCTCTGGATCAATGAACCAGTACAAGGTTCTATCGTCAGCAACATTACAACAACAACAGATCATTGCACCGTCAACCTTTCGATTCTCCCGCTCCATCTAACCCTTACCACTCGGCAACCATGCTTCCCCAGCTCAACCTTGAACTGCTCCAAGGTCAGCCACTCTGGGAAGCAGAGCTCGGTGTTACAGGATAGACAGTAGAGCCAGATCATTGATTGCCTTCGGCTTTGGTTCGCTCAAGTATATTCAATGCAATCAATGCTGGCTCAATCGGCCACCAATCACCGCAGAAGTGCTGAACTTTGCAAAGTAATACACCACGCTGCTCATTGCGGTAGACTTCCTTAATCTCGCCTAAGAGTGTGCGTCCTTGCCAGTCAAGGGTTACATGTGCACCACGATAATCGTGCTGAACTCCAAATTTGCCAAATTGTGCCCTCATTGATGCATCTCCTCTCGTCTGCTTTTCTATGCTCTCCTGCTTATCCACCATCTCCCCTCTCGATCCTGCTTCACGCTCAACCGCTTTTCTGCCTGTAGCCGCTGAACCGTTTTGCTCTGGGCCGTTCTCTCATGAACCCTGATTCTCGGCAACCTCGAAAGACAATCCATAACGGTTGCCTCTGCTACGTCGATCATCGATTGCTGCCGTTGCTGTTGCTGTTCCATGTTCTCCTCCAATCTTCAATCGTGTACTCACGAGGGGACCGCCAGCCCATCCAGGACTCTCCCACGAATGGGCCAGCGGTTTTGCCGCGCCGAGAGGGTTAGTTATCGGCGGCGGTCAACTCAATCTCCAAAGTAGAAGCAGCCCGCATACTCAACCATTGCCGCCTCATCCTCGCTATCAACCCTCAACTCAGTCCACGGAGTAAACCAGTCCTGATGCTCTATCTTAGCTGTTTCAGGCTGGCTCCACTGGTCGAGCTGACCGACGATTCTACAAGCCGGCCCACCTGTGCAGAGCAAGATCATGTACTCAGTCGGCTTTGAATCCTGGGGATCGCCTCCCGGCGTATGCCAGTCAGAACGGACTTCGACGCTCAAGGCATCTTCTTCGATCATCTGCCTAGCTTCTTCTTCATTGTGGTATTGAATCCGCTCATCATCGGTTGCAGTCTGGCCTTCATGCCACAATCCAATACCTGAATAGACCTCAGCATCGGTTAGTTCGCAGCTTTCGCGGTTATCCCAGTCCTCGCATTCCCTGCAATGCCTCAGCCTTTCAACCATCTCTTTGATGGACTCAAGCTGGGCTTTCGCCTGTCTTTCGCTGTTGCTCTCATCTTTGACTTGTGCTGACATTTTCTAACCCTCCCTTCTGCGTAGTCTCTTGCTCCCGCTCCAATCGCCGCTGTGCGCTCCGCTCCCGGATCGCCCGGAAGTCAATAACCATTCCCGTACCTTCACAGTTCGGGCAGTTATCGCGCTGAACGCCCCTCTTGCAACTGCACTTCGCTCCTGTTTTCGGTTGATAACTCATAAAGCTAACCCTCCATTCTCAAGATTCGATCATTCAATAACCGCTGACGCGGCTTAGTTCAACGTACTCGCCCCTCGCTGGGCAAACCTTCTAAGATAATTGGCATCAGTTGATCTGGGGAACTGCTTCAATCTTTCGAGGTAACTGTCACATCGCTTACGCCCTTGTTCATCGCCTAGCTTCAGACCTATACGTCGATGTAGTGCCCGCTGGAATTCCTTCATCCAATGATGGGAATCCGAGCCGGATTCCCCATTCTTGATTGCCTCAAGCCTTGGCCGGACATAAGCCAAATAATCAGCAACAAACTGATAAGCAAACTGCCGTCGAAGAAATCTCCGCTCTGTGTCGGCACGGCATTCCTGGCAGTCGTTTCTCCCCACATTCTGCTGTAGATGTAGCTCGTGTTTCTTGCTCCTCATGGCTCTAACCCTCCAACCCTCAAAATCTGCCGCTACCCTACCACATTCTCATCGCCCCGCAGCGTGAAGGCGCGAGAAAGGAAACTACTGTTTCGCCCTCAACTGCAATACGCTTTCCAGCTTCAACCTTTCAGCTCCATAACGCATTGCATCATCACTCAAGGCAACTGCTTCCGGCCCGTCAACCTGGCCAGCGATGCTGTGAGGCATTATGTCAACCAAGTCACCATTCGACTTATCAAACTGAAAGCTGATGCTGCGAGCTGGCAGACTGCTACATGGCCAACTTCGATTAAACTGCTCAACCTCAGTCGCATAAACTGAGACTGTGTAGAACGCTCCGTTATCGTATACTCTCATTGACCCAACCCTCCATTCATCCCCAAATTTACTACCATGCCAAGCGGCAACCTATGAGGCTGCAACCCTTGTTTCAGCTTGGCGATCCTTTGGCTATTCACCTAATACCACATACAAGCGTGCGCTCTCTGCTATGTGGTAAACCCGCGCATTGAGTGAGCCTATCCTATAGGTCAATCCGCTCTCATCCTCATAGGTTCTGGCGCCAGTCTTTTGAACCCGCGTCCAGAAGGTAACCAATCCATGATCTGGCCCGATGAAGTCAAACCATTGGCCAATCTTGACGTTTCTAAATCGATCCACAGCTACTACCATTTGACTAACCCTCCCTTTCGCGCTAGAACCCCTGTCAATGACAGGCTGTTTGTCTCCAACCATAGACCTCTGTTATGATCCCCCCTGCTATGTCCGCACCCGCTCGCCAATACGTCGTAGTCGATGCCCAACTACTAATCAACGCTCTTGTTTCAGTAGACAACGTTCTAACCGTGACCGAAGCAGCCAAGCTCTTGAAGCTCCAACGTGGCTCAGTCTCCAAAATGGTCCAGCGTGGGACGTTGAAGTCTATTCGCATTGGCGCTCACCTCTATGTGCTTCGTTCTGAAGTAATTGAGCGTGCTACTCGTTCTCGTTGATTCATTCCCAGTTAGATTCATCATCGAATATAGCTTTGCACTCAACACAGAGCGGTTGATATAGCTCTGGCCTCAGCTCTACATCATCGGCATACACGTAATGAAGGCACTTGTCGCCGAGCTGCTTCGGTTGATTGCATAGCAGCTTTCCCGCGTCATTGCCCATGAATGTAAGGTGTAACATTGTCTAACCCCCCAACAGTGATATTGAAACGGCGACATCGTAGCACACACACAAGGCGGTGTCAAGCATAATCGTGCGGTAGGCGTGAAAGTGGCTCTGGGAGCCCGTTTCAGCCCTTTGGCTTGTAGGCTACCATTGCTCGGGGTTGTCCCCACGATGTTGTCGCCGCTATCAACGCTCCAGGTTGTCACTGTTGTCGCCCTCTGGATCGAGCTGCCGCAGCCGCCAACGCTGCAAGCAGCGATGCGGCCACAGCATCCATCAACGTTACATCGCCCCAGGCCAGCTCCGGCCCAGGCCGGCTGTCCCCCGCCAGCCCAAGGTTGACCCGTCGCCGCTGTCCGATGTTGTCCAAGAGGGGTAGGCCGGGGGTCTAGCGTGCGAGCCCGATCTCGGTTACAATTTTTTCTACTTCTTCCTATCTGTGCTATAGCCGGTAGCAGTAGTATAGCTTACACAAGCTGCATAGCGAGAAAAGGCGAAACTGGAGTTGCTTTTCTGGCCCTCTGCCCTTGCTCCAGAGAGGTAGTAGTGAGACTATCTGGGCTATGTTGAGAGTCTTGATCGAGTCTCCCTTGAAAGGTGACTACGAGTTCAACCGGCAATATGCCAAGCGATGTATGCGGGACAGCCTTAAACGTGGCGAGGCTCCCTTTGCTTCTCATCTGCTTTACGATCAGCCGGGAATTCTTGATGATCGTTATCAGAACGAACGTGATCGGGGGATGAAGGCAGGATTTGCTTGGGGTGCTGCTGCTGAACTGGTTGCCGTCTACGTTGACCTCGGGATCAGTGATGGAATGCGGCGGGGGATTGAAAAGGCGAAGGAGCTGGGGTTGCCTATCAGGAGAAGAAGGCTCAGCGATAACTCTGATGTGGAGTGGGTTGATCCTGGCTACTATCGCGATGTAGCTTGCCCTCAATGCGGAAGACATCGGGTTGAAGCTGATGGGATTTGCGAGAAGTGCCTCTGGGATATTGACGGCGGAGACTTTGCCTCGATAACGAGGCCGACTGAGTATGAAATAGATGGGCCGGTTTGCAGTATTCCTGATGACCCTTTCTACTTCAAGAAGTCAGATGAGTAAACAGTTGTGAGAAGGTGCTGCTTATGCCGATTGAGTCGAAGGAGGCACTTCAGCCTATCTTGTATGGGATCGAGCGAGTCCCTGTGTTGCCCTCAAGGGAGTATCGAGGGCCAAAGATCAAGGTTAAGGATAAACTGAGAGAGAGTAGGCTGAAGTTGCTGTTGAGGCGACTGAGGCGGTGAGGAAGGTGCTGCTTATGGATCAGCCGATGTCGGTTCTAACTTCGCACAAGACGGTTGAGTGGCACACGCCGTCTGAGATCATTGAGATGGTTCGAGAAGTCCTTGGGGTAATCTGGCTTGATCCGGCGAGCGATCCGGTGCCTCAGCAATGGATAAAAGCTATGGTCTACTTCAGTGAGGGAGGGCTTACCCGAGCGTGGCCCGGAGGTCCAGTCTTTTGCAATCCACCTTACGGAAAGAGCAAAGGGTTTGGGAGCAATCAGGCAGCTTGGTCATATGCGATGATGAGTAAGTACAGAGCAGGGGAGTTCCTTGAGGGAATACTGCTCGTCAACTCAACTCATGGCTACAAGTGGTATGAGGAACTGGTAGACGGCAGGATCCACTGCCTTGCTCGTGAGAGGATCAGGTTCATCAAGCCTGATGGTAGTGTTGGAGGGCGGGCGAAAAGAGGCCAGACCTTTGTTTACTTCGGAGCGGACCCGACGAAGTTCATTCGGGTGTTTAGTGGGATTGGTAGGATTATTCGGCCTTGAAGCCGGTTGAAAAGGATGACCTGGTTTAACGAGATGGCTGTCAAATCCAAATTAGCATGCCTGGAGTATCCAGAAGAACGCTCGCGCTGGCTATTCGGTGACAGTCTTCGCGTGGTACAGGAAAATGAAATTCATCCAGCTTGGCAATGCGTTATCTACGCACTCTATCGTCGTCAACGCAGATGGAGACAGCGTGATAACAGTCATTATGATGAATGGATTTATCTTCGCCAGGGTTCGTGTAAGATCACCACATGGCTACGGTGGCAGCGAAAGGCAAGCCTGGTTGGGGAGCCAAACTCCTGAAAAACTATGACGATGACGAGCGAACCAATCTGCGTCTGTGGCCGGAAGCAGAGCGAGCATCCTGCTGAGGACTGCGGAGAGTTCGTGGACGGGGGGATATGAAGATCGTCATTCTAGTCCTGCTTATCATCGCACTCGTTGTCATCATCGTAGGCGGCTGGTTCCTCTGGCTGCTGGATCGGGCGCCAGAGGGCCAGCAGGGGGATAGATATTGGAGGTAGATATGGCTGAACCTGATTCAATGACAATTCAAGGTGAACCTGTCGATGGATGCTTGAAGGAGATAGTCGCCAAGTGTTCAGCCTGTGGCCAAGAGTTTGTTGCTGTGCTTCACAATCCGCCTCGGCCTTGCTTCAAGTGTAGGGGGAAGGTTGAACTGGTAGGGCGTTTTGCTAGCACCCCGCTACCACGGAATACAGTGACGAGGGGGCAAAAAGATGAGCACAGTTAGTAGTCCAACAGGTGATCTAATTTGCAGACATTGTGGGCTGTACTATAGTGGACCACATGCTTGCGTGGGTACTATCGTGGGCGCATTGAGCACAGTAAGGAACTTCGCTCCCAACTTTAAGACTGTGGAGGTAGCCATGGCTGAACCATCAATGACATTCAAGCCGCTCTTTGGGGCGCCGGATGAGGCTGCTCAGGTGAAGACGACCCCGCTTGGGATCAGGGTGCAGGCTCATGGCTATGATGAGCCGCTTGAGGGAAAGGCTCTGAGAAAGAGGCTCAAGAAGTCATTGGCCTACCTCGATTCTCTTGGCTGCTCGGGCAATGTGCAAACCGAGTTTGAGCACTACCTGCATGCCTTCCCTGAATCTGTTATGAACTGGTGGATCGACTCTGGTTATCTGGCTATTGTTAAGAAGTGGCAAGCCTGTAGATTCAGTTCTGTGGTAGCTGGGCAGATTACCCCAAAAGATATTGAGATCACCCTCGTTCCAGCCCCCTTCTGGGTTCCCCTCCGCAAGACCTACGCTGTCGGGATGACTGATCCTAATGCAAAGGGGGAGATAACTATCTGCGTTGCTGCCGTCAGCAAGGCTACGCCTGAGTCCGTTGCTCCTGATTGGCTGCGAAGGGTTGATGACCTCGCTCGCTGGGAGATTGGAAACTACTTTGCTTTCAGGGCTGGAATAAAGGATAGAGAGATTGGTGATGGGAGTCCTTGTTGACGAGAAATCTGTTGACCCCATTTCTAAAAGGGCGTAGGATAACCCCCGTCAGAAAGTTGTAGAACTTTAACTTGTTGGAGGATAACCAGATGCCAAAGCTACCCGATGATTTCCCTCATCTCTCAACTCTCAATGCAGCCGGAATCAACACTGAGTTGCAGCTCTCAAAGTACGCTGATGACTACACCGCGATACCGGGTATCGGGCCTTCAGGAGCGAAAGACATTGCTGCTGCGCTTGCCTCGCCAGCAGCCGACGAAGACACCACGAAGACCCAGCCGCTCGCCAAAGCTGCTGTTGCTCCGGCAGCCGAAGGAGTAGCCGTGAAGTTCAGGCTCGACCGCGATACCGTCGTCAACGGCAGAGCCTTCGCTATCAATCCTGCGACTCAGGTTGCGGCCAAGGTCGTCGTGCGCGGCGGCGTCTTCTACGGCGTGGGCTGCAAGGACGAAGCCGGGGGCTACCAGCTTGTCGAATCTGCGAAAGGCTAGGCTCGTCCCGCTCAACACAATGATCTACCAGTCGCAGCAGGACTGGCTTTCAGCACAGGCCGTTGGCGCGGTGAAGCAGGCAGCGGTCGTTCGTGCCGCGCTACAGCTTTATAGAGAGCACGTGGAAAGGATTGAAAATGGCGACAGCGAATAAAGCAGCTACAGCAGAAGAAGCTCAGGTTCCAGCATCGGTTCTCGTCGGTGGCAATGAAGCGGCCCTCAAAGTCGGCGACCTGATAGGCTTCGTTCTCACGGTTCGAGAAGTCGTCCCTGCAATCATCAAGCGATTGCTGAACGACGGTCGGGTTGATCTCGAAGCAACCATTATCCAAGACGAGCGCCGCAGGAACCCCGATCGAGAGAGCATGAACATGTTCATCAACATGAAGGTCAAACAGTTCAGGCTCTATCAGCGGGCTAGGCCGATGGACCCTCCGGTTGTCAGCAAAGAGGGCCAGATCGTTGACCAGTTCACAACCAGCAGCGCGGCTGAACCGGGTGGTGCGCTGGTGTCGGGAACCTGGTTTGACCTTCGACCTTGGAGAGTCACGTTGACGGGCACCACCTACGAGCAGAAAGACAACCACAACGTCGTCATCGTGCCATTCGAGCAGAGGCAGCTTGGGGTGTTTGATGGAGTGCAGTATAAGGACTGCTTCGGGCTGCTTCAGGACGAGCTGAAGAACTGGGATCGTGTGGATGCGATGTGGCAGTTGAAGGAGAACCTTTAATGGCAAAGTTCAGAAAGAAACCAGTAGTGATCGAGGCCGTGAGATGGAGCGGTTCAAATAGAGATGAGGTACTGGCATTGCTGGATGGAGCTAAAGCTATCGTGCCGCTGGATGGATTTCAGGATAGTCGCCTACCGCCTTATATCTCAATCGAGACGCTAGAGGGTAGGATGCATGCCCAACTTCAGGACTGGATCATTAAGGGCGTCAAGGGTGAGTTCTACCCCTGCAAGCCAGACATCTTTGAAGCTACATATGAGCCTGTAGAGGAGAACCTATGAAAAGCAGAACCGTCCTGATCCATGTCGAGGTCGTTAGCAACCTGTCGCTTGTTGATCTGAAGAAGAAGGTTGATGCGGGGCTTCAGCGAAAGTTCGAGGACAAGTTCACGCTGGACGTGAGGCAGATAACGGCGCAGGTAGCGCAGGCTCCCAAGGAGGAAGAAGGATGAAGAAGCTATTGTTGGTGGCCTGTCTTCTGGCTATTCCTGTGCGGGCAGGCCCGCGCAGTGCGATCAAGAAGCTGACATATCGGCTCACGTTTACTACGTTGACTGAGAATCCGGTGCGGCCGTTTGTGGTCAAGAGGGCTTATGTAGCGAAGTTCCGGGTTGTGGTGGCTAAGGCCCCACCATGCTGGCCCTCAGCAACATTTGACCAGCAAGCCCAGTCGATCTTGGATGAGGCAAGCGATATAGATAATGCTCCGTCGTTCTCCCGAATCAAGAGACTGCTTGACTACATGCGAGCTAATCTGACCGATCTACAGGTGGTCTACCTCGGCAATGAACCTAGGTGGGATATTCATGTGTTCGGCAGGGACCGGCGAGGCAACCTTGTTGGGTTCCATTATATCGAGGTTGTCTGAGATCAGATGAAACCCTTCTCTCTACTCAATCGAATAGCCGATGCCCTAGAGCGGCTCTC
>Ga0068858_100003667_pt1 | contig 15207 bp, 11 predicted proteins | sample KBSSwiS12_FD_66589 | JGI IMG/M metagenome (GOLD analysis project Ga0068858, IMG submission 66589) | Switchgrass rhizosphere microbial communities from Kellogg Biological Station, Michigan, USA - KBS Switchgrass S1-2 | ecosystem: Host-associated > Plants > Roots > Rhizosphere > Soil ... | reverse complement strand
GAGATCGACAGGTGCGTCTTGGCGATGCACACCGGGAGCGCGCCGAACCCGGCACGCTCGTAGGTATCGAGCTGCCTGGCGGCCCGCCCGGAATAGCTCACGCCAGCCGCGCCGTAGACCCGCCGGGCCACGGTCTCGATCTTCTCCCGCAGGCTCGCCTCGTCGGGGTACAGGAAGCCGAACCGGCTGGGCTCGTCGGCGGCCTCGGCCACCGCTTCGGCCAGCTCGGTGGCGCCGCGCCCCCCGTCGGCGAAGTGGGTGCACACCGCGGACCGGGCTCCCATCTCGCTGGCGACCGCGCGGATCGCGTCATGCTCACTGCGATGGTCGGTGGGGAAGGCGTTGATCGCGACCACCGGCGGGATGCCGTGCAGGGCAACGTTCTCGAGCTGCTTGCGCAGGTTCGCGGCACCTGCGAGCACGTCGTCAGGATTCTCGGCCAGCAGGCCGGGTGGGAGCGGCTTGCCCGCGACCACCTTGTACTTGCCTGAATGCGCCTTCAGCGCCCGGACCGTCGCGACAACCACCGCGGCGTCCGGGCGGAGCCCCGAAGTGCGGCACTTGATGTTGAAGAACCGCTCGGCCCCCATGTCGGCGCCGAACCCCGCCTCGGTGACGAGGAAGTCGCCGGTCCGGATGCCGATCAGGTCGGCCACCACCGACGAGTTGCCGGTGGCGATGTTGCCGAACGGGCCGGTATGCACAAGTACCGGAGTGTTCTCCATCGTCTGCAGCAAGTTGGGCTTGATCGCGTCGCGCAGGATCACCGCCATCGACCCCGCGGTGCCGAGCTCCTCGGCAGTGACCGGAGAGCCCGCGGACGTGTAGCCGACCACGATCCGGCCCAGCCGTTTCCGCAGGTCGGTGAGGGACGAGGTTAGCGCGAGGGTGGCCATCACCTCGGAGGCGGCCGTGATGTCGAACCCGGTCTGCCTGGTCACGCCGTCGGCCTTGGGCCCGAGCCCGATCACGATGTTCCGCAGCGAGCGGTCGTTCACGTCCATGACCCGGCGCCAGGTGATCTCGTTCAGGTCGAGCCCGAGCGCGTTGCCCTGGAAGAGATGGTTGTCGAGCATCGCGGCGAGCAAGTTGTTCGCGGCCGTCACGGCGTGCATGTCGCCGGTCAGGTGCAGGTTGAGCGTCTCCATCGGGACGACCTGGCTGTAGCCGCCGCCTGCGGCACCGCCCTTGATGCCGAAGGTGGGGCCCATCGATGGCTGCCTGATCGCGACCGTTGCCCGCTTGCCGATGTGCCGGAACGCCTGCCCCAGGCCGACGGTGGTGGTGGTCTTGCCCTCACCGAGCGGGGTCGGGGTGATCGCCGTAACCACGACGTACTTGGCCTTCGGGGCGTCGGCCAGTTCCTCGATCGCGGACAGCCGGATCTTCACGACGTTCTCACCGTACGGCTCGAGCAGGTGCATGCCCAGGCCGATTTCCCCGGCGATGCCGTCGACCGGTTTCAGCTGTGCGCCACGGGCGATTTCGAGGTCGGTGGGGAACGGCATGCCAGGGCTCCTAGATTCCGGGGGGATCGAATCCGTCGATCTCTATGGCGAACTCGGCGCCCGCGGCGAGCAGGGCGTCGAACAGGTACTGGCCGGAGGATCGCTCACAGTGCAGGAGGTAGGAAGGGGCGCCGCCCACGTCGTCGCGGATGACGTCGGTTGCCAGCGCGGCGACGGAGGCCCGGAACGCGGCACCGTCCGGCGTGATGCCGTCCGACCAGTCGATTCCGCAGACCTTGGCCAGCACACGGGCCGCCGGCGATCCGTAAAGCCTGAACAATGCCCGGCCGTGGGTGAGATCGACCCAGGTGACGGACTCACCGGGGGCCCGGGCGGAGGTCTCTCCTAGCATGGGCTCCAGCGCATCAGCCTGGCCGGGGGCCGCCAGCAGCAGCCACTCCCCCGGTCCCGAGCCCACGACGAGGGTGCCGTCCGGGTCCCTGGCGGCCCGGCCGAACGGCACACCGAGCGAGGCAGCGACGTCGCCGCCGGCCGGCGCGCGCAGCTGCACCTTGGTCAGCGGGGTGCAATCGGTCAGGGTCAGGGCGCTAGCGCCGACGGCATCGGCGCGCCGCCCGCTGACCTCCCATCCGGCCTTGACGACGACGGGTGGTGCGGGCGCCACCGGGCTGCGCGCGACGGGTTCAGGCACGCATCCTCCCCCCGTCCGGATCGACGTGGGCATGCTGCGGGGTGACCCGCGCCTGGATCAGGCTGCCGCTGGGCAGCCGCACCGTGACCATGGTTCCGGGCTCGGCGAGGCGCGCCTCGACCTGGGCCAGGCAGATGGACCGGCGCAGCGTCGGTGACATCCGGCTGGAGGTAATCCGGCCCGCGATCGTATCCCCGTCCACGATCAGGCTGGCCTCCTCCGGAACGACCGAGGAATCGACGGGCTGCAGCCCGACCAGCTTGGTGGTGATGCCCTGGGCGAGTTGCCAGGCGAGCTCGGGCTTTCCGGCGAAGTCGTCCTTGTCCAGCTTGATCGCCCAGTCCAGCCCGGCGCTGAAGGCCTTCGTCAGGCCGTCGGTGTCCTGGCCGACAATGAAGTGGCCCTTCTCCAGCCGCAGAATCCGCTGCGCCTCCACCCCGAAGGCGGCCACGCCAAGATCGGCACCGGCGGCCATGAGCGTCTCCCAGACGTGCAGGCCGTACCCGGCCGGGACGTGGATTTCGTAGCTCAGCTCGCCGGTGAAGCCGATCCGCCAGAGCACGCTGTCGCTGACGCCGGCGATCGTGCCGGTGCGCACGTGCATGTAGGGAAAGGCCTCGTTGGCCAGGTCCACCCCCTCGGTGACCCGCTCGATCAGCTGGCGCGACTTCGGGCCCGCCACGTTGATGCTGGCGTAGGCCGTAGTTACCGGCGTCACATGCACCAGCCAGCCGGGACGTTCGGTCTGCAGCCAGTTCTCTGCCCACTCCCAGACCGCGGCCGCGCCGGATGAGGTGGTGCTCATCAGGTAACGCTCGTCGCCCAGGCGGCCGGTAACGCCGTCGTCGAACACCACCCCGTCCTCGGTGCACATGACCCCATAGCGGACCCGGCCGATCTCCAGCTTGGACCACTTGTTGACATAGAGCAGGTTGAGCAGGCGTGGCACGTCCGGGCCGCGCAGGTCGAGCTTCCCGATCGGGGTGACGTCGATGACGCCGACGTTCTCGCGTACGTTGCGGGCTTCGGCCCGCGGGTCACCGTAGCCGTCCGGGCGGATCCACGCCCCCGCGATGAGCGGCGCGGCGCCGTGTGCCTCGTGCCAGGGCTGCATCGGCGAGTAGCGCGCCGGCTCGAAGGCCTGCCCGGCCAGGGCCGCGAGCGTGACCGGCACGTAAGGCGGGCGCCAGGTCGTGGTCCCGGTTTCCGCGATCGTGCGGCCGGTTGCCCTGGCCACAGCCGCGACCGTGTTGACGGTCTCCAGCTTGCCCTGCACCGGTCCCATCGTGGCCGTGGTGAACCGCTTGGCGAGCTCAGCGCTGTCGTAGCCCTCGGCGACGGCGGCCTCGAGGTCCCTGGACGACACGTCCTCGCTGAAGTCCACGAACCCGTGGGTGCGGCCGAGGAACAACTCGGGATGCGGATAAACCGGCAAGCCAGGGATGGGGACGGGATTCAGCTCCGGTTCCGGCCCGGCCGGTGCGGCCGCCCGGGTGGGCACAGCCCGCTGGCGGGACCTGGCGATGCGCGAGGCACGGCGGGCTGCCTCCGCGCCGGTGGCCGCGCCGTGGCCGGTGAGCTCCCCGAGCCGGCCGTCGCCCGCGATGCCGCCGGTCACGAGCACGTCCTCGGGCAGCAGCGCGATGTCAGGGAAGAAGCGGGCCGCTCGCGGGTCGTACGCCGGCCGGTTGCCGCAGGCGTTGAGCAGCCCCGTCGGCGCGGTCCAGCCGATCGCGGTGACCAGCAGGTCACAGTCGATCTTCGTGCCGTCGGCGGTCTCCACGGCACGGACTCCGGCACGTCCCCTGACGGCGGTCACGTCGCCGCCAAGGCGGGCGTCCTCGACCCGGGCGACCTCCACGCCCGCCCGCTTGAGATCGGCGACTGCGGCGTCGCCCTCGGCATTGGCACTCAGCACCACTGCCCGCTCGCCGGGCTTGACGGCGTAGAGGTTGATCAGCCTGCGCACCGAGGTGGACAGCATGACGCCTGGCAGGTCGTTGCCTTCAATCACGTAGGGCCGTTCGATCAGGCCCGGCGCCACCACGAGCGTCTTGGCCCGCGCCTTGACGAGCCGCTCCGCCTCCGCCCCGGTGGCACCCGGCCCGCGGTCCAGGACGGCGACCCAGTTCCCGTCGTACCGGCCAAGCACGGCAGCGTTGGTCAGCACCTCGATGCCGTCCTCCGCAGCCACCTGGCCGGCCAGGTCAGCCAGTGCGGCCAGGTCAGCTTCGCCGCCCCACCGGAGGTGGCCGCCGAGCCGGTGCTCCTCCTCCACGAGGAGGACGGACGCGCCGGCCCGGGCGGCGGCCACAGCCGCCGCCAGGCCGGCTGGCCCACCGCCCGCCACCAGGACATCCGGGTGGGCGTGGCGCTTCGCCGGCCGGTCACGGAGGGTGCCCGGGGACACCGAACCCCCGTGGACGAACCGCCGCAGCACGCTCTCGTAAGCCGGCCACAGAACCTGCGGCTTCATGAAGGTCTTGTAGTAGAACCCGGCGGTGAGGAACCGGCCGGCCAGCCGGTTGGCGGCCTTGACGTCAAAGCGCAGCGACGGCCAGGTATTCTGCGAGGTCACCGCCATGCCCCCGGTCACCAGCCGGTGCGCACCGCGCACGTTCGGCTCGTCGCCGACCTGGACCATGCTGCCCGGGTCATGGAAAGAGCAGGTGAGCAGCCCGCGCGGGCGGTGGTACTTCATCGACCGCGAAAAGACCCGCTCTCCGGCGGCTGCCAGCGCCGAAACGATCGTGTCGCCCTCGTAGGCCGCGAACTCCCGCCCGTTCCAGGTGAAGCTGAGTTCCCTGGCACGGTCGATGACCTCACCGGGCTGGGGCGGGAGGCGCATCGCCGTGGCACCGCGGCCGTTACCGTTCACCGGCGGCCACCCGGGTAGACGGCACGCACCTCATTGGTCTCGGTGTGCCGCTCGGCCTTGAAGTACCTGCGGCAGCCCATCCGGTGATACCACGTCTCCGTGGTCCAGCCGCACGGGTTGCCCCGCAGGTAGAGATACCCGCGCCACTGCACGGGCGTGGCGGCGGCCGGGTCGGGACGCGCATTCGTCTCGCCCACGTGCTGGAACTCGCTGGCATCACGCGGACCGCACCAGACGCAGGGCAGGAGGATCATCACCAGACCTTTGACATATCAGTGACCGACGGCGGCCGCGCCCTTCTCTCCCACCAGCAGGCCTTCGGTGAAGCGTTCCAGGCCGAAGGCGGCGATGATCTCCGGCGCCTGCCCGGAGGCGATGCACTGCGCCATCGCCTCCCCCGACACCGGGCCCGCCTTGAAGCCGTAGGTCCCCCAGCCCACGTCGACCAGGAACCCGTCCACCGGGGTGTGGCCCATGACCGGCGAGAAGTCGGGCGTCATGTCGCAAAGGCCCGCCCACTGCCGGACCACGCGGACCTTAGTCAGCGCGGGCATCAGCTCAAGCACGTGACCGGCCAGGCCTTCGATGAACTCCAGCGACCCGCGCATCGAGTACGAGGTGAACGGATCGACGCTCGCCCCGAACACTAGTTCGCCGCGGTCGGTCTGGCTGATGTAGACGTGCAGCGTGCCGGACACGATCACCGTGGACAGGAAGGGTTTCACCGGCTCGGTGACCGCAGCCTGCAGCGGGAACGTCTGCACCGGCATCGCCACCCCTGCCATGCCGGAGATCAGCGAGGACCAGCCGGCGGTCGCGTTGAGGACGACGCGCGTGGCGATGTCGCCGCGGCTCGTTCGCACTCCGCGGACCCGCCCCTCCGCGACGTCGATGCCGGTCACCTCGGTGTTCTGGTGGAGGTGCACGCCGAGCGCGTCCGCGCCGCGTGCGTAGCCCCACACCACGGCGTCATGCCGGATGATGCCGCCCGGCGGATGCCACAGCGCGCCGAGCACCGGGTACCTGGCGTCGGCGCTGACGTCGAGGAACGGCGCGAGCCGTTTGATCTCGGCCGGGCCGATCACCTCGGAGTCCACGCCCTGGGCCTTGTTGACCTCGGCGCGCCAGCGCATGGTGCGCAGCGAGGAGTCGCTGTGCGCGAGGGTCAGGTGCCCCCGCTGCGAGAACATCACGTTGAAGTCCAGGTCAGCGGCAAGCCGCCGGTACAGCTGGATCGAGCGGTCGTAGAACCTGACCCCCTCGGGCGTCAGGTAGTTCGATCGCAGGATCGCCGTGTTCCGGCCCGAGCCACCCGAACCCAGGTAGCCCTTCTCTAGTACCGCAACATCGGTGATCCCGTGGTTGGCCGCGAGGTAGTACGCGGCAGCGAGGCCGTGTACGCCCCCTCCGACGATCACGACGTCGTAGGAGCCCTTCAGGGGGTGCGCGCGCCAGGCAGGCGGCCAGTTAGCATGCGTGAGGCCGCGGCGCAGCAGGCCGAGCGCGGAGTACCGGGCGGGGTAGGCGATACGGCGCGCAGCCTGCCGGTGGCCATTCGTACTCACCTGCACGGCTCCCTCGCCTCCCGCGAGCCACGATGGGTGACCGAGTTCTCCGCGAAAGGCTACGTCAACCATGAAACTCTGTCCACTTAGAGTAAACGAGGCGGCCGGCCCGCACGGGGCCGCCACCGCGCGCCCGGGCCGCTCGCAGGGCGCAAGCCGGCGCGACCCCGGCCTGCCAGCGAGGAGGTCAGCCTGCCGCCTGGATCGACTTCACGGCAAGGAACTGGATCGGCAGCTCGATCAGCGCGTTGGGGCCATGCGGGACCTCGCCCACGAACTGCAGCGCATCCCCCGGCTCCAGCACATAGCGAGAGCTGCCGTACAGGTACTCCAACCGGCCGGTGATCATGTAGATCAGCTCGGTGCCCGCGTGCTGGTAGAGCGGAAAGGTGTCGGCGCGCTCGGTGAGCGTGACCAGGAGGTTCTCCAGCGAGTTGTGCGGCGCCCGCATGGTGCCCAGCGACTGATACCGGTGCCCGGGGCCAGAGCCCTTGTGCTGGATGTCCAGGCCCTTGCCCGCCTTGACGAAGAGCACGTCCTGCTCCTCGTTCAGGCCGCGGAAGAAGGCGGTGACCGGGACCTTCAAGGCCTCCGACAGCCGCGCGAGCGTCGCCAGGCTGGGTGAGGCCTGCGCATTCTCGATCTTCGACAGCATGCCTTTGGACAAACCGGTCAGCTCGGCAAGCTGGCCGACGGTCAGCGTGAGCTGCAGCCGGAACTCACGGACGCGCTCGGCGATGATAGTGCTGAGCGCACCCTCGAGGGTGCCATCCGGTCCCGGCGGTGCCTGGCCCGCAGGGCGGCTGGCCTGGCCATCAGCCACGCCTGCGCCACCTGCCGTGCGGCTTACCAGTTCCGTCATCGCCTGCTGTGTCCTTCCCCAAGGGCCCCGTCGTCCTCCCTTTGACCCGCCGGCCGGCGGGCGCCGCGACCGCCGCCGGGGAAGCAGGGGCCGGACAAAGTGTTGTATCGCCCAATGATACAGGGTTTACTTTCCGTAAATAGTTTGCGTCTAGCTCCGGCTCGGGACGGAACGCTGCGGCCCAACACACGGCTCTCCGCGGACCGCCGCGAGCGGGCTGAAACGACAGCTCCCGCCAGGAGGTCCCGTGAGCACAGACCTCGAACGGTTCACCAGCTCCGACGGCCGCGCCGAGGCGGTCGAACGCGTTCGGGCGGAGATCAACACCAAGGGCGTCACGTATATCTACTACCAGTTCGTGTCGGTCACCGGCCGTATCATGGGCAAGGGCGTGCCCGCCGACCACTGGGAGCGGATCGCCGAACGCGGCTTCCAGCTCGTCTACGGGTCCACTGCCAACCTGTTCACTGACCGCCACGGCCAGTACATCGGCTATGGGCCCGAGGCGTGGGAACTCGTCGGGATCCCCGACGTGGAGACGTTCTGCCAGCTGCCGTGGGACCCGAAGACGGCCAGGGTGTTCTGCACCCTGTTCCGCAACCGGGAGGAAGAGGTCGACCCGGGCGCCTACCTGACCTCCGACTGCCGTGGGAACCTGCGCCGTATCCACGAGGCTTTCGAAGCCGAGACCGGCCTCCATATGCGGGTGGGCACCGAGCCAGAGATGATGTGGCTCAAGGTCAACCCGGACGGCACGCCCTCGGTCGACGGCAAGACCAAGCCGTACTGCTACCACATCGACCAGTTCGCCGAGCTGCAGCCGCTCATCCACAAGGTGATGGAGTACGGCAAGGCGATGGGCCTGGACATGATCCAGGGCGATCACGAGGACGCGCCCGGCCAGCTGGAGCTCAACTGGATGTTCGACCGCGCCGAGCACACCGCCGACCGGCTTACCACCTACCGGCAGATCTGCAGGCAGGTGGGCCGCGAGCTCGGTGCATTCCCGTGCTTCATGCCCAAGCCGTTCATGGGCGTGTCGGCGAATGGCTGCCACCACAACATCTCGCTGTGGCAAGGCGAGGAGAATATGTTCCTGCCCGACACCGGCAACCCACGGCTGCCGAGCAAGCTCGGGCTGAACGCGATTGGCGGCATCCTGGAGCACCTGGGCGCCCTGACGTGCATCACCGCGCCGACCGTGAACTCCTACCGGCGATTCTGGGACACTGGCTTCTGGGCACCGCTCTTCGCCGACTGGGGCTATCAGAACCGGACAACGGCCCTGCGGATCAGCGCTCCGGGCCGATTCGAATACCGGTCCGTGGACTCCTCGGTCAACCCGTACCTCTCGTTCGCCGCGGTCATCAAGGCGATGGCCGATGGCATCCAGCGCAACCTTGACCCTGGGCCGCCGGAAGACCGCAACATCTACGATGCGATCGCCGGCGGCAAAGCCGTCAAGAAGGTCCCGATGACGCTCGGGGATGCGCTGGTGGCGCTGGGGGAAGACCAGGTGATCAAGGACGCGATGCCGGGCGAGATGTACAGGGTCTTCCATCATTACAAGACCGACGAGTGGGAGCGCTACTGCGCCACGGTCTCCGACTGGGACGTCAATGAGTACCTGGACATCCTGCCGTAGCCCCCGGTGCGGCTAGGACGGGCAGTACGGGAAGCGAGAGGGGTCAACGACATGTGCGGCATCGCCGGCATCATCCACCGGGACGGGCTTGGGGACATCGGCAGCGAGATGACCCGCATGCTTCAGTCAATGAAGCACCGCGGCCCGGACTCCAGCGGTTTCGCCCTTTACGGTCGGCCGGACGACCTCTTTGTCATGCGGATCAAGCTGGCCGACCCGAACGAGGAGCGTGACTTCGGCTGGGGTGACCGGCTGGAGCGGCACCGGAACGAGATCGAGCACCGGCTCGCCAAGATCGGCGCGATGGTCGATGTCATCCACAGCGACCAGGAGTACGCCTACCGCGTCACGTTCCGCTACTCCGGCGACCTCAAGCCGCTCGCCGACTACGTCGAGGACGTGCCCGGCTGCGAGGTGCTGTCCCTGGGCCACTCCCTGGAGATCATCAAGGATCTGAGCGATGCCGAGAGCGTCGCGCAGCGCTACGACCTCGCCGGGTTCACCGGAACGCACGCAATCGGCCACGTCCGGATGGCGACCGAGTCCGACGTGGACATCTCGGGCGCGCACCCCTACTGGGCCTATCCGTTCTCCGACATCGCTGTCGTGCACAACGGTCAGCTGACCAATTACCACATGTGGCGGCGGCGGCTGGAACGCAAGGGGCACCGGTTCCAGTCCGAGTGTGACTCCGAGATCATCGCGGTGTACCTGGCGCAGAAGATGGACGACGGCCTGTCGTTGGAGACCGCGATGAAGCAGAGCCTCGACGAGCTTGACGGGGTCTTCACCTACCTGGTGGTCACTGCGGACGCGCTCGGGATGGCGAAGGATGAGATGGCCGCCAAGCCGCTGGTGCTGTTCGAGTCGCCAAGCCTGGTGGCGCTGGCGTCCGAGGAGGTGGCGATCCGCGCCGTGATCGGGCACGAGATCGACACCTACGATCCCTACGAGCGTGAAGTGCTGGTGTGGCATCGGTGAAGATCAGCTACGACGCCCGCGGGCTGGCCGAGCCGGACGCACAGGCACCCGGCATCGCCAAGATCGAGGGTGAAGGGCCGCAGCGCCAGGCGGTCTTCGATGCCGCCAACCTGTCGATCCGCCAGATCAACCTGGAGCTGCGCCGCCTGGTCTACGCGGAGGGGATCACCGGCGTCACGATCCAGAATCCGGGCGCAAAACACTCCATCGCGGTCGGCATCCTCACCCGGTGCCGGATCACCATCGACGGCAGCCTCGGCTACTTCGGCTGCGGCCTTATCGACGGCCCCGAGATCCACGTGACGGGCCGGGTCGGCTGGTCGGTGGCGGAGAACATGATGTCCGGTGTGGTCGTGATCGACAAGAACGCAGGCTCGCTGGCCGGTGCCGCGCTACGCGGCGGTGACCTGGCGGTCCGGGGTGACGTGGGGGCGCGCACCGGCATCGACCAGAAGGGCGGCACGATCATCGTGGGCGGCAATGCGGGCATGATGACTGGTTTCATGCTGCAACGCGGCCGGCAGATCATCTGCGGGAACGTGGGCGGCGGGCTGGGCGACTCCATGTACGACGGCGCGATCTACGTCGGCGGCAAGGTCGCCTCCCTCGGCGTCGACTGCGTCGAGGCCGAGCTCACCGCTGATGACCACGAGTTGCTCGAGCGGAAGCTGCGGATCTACGGGATGGGCCCGCAAGGCTCGTTCCGGAAATTCGTCTGCGGGAAGAAGCTCTGGAACTACGACAGCCTCGAGCCGGCCGAGCGCAAGCTCGTCCTCTGACACGCCGCAGCACGGGGAGCAAGGACCTCAATGAGCACAGTTGACGACGGCAGCCGCTCCGTCCTGGGGCGCAGCAGCATCTTTACGCCCGAGGTGATCAACGACATCCACGTGAAGGCCGAACTCGGCCGGTACCGGATGCGCGGGTTCTCAATGTTCAAGCGGATCCCGCACTGGGACGAGCTGATGTTCCTGCCGGGGACGCTGACCAGGTTCGTCATCGAGGGCTACCGCGAGAAGTGTGCGACTAAGACAGTGCTCGGCGCGCGATTCGCGAAGCGGCCCCTGGAACTGGACATCCCGGTCTATATCACCGGGATGAGTTTCGGGGCGCTGTCGCTTGAGGCCAAGATGGCCCTGGCCAAGGGCGCCTCGATGGCAGGCACCGCGACCTGTTCCGGCGAGGGGGGCATGATCCCGCCCGAGCGCGACCTGTCCACCAAGTGGTTCTACCAGGTCATCCAGAGCCGCTACGGGTTCAACCCGCATCACCTGATGCTCGCCGACGGGGTGGAGTTCTTCATCGGGCAAGGCTGCAAGGTCGGCCTCGGCGGTCACCTGATGGGACAGAAGGTTACTGAGCAGGTCGCGGAGATGCGCTCGTTGCCGGCCGGAATCGACCAGCGGAGCCCGGCGCGCCACCCGGACTGGCTCGGCCCGGACGATCTGTCGCTGAAGATCCAGGAAATCCGGGAGGCGACCGACTACCAGGTGCCGATCCAGCTCAAGCTGGGCGCCGCGCGCGTCTACGACGACGTCCGGATGGCGGCCAAATGCGGGCCGGACACCATCTACCTGGACGGGGCCGAGGGCGGTACCGGGGCGGGACCGCACATCGCCGCAGAGGAGACAGGCATCCCGCTGATGGCTGCCATTCCGGAGGCGCGCCGGGCGCTGGAGGACGTGGGCCTGGTCGACGAGATCGACCTGGTGGTGGCGGGCGGCATCCGCAACGGCGCCGATGTCGCCAAGTGCCTGGCGCTCGGCGCGAAGGCGGTGGCCATCGGGCACTCCGCGCTGATGGCGCTCAACTGCAACAAGGAGATCCCTGGCGTCACCGACTACGAGGGCACCGTCGGCGTCCCGGCCGGGCAGTGTTATCACTGTCACACCGGGCGGTGCCCGGTCGGCATCACCACCCAGGACCCGGAACTGCGCAAGCGGCTCAAGGTCGACGAGGCAGCCGAGCGCGTCTACAACTTCCTGCACACGCTGACCATCGAAGCGCAGATGTTCGCCCGGGCCTGCGGCAAGACCGACGTGCACAGCCTCGAGCCTGAGGACCTGTGCGCGCTGACCATGGAGGCATCCGCGATGGCGAAGGTCCCGCTCGCCGGGACGACCTACATTCCCGGGCAGACCGAAGAGCGCACGCTGGCCGAGATCAAGGCACTCCTGGAAAAGCAGGTACTGAACGAGGGCACGGGAGAGGCGCGCAATGGTTGACGAGCCTGGTTCCGGCGCAGCGGGCCCCGGCGGGACGGCGCCGCAGCTCTCCGTGAAGATCGGCATCGACACGGAGGAACTGACCGGGCAGACCTTTCCCTACCAGTTCGACCGGTCCCTGGTTGACGACGTCGACCTCATTGCGGCCACGCCAGGCGAGGACCTCAACTGGCTCGAGGATGTCTACCTCATGTACGAGGATGGCGTCCCCGCGGTCTTCGACCGGTACACTAATGCCTTTCTCAAGATCCATTTCGGGATTCCCGAGGGCCGGGAGGACGAGTACGCACGCAAGGTCCTGATCGCCCACCTTCGTGCGGGCAACTCCTACGGCATCTGGCTCAAGCACCAGCACTCGAAGTTCCCCCAGCCCGAACTCGGCTCGTGGCTGGCGGGCTCCACCACCGTTGGCGACAACTGGCGGCCAGCCGAGCTGCCGGCCGCGGAACGCCCACCTGGCCACTAACGTGACCGGGCTCTGGCCTCAGGGCGCCGGAATGAAGGCTATCGGCAGCCGGACCGGTCCGGTGTTGCCGCTGTCAGGCAACCAGGTGGCCCGGCCAGCCGGGCGGAGCTCGTGCAGCCGGCGGGCCAGCACCGTGAGCGCCATGCACATGTCCGACCGCGCGACCAGGTGGCCCAGGCAGTAGTGGATCCCGCCGCCGAAGCCAAAGTGGGACGGCTGGGCGCCGGAGGTGATATCGATTTCCGCGCCGCCGGATCGCGGGTCGGTTCCCGCCGACTCACAGAACAGATGGATGGTCGTGCCAGCGGGGATGTCGAGTCCGTCAAAGGTGAAGCCGGCGATGGCCTCTCTGGTGACCCAGGTCGTCGTCGGGGTGACCCGCATTACCTCCTCGACCGCGGCAGGCCCCAGGTCCGGTCGCCCGCTGAGCAGCCGCCACTGGGCGGGGTGGTCCATGAAGGCCTGTATGGCCAGGCCGAGCTGGTTGCGGGTGGTGTCGAAGCCTCCGAATATCAGCAACGCGAGCGAGTCGCGCAACTCGGTGGTGGTCAGGTGGTCCCCGTCGGCCGGGGGGTGTGCCAGGCACGTCACGAAATCCTCGCGCGGGCTGCGGCGGCGATCAGCGATCAGCGCGTCGGCGTAGCCGTACAGCACAGCAAGGGCCGCCTCGATCCGTGGCAGGTGCTCGCGGATCCGCACGCCCATGGCAAGGCCCACCGTCGCCGAGCACGCCGCGATGGTGGCCCAGTCCTCCTCCGGTATGCCGAGCAAGATAGCGGTAACCCGTGCCGCGTACGGCCCGGCGAACTCGGCCATGAACTCGCACCGGCCGCGGGGGGCGAACGAGCCGGCCAGTTCTTCGGCCAGCCCCGCAAAGCGGGGCTGCAGCCGGTCAACGATGCGCCGGGAGAACGCCGGATTCAGCAGGCGCCGAAGGCGCTGGTGCGCCGCGCCCTCTTTGTTGAGCACCCAGCTCGCCCACCAGTCGGCAAACGGCCCGGAGGTGACGCCGTGGTGCGCTGGCCACAGCCTGCTCCCCTGCCGCAGATTCGGATGCCTGATCATGCGCGCCACCTGGTCGTGCCGCAGCACCGCCAGACCGTAGCTTGTTCGGGCGTACCAGCTGGCCTCTCGCGCCCGGCGCACCTGAGCCGACCTGACGGAAAAGCCCGGGTCGGCCACGTCGAGAAACGGCGCGGTCTCGCCACCTACGATCGCCACCGCTTCTCCCGCCGACCTGTCCGCCCTGCTGAGTCATCCGGCCCTGCGGTGCCCTGTGCCCGCTGGGGGCCGGCTAGGCGAGATCCGCCGGTTCCCGCCGGTAGGGGGCCGGCCGGCCCGGGTCCACCTGGTCGATTTCGCGCGCGAGCCGGTGCCCGTCGAAAATCGCCTCCGAGATCATCCGGGGCGCGACCGCGTCACCGATACGGTACAACCCGCTGATCCCGGCGGCGGTGAGTGCCGCCTCATCGCCGGCCAGCTCGTGGTACAGGGTGTCCAGCGATTCCTGCTGGGTGACGAGCACGACCCCGTCGCAGCCGCCGCACCAGGGTTGTCCGTAGCGGTCGTGGCCGGTGACCGAAGCGGCGTCTATTCCGGTGATGGTCGTTCCGTGCCGGACAGTTACTCCCGCCCGGTGGAGGTGGGCACGGAGCATGTCACCCTCCAGCGTTTGGTCGCTGACCGGCGAGAGAACGTCGAATACGGTAACCACGGTCACCTCGAACTCGCCGGCAGCCAGCATCTCAGCCACTCCGGGCGCGACGTAGTAGCCGTCAGTGTCGTACACCACGACGCGAGGCCCGGGCGGACGTTTGCCTGCGCAGACCTGCTCCGGGGTGAGCACGTGCGGCAAGCCCGGGTCCGCCCCTGGCATCAGGCCGGGGTAGCCAGGCTGAACCCCGTCGCCGCGCCACGCTGAGCCGGTGGCTATCACAACCAGGTCCGCGCCGTAGTCCAGGACATCCGCCGCGGTCAGCCGGCGCCCGGTGATCACCTGCACACCGGGCAGGCTGGCGAGCTGGACGGCGCGCCAGTCGATGATCCGGCCCCAGTCCCCGAGGGTGGGCAGCCCCCTGGCCCAGCGAAGCCGGCCCCCGATTTCACGCTCGGCCTCAACCAGATGCACCGAGGTGAAGCCGCGCTTGCCAAGGACTACCGCACATTCCATTCCCGCCGGCCCGGCTCCCACGATCAGCACGGGCCGGCCTGGGTCAGCCGTGGCGGGGAACGACTCGGGGTGCCAGCCTCGGCGGTACTCCTCCCCGGCGGTCGCGTTCTGCACGCAGCCGATGTGGCTGAAGGTTTCCTCCCGCAGGATGCACACGTTGGACCCGGTGCACTCGCGGATCTCCCCCAGCCGGCCGTCCGCGATCTTGCGGGGCAAGAAGGGGTCTGCGATGGCCTGCCGCGCCGAGCCGATCAG
>Ga0068858_100003666_pt1 | contig 15207 bp, 12 predicted proteins | sample KBSSwiS12_FD_66589 | JGI IMG/M metagenome (GOLD analysis project Ga0068858, IMG submission 66589) | Switchgrass rhizosphere microbial communities from Kellogg Biological Station, Michigan, USA - KBS Switchgrass S1-2 | ecosystem: Host-associated > Plants > Roots > Rhizosphere > Soil ... | reverse complement strand
ACCGACGCCATCCTGGGAGCCGCCGCGCTGGGCGATATCGGGATGCACTTTCCGGATACCGATCCGCGCTGGAAAGGCGCCGACAGTCTCATCTTTCTGGCGCACGCCGCTGGATTGGTGCGTGAGCTCGGATTCACCATCATCAACGTGGATTCGACGGTGATCCTGGAGCGGCCTAAGCTAAAAGATTACCGGCAGCCGATTCGCGAATCGTTGGCGCGAACGCTGGAAATCACGCTCGATCGGATGTCGGTGAAGTTCAAGACCGCCGAACGCGTGGGACCTGTGGGCGAAGGACGGTCGGCCGAAGCGCAGGCCATCGTAACGCTCGCGCGTTAGACTCTTCTAGTCCTAGGGTTTCAACAGCAGCTTGCCGGTGGTCTTGCGGCCTTCCAGATCGCGCTGCGCCTGCGCGGCCTCGGACAGCGGATAGATCTTGTCGATATTGATCTTGAGCTTGCCTTCGCCGATCCAGCGGAACATGTCGGAGGAGCGCCACTCTAAATCCTCACGGCTGGCGATGTAGGTAAACAGCGTCGGCCGCGTGACATAGAGCGATCCCTTCTGGCTGAGCATCAAAAGATCGACGGGGGCCGCGGGACCACTCGAATTGCCGAAGGCGACCATCATGCCGCGCGGCTTCAAACAATCGAAACCTTTGAGCAGCGTGGCCTGGCCGACGCCGTCGTAAACTACCTCGACGCCCTTGCCATCAGTCAGGCGTTTGGTTTCCGCGACGAAATCCTGGGTGTTGTATAGGATTGCGTCAGAGGCGCCGTCTGCCAGCGTCAGCTTGGCCTTCGGTTCCGAGCCGACCGTGGCGATCACGCGCGCGCCGATCATGGTGGCCATCTGCACGATCAGCCTTCCGGTGCCGCCGGCGGCTGCGTGAACTAATGCCGTCTGTCCCTTTTCCAGCGGGAATGTCGAATGCGTGAGGTAATGCGCGGTGCAGCCCTGCAGCATAGAGGCCGCGGCTGTGGCGTTATCCACGCCATCGGGAATCTTGACCAAGTGGCTCGCGGGGACGGCGTGATACTCGGCATACGAGCCGCGGGCCAGCGTGTAAGCGACGCGATCGCCAGGTTTGAATCCCGTGACGCCCTCGCCTACTTTCTCGACGGTTCCGGAAGCTTCCGATCCGATCACAGCGGGCAAAGGGAGCTTGTACAAACCGCTGCGGTGATAAGTATCGATGAAGTTCACGCCGGAGTAGGCGATCTTCACCAGCACTTCGCCGGCTGCGGGCTGGGGCGTGGGGATATCCCCGTAGCACATCGCGTCGATAGCGCAGGGTTGCTCGATATAAACGGCTTTCATGATTGTCTTAACTTCCTTCGCAGGTGCACCGTGCCAGCGTACAACAACAAATAGGCCAGCGTCACCGGGAAAAACATCAACCGCAGCAGCGAGGGCACCGCGGCGGCTCCGCCAATCCCTAATCGGTGCGTCACGAAGCGCCGCAACTGGCGGAGGTGCGCGCGATCCAGCCAAAAGTAGTCGGCGTTTTCGTTGATGATGAAAATCTTCGCGGGCACCTTGTAGGCGAGCCACCATTTCCACTTGGTCATGATGGGTACCGCCGCGCAGACTACCCCGGCTGCGCCGTAATTCCGCTGAATAAGATCCGCCCGCAAGGCATCGCGCCCGACGGCGCCGCCGTAATCGTTCACGTTGAAGACGCGGCCGCGGAATCCGGCCGGCTCACCGGCATAACAAGTGACCAGATCCATCTCGACATCCGGGCCGAACAGATCCCGCAGGTGGAGGATCACTCGCTCGATTACCTGGCGCGGCCCGCTTTCAATCAGCAGGATCCGTGGGCAGTCCGGGATATCGGTACGGAGAAAATGCCGCAAACCGCTATTGTACGCCGGAGGCTTTGTGTAGACTCGGTATAATCCCCCTGAGTGCAACTCACCTTCGCCGATTGGGCCGTGGTCGGGCTCTACTTCCTGTTCAACCTAGCCGTCGGCTTCTATTACAAGTCGCGCGCGCAGTCGAGCGTCGACGAATTCTTCCTCTCCGGCCGCAACGTTCCGTGGTGGCTGGCCGGGACCTCCATGGTCGCGACCACCTTCGCGGCCGACACGCCGCTGGCAGTCACCGGGATGGTGGCGGCCAACGGGATCGCCGGAAACTGGCTGTGGTGGTGCTTCGTTTCGAGCGGCATGTTGACGGTGTTTTTCTACGCGCGCCTGTGGCGGCGCTCGGGCGTCACGACCGACGTCGAATTCGCCGAGATCCGCTACTCGGGAAAACCCGCGGCATTCCTTCGTGGATTCCGCGCGCTGTACCTGGGAATCCCGATCAACTGCATCATCCTGGGCTGGGTCAACAAGGCCATGGTCGACATCCTGATGCTGATCTTAGGTGTGACAAAGCTCCAAGCCCTGGTGATTGTCATAGGGCTGATTGTGCTGACGTCGTTCATCTCCACGCTCTCCGGACTCTGGGGCGTGCTGGTCACCGATATTTTCCAGTTCGTGGTCAAGATGGGCATGGTGATCGTGCTGGCAGTGTTCGCGGTCCGGGCCGTCGGCGGCATGGGAGCGATGAAGCAAAAACTACTACTGTTGGACGCGGCACGCGGACCAGCAAGTGGTTCGGTGCTCAATTTCGTGCCCGATTTGCATTCGGCGTGGATGCCGCTACTCACCTTCCTGGTGTACATTTCGCTCAACTGGTGGGCCACCTGGTATCCGGGAGCCGAACCCGGCGGCGGAGGTTACATCGCGCAGCGCATGCTGAGCGCGAAGGACGAAAAGAATTCGTTGCTCGCCACGCTGTGGTTCAACGTCGCGCACTATGCGGTGCGACCTTGGCCCTGGATTCTGGTAGGGCTCGCATCGTTGATCTTGTTCCCGGGTCTCGAACGGCCCGAAACGGGCTATATCCGTGTGATGATCGCGACGCTGCCTCCGTCGCTGCGCGGCCTGATGGTGGCGGCATTCGCCGCGGCGTACATGTCGACCATCGCCACGCAGCTCAACTGGGGCGCGAGCTACCTGGTGAACGATTTCTATCGGCGCTTCTGGAAACCGGGCCAGAGCCAAGAGCACTACGTGAGGATTTCCCAGGTGGCGACGATTTTCCTGACACTGGTATCGGCCGTGGTGACGTTCTACCTCGAGTCGATCGCGGGCGCCTGGAAGATGCTGCTGGTGACGGGCGCGGGAACGGGAGGCGTCCTGCTGCTGCGTTGGTATTGGTGGCGCATCAACGCCTGGAGCGAAGTGTCGGCCATGCTGACGGCCTTCGTCGTCTCCGTGGGGCTGCAAGTCGGGTGGGGGCTCGATACCGACAAGCCTCTGGATTTCGCATGGCTGATGATCATCACCGTGGCCATCACCACTGCCGTTTGGCTCGCCGTGACGTTCTTTACCGCACCTGAGAACGCTGACGTTTTGGTTGCTTTCTACCGGCGCACTCGTCCGTCTAAGTCAGGGTGGGGACCCATCGCCGCGCTCGCTCCGGAAGTCCATCCGTCACGCGACGGGCTTTCGAATCTCGTGTGCTGGGCGGGGGGCTGTATGCTAATTTATGGCGTGCTGTTCGGCGTCGGAAAACTTTTGTTGCATGAGACGAACACCGGACTGGCATTGCTGGCGATGGGGGTGGCGGGTTTCGCCATTATCTATCGCAATCTTTCGCGAAGGGGTTGGAGTGCGGTGGTGGACTAGCCTCATTACCCTGCTGCGGACTAGAAGGGACAGCCTACATGTTTCCGCCGCCGCTAATCGATCGTTGCCTGAGAATTACTGCGGCGGAATCAGGCGGGCTGTCCCCGTGTTTCTACTGCTCCTGACCCTTGCTTCCGTGCGCGCGGCCGGACCGGTGGACTTCGGCAATGCGGAGCTGGACGCAGCCCTGGCGGAACGCAAGCTCAAGCTGCACGTGGATACCGAACTAAACCTGGACCGTCCCGAGACTTTTAGCATCACCTTGTATAAGACCGGCATGGTGCGCATCACGGGCGGCGATCTGCGCGGCCTGATGTATGGACTGATCGAAGCGTCCGAGCAAATTCGCGCGACCGGGAAGCTCAAAGCAACCAGCGGGAAACCGGCTACGGCCGTGCGCGGCGTCCGCATGACCCTGCGGTCGTATGATCTCACGCAGCCCTGGTTCACCTCGAACGCCGACTGGCGCGCCTATTTTCAGACGCTCGCGCGCAGCCGGCTGAATCGCATCAGTCTCATGATCACGTTAGCCGAGGCCGACGTCGAACGCTTGCGTATTCTGTCGGAAACGGCCGCGGAATACGGCGTCGACTTTGTCCTGGGCATTCGCCGCCTGGAGGGCGATCCACAACAGGTGTACGCTCATCTGCGCGGCATTCTGGACAATTGTCCCTTGATCCGCGGCGTGCAGATCGAGGCCGGCGATGAATCCGTGCAGGTCTACCACGAGGGCGTGTTTAGGGCCCTGCGCGAGTCGGGACGCCGCGTGATGCTGGATTTGCGCAACGTGGGCGACCGGCCGGACCTGGCGCGGGCGGCATCCACATCGGGAACTCCGCTCAGCGTGCCGGGATTCGAGATGGACGCTCCCGGCCCCGATTTCACGGGCGATCATCGCCAAGTCTACTGGAACAACGGGCGGGCCAGCTACGACGCGCCGTACGAGGTTCCCAAATAGAGTATGGCTAGCGTTCCCTGGTGGAAATGGAGTTCGGCTGCGATGGCCCTGGTCATCACAGCAGCGGGAGCCTGGTGGGCATCGCGGCCGCCCAAACCGCCCTCGATCGTTTCGATCGACGTGAAGGTGACCGGAATCGTCTCGAAACCAGTGCCGTACGTAAAGTCAGAGATTCCCGAAACGCTGACGCCTGAGCCAGTAACTACTTCGTCACCGGCTGTAACGAGCGGCTCTCGATGATGTGATCGATGATGCCGTACTCGAGAGCCTGGACCGGTTCCAGAATATAGTCACGATCCACGTCGCGCGCAATCTTTTCCACCTGCTGGCCCGTAGCTTTGGCCAGAATATCGTTCAACGTCTCGCGCATCCGCAGGATTTCGCGGGCGTAGATGTCGATGTCCGTAGCTTGCCCGCCCAGGCCGCTCATGGACGGCTGGTGAATCAGGATGCGGGCGTGCGGCAGGCTATGCCGCTTTCCTTTGGTCCCGCAGGCGAGCAGGACGGCCGCCATGGAGGCCGCTTGGCCCACGCAGTACGTGATGATGTCGGGCTGCACCAGGCGCATGGTATCGAGGATCGCCAGGCCCGCCGTGATCGAGCCGCCGGGAGAGTTGATGTATAGGGAAATGTCCTTCTCCGGGTCTTCCGCGGCAAGGAACAGGATCTGGGCGATGATCAGGTTGGCCACGTTGTCGTCGATGGGGGTGCCCAGGAAAATGATGTTTTCCTTCAGCAAGCGCGAGTAGATATCGAAGGCTCGCTCGCCTCGCGACGTTTGCTCGACAACCATCGGAACCAGAACGGAATTCTGCATGCAATCTCTCCTAGACTATGGGCCTACAGGCACTCCAAACTCCATGATACGCGACTGGATAACAGCCGCGCGCGTAAAAAGCCAAGAGAATCTGGAAATCTGCCGATATATGCTAAGAGGATAGGGTCACTCGAGGCCCCTGCCTACGACCATATGCGCATTCTGATCGCCGACGATAGCGTCGTGTCCCGGCACCTTCTGGAAGCTACCCTGCGGAAGTGGGGGTACGAAGTGGTCGTCGCCACCGATGGTGTGGAGGCGTGGAATGTGCTGCAAGGTGAAAATCCTCCCCGGCTGGCGATTCTCGACTGGGTTATGCCCGGCCTCACAGGGCCGGAAGTTTGCAGCCGCGTGCGCGACAATTCCAAAAACAAAGACCTGGACTACACCTACATTGTCCTGCTCAGCTCGAAAAGCCAGCGCGAGGATCTGATCGAGGGTCTGGAGGCGGGCGCCGACGATTATCTGACCAAGCCGTTCGATCAGCACGAGCTGAAGGTTCGCCTGCGCGCGGGAACGCGCATCATCGATCTCCAGCGCGAGCTGGTGTCCACGCGCGAAGAATTGCGCGAACAGGCCACCAAGGATTTCCTGACGCGAATCTGGAACCGCTCTTCGATTCTGGACGTACTGACGCGCGAATTGTCGCGGGCTTCGCGCGAGAATCGGTCCGTGGGCGTGGTGCTGGCGGACCTGGATCGCTTCAAATCGGTCAACGATACGTACGGCCACTTCGCGGGAGACGCCGTGCTGCGCGAGTTCACGCGGCGCATGGTGGGCGCGATGCGTCCTTACGACTCAATCGGTCGCTACGGCGGGGAAGAGTTTCTGATCATCCTCCCGGGCTGCGACGAGCGATGTACCGGCAACCAGGCGGAGCGCATGCGCGCCGCGCTCGCTGGCGAGCCGATGATGATTAACGACGTGGCGCACGTGGTCACGTGCAGTTTCGGCGCCACCAGCTGGCGGCCGGATGGGGAATCGACCGCCGATGAGCTTATCCACTTGGCGGACGACGCACTGTACATGGCCAAGCACCAGGGGCGCAATTGCGTGGCGGTGCTGACTCCTCCTAACGCGGAAGCAGCTACCCAACCTGAGTCAGTTGGCTGAAACTGTTGGTTGCGGGGCGCGCATCGCAGGTTTCCGTCTACGTTCCCGCATCCACACTATCAGGCGGTATCCCAGCAGCACGGTCACGATCGCGGCGTACATCAGCGGCAGGCGGATATCGGACTTCACCAGCCACCAGTAGTGGATCACCGCGGCGATGGCCGTCAAATAGACCAGCCGGTGAAGCTGCTTCCAGCGTTTGAAGCCGAGCCTGCGCACCCATCCGGCGGTGGACGTGATCGCCAAAGGAAGCATGGCGAGAAGAGCCAGCATGCCGACGGTGATGTAGCGGCGTTTGACGATGTCCTCCCAGATCGCGGGAATCGTGTTTTGCCGCGGGTCCAGGACCACCCAGACTGTAAAATGGACGCAGCCGTAGAAAAACGCGAATAGTCCCAGCATGCGGCGGAAGCGCGTGATCTGGGGGCGATTCAGCAGCATCCGCAGCGGCGTGATGCATAGGGTAATGCAGATGAAGCGGATGGTCCAGTCGCCGGTGTAGTGGGTGATGAACTCAATCGGATTCGCGGAGACGTAGTCGGTAAAGTCGCCGGTCTGGTACGCCTGCCAGCACCACCACAACAGCACGCCCAAGGGCACCAGGGACAGCAGGAACACCGCTACCTTGGTCCATGGACTGGAAAGGAATCGATTCATGCCTGCCGTTACGCCGCGCCGTGCATGGCGCGAGCTAGTGGAATTTCGCTAGATCCATGCCGCTGTAAAGGCTGGCCACCTGCTCGCCGTAGCCGTTGAATTTTACCGTCGGCATGCGCGTCCCTTGCCCCAGGAAACCGGACCCGAGCCGTTGTTCTTCTTTCTGGCTCCAGCGCGGATGGTCGACTTCCGGATTCACGTTCGAGTAGAAGCCGTACTCACGGGAGGAATACAATCCCCAATCCGTGGGGGGTTCCTTCTCGACGAAACGGATTTTCGCGATCGATTTGATGCTCTTGTAGCCGTACTTCCACGGAATCACCAGCCGGATGGGCGCACCGTTTTGATTCGGCATGGTTTCGCCGTACATGCCGAAGGACAGCAGGGCGAGGGGATGCATGGCCTCATCCAGGCGCAGGCCTTCCACGTAGGGGAAGGGAATCCCGGCTTCGCGCGGCGACAGCATCGCCTTCGGATCGTAGTAGGTTTCGAAAGCCACGTACTTGGCTTTGCCGGTGGGCTGAACTTGCTTAAGCAGCGTGCTCAAGGAGAATCCGATCCATGGCACCACGATCGACCAGCGCTCGACGCAGCGATGCCGGTAGATGCGCTCTTCGGGCGGTGCGAGCTTCATCACCTGGTCCAGGCTCAGCGTCCTGGGCTGCATGACTTCGCCTTCGATGCGAATGGTCCAGGCCTCGGGGACCTTCCATTTCGGAGCGTTCACCGCCGGATCTTCTTTGGCGGTGCCGAATTCGTAGAAGTTGTTATAGCCGGTGACGGTGGCTTTTGGCGAAGGCTTTTCGTTCCCCAGGCTGTGATAGGGACCGGTCTGAACCAGGCCGTTGATCTTGGCGGTCGCCAGCGCTGCCGAGGGCAAGGCTAAAGCTCCCAACGTCGCGGCGCCCGCGCCTATAAAACTGCGCCGGTTCAGATACACTTCCTTGGGCGTGACATCGGAATAGTGGAGGTCAGCAGGTTTCCGGATCAGCATGGTTCACAGTCTCCTATCCCATGGTAACTCCATAGAAAGAAGTCCGTCAGGTTAGTAGTTACGATCGAGGTTCATGTCCTGATATAGCTTCGCAACCTGTTCGCCGTAGCCATTGAACATCTGGGTGTTGATCACCTTGGGCTTCAGCAGGGTTCCCTCGCCCAATCTTTCCTCGTCTTTCTGGCTGAAGCGGGGATGTTCGTGGTTGGGATTAACGTTGGAGTAGAACCCGTAGGCTGCCGGCCAACTGGTGCTCCAGGTGGTGGGAGGCTGCTTCTCCAAAAGACGAATTCGAACCAGCGATTTGATGCTCTTGAAGCCGTATTTCCAGGGGATCACCAGGCGAATGGGCGCACCGTTCTGATTGAGCAGGGTCTCGCCGTACATGCCGACGGTCAGGAGCGCGAGGGGGTTCATGGCCTCATCCAGCCGCAGACCCTCGACGTAGGGAAACTGAATGCCGGCCTTCCTCGGCGAGAGCATCAGCTTGGGGTCGTAAAAGCTTTCAAAGGCGACAAACTTGGCTTTGCCGGTCGGCTGTACTTGTTTTAGCAACGCGCTGAGCGGGAATCCGATCCAGGGGACCACGATCGACCAGCCCTCCACGCAGCGGTGGCGATAAATTCGTTCCTCGAGCGGCGCGAGCTTCAGGATCTGATCGACGTCGAGAGTCTTGGGCTGCGCCACCTCGCCATCGATCTGCACGGTCCACGGTGCATTAGGTTTCCATTTGGGAGCGTTTTGCGCGGGCTCATCCTTGCCCGTGCCGAATTCGTAGTAGTTGTTATAGGTGGTGGCGATTTTCTGGGGCGTTATCTTTTCGCCATTGGCGTTGAACGCCGTTTTGGCGGCGGTAAGCGACGCGGCCCGCGCGGAGATCGGCATTGCCAGGGCTGCGGCGAGGAATCGCCGGCGGTTCAGGTAGATCTCTTTCGGTGTAACGTCCGAGTAGCGCATGGCTGACCCACTCAAATAGTACCTCAGGGCCAACGTGGTCCATAGGTACGCTAACCTCTACTTTCAACCTATGCAGCCAGTGGCCAGTCGCAGAGCGGACGGATGGCTCATCCTCTGTCTAATCGTGCAGTCCGTGCTGATGACCAATTCGGTCGGGCTGCTGCCGATGTGGAACGACGAGCTGTTTACCGTCCGCGCCGCCCGGCAATCGGTCGCGGCACTACTCGAAATGGTCCGCGGCGATGTGCATCCGCCGTTGTATTTCCTGTTGGCACATTATTGGATCGAGATCGCGCCCGGAAGCGAGACCTTGTCGCAGCTGCGACTGCTATCCGTGGTATTCGCGCTGCTGGCCACGATTGCTCTCGACCGCTTGTGGCTAAAGCATGTTCCGGGACGCCTGCGCGCATGGTGTCTAGCGCTGTGGACCTTATCGGCATGCCTGCTGTTGTACTCCCGCATGGCCCGATCCTACAGCTTGCAGGTGTTGGGCTTCATCGTCGTATGCTGGGCAGTGTGGCGCTGGAGCCAGGAGTTTGGGTCCTGGAAACGGCTGCTGATCTGGTCCGGCTCACTCGCGGCGCTGCTCTATACGCACTACGTTCCGGGAATCGCAGCGTGGGCCGGTGCCAACTTGCTGCTCCTCAGAACCGCCCGCGAGCGGCCGAGCCGGTTGCTGATCGGCAATGGGATCGTGCTGGCGGCTTATCTACCCTGGCTGATGACACTCGCATCGGTGCTCGCTGTGTGGCGCGCCAAGCCGACCTTGCTCCTGCTCACCGGCAGCAGTCTGCTCGAATCGGTGGTCAAACTGGCCTACTGGGTCTTTTCCTTTTTTTATGGCGAAGCTATTCCGGTGTGGATGCTCCCGGTGACCGCGGTGCTGGCAATGCCTGTCGTCTGGCTGCTGTGGAGGGGAGTCTCGGGAGAAAGATCCGCACGAAGTTGGTTCCTGCCCGCCGCCGTTACCGCCCTCATCGGCTTCGCCGGTGTGGCCGGTTGGGTTTCTTACGCGTTCGGTCCTGCGCGGCTGCTGTTTTTGCTGCCGCTGGTCTTGCTCGCCATCGCCAAAGGAGCAGAATCCAGTCCGCGCGCGGGGGGACTGATCGCGGCAGCGCTCCTCGCCGCGAACGTCATCGGCATCGGAAGCTACTTCCAGGCGCGCGATCTGCTGAACATCGGATATCTGGCGCCCATGGATCGCATCGCGCGGGACATCGCCACCAGTTCCTTCCCGGCTGACACGATCGTGCTGGTCGATGGGCCGAACTTGAGCGGCGTGGTGCTCCAGTACTATCTGCCGGGCTATCCCGCGCGCCAAATATTTACCGCGCAGGACGCTGAATCGGCGCGGCAGGAAATCGCCAATCCCGCGATCCGGCATGTATGGCTTTTGCGGAATCCTCACGATGTGACGCCCGGTCATCAACTCGAGCGGCTGGAGGCGGACCTGCGACAGTCCTGGCGGGGACAACTACATCCTTACGTGGCGTTTTCTTCGACTCACAAAGCGCTGATGCGGGCGATGAGCGTGCAGGTCTCCTCGGACTGGATGTACGCCGCGTGGGAGTTCCGGAAGCAATAAACCGCGGCTAGTGGAATAGTTCGACGCTTTCCAATAGCTCGCCATAGGGCTTTCTGCCTTCGACGCGAGCTTTCTTGCCGTCTACGTTTACCGTCACGAAGTTTTCCGTGCTGACCGCCTTGACGGTAATGTCCTTCGGAGGCGTGTCGACATCGTACAGCGGCGCGCCGCCGCCTCCCGTGGTGAAGTAATGGACGCCGTTCTTTAAGTAGTGCTGATAGTTGTGATCGTGTCCGAAGAAGCCCGCCGAGAGGTGATACTTTTCGAACATCGGCTCTAGCTCCGTCATGCGCGGATTCTCGCCTTGACGCCGCATGACGGCAGTCTCCGGAGGATGGTGTGCGAAAACGAAGCGGAAGTCGGCGCTTTGGGCGTCGCGAAGGTCGGCTTCCAGCCAGTGGGCTTGCTCCGTCCAGAATGCGTCCTTTTCGGCCTGGGTGGCGCCGGCGTTTTCAATGTCGCTATTAAACACGGTGAAATGCGCGCTCCCCCAGTTGAACGAATAGTAGGGACGGGCGGCCATGAAGTCGAAATAATTCTTGGCGTCGCGCTCATGATTGCCAAGCGTCGGAAAAAATGCGGTGTGACGCAATAATTCGCGTTCGGCATCGAAGAAGATAGGCCACAGAGACGCATCCGAGCCGTCGGCGACCAGGTCGCCCGTGTGCATGACGAAGTCCGGATTGCTGTTCTTGAGAATGCCCTGGATCACGGTGCGGTGGACGTCGTGGCGCGTGCGCGTATCGCCATAGACCACGAACTGGAACTGCGCCGGACCAGCGGGGGGCGTTTTGAATGACCCCTTGCCGGCCTCACCGGGGAACGCCTGGTAGTAGTAGGTTGTGCCTGGCTTCAAACCTGGGAACAACATTGTCTCGGCGCGCAGGACCGGGGATGTTTTATCCAGTTTGCCGGGTTGAGTGCCAAGCGATGTTTCGCCAGTCTGCACGACCCATACGACAGTTGCCGCTTTCGGCCCTACATTGACCGCATACGGACCGCCGACGATTTTGTCGCCAGACGCTTGCTGCGCTGTGGCGCGCGGCGCGTCGTTCCACATCAGAGTCATCGGAAGGACGATTAACAGCGCGGCAGTTCGACGTGTCATAGATTGTTTCCTTAGCATCCTCTGCCGAGGTTCCGATCTGATGAATGTTTCGCTACAAATCCGAGACCGCTTTTAGCATTCGCCGGGTTGCGGCGGATTGGCCAGTTTGTTATGCGCCCGTCACAGGCTTGCAATACCAACTGAGTAGTCTCTGCCATGGGTTTCTTTAGTTGGTCCAACCGAGTTGTTGTATTGTTTTGTCTTTCCTCTATTGCAGTCTTGAGTGCGCAGGATCGCGCTGCGATCAGCGGCGCCGTGACGGATGCTTCGGGATCTCTGGTGGCTGCGGCCGAGGTTGAACTTAAGTCCAACGCGACCGGAGTTCGCCATGTCACGGTAACCACTGAACGAGGTCTCTACGAAGTGAATGCCCTTCCGGTCGGTACCTACACCATCACCATTACCAAGCCCGGATTCAAGCCCACAACGGTGGAGCAAGTCGACGTTCGATACGGAGAGACCAGGACCATTGATGCGCGACTGGAGGTGGGCGGCACCTCGGAGATCGTGGAAGTGACCGCTACGGCAGAAGTGCTGAATCGCACCAATGCGGAGGTCGGGGGCGTGATCGAGTCGCCGCAGATCAAGGAGATTCCGGTCAGCGGCCGCAACTGGGCGAGCCTGATGATCCTCGCACCGGGCGCGATCAACTACGGCGACGGCGCGCAACGCAGCATCCGATTCGCGGGACACTCCCTGGACGACAACAACTTCACCTTCGATGGCATCGATACCACCGGCGTGCAGGAACAGACGCAGAAATCCGATACCCGCCTCAACATCGCGCTGGATGCGATCGACGAGTTTCGCGTCAGCACCTCCAACTACTCGGCGGAATCGGGTGCGGCGGTTGGCGCGCAGATCAACGTCGTCTCCAAGAGCGGTGGCAACCAGTATCACGGCAGCCTCTTCTATGCGGTCCGCAATGACGCGCTGGACGCCCGCTCGCCCTTTAACGGTCCGACGCTGCCGCCGTTCACCCTGCATCAGTCCGGCGCCGCTTTCGGCGGTCCCATCAAGAAGAACAAGGCTTTCTTCTATGCGAATTTCGAAGATCTTCACCAGAGCCTGGGGCAGACGTTCATCAATTTCGTTCCCAACGCGGCCTTCCGCACGCAAGTGCTGCAGACGTCCCCCGTGCTCAAGCCGATTCTGGACGCGTATCCCGTGGGCCAGATACACATCGACAGCGTCACCGACCAGGTGACGAATGTGGCCACCAACACTACCCGCGAGGACGCCGGTATGTTCCGCTTCGACTACCACATCAACGACACCAATTCGATGTTCTTCCGCTACAACATCGACAACGCCTACATCGACAATCCCACGGACGCGCTGGGCGGGCACAATGTGATTCCGCATGTTCCCACTAACGTGGTGTTGCAATACCAGCGCATGATCTCGCCCACCACTATCAATGAGGTGAAGTTTGGCGTGAATCGCGCCAACTACCACAACTTCGGATACGGAACTTCGCCGGTCGCCGCCAATATCGGGACGTTCGACAGCGTGAGCGACACCTCACTTGATACCGAAGTGGGTACCACCTTCTCCGCGATCGACAACCTGACAATGATCCGGGGCCGCCACACGCTGAAATTTGGCGTGGATGTCCGCCGCATCCGGCTGAACAACTCGGGCAACACGCTGACAACTTCGAGCATCACTTTCGCCACCAACCAGGATTTCATCAACAACGTCGCCGACTCCGCTACTTATTTGCAGGGCGAAGGCGTGGTGGGCAATCGGCGCACGTTCTATCAAGGGTATGTGCAGGATGAGTATCGGGTTACGCCGAATTTGACGCTTAGCATGGGTCTGCGCTACGAGTTCTATTCCGTTGCGCACGAGATCCTCAACCGGTCGGCTGTAGTCGATATTTTGGGATGCGGCGGTTTTTGCCCGAAAGGGACGCCGTACTACGATCCCAATACTAAGGATTTCGGCCCTCGGCTGGGGTTGGCGTGGGCGCCTTCCGCGCTTCACGGGAAGACAGTGATTCGGACCGGCTTTGGTATCTTCTACGGCGGCAACCAGAATGACGATTTCAGCGATCCGGCCGAAAGCGCGGTGCCGCGGTACTCGCTTTCGTCATCGGACTTTCCCGCGCTGGCGTTTCCGCTGACCGCGTTTCTCAATCCTGCCAACCAGCTTTTCAGTCCCAAAGCGATCGATCGCCACCGCAAGGATCTGTCCTATGAGAATTGGGACTTCATGGTGCAGCAGCAGTTGCCCGAGGAATGGCTGCTACAGGTGGGATACACCGGTAGCGAAGGGCATCATCTGTTCGATCGGTACACCATCAACCTGATCAACCCGCTTACTGGCAAGCGCCCGCTGGCCGGATTCGGCTCGTTCGGCTTTAAGGCCAACGACGGAAATGATAATTTCAATTCTCTACAGGTATCTCTGCAACGCCGGCTAGTGCGGGGATTGTTGTTCCAGATGAACTACATGTGGTCGCACGGTATTACGGACGCGTCTATCGGTTCCGGCGAATCTGTGGCCATCCAGGACATGGCCTGCCGAGCCTGCGACCGCAGCAGTACCAACATTGACGTCCGGCACAACCTGACGGCCAACGCCATTTACCAGTTACCGTTCGGCCACGGGAAGCCGTTCCTGAGTGGCGACACCGCATCGAAGATTTTCGGCGGATGGGAACTGGCGGGTATCGGAACGGCGCGCACCGGCTTGCCGGTGAACATCACGATGACGCGCAAGGCCAACCAGGTGCTCGACGGCAATACGTCCAGCCAGCGCCCTAATCTTGTTCCGGGTGTTCCGATCTATGCGGCCAACCAGACGATTAACAACTGGTTCAACCCGGCAGCGTTTTCGCTTCCTGCCAACGGAACTTGGGGGAACCTGGGCCGCTACATTGCCAACGGACCGGGTATGTTCGAAATCGACAGTTCGCTTCAGAAACGCTTCAAGGTTACCGAGCGCGTGGCGCTCAATGTTCGCGCGGCGGCGTACAATCTCTTGAACCACCCGATTTTCAAGACCCCTTCTGGCAGTATCGGCTCGCTTACCGGAAGTACACCGGTGAGCGGCAGTTTCGGCCGGATCACGGATATCATCAACGACGGCGCCGTGGGAACCGGCGCTCCGCGGCGCATCGAATTCATGCTGCGGGCCGAGTTCTAACTGATGATTCCTTTACGCACCGCATAGAGGATCAGCTCCGGGGCGCTGTGCAGGTTTAGCTTTTGCAGGATATGCGTGCGATGGGTTTCCACCGTATATAGGCTGAGATTGAGCATCGCGGCGATTTCCTTGTTGGCCTTGCCTTCGGCCACCAGTTGCAGGACCTCGCGCTCGCGATTGGT
>Ga0068858_100003665_pt1 | contig 15208 bp, 10 predicted proteins | sample KBSSwiS12_FD_66589 | JGI IMG/M metagenome (GOLD analysis project Ga0068858, IMG submission 66589) | Switchgrass rhizosphere microbial communities from Kellogg Biological Station, Michigan, USA - KBS Switchgrass S1-2 | ecosystem: Host-associated > Plants > Roots > Rhizosphere > Soil ... | reverse complement strand
AGCTCCCAGAACCAGCGGCCGCTCCCTCCAGTCTGGGGCGGAAAGACCTCGCTGACGAGTAACGCTGCACGTTTCTTCACCCCAACTCCTGCCGCCCGCGTCGCGCTCAAGTCCCGCAGGCATCAGTCCTTCGGGTCGAGCACCCTCTTACGCATGATACTCGCCATCGGCTCGATGGCGACCCCTGGCCAGTCAGCGGCGGCAGACATGCAGGTCCCGGTGCCGAACTGCCAGAACGTCTGGTATGGAATGTATCTTGCCTGATACCATTGATCCGCGACTTGAAAAACCTGAATCCGCGGCGAGTGGAACTGAAGTAAACCGAAGTACCTCTGCCAGAGGCTGAGGTCGGAGCCACCGGGTTGGTTCATTGGAGCTGCTATCAAGGGCATTCTGATTCGTTTGATCGTGCTGGCCATTGCGCTCCTGGTCGGTGTGGGGCTGGCCGAAGTTCTCACGCGACTGGTGAGTCCCCAGGTCACGATGTTCCCCCGCTACGTCACCTCGCCGGATTACGCATTCGAGTTCCCGCGAAACGCCACGATCCGTAACGCCCGTGGGAACCTCTGGGCCTTCACCTATACGACGAACGACATCGGACGGCGAGGACCGTTCGTCACGCCGGCCGTCACCGACGACGTTCCAAACCTGGTCCTCGTGGGGGATTCCTACACCTTCGGCATCGGCGTCGACGACGGTGACGTTTATTCCGCACACCTGCAGAATCTCCTTGGAAACGCGTGGCGAGTCGTCAACGGCGGGATGCCCGCATGGGGGATCGATTCCGAGATCAAGTGGTTCTACCGGACCGGTGCCCGATACAAGCCCCGAGTTGTCGTCCTCCAGTTCTGCGGTAACGACCCGTGGGATTCAAATACGGGCGTGACCACTGTCGCTGACGGGCAGTTCGAGTTTCACCCCGTTCCCATTTCGGAGCAGAAGCCGGCCTGGATGGTCTGGGCTTCGCAATCGCGCCTTCTCCAGAGCAGCCATCTTTACTCGCTCCTCCGCTCCGTTATGCCGGACGGCGGTGCCGGAGACTTCAATCTGCGGGTCCTGGGGACCGGCAGCCGCGGTGATCCCGGAACCGGCGCATCGGCGCGCCAGACTCGTCAGGAGTTGCAATATCTGGAGTATCTCCGAACCTTCGCCGAACGACTCAGCGATGACGGGATCCCGCTCCTGCTCTTGAGCGTGACCCACGACGGGAAATCCGGGCATACCTACGACCTTGTCACGTACCCGCTGATCGAAGCCGGCGTGCGCAGGCTCGAGGAAGAGGGCTTGCTCCGCTTTGTTGAGCTGCCCTTGAGCCAGATGCAGAAGTACAAGGGAAGCCCGGAGGGGCATCGGTGGGGCCCCGAACATCACAGACTCGTCGCCGAGGCGCTGGCCGCGGCCCTTCGCGACTCCTGAAGGAACGTCGCCGCTTGGCACGCGCCGCGTCCGCAATACGGGATCTTTCGCAAGCTTGCACCCTATGACGAGCAAGGCGACTGTTCGTGCACCGACAGCGTCCGTGCGCAGCAGACTGATTGCCGGTCTTCTGACCAGCCTTGTGACCCTCCTGATCGTCGAGGGGGTTGGCCGCTGGATGTTCAGGACCCCCTACCAGTGGGAACGGAGACTGATGTTTTTCTCGGAAGGCCACAATCTACGCAACACCGCGTGGGGAGGATTCGTTTATCAGCCACACGAGCGTGTCCACGCCCGTACTTACTACCTTACGAACCTTGATCCGCCAGAGCCACGTATCGAATACGACTACCATTTCACGACCAACGCGTACGGACTTGTCCAACGAAATGAGCTCGCCGATTCAAAACCCGCGATGCTGTTGCTGGGAGATAGTTTTACCGAGGGTCAGGGGGCGCAACCATGGTTCTATGGGCTTGAACACGATTGGCCCCCGAATTCGCCTTATCAGATTGTCAATGGTGGAATCTGGGGGACTGGAGTTGAAGCCTGGGGGCGTTTGTATCAGGAGCTCTCAACTCAGGTAAAGATAGCGAAGGTCGTCATTCTTTTCATCTCGGACGATTGGGCGCGCTTCGTCTGGCAGTTTTCTCCACGGGCACTCGAGTGCCTGAAAGCTGCTGCACAATGCAAAGGGTCCGAAGAATATTACGGTTTATCAGAGGATCCGATCGAGGCGCAGAGAGAGGTGAGTCGCATCGCTCAGTACCGCGCAGATTATCTCTTGCGGCTCCAGAGCGGCACGAATGTCATCTCACGCAGCGCTGTCTATCAGTATCTGGTGATGCCACAATTCGACCGGCTCACGCGCTTTCGGCGAACCGGCTCTTTCGAGGATCGCGACAGCAGGCAATTCGAGATCAATAAGGGTGTCGCCACCCGCATGGTCACCGAGCTCGGCCGCGACAACGTGCTGTTCATGTATTTACCTCAGAAAGATGAGCTGGTGACCGGACCGAAGTCGCTCGGCAGAAGAGCGAACGATTTCATTCGCGAGAGTGGGTTCAGGTTTGTGGACGGCCGTGCGCAATGCGGGCTGTCCATCCAGAACTTCCACGAACGGGATGGCCATCCCAACGAGAGCGGTTACGCAAAGATTGCCACCTGCGTACGACGAGCCATAGACGACGCATTCCATCCAGCCAGGTAAGGCGTCGCGCTCAGCGTCGCGGCCGATATACGTGAAGCCCGGGGACGCCCCCGGCTTCTTCGTAGCGCACCGCAAGATCGTCGAGTACGGGTTTGGGCCAGAGTTGGTCCGCGGTCCCGACCAGAGCCTGGTGAGCCTCGATGGTGCGGTCGAGCAGGACGAACTCGATCCGTCCCTCTCGAATAGCGGCGAGAAGGGGCGAAAGATCGATGCGATTGGCCTCGGCCATGACTTTCAGGGCAAAGGAATCGGCAACCATCAGCGTCGCCTGGGGACCGAGCAGGAACGGAATCGCATTGCCGTCACCGAGGACGAGGACGGGGCGCGGCGCGGTTGCGAGGAGCGCGTCAACCGCCGGCTGCCGCGTCGACGGGAACGGGCGCCAATCCTGACCTCGCAGCCCCATGAACATCGGGAACGCCGCCACGATCGAAAACATCGCCAGACAATACGGCGCGGCGCGTTTCGAGGTCCCGATCATCTCCCTTGCGTAGCAGCCAATCAGGATGGCGCCAAACGCGACCGCCGTGAGGGCGTAATGGGCATAGGAGCCATCCTTCACCAGCAGCAGGCTATCGGTGACCACGGCGAACGTGAAGCCGAGCCACCAGCGGTCACCGAGCAATCGGGTCAGCGGCCGCGTGAGGACGGCACGCGTCGCGGCGGCAAGCGCAGCGAGCATGAACGCCGAGGGCAGGTACCGATAAATGATGACGTAGGCGTAAAAAGGGCGTGTGCGCTTGGCTGTGTGGAACAGCACTGACGCCGGCCAGAAATATCCACGGTCCGCGGTGAGTATCGGCAGCCATGCCGCCAGGGCCAGGACGGTGCCGGCCGCCATGAACAGCCAGAATCGCTTGAAAGGCCGAGGCGAGGTCCAGAGAAACCACAGGCCAAGCGGCAGCGCGTGAAAGGCCACCGTCTGCTTGGCCAGCGAGCCCGCGACGATGCATGCCGCGGAAAGAAGGGGGCCCTGCGGCAAAGTGGCGGCCGAATAGGCCGCGATCGTCCAGAACACGCCGAGGGGATCCACCCGAGCTTGCCACCAGAACTGGCTGACGAGGGGGGCCGTGAGGAATACCAGCCCGGCCAGCCATGCGTCAATCACCGTCCGGCGCTCACGCAGGACGGCCAGCACGATCAGGACGAGCGCGCCGGCTCCCGCGAAACACGATACCAGTCTGCCGAGCAGCAGGGGATGCAAGTCCGGAAACAGACCGCCCAACGCTTTCACGATCCACGGAAATTGCGGAGGGTAGGCGAAGGTGGTCTGGGGGAATCCGGTCAACCAGGAAGAATCGGAGCGGGCGTGAATCCATCGCATTGGCATTGCGAGGTCCCACCCCTCGAAGAGATCGGCCAGATTGAGGTTTTGAACTTTGAAAGTGATCGAAAGGAGGACGATCGCTGACGCGGCGATGACAACTGCGAGCGGTAGCAGCGACTCCAGCCCCGCAATCGGCCAACCGGAGATCGCGCCATCCGGTTCGACGCGCACTCGATCGTGACGCTCGGCAGGTGCCTCAGGTGAGCGGCTGATCACGATACGTAGTATCGGTGATCAGCCCTGGAATCTGTGATCGCGATGGGCGCCATTTCAGACGTCCGGCGCCCATGAACCGACGTTGCCAAGATGCCTCTCAGCGCGGCCTTTACCACGCCTTGGGTGGCGGTTACGCTACGGGCGCACCAGCCTTCACACGCCCTGGCGGCGCCGGGTGGTTGCCCTTGTGCCCTGGCGGGTTGGGGCCCTTCGCACGCGCTGGCGGCGCCGGGTGGTTGCCCTTCTGCCCTGCCTCCCCTGCACCTTTCTCGGCCCCCGTCGCGTCGTTCCCGTTGGACGCTGTAGTTCCTTCGTCCTTCGCGCCGCCGTTGCCCTGGCCAACGCCGCCGTTGCCATTGCCATTCCCGTTGCCCTGGCCGACGCCGTTCCCGTTGCCGTTCCCATTGCCGGCGCCGTTGCCGTTGCCCTTCCCGGCGTCTGCGTTCTTCCCGTTGCCGTTGCCTTGGCCGTTGCCGTTCCCATTGCCGACGCCGTTGTCGTTGCCCTTGCCGCGGCCTTCGTTCTTGGCGTTGCCGTTGCCGTTTCCGTTGCCGTTTCCGACGCCGTTGTCGTTGCCCTTGCCGCGGCCTTCATTCTTGGCGTTGCCGTTGCCGTTTCCGTTGCCGTTTCCGACGCCGTTGTCGTTGCCCTTGCCGCGGCCTTCGTTCTTCGCGTTGCCGTTGCCTTGGCCGGCGCCGTTGTCGTTCCCGTTGCCATTTCCGACGCCGTTGCCGTTACCCTTCCCGCCGCCTTCGTTCTTTGCGTTGCCGTTGCCGTTCCCATTGCCGACGCCGTTGTCGTTCCCGTTGCCATTTCCGGCGCCGTTGCCGTTACCCTTCCCGCCGCCGGCGTTCTTCGCGTTGCCGTTGCCTTGCCCGGCACCGTTCCCGTTCCCCTGTCCTTGGCCCTTTGCGTTCCCCTGGCCTACGGCCTTCCCGTTCCCGGCCCCTTGCCCTACGCTCTTCCCGACCCCTTGCGGTCCCCCGCCCTTACCGGCCCCTTGGGGGCCTGCGCCCTTGCCGGCCCCTTGCGGACCTGCGCCCTTGCCGGCCCCGACAGCCCCGGCGCCCTTCCCCTGGAACGCGTTGGTCTCGATCGCCGGAGACGCAGCGCCATTGCTTGACGCCACGGACACGCCCGCAACCGGCGCAATCCTGCCCGGCGTCGGCGGTGCCGCAGCCAAAGCGACGGCAGACGTCAGCGCACTGACGACCGTCAGCCTAATCGCCCACACCCAGCTTCGCGACGTCATCGTGTTGCTCCTTCCTCGACAGCTAATGAGCGGAAATCACTTGTGGCACCGACACGACGCCACTGTGCCAATATAACAACTTAATCCCGATTCGCACGTAAAAAATCCATCCGCACCGACCATGTCCCGTGGTTCTCAAGCGGTGCGAGCGTCCCCTCAACAAAACCTCGACAGTTGCTCGGACGCGAGTCGCGATCACCCTGCGCAGGCTGGTGGTACGCGAGTCATTATGCGCTTCGGCATGCAAGACGAGACCCAGAGGCAGAAAGGGCAGAGGGCCCCAATCACAGGCGGCAATTCGTCTTCCCCGCCGAAATCGCGAGGATCTGCGGCCGGCCGAGTTCGGCGACACGGTGACTAAAGCCATGACGCCGGGAGATAAGATCCGGCGATGACGCGAGCTGCGGATGGGCGAGCGCGCGACGAAATCCGTCACTCATAGCCCGTGGCAAAGCCTGGCTGCATTCGGCGGGCGATGCATCCTCGGCCCCCCAACGCGGGTGCCGCGTTGGCGAAGCCGGGGGTGGCGGCGCTGCTCCTCCCTCAAACATTCCCGATAGCCTCAGTCGTCCGTCTTCGTTCGCGGGACATTCTCGCGGACTTCGGCGAGACCTCGCCGAAGCCTTGGCGGGATGCGTGTCGCGCCTTGACATCGAGGCGCCTGAGGTGTCTCGGTGCGACGCCAGACTTTCACCACGGGCTGTCAGGTTCAGTCGTTCGCTGCCGGCCGGATGTGCGACAGACGGAAGACGAGATACCGACTCGTCACGAAATTGAACGATGTCCCGGCAGCGATGCCGATCATGGCGGCGGCCTGGGGTCGCAGGCCCGTGATCCGCGCCAACGCGAACAGGGTCACCGCGTAGTTGATGAGCGCGCCGATCGAAGAGGCCGCCATGTAGCTGAAGAACTGCGGTATCCACGGCCTCTGGCGCGCCAGCGAAAAGCTGAACCGGCGATTGAGGACAAAGTTGAAGCACACCGACAACAGGATCGCCCCGCCTACCGCGGCGGCCATTCGCACACCGATCGCGATCAGCATCGTCAGCAACGCCAGATTCACGATCGTGCCCAGCCCGCCGACGATCAGGAACTGCATCAACTGCGACCAGACGCCGTACTTGAATATATAAAGCCGCCGCACGTGTTTGAGATACAGGAGTTGCTGGATCAGCGTCAGCTTGCTCTGGCCGAAGCGGCGGTTCTCGAAGTGAATCGGGACCTCCACGATCCGCTCGCAACCGCACTTGACCATCAACTCGAGGCCGATCTTGTAGCCGACAGGGTTGAAGTCGCGGCCGTTCTCGAATGTCGATCGCCTGAGCGCGAAGAAACCGGCCATCGGATCGCGCACCGTCGTGAGGGGACGCGCCAGGAGCGTGGCGATGCGGCTGTTGAGCCAACGCACGAAGCCCCAGTCGTCGGACGTTGATCCACCTTTGACATAACGCGAGCCCAGGACGAAATCGGCTCCCGCCTGGAGCTTGGCCACCATCTGAGGGAGCGCGGCCGCAGGATGGCTCAAATCCGCGTCCATGCACACGAGAACGTCTCCCCGCGCGCGCCGCAGACCCTCCAGTACGGCCTCGCTGAGCCCGCGGTCGGCAGTGCGCACGACGATCTGTACCCAACTCTCCGGTCTGGCCGCGACGATCTCCACCGAGCCATCGCGGCTGTCGTCGTCCATGATCAACAGGTCGATATTCAGGCCGTGCACTTCGCGCACCTGTGCCACGCGATCGATCAGGTGCGGAAGGTTCTCCGCTTCCTTGTAGGTGGGAACGACGACGGTGATGCTCGGAAAGGCGACTTGAACCGGATCCGGGACAAGGCTCCGAAGCGGGTCGCGAATGGCATCCCTTCTGACTTCCAGGTTCCGCGAAAGTATCGCCGTCCTTTGGTGTCTCAATGTTATACGGTCCAGGCTTCCAGACAGAAGTTACCAATCGACCCGTTCTGACTTCCGGGCTTCCCGACAGTATCGCCGTCCTCGGGTGTCTCAATATTATACGGCCACGCTTCCAAACAGAAGTCACGCAGGGGCGACAACTTTGGAGGCATGCCGAACATAGTGTTCACGAAGCTTCACGAAACTGCGGCGTCAGTAGTGTGATCCAATCCTCATTCCGTACCAGAGCGGAGGACACCCGGATAGTCTAGAACCGCTGACCTCCGCAATTCCCGAGCAGCGTCTCCCGTGCGCTTAGCCGTCCCGCCCGCCTAAATACGATTTCTGTGATCCGAATTTCAAATCTGATAGCTGCCGCCATCGAGCAATCAGCCGTCCTGCTCGCAGATGCCTTGAATTACGTTTGAGTACCCATGGTAGGCCATTTGAATCTCCATGGTAGGATGCGTATTTTTTTTCATTGATAGTTAGGGAGTCCTTTTAAATGAAGAGAATCGTTGCGTGTGTGTTCAGCGGAGCTATGGCCATTGCCGCTTTGACGGGCAGTACGCAGGCTCAGAGTTCGCCTGCCGCAATCGGATCCAGAGCGGTGCGGACGACGGCGGCCGGAAGTTTCATCGCGAACGAAGTTCTTATTCAATTTCGCGCGGGCGCGAGTGAAGCAGACAAGGCCGAAGCGCACGGATGGGTCAACGGCAGGCAAAAGAAACTGCTTCGCCGCGACAATCAAGGCGAGCTGGAGCTTGGCACGCTGCCTCCTGGCATCGCCGTGGAAGACGCCGTGGCCCTCCTTTCTCGTCATCCGGCTGTCCGCGTGGCCGAACCCAACTGGGTTTACACGCCGGCGGCGACGTCGAACGATCCGTACTACATTCTCGGCTCGCTGTGGGGCATGTACGGCGGCGCCACGACCCCCTCGAATCAGTACGGCAGTCAGGCGGGTACTGCCTGGGCCGCCGGTCAAACCGGCAGCAACAGCGTACTGGTTGGCGTCGTCGACCAGGGCATCGACTACACTCATCCCGACCTGGCGGCGAATATCTGGACGAACCCGTTCGACCCGCCGGACGGCGTCGACAACGACGGCAACGGCTACATCGACGACATCCACGGCTGGGACTTCTACAACGACGACCACACGGTCTTCGACGGCCAGAAAAGCGGCGATGGAGACAACCACGGGACCCACGTGGCCGGGACGATCGGCGCTCGTGGCGGCAACGGCTTCGGCGTCGCGGGCGTGAACTGGAACGTTACGATGATCTCCGCGAAGTTTCTCGGACCGCTCGGTGGGACATTGGCGGATGCCATCAGCGCTCTCGATTACATCACCGACTTGAAGACCCGCCATGGCCTGAACATCGTCGCGACGAACAATTCATGGACCGGCGGCGGCTATTCTCAGAGCTTGCACGAGGCTGTTATCAGATCCGCGAATGCCGGGATTCTGTTCATCGCCGCAGCTGGAAACATGGGCATCAGCAACGATATCGCCTCAGTCTACCCAGGAAACCTGAGTACGTTGGTGGGGACAAGCGGGATGGCTCCAGCCAGCTACGATGCAGTGATCGCGGTGGCGGCCATCGCCAGCGATGGGACGAAAGCGGCGACTTCGAACTATGGAGCAATAAACGTGGACCTCGGGGCACCGGGCGTCGACGTGTTTTCTACTACGCCGAACAACACCTACAGTAGTTTCAGCGGCACGTCGATGGCGACGCCGCATGTCACCGGCGCGGCTGCGCTGTACGCCGCAATGCATCCCGGCGCCCTGGCGCCGGACATCAAGTCGGCCATCCTGGCGGCCGCGCAGTATACGCCGACCGCGTCACTCGCCGGCCTCACGGTGACAGGAGGCCGTTTGAACGTGGCACGGTTCATTCCGCCGGCGACGCCATCAACTCCTGGAGCGACGCCGGTTTCGGGCACCCGGATCAATCTCTCGTGGACCGACAACTCGAACGACGAAGACGGCTTCACGATCGAGCGATGCCAAGGCACCAACTGCCAGGATTTCGCGCAGGTTGCGTCTGTGGGAGCTGATGCGGTGTTCTATGCCGATACGGGGCTCGCCGTGGGCACGACGTATGGCTATCGCGTTCGCGCGTTGAAGGCGAACGGCGTGTATTCCGGCTACACGGGAGCAATCGCGGCCACGACGTGGAGTCCGCCCGCGGCACCGTCGCTCCTCGGGGCGTCACCGATTTCGGGCAGTCAGATCAATCTGTCGTGGACCGATAACTCGAACAACGAAGACGGCTTCACAGTCGAGCGATGCCAGGGCGCCAACTGCCAGAGTTTCGCGCAGGTCGCGTCTCTGGGAGCTGGTGTGGTGTCCTACGCCGATGCGGGACTTGCGGGGGGCACGACGTATGGCTATCGCGTTCGCGCGTTCAGGTCGACCGACCTGTATTCCGCCTACACGGGACCAGCTCAGGCCACGACTCTGTCGAGCAGCAGCTCCTTCACGCTCGTGGCCACCGGGTCCACTATCAAGGGCGGAAAGAGCGTCCTATTGTCGTGGACTCCATTCGTGGCGGGGAGCATCGACGTCTACCGCAACGGCATAAAGATAGTGACCTACTTCACCAAGGTGGGGACTTACACCGATACCCTCGGCGCCGTGAGCGGGACCTACGTGTACAAAATATGTACCGCCGGCACGAGCACGTGCTCGAATGTCGCGACGGTGATTTTCTGAGAAGTCTGTAGATCGTTCACGACCTCGATCGACCCGCTCACTCGAGCCCCTCGACTGAGGCCACACGGTAGACGCGCAGGATATGTGAGAACTGATCGTATCGCCGGCGATGGATCTCGGCCAGCAGATCCATCCGCCGGTGAGGGATTTGAGGCAAAGGTGTCCACGCGTTCGACCGGCAGACCAGAAAGAACTCCGACGTGGGAACCCTTTTCACCTTGGTGCGAACGCGTAGACCCTCACGCAAACTCACCGGCAGATAGTAGGAAATCGTCTCGGCATCGTCGCTGAGGATAGGCTGCTCCGGCCGCGCGGACGAGGCGATTACCTCGGCCGCCTGACGATAGTCGTGGCGCGAGCCGTCCTGATAATGGCTGGCCAGACTCGGCAAGAGTAACAACACGACCGCGCAGTACCAGGCGGTGCCGACCGAGCCATAGCGAAGCGTGCGTGCGATGAAATGCATGGAATGAGCGGCCAGAATCCAGAGGGCGGGCAGAAAGAACAGAAAGTACCGCGGGTTCCAGCTCATGCTCGTCCCCTGCAGGAAGCAGAGGCTGCCCGCAAACATCAGTGCCCACCAGAGCATCGACCGTCCCTGGTCGCGGCGCACCACCGCGAGCCAGCATCCCAGAAGTGCGAGGGCCAGTAACGGAATGCCCGCCTGGGCGGCAAAGGAAACGAGCACCGGCGTGGGGTTGCCGGTGCTGCTCCATCCTCGAACGAGAGGGCGCAAGTAGAGGAAGTACAGCAGCGTCGCTGTGAGGGCGGCGACACCGCTGCGCACGAGCACGTGCCACCCGGCGCGGCCAAGCCACCAGGCGGGGCACGCGGCGAGAAACGCCAGCACGAAGACCGCGACGGTCACGTTGTGCGACAAGACGGAGAGCACGGTCAAAACGGCCGTCGCGAGGATCATCCCGATACCGCCTCGCGGCAGAGCGATCACCGCCAGGGTCAGCGTCAGCAGCAACAGCGGCATGCTGTAGAAGCGACCGACCTGGGCTAAATAGACAAAGAGCTGGCTGCCATCAAGGACGATGGCCAGGCCCACCGCGTACCAGAGACCTCGCCAGCGCGCCGCAAGCAGAAACGCCAGGCTGACCTCGAGAATCGCGCAGAAGAGAGAAGGGAGACGAAAGCCCAGCTCATTGCTAGGGACCAGTGAAAGTGCGTAGCGCTGAAACGCATACCAGACAGGCAGGGCCTTCGGCAGCGTCTCGAGCTGAGAAGCGGGAACCGAGAAGGCGCGGGGGTCGACATGGAGCAGCCCCATCTCAACCAGCGTCGGAACTTCATCGTCCGCCATCGGCCACGTGCTGATGCCGTAGGAAAGCAGACAGCTTGTCGCCACAGCCACCAGGGCCAGCGTCAGCCACAACCGCTTTCCCCATGGCTCGCCCGTCGATCGGTCGTCGCCGACTTGCGTGTCCTGCTCGAAAAGCATCATCGAAGCCGTCTCGATCCTTTCATGTCAGCTATCTGGTGACCGGCTGACGAGGGCGTTGCGCGCGCACTCGATCGTACTGCGCCTGCAGCTTCCGGCCGTGCGCCTCGATGCCGAACACGTCCCGCGCGCGCTGTCTCGCCGCCGCAGCCATCGCCGCGCGCAACTCCGGTCGCCCGGCCAAAGTGCCGATCGCATCGGCCAGTGCGGCCGGTGCGGATGGTGGTACAAGGATACCGGTCGTCCCGTCGCAGACCATCTCCGGAATGCCCCCGACCCTGGTGCCTACGACCGGCCGTCCTGCCGCCATGGCTTCCAACGTCGCGTTGCCGAGCGGCTCGACATGGGAAGGTACGGCAATGATATCGAAGGCCTGCACGATTCTCGGAGCATCAAGACGGAAGCCGAGAAAGACGAAGCGCTTGGTCAGTCCCAGGGCGGCGACGCGCTCCTCCATCGCCCGACGCGTCTTGCCGGCCCCTTTGAGGTCGTCGCCGAGCACCACGAACAGCGGTTCGGAGGCGCGATCCGCCAGAATCCGCGCCGCGTCGACGAAGTCCCAGATCCCCTTGACTTCGGCAATCTGCCCCGTCAACGCCACGGTGATGGCCTGTTCTGGAAGTCCCAGCTCACGGCGACACCGCATCCGCTCGTCGTCCGACCACGCCGCCTGGAGCTCGACGCCGTCGTGGAGCACGTCCGAGCGGCCTTCGAAGAGTGATGCCGCTTCGCTCGTGGCGGCGTCGAGGAGGTAACTCGATACGAACAACGCGAGCGAGAATCCAGGACGTGTGAACCATCGGTAGCCGACTGCTCCGTTCGGAAAACGCACGTGCGTAACTGCTGGAATGCGAAGCACGCGCGCCGCATAGCCCGCGGGTTGAAAACTCGGCAATTCGTTCGAGTGGATCAGTGAAGCACGATGTCGCCGCGCCGCCTTCAGGACCCTCGCGATCGACAGTGCGCCCGCCAGCGGGTGTCGACGCTCGAGGGGCCGGAGGCTGACCACATCGCACGGGATCCCCAGCGCACGAACCTGCGAGACGAACTCGCCATCGGTTCCTGCCAGAACGTAGGGCAGATAGCGAGCAGCGTTGAGCGATCGCAGCGTCACCAGCAATGCGCGTTCGGCGCCGCTGAAGAAGGGAGCCCACGCGACGTACAACACGCGTGCAGGCATCAGGTCAGGTCAGCCGACACCGAGAAGCACGTCACTGGAACACTCGTTCGGCACGGGCGGACCCGTTGCCGTGACACGTTTCGTTCTCGCGAGTCCAGATGAGTTGGAAAGGAGACGGCCGGTAGTAGCGCGAGACGAGCGGCGCGACGGCCGTCGACAGTTCGCGGAGATCGTCATCGAGAATAACGAGCTTCGGTCGTCGCTCGCAGGTGGTCAGCATCCCCGCGATGACGGAAACCTCCTGCTGCGAGAGGCGCTTCCGAACTCCGGAATGGAGGAACGGATAAAAGGAGGCAGAAGGCCGGAACCAGGACAGCCCGCTGAAACCATCGAGGACGCGATCGGTCGGCTGTGTCATCGCGTGGACATATCGCATCTCATCCAGCGCCTCGGCATTTGACTCGCCCTGCATCCAACGAAGCTGCTGGGCGGTGTAAGCCGAGCATGCGCACAGCAAGATCGCCGCGGCCCATTCCACCTTCCGGCGCGACGCAAGGATCGCCACGGCGGCGATCGCGGCAATCCCGAACACAGGATAGGCTGCAGGATGGAGGAAAAAGGGTCGCGCGACATCCATCCCGATCACGGCCACGCCCACACCAGAGGCGGCGACGGAGAGCGATTCGACGCCGGCACGGCCCCGCACGGGGAGACCTCCCGTCGGGAGATCCTTGCACAACGTCCAGATGAATCGCGCGCCGAACACCGCGGCTGCCGGAAGCACGAGCAGCATGTACTGTGTATACGGTGTCGGGATGAAGAGCAGCCCGGCCAGAAGGCTGATCGTGGGAAACAGCAGAAGGGCCATCGAGAGCGACGTCCTTCGCCCGTGGGTCATCTCGAGAGCGGCGTGCACAATGCCTGCGACGGCAACGGCCATGAGCCACGGATCGCGAAGGAGCATCCAGTTGAGCGTGGTTCCTACCGACACCTCGCGGGGCCAGCCGAGATTGGTCGTCAAGACGCCGTTCACGAGATCGCCGGCCGCCCCCAGCCGCCAGAAGTACACCAACAGCGCCAGGAGAGGCGCCGCGGACGCACCCGCAAAGCTCACCATGTCGAAAACCCGGACCCGCCGTGGCCACGTCGATTCATGAAGCAGATACAACACACCAAACACGAACAGCCCGGGCCCCGCCAGCAGCAGCTTCTGGTTGAAGACCAGGCCACAGCCGAAGGAGAACCCGCCGGCGACGAAACACCACCGCCGGAAGCGGTCGGCGGATCCGCCGCGTTGCACGCCGACGACAAGGGCGAACAGCGTCGCGAGCCAGAACATCAGGCCCGGCGTGTCGGGTCTGATCTCGAGCGTCCGGCTCATGAACACCACGCTCGTGCTCAGGAGGCCGCCGCTCAGCCAACCGGGCGCGGCGCCGCCGTACCGTGTTCCCAACACCACGGTAATCGCCACGACGAACCCCGTGAAAATCCACATCAGCGTCCGCACGAAGAAGAGAAAACGGATCGCGTCCTCCGACGAGGTGGTCACATGGAAGCCGCCGAGCATCGGCGCCAGCATGAATTGAATGCCGGGCATGTGGTGCTCGAAGAAGTCGCGGAAGGGCAGGAGCCCCTGGTGGACAGCCCACGCAGCGTGAGCATGTTGAAGCTCGTCTGGATCAAACGTACGCGTATGGAGCAGGGACAGCCGCAGCGTGTAAGAGCCGAGGATGATCGCGGCACACACAATCGCGAGACGTACAGGGTAGCCGGTCATGAACAGCTTTACAGATTTTCTCCGGTTCGCGGCGACACCCGATCATCAGCAAGCGTCCTTCCAGCTGGTCTGGCGTCGTTCTGGCAAACCACCTGCTGGTTACGTCGCAGCGCCTCCTTTGAGGAACAACAAAGTCTATGGTTTGTCAGACTAAAAGCGGTAATCATAAGATTCTCTGTCTTTTCGAACTTATCCTGTTCTCTGAGAAGGTCTCCGCCAGGGCCTCACGGATTGAAACCGTCGTAAAGAAAGTCTGAAACGAGCGTGAGGCAAACCGTCAGCGTCATCCTGCCGACGTTCAACAGGAGCCGGTTCCTGCCGGCGGCCTTCGCAGCGATCCACGCTCAGCAGTTGACGTCGTGGGAGCTCATCGTCATTGACGACGGGAGCACGGACGACACTCAGGCTGTGGTGGCGGGATTGTCCAGCCGGACGCCGCAGCCGGTCAGATATCTGCGTCAAGACAATCAGGGCGCGTACGGCGCCAGGAACACCGGGCTCCAGGCCGCGCAAGGCGAATACATCGCGTTTTACGACAGCGACGATCTGTGGCTGCCTCACCACTTGTCGACATGTGTCTCCGCTTTGGAAGCGCAGCCGGACGTCGATTGGATATACGCGGCGTGTGAGCTCGTCGAGCTCGAAACGCAGAAGGTGATCCGGCCGAACAGCTTTTACGATCGAGGCGAGCCGCGGCCGTTCATGCGTCTCGCGCACGACGCGCGCGGCCAGGTGCGGGTCATCGCGAGTCGCGACGCAATCCGCTGCCAGATTCGCTACGGCCTCTACTGCGGCCTTCAGAACTCGGTCTTCAGACGCCGCGTCTTCGAGCG